>Ga0066709_100005691_pt1 | contig 10338 bp, 8 predicted proteins | sample GraSoiAngelo_158_FD_79665 | JGI IMG/M metagenome (GOLD analysis project Ga0066709, IMG submission 79665) | Grasslands soil microbial communities from the Angelo Coastal Reserve, California, USA - 14_1009_16_30cm | ecosystem: Environmental > Terrestrial > Soil > Grasslands | place: USA... | reverse complement strand
TGTCCAACGGCTCGCCAAGGCGGCCTTGGCTTGCCTGTAGCGCAAGGAAGCGTAAGGCGGCCAGAACCGCCCGCGCGATCGTGCGAAATAGCACTCCTTGAAATACGGGATCGAGTTGGGCCTCCGCCTCAGCCTTCTGCCGCGACGGCGCGGCGGCGGTTCACCCGGCGCCGTCCCGCGCCCGCCGCCTCCTCTGACACGACCGGCTCCGGCGCCGGTGGGACGGCCGGCAGCTCCGTCTGGTCGATCAGCCCGGACCGCAGGATCCGCTGCAGCTCGGCGTCGATCGCCGGATCCGTCTCGAGCTGCCGGTACGACGCGAGCCGACGGTTGACCTCGTCCGTCGCCCGCTCGTCGATCTCCTTGCCGCCGGCCCGGATCCACGCCTCACGGTTGTCGCGGTCGATCAGCGTCGACGGCAGCAGCAGCTCCGACGGCCAGTGCTCGAGGGTGTGCGGCGCCATGATCAGGTGCTGGTCGGCCATGAGCTGGTCGATCAGGCCGTCGACCGGCAGGTCGTCGAGCTCCCGGATCGACCGCACGAAATGCAGCACCTGGCCACACATCGCGTCGTCGTAGACGAGCTTCGGCAGGGAGAACACGAGGAGGAAGTCGAGCATGCCTGGGCCGCTCACGCTGTTCACCCCGGCAAGCGCCGCCAGCAGGGCCGAACCGAAGGTCTCCGCGCCGGCCTGCGCGTCGAGTGTCTTCGCGTCAGACAGGGCCATGTACGACTGGGTCGGCAGGCCGAGCGATTTCGCGACGGCCACGTAGGCGGTGTCGAGTTGGAGCGCCTCGATCGCCGCCATCGGCGACGACGCGATCTTCATGTGGAAGGTGGCCGGCGCGCCCCCGAACAGGACCGGCGCGCCGGGTCGCACGACCTGGGCCATCGTGATCCCGGCGAGCACGTCGATCGTGTGGAACACCGTCGCGCCGACGAGCGTGACGGGCGCGATCAAACCCATCAGGGTCACCGGCACGACCTCGATCGGAATGCCGGCCTCGACGCAGTCGATCAGGTTCTGGCAGGAGTCCTCGCTGTAGCGGAAGTTGCCGGTCGCGGTGATCGTGAAGATCGACATCGGCCGGTCGCGAAGGTCGTCGGCACCTGAGCGGAACAGCGCCATCATCTCCGCCATCCGCGGCACGCCGTGCTCGGTGAAGGCGCCCGAGACGACCGGCTTGGTCGAGTTCGTCAGGCACAGGTAGAGGCGCCACGCGTCGGAGACCTGGGGCTCGATGTCCGACGTCGAGAAGGCCGTTGCCAGGTACGGGATGTTGGCGAGTCCGTCGCCGAGCCGGATGTATTCCGCGAAGTCCTGGCTGAGCGCCGAACGGGCCTCGCCGGTCCGATGATCCAGCACCTTGAGGCCGGATGACCCCGGGATGAAGTGGACCCGGTCGTCGCCGAGGTCCGCTCGCTCCTCGCCGCCCCGGTCGTACAGCCGGAACGATCGCGGCGCGACGCGGATGGCCTCCTCGACGACGTCGCGAGGGAACAGGACGCGGCCGTCGGGACGCTGCGGCAGCCCGGCATCGACGAGCCGCTGCCGCAACCCGGAGCCGCGGATCTCCATCCCGTGGGAGCCGAGAATCCGCTTTGCCTCGTCGACGATGCGCCCGATCAGGTCGGGCTCGAGGATGTTCAGGCTCGGTCGCATCGTCGGTCCATCATGCCGGACGGATCGTGGCGTCAGGCGATGGACCCCGCCGGCGGGTTCCGCCGGCCGATCCGGACCCGCGGCCTATCCTTGCTCGATGCATCCGCGTGGCCGATGACCGACGATCGCGAGGAGACGACCAGTCTCGCCGGACGCGTCGGCGACCTCGTCGAGGGCGTTGTCGGGGTCGGGGTGGACGTCGTAGGCGGCGCGGTCGGCGCGGCGAGGACCGCTGCCCATCGCTGGGACGAGCGCCCGGGTGCCCGCGTCCGGCGCCTCCGTCGCCTCGCTCGCCAGCCCGTCCCGTACCTCTACGACCTGCATCCGGACGCCCGCCGCGCGAACCCGCGCGAGCTCGGGATCAAGACGCTCGACGTCGACCTGGTCGCCGGGACGGCCGTCGGCGGGGTGACGCAACGCGGCAGCGACTTCCTGCCGCTGAAGCCGTTCCGGAGCCTAAACTGGCAGGGCCGCTGGCAACGGATCCGGGCCGCGATCGACCGGCTGGCGGTCCTCCCGCCGATCGACGTCGTCCGCTACGCGGATCGCTACTGGGTCCTCGACGGGCACAATCGCGTCGCGGCCGCCCTCTATGCGGGTCAGGTCCAGATCGACGCGAACGTCGTCGAGCTCGTCCCGCCCGACGCGGTGCCGTCGGAGCGACCCGGAGACCTCGCCGCCGTGCTGACCGAGAGCCGGGCGCTGCGCAACGCGGGCGAGGGTCGGGCCGGAGGCACCTTCCGCGACGACGCCTCGATCGATCCGTCGGCCGAGTCGTCATGATCCGGCGGGTCACGGTCGAGTGGCCCGACGACCGGCCGTTCCGCGGCCGCGGCGGCCGCCCGATCCGGCTCCTCGCGGCGTCGGACCAGCGCGAACCGGCGTTCGAGGTCGAGAAGAACCGGGTGTCGATCGACCCGATCGATGGCGTCATCGGCTGCGGCGACCTCGACCCGCGCTGGCTGGCATTCCTCGCCGACGCGTTCCACGCACCGCTCGTCTACGTCCGCGGCAACCACGACGCGGGCGGCGACTGGGACGAGCAGCACCCGGTGGTTCCCGAAGCGCTGCCGTGGGGCGGGCTGACTCGCCTCGCCGGCGTGGTCGTCGGCGGCCTCGAGTGGCCGGAAGGGCGTGACGGCGGCAATCGCCGCCGGCCCGATCTGGCCTGGCTGCAGACGATCCGCCTCGCGTGGGCGGCGCTCCCGGGCCGGGGGCGGCGCCGCGGCGAGCCGCTCCTCGTCATCAGCCACGCGGCGCCGGAGGGAGCGGGCGACGCGCCGGATGCCTACCACCGCGGCTTCCGCGCCTATCGCTGGCTGTTGGACCGCGTCCGGCCACCGCTCTGGCTGCACGGCCACACGACGACCGCATCGGTTCCCGAGCTCCAGGTTCGCGCCGGCGTGACGACGGTCTTGAACGTCACGGGCGCCGTCGTGATCGAGCTCGTGTCGGCTGGAAACGGTGCGCGCCCGCACCACGATGTCGGGGATCCGGCAGGGCGTTGACCGGCCGTTGATTCGCCGTCCGGCGAACCGGAGTATCGTCGGACCTCCAGTCGCGTGCCCTGGAGGAGGATCCTGTGTTGCACCGTACCGGGCGGCTGCGCGCCGTCCTTGCTGCCCTGCCCCTTCTGTCCCTGACCCTCATGGCAGCCGGCCCAGCCGTCGCGGCCGACAAGGGCCCGCTGAGCATCTACCAGCACCTCGTCGTGATCTACGAGGAGAACCACAGCTTCGACAACCTGTATGGGCTGTGGGGCGACCTGGGTGGCCAGGGGATCGACGGACTGCCCCAGGCCGATCTCGGCACGACGCAGATCGCCCAGAACGGCGATCCGTACACCTGCCTCAAGCAGCTCGACGTCAACCTGAACACGGACTTCAGCGGGAGCGCGAATCCCGCCTTCCCGCCGAACACGCTCTCGAAGCAGGCCGCCTGCAACCCGGAGACCGTGACGTTCCCCGACGCCAGCACGGTCCAATACACCAGCCACTTCCTGAACGAGCCGTTCAACATCGACCAGTACATCCCCGCCGACGCGACGACGTGCCCGCGGCCGAACAAGGAGTTCAGCTTCGGCAACGGGATCATGAACGGGGCGATCGACCCGACGACGGGTCAGACGTACGGCACGCCGAGCGGCTGCACCCGCGACCTCGTCCACAAGTTCTACCAGGAGCAATACCAGCTCGACGGCGGCGCCCAGGATCTGTACGTGACCGGCAGTGACTCGGTCGGGACGGCGATGGGCTACTACGACACGACGGCCCTGCCGATCTACGAGTACCTCCACGGCCGCGGCGCCCCGAAGTACGTCATCGCCGACCACTTCTTCCAGGCGGCGTTCGGTGGGTCATACCTCAACCATCAGTACCTGATCGCGGCGCAGCCGCTCCTCTGGCCGTCGGCTCCGTCCGGTCAGCACGCCGTCCTCGACTCGGCCGGGATCCCGCACGCCTATCCGCTCCTGAAGCCGGACCGGGCCGTCGTCGACGGAGCCGTGACCCAGGCCTGCGACGCAGCGACGACCGTCGCCGGCCTTGCCTGCGGCAACTGGGCGATCAACACCCTCCAGCCGCCGTACGAGCCGCAGGGCAGCTTCGGCGCGGCGCAGCCCGCAACCGACGACTCGTCGGTCGACCTGAACATCGGCGATCGCATGAGCGACGCCGGGATCAACTGGGCGTGGTACGCCGGCGGCTGGGACAACGCGGCCGGCCTCGTCGGCGCGCCGGGCTGGACGAACGGCACCGGCCCGACCTGTTCCGACCCGAACGTGTCGACCGCCGACAAGGCCTATCCGTTCTGCCCCGATTCGACGTTCCAGTTCCACCATCAGCCGTTCAACTACTTCACGCGCTATGCGCCCGGCACGGCGGATCGGGCGGCGCACCTGAAGGACGAGGTGGAGTTCATCGCGGCAGCCCAGAACGGCAGCCTGCCCCAGGTCAGCTTCGTCAAGCCACTCGGCAACGAGAACGAGCACCCCGGGTACTCGAGCGAGCCGAATGGCAGCGACCACCTCGTCGACCTGATCAAGGCCGTCGAAACCGGACCGCAGGCCGGCAACACGCTGATCGTCGTGACCTACGACGAGTTCGGCGGATCGTGGGACCACGTCCCGCCCCCCGGCATGGGCTCCACGACCGGACCGCACGACCTGTTCGGGCCGGGCACGCGCATCCCGGCGCTGCTGATCGCCCGGAGCTTCACGACGTCCGGCGTCGACAGCACCGTCTACGACACGACGTCGATCATGGCGACGATCGAGCACCAGTTCGGGCTGCAGCCCGTCGCCGCGCGGACCCCGGACGCGAGCTCGCCGGCGGTGGTGCCGCGCGACAGCCTGGTCGCCGACCTGGGGAACGCCGTGGCGATCGGACGGAAGAGCCACTGACGAGGTGAGGCTCCGCCTCTGATCTCGCGATCCTGACGGCGCGGGCCCGACTCCGGTCGGGCCCGCGCCGCTCCCTGTCGGGCCGTCCGAAGCCGCGCCGCGTTGCCCGTCTTCTAGGACTTTCCCCCTGTCAGGGCGAACCGAAGGGTCGTTGCCCCGACGCGCCACGCGCGGATCATGCGGACGGGCGCGGATGCGCCTTCGCCACAGCTCGCCGCACACGGGGTGGCCCAACCAGTGAAGGGCGTCGTGTTCGATCTCCTGGAACGGACGATCGTCGCGGAACACGGGGAAGACGCCTGGGACGACCTGTTGGCCACGACAGGCCTGACCGGGGCATATACGTCGCTGGGCAGCTATCCGGACGGCCAATTTCGACGCCTCGTCGACGAGGCCGCGGTCTCGTTCGGCATGTCCCCCCAGGACGTCATCCGCTGGTTCGGGCGCAAGGCGTTGCCCATGCTGGCGGCCTCATATCCCGAGTTCTTCACCCCGCACACGTCGACGCGTCCGTTCCTCCTGACCCTGAACGACATCATCCATCCCGAAGTCCGGAAGGTGTACCCCGGGGCGGACGTCCCCTGGTTCGACATCTCCGCCACCGCCGACGGGGCCCTCGTCATGGGCTACCAGTCGCAGCGCCGGTTGTGCTCGTTCGCGGAGGGCCTCATCACCGGTGCGGCCGACTACTTCGCCGAGGACGTCGCGATCGACCAGCCCCGCTGCATGCTCCGCGGCGACTCCGCCTGCGCCCTGGTGGTGCGCCTTGGTTAGGAACGGGACCGCCAACGGGACGGCGGCACGCAGCCAGGCGGCCGAGATCGACCGCCTCAAGCGTCGGCTCGATCGTGAGCGGCTCGCCCGCCGCGAGGCCGAGGCGATCGCCGAGCGGACCACCCGCGGCCTGTACGACGAGGTGGCAGCGCGCACGCGCGAGCTCGAGTGCATCGTCGACATGGGCCGCGAGCTCGCCCAGTCCCTCGACGACCGCGGCTTCGCCGACCTGATCGCGAGCCACATCGCACGGGCGGTCGGGTTCGACGAGTGCGGGATCTTCGCCTGGGACAAGATCCAGGACACCGTCGTCACGGCGGGCTACCACCCGGCCGCGCGGCGATCGGCCCTCATCGACGTCTATCCCCTCGACGACTACCCCGAGACGCGGCGCGTCCTGATGAGCGGCCAGCGGTCCATCACCGACCCCGCCGATCCGACCGCCGATTCGAGCGAGGTGAGCTTCCTCCTCGGGATGGGCGGGAAGCTGATGATCCAGCTGCCGATGAACGTCGGTGGCCGGACGATCGGCACCGTCGAGCTGATCTCGCTCTCCGGCCAGATGCTGTCGGACCGCCAGATCGACCTCGCCCAGTCGATGGCGAGTGAGGCCGGTGTCATGCTCGAGAACGCCCGGCTCTACGCCGAGGTTCGCCACCAGGCGTTCCACGATCACCTGACCGGGCTCCCCAACCGGGCCCTGCTCGGCGACCGCATGGAGCACGCCCTCGCCCGCGGCCGGGCCCCGAAGCTGCCGCTCGTCGGGCTCGTCTTCGTCGACGTCGACGACTTCAAGGTCATCAACGATTCGCACGGCCACGAGGTCGGCGACCGGGCTCTGATCGCGATCTCACAGCGCCTCCAGCAGCTCGTCCGGTCCGGCGATACGGTCGCGCGGTTCAGCGGCGACGAGTTCGCGATCCTCATCGAGGACCTCGAGTCACCCGAGGACGCCCACCTGGCCGCCCGGCGGGTCGTCCGGGCGTTCCAGAAGCCCCTCACTGTGGCGGGTCGCGAGATCACCATGTCGGTCAGCGTCGGCGTCGACGTGGGAAACGCCCTGTCGACCACGCCCGAGGACCTGGTGCGGAACGCCGACTTCGCGATGTACATCGCCAAGGCCTCGGGCAAGAGCCAGCACGAGGTCTACCAGGCGTCGGCGCGGGCGGCGGCCGACGACGGAGCCAAGATGCGGTCCGACCTCCGCGGCGCGGTCCGCCGGGGCGAGCTGCGGCTCCATTATCAGCCGATCATCGAGCTCCGGTCCGGCCGGATCCGCTCGTTCGAGGCGCTGATCCGCTGGCAGCACCCCGAGCGCGGCCTGCTCTCGCCGGCGGCCTTCATCCCGACGGCCGAGGCGACCGGCGCGATCATCGGCATCGGCGACTGGGTCCTCGAGACCGCCTGCAAGCAGCTCCGGGCGTGGCAGGAGCTCGAGCCGGAGCTGGCGGTGTCGGTCAATCTGTCCGGGTCGCAGCTGCACGACGGGCACGTCATCGAGCACGTCGCCTCGATCCTGGACCGGACGGGCCTCGATCCGCGGACGCTGATCCTCGAGATGACCGAGACGATCCTCGTCGCCGATCCCGGAGCCGAACGGGTCCTGCGGGAGCTCCAGAACCTCGGCGTCCGCCTGGCGATCGATGACTTCGGGACCGGCTACGCCTCGATCAGCTATCTGCGCCGGTTCGCGGTGGACATCCTCAAGATCGACCGCGAGTTCACCGACGCGGTCGACACCGCCGAGGGCACGGCGCTGCTCGGCGGGATCACCCAGCTCGGCCGATCGCTCGGCCTCGAACTGGTCGCGGAGGGAATCGAGCGGCCGCGCCAGGCCGAGCTCGTCCGGAACGCCGGCTGCGACCTGGGCCAGGGCTTCCTGTTCGCCCGCCCAGCCCCGCCCGAGGACGCCGCCGCGCTGCTCCGCCCGGGCGGACTGCCGATTCAGGCCTCGTCGATCACGTCGTAGCTGGCGAACGGGGCGGCGCTGCCGTCGAGATCGGCCGGCGCGAGGTACTCGGCGAGGCCGTCCTTGCGGCGCCAGATCTCGACGATCGACTCGTCGCCATGCGCGTCGTCAACGGCGGTCGGCGAGGCCCATTCGGAGACGACGAGGTAGGCGCCATCCGGCGCGCGGCAGATCACGGCGGGCCGGGCGGTGATGTGGCCGCGTGCGCGAAGGGCAGCGATCTCCTCGTGGAGGTGAGGCAGCAGCTCGCCCTCGCGCCCGGGCCGCGGCCGGTAGACGGACAGCGTTAGACGCGTGACCGACATCCGATCCGGAGAGGGGAGATGGAGCGGGAGACGGGGTTCGAACCCGCGACATTCAGCTTGGGAAGCTGACACTCTGCCAACTGAGTTACTCCCGCTCGGGAGGCCAGGATTCTAACCGGGGACCCGATCGCGGGCAACGACGAGAGCCCGCGTCGTGACGCGCGTTCCCGGATCCGCTCGGCCCACCGCCGGCGATCCGGTAGCCTCGCGGTCCATGGAGCCGCCGCGCATCGACGCCGTCGCCTTCGACCTTGGCGGCGTCCTCATCGACTGGGATCCGCGCTACCTGTACCGGACGCTGTTCGACGACGAGGCCGCGATGGAGGAGTTCCTCGCGACGATCACGACGCCGGAGTGGAACCTCGCCCAGGACGCCGGCCGCCCGTGGGCCGAGGCGATCGACGAGCTCGCCGCACGCCATACCGAGCACCGCGACCTCATCGAGGCCTTCTGGCGGCGCTGGCCCGAGACGCTCGGCGAGGCGATCGAGCCGACCGTCGCCGTCCTCGACGAGCTCCGCTCGACGCCTGTCGGGCTCTATGCCGTGAGCAACTGGTCGGGCGAGACGTTTCCGCTCGCCCGCCCGCGCTACGCGTTCCTCGAGTGGTTCGACGGGATCGTGATCTCGGGCGACGAGAACGTCATCAAGCCGGACCCGCGGATTTTCCGCGTCCTCGTTGACCGCTACGGGCTCGAGCCGGGCTCGACCGTCTTCGTCGACGACCACGAGCCGAACATCCGGGCGGCCGCGGAGCTGGGCTTCCGCGGGATCCAGTTCGTCGATGCCGACGCGCTCCGCGTGGAGCTGCGAGCGCTCGGCCTGCCGATCGCTGCCGCTGCCGGGACCGTCGCCCGCGCTAACCGGGCTGAGAGTCCGGCCGGCTACGTGTATTGGCTCCGGCGGCGGTCCAGGGCAATCGGCTCGTCGCCCTCCGAGGTCTCGCTGAGGCGGTCGGCGTCGAGGAGCCGGAGTCCCGTGCGTCCGACGCGCGCCACGGCGCCCTCGCGCTCCAGGTCACGCAGAACCCGGCCGGTCATCTCACGGCTCGTGCCGACGAGCCCCGGCAGGTGCGCGCGGGACAGGATCGGCGGGTCGGCGAAGAAGAGCGCGCGATGGCGTGCGAGGACCCGGATCACCCGCCGTCGAGCGTCCTGGTGGAGGTAGCCATCGAGCTTCTCGGTCATGAGGACCAGGAAGAGCGCCAGCCCGTCGATCACGTCGAGGCCAAGGTCGGCGTCCGCGGCGACGAGATCCCGTAGCTCCGCGCCATCCCACATTGCGACGACGGCATCGGTCAGCGCGACCATCTCGCCCATGCCCTTGACGCCGGACATGCTCGTCAGGCCGATCAGGGCGCCTGGGTTCGCCACACCGACGATTAGGAGCCTCCCTTCCACGGTCGTCCGTTGGAAGGCGGCATGACCGTCGACGATCAGGACCAAGGGCATCCGGTCGCCCTGCTTGAAGATCAGCCCTTGACGGCCGATGCGAGCGATCCTGGCCCGATTGACGAGTGTGCGCCGAGAGTCGTCCCGACTGTGCGGGAGGGCCCGCTCGAGCAGCGGCAGGAGTCGCGCCAACTCCAGCGGCGTCGGCGAGCTGGGTCGACCGTTGGTCGGCGCAACGAAATCACCCGCCCTGATGGAACGCGCGCCCCGGTGCACGCAGGCAATTCTAGGCAGAGATGGAGGATCTGTCTCACCTGGACAGGGCCGTGACGGGGACGACGTCCGTCGCGTCCCTCTGAACTGACCCGACCGCCCGGTCGTCTGCCTTCGCTACGGGAGGCGCCGACCCGGGCCGGGGATCAGGCGGCGGTCCAGCCACCGCCGGACGACCGGCAGCCAGGCCGCTCCCCCGGCGACCTGCGCGAGCACCGCCAGGGCAACCACCGCGAGCGGGATCCCGGCGATCAATCCAGGGATAACGATGTTCAGCGGGGCGACCTCGGGACCTGACGACGGCGGCTCCGTCGCGAGGGGCCCGGCCGAGCCACCGGCGAACCCCGGTGCGGCCGCGCTGACGGCCGGGCTCGACGACGAGGTCGACCCGGGATCGCTCGACCCCGTCGCCGGGATCGACTCGCCGGGGCCGATCGTCGGCGTCGCGCCCAGGCTGGGCCGCGGTGAACCGCTCGGCAGTGGCAGCGTCGGCGTTGGCAGTGGCAGGATCGGTGTCGGCAGCGGCAACGTGGGCGTCGGCAGCGGCAGGCTCGGCAGCGGCAG
>Ga0066709_100005690_pt1 | contig 10338 bp, 8 predicted proteins | sample GraSoiAngelo_158_FD_79665 | JGI IMG/M metagenome (GOLD analysis project Ga0066709, IMG submission 79665) | Grasslands soil microbial communities from the Angelo Coastal Reserve, California, USA - 14_1009_16_30cm | ecosystem: Environmental > Terrestrial > Soil > Grasslands | place: USA... | reverse complement strand
GATCTTGCCACGGGTTCGGGCGACATTCCGCGGTTGGTCGTGGATCACGCGCGAAAGATTGGCGCGCAAATCGAGATCGACGCACTCGATCAGCAACCTGCGACGCTGGAAATCGCCCGGAGCTTGAGCGCCGAGTACCCGGAAATTTCCTACCATACAGCAAACATTCTGGAATGGGGTTGCGCCAAAGGTTACGACATCGCGCTTTGTTCGTTAGTTCTTCATCATTTCAGCGATGATGACGCCGTAAAACTCCTGCGGCGATGTTGCGCATTGTCGAAGAGATTTGTGTTGGCATCGGATTTGCGGCGCGGATTTCTACTCAGGGCGGGCGTTTACATGTTGACCGCAATTATCTTTCGCGAACCGATGACGCGCTTTGATGCGCGTCTTTCCGCCGAACGCGCATTTTCATTTGTCGAAATGCGCGAGCTTGCGATCCAGGCGGGCTGGAAAAATTTTGGTCAAAAAAAATTTCGATTCGCGAGGCAGGCGGTTTGGCTGGAGTGATTGCCCCGAAATGCTCTTGAAAGTTCTGTCTCGAGGGTTAATGGACTGAACCACCAAACACCGAAAATTTATGCCGCTACTGAAACCAGATCCCACGTTTTATCCTTCGCCACGCCTGGCAATGCAGGCTCCCCCGGAAAAACACGCGTTTGTCGCCGCGCTGAATCCTCCCGGCAGCAAAGTGAACGATGCGCTGCTGGTTGTCGATGTTGATCCCGGGTCGCCCACATACGGTCAGCGCGTCGGGGAGGTCAGGATGCCAAAATTTGGCGATGAGCTGCACCATTTTGGGTGGAATGCGTGCAGTTCGGCGCTGTGTCCGTACGCGCCGCATCCGCACGTCGAACGGCGTTACCTGGTTGTGCCTGGAATACGCTCCTCGCGTATTCACATCGTCGATACGAAGCCCGACCCGCGGAAACCACAGGTCGTCAAAGTCATCGAGCCCGAGGAAGTTTTCGCGCGCACGAATTATTCGCGCCCGCACACGATTCACTGCGGGCCGGAAGCTATTTACGTTAGCGCGCTCGGAGATCCCAATGGCGAGGGCCCCGGCGGCATTTTCATGCTCGATTGCGAGACGTTCGAAGTCCTCGGTCAGTGGGAAGTCGACCGCGGCCCGCAATTTTTGCATTACGATTTTTGGTGGCACCTGGGATTCGACACGCTGCTCAGCAGCGAATGGGGCACGCCGAATATGATCGAGAACGGAGTTCAACCAGATCTGCTCCTCGGCGGCAAATATGGACATCAAATGCATGTCTGGGATCTGCGCCGGCGACGACATCTTCAGGCGCTCGATCTGGGCAACGAGCAGCAAATGGTTCTCGAGATGCGGCCCGCGCATGACCCGAGGAAAGCTTACGGGTTCGTCGGGGTGGTAGTTTCGCTGAAGGATTTGTCGGCGTCGATTTGGCTGTGGCATCGGGACAACGGCGCGTGGAACCTGAAGAAAGTGGTCGAGATTCCAGCCGAACCGGCCGAGCCGGAAAAGCTGCCGGCGATGCTTAAAGATTTCAAAGCGGTGCCGCCACTGGTGACGGACATTAATTTGGCGCTGGACGACAAATTCCTTTACGTCTCGTGCTGGGGAACAGGCGAATTTTTGCAATACGATGTGTCCGATCCATTCAATCCAAAAAAGACGGGCTCGGTGCGCATCGGTGGAATTGTGAATCGCACGCCGCATCCGAAGAAACCGGATCAACCGCTCGCGGGCGGCCCGCAAATGGTGGAGGTCAGCCGCGATGGCAAACGAGTGTATTTCACCAACTCGCTGTATGCGGCGTGGGATGAGCAATTTTATCCTGACGGCGTTGGCAGTTGGATGGTTAAGCTTGATGCCGGTCGCGATGGCGGGATCGGGTTCGATAAAAACTTTTTTGTCGAGAGCAACGACTATCGCGTTCATCAAGTTCGCCTCGAAGGAGGCGATTCCTCGAGCGATTCCTATTGTTTTCCGTGAGCGAGCTCTGGCCCTGGCTGGCGGTCTTTGGGCTAGGCATGTTTCACGGGATTAATCCTGCCATGGGCTGGCTGTTTGCCGTGGCGCTTGGATTGCAGGAGCAAAAGCGCGCAGCTGTGTTCCGCGCGCTGCCTCCAATGGTGCTGGGCCACGCACTTTCCATTGGGATCATCATAGCTGCGGTTCTTGTGGCCCGTGTTAGCCTGCCGCATCGCACCCTGAAAATTGCCGCTGCCACGATCCTCTTTGCCTTCGGTTTGTATCGTCTACTGCGTTCGCGTCATCCGAATTGGGTGGGGATGCGAGTCGGCTTCGGCGATTTGACGCTTTGGTCTTTCGTAATGGCGTCCGCGCATGGCGCAGGATTGATGCTTGTCCCATTTTTTCTGCCATCGCCGACTGAGCAAACCGCACATCACGATGAGGGGCACCAAATGCACGCGTGGGCATTCGCGAATTTTAGCGCGCCTTCTCTGCTCGTCGCGTCGGTCGTAGTCCACACATTGGGTTATCTTCTGACGACGGCGCTGGTCGCGATTGTGGTTTACGAAAAACTTGGGGTCGCGATACTGCGCCGCGCGTGGTTCAACATCGATTTGGTCTGGATGCTTGCGCTCATGATCACCGGTGTGTTTATCCTCATCTTTTAATTGCGCTGTTGGGATTGATCGAATTCGCGATTCGCACACCGGACGCAGTTGGATAAAGCTGGCCGTGTGAAAATTCTCACCACGCTCGCCGACGCGCAGGCGCAGCCACATGCAAAACGGCGTGTGCTTTTGCCGACGATGGGCGCGCTGCATAAGGCGCACGGCGAGTTGGTCCACGTGGCGCGCGAACCTGCCGGCCGCGATGGGGAGGTGGTGGTAAGCATTTTTGTGAATCCGCTTCAGTTTGAGCCGGGCGGCGATTACGAGCGTTATCCGCGACCCGAAAAGGCGGACGAGGAATTTTGCCGGAGCGCGGGAGTCGACCTCTTATTTCGTCCGTCGGTCGAGGAGGTGTATCCAAACGATCGCTCGACGTTTGTGGAAGAGATTTCGTTGTCGAGTACGCTGGAAGGCAAATCGCGTCCCGGCCATTTTCGCGGGGTTTGCACAGTGGTCGCGAAGCTGTTCAACATCCTCGCGCCTGATGCGGCAGTGTTTGGTGAGAAAGACTTTCAGCAACTGGCGATCATTCGCCGGATGGTCCGCGACCTGAATTTCAACATCGACATCATCGCCGTGCCCACAGTGCGTGAGGAAGACGGCCTGGCATGCAGCTCGCGCAACCAGTATTTGAATTCCGACGAACGGAAGCAGGCACCGGTGCTCCACAAAGCATTGCAAGCTGCGGCGAATTCCGGCGAGAAATCCGCCAACGAGATCGTCGCACTTGCGCGGGAGGTGATCAATGAAGCTCCGCTGGCGCGGATCGATTACGTTGAGCTTGTGCACGCCGAGACGTTGCAGTCGGTTCAAGCGGCTGGACCGAAGACTGTGCTCCTAGTGGCTGTGTTCTTCGGCAACACACGCTTGATAGACAACATCCGCCTGCCGTGACGCCGTTTGGCGTGGGGCAGACAATCTGTCTCGATTCTTTGGGTATGCACTTCCGACCGGCAAATTGCCGGGCTTCAAAGGAACGACTTCGGAAAATTCACCTTGCCTAGTGGCGCGGAATCGGATAGAAGAGACGGCGGTCTGCATGAAGAGACTTCTCGCGGTTTGTTTCAGTCTTGCAGTTGCTGGCGCCCCGAAAGTCTTCGGGGACGAACAATCCACTTCTCCCTACGCGACGGCGGCGGATTTCGCGAAGTACGCGATGAAGCTGCGGGAGCAGGCGTTGATCAAAGTGGAACCGCAGGTCCTTATCCCGACCAGTTCCCGCCCGGCGGTTCAGCGCTACCCGTGGAAAATGAATATTGTCACAACCGTGTTCTGGGTGGGGGAAGAAGCTGGCGGAAACAATCCGGTGCCGAACTACAAAAGCTGCTGGGACCTGGAATGGACACGCAACTATGGCGGAACGGACAGCCCGGACCCGAGCGCGCGCCGGAATTACATTCCAATAGCCTTCGTCCCGAGGCAGAATCCTTTCTACTTCGCGTTGCCTTATAACGATGTCACGCACGGCCAATTCAAGCCAGAAGCGCCGCTTGTGATCCCGTGGTTTAAGCAATCCTACACCGGGCCAGGGCAGTCGGTCTGTCGCCATCGTTGGATCGCCATTCGCAAAGGGAATCGCCTCTGCTACGCGCAATGGGAAGATTGCGGCCCGTTCCGCACCGATCATTTTCAATACGTTTTTGGCAACGAGCGGCCGAAGCCGAATCTTAACCATGGGGCCGGATTGGATGTGTCCCCAGCGGTTCGCGATTATCTGGGGTTAGCACCGACTGACGTGACCGACTGGCAATTTGTGGAAGTCCGCGATGTGCCGTCAGGTCCGTGGCGAAGCTACGGCGATAACAATAATTTCGTGATTGCGCGCCGCCAAACGGAGCGCGTAGTCGCAGGCGGTAGCGGCGCCGCGAAGAAATAGCGATTCAGCATTCGGCCTGATCGCCATCAACCACGGCCATGCGGACCGTCTTCTTGGATAAGAGCAGAATCGAACTCAAACCAGCCACAGGTCCGTCAACAGGGCCGATTGGTCCTGCGGCGAGCCGGTTTCGATAAAATTCGAAGATCGTTCTAGCCGCTTGGAGAAGAGGTCGGAGACGGAGGCGGAGCGACGGAGGTTGCCGGAATGGCTTTCGGCGGAGCCTTTTTACCCGATTGCGGACTCGGGCGAGGCGTAACCGGTGTGGCCATATCAATCAATTCTGAAACTGTCACAAATTTGAAACCCTTCGCCTCGAGCTCATCGAACGTGGAAGGCATCGCTTCGATCGTCCCCGGGTGAATGTCGTGGGACAACACGATGGAACCCGGTCGCGTCTCCTTGAGAATCCGACTGCGGACTACTGCCGGGCCGGGCCGTTTCCAGTCGAGCGGGTCCACGTCCCAAAGAATGATGTCGTATCCGAATTCGTCGTGGATCCATCGTTTCTCCCGCTCGGTGATCGATCCATACGGCGGTCGAAGCAACGTGGGACGCTTGCCTGTGGCGCTTTTGATCGCATCATCGGTTCGCTGTACCTGGCTGCGAACACTTTCCTGCGACATCTTGCCGAAGTTTGGATGCGACCAACTATGGTTGCCAATCTCGTGGCCTTCCTTGGCAGCCCTGGCAACGATTTCCTGGTGTTCGGCGACGTTTTCGCCAATAACGAAAAACGTTGCCTTGATGTGGTGCGCGGCCAGCAAATCGAGCAATTTCGGCGTAAGGACTGCGCTGGGTCCATCGTCAAAGGTCATGGCGATATAAGGTCCATCCACGTGCACGGAATTGAACGTGATCTTCGGTTCGTTAGGAGGAGCTGGAGTTTTCTGTTGCGCTGCCTCCGCGTGCTGAACCGGAGGCTCGGCTCGCAGCGCAAATGTGAAACTGAACGCGGCTGCGCAAGCCAACAGCAAACAGTATTTAGCCATCAGCGCGAAATAGAGATTGAACGCGTGTATGTAGCAGAGCCCGACGATTACGCAACACGCAGGAACCTCTGCCCGGTGAATTCTCGGGAGTGATCGCTCCAGCGACCGCTTTCCATAAAACTGACGATCCCGTTACTTTTGCGGCGCGATTGTGCTGCCGTAAATCCTTGACAAAGAACTGGCATGCTGTGGTAGAAGGAGGGCGGGAAAACCCAGTTCACGGGCGTATGAGGAGCTTCATTTTCATTATCGCAATTCTCGTTGTTTGCCTGTGCGGTGTCGTTGCGCGTGCGGGCACGGCGGTCAACGTCACCCAGGAGCACAACAATCCCTCCCGCGACGGCGTTTACATCGATCCGGCATTTACGCCTGAGGCCGCTGCCAACCTGACGCGCGACCTTAACTTCGACGGCACGATCTCCGGTAATGTTTACGCCCAACCGCTTTACATCGAGGGCGGCGCGAATGGGCCGATGATCATTGCGGTTACTGAATCGAACAATGTTTACGCGCTCAACGCCACGACAGGCCTCCCGATCTGGTCACGCACCGATATTGGTCCGCCCGTCGCAATCACCCCGTGCGGAGGTTTTAATCCCACTGGTATCACTGGCACGCCGGTTGTCGATCTAGCTTCCGGAAGCCTTTTCTTCGACGCATTGATCGACGGCTCGCCGAACAAGCATTTTATTTATTCGTTGAACGTGGACACCGGCGTCACAACACCGGGTTGGCCGGTGGATGTGAACGCCACCGCAAGTTACAACGGCATCGACTTTGTTTCCCTGGCGCAAGAAGAACGGGGTGGACTCGCGCTTGTGAACGGGATTGTGTATGTGTCTTACTCTGGCTACTTGGGCGATTGCGGTAACTATCACGGCTGGGTGGTCGGTGTTGACATCAACAATCCTTTAACCGTCGGAGGGTGGGCGACGACGGCTATTGGCGGCGGAATCTGGGGACATGGGGGTGTTGCCAGTGACGGCACTAACATGTTCGTTGTCACCGGCAATACATTTAACACCGGCGGGAACTGGATGGGCGGCGAAGCAATCATTCGTTTGCAAGCCGGGCCCATCTTTACCGGTCAGCCTACCGACTACTGGGCGCCTACTAACTGGCTCTCGCTCGACAACGGCGATACCGATCTGGGGGGTGTCAGCGCGACGGTGGTCGATGTGCCTGGTGCTAACCCTTCACAGTTGGTGCTTGCGCTTGGCAAAGATGGGAATGCCTACCTGGTTAATCGCAACAATCTGGGCGGCATCGGCGGGACCGTGTACCAAGCAAACGTCATGGGTATTAACAGAGGAACCTCAGCTGTCACGTACCACACCAGCCAGGGAATCTACATCGCTTTTCATAACGATGCTGGCACGATCAGGGCCTACAAAATTACCGCGACAAGTCCGCCGCAGATCACGTTCGCTTGGAGCCAAAATCAGACCGGTCGCGGCTCCCCCTGGGTCACAACGACAGATGGAGCGAGCAACTTTATCGTCTGGGTGGCTGGTGTTGCAGGCGACCAGCGCTTGCACGGCTACGATGGCGATACCGGCGCCGTGATCTACGCAGGCGGCGGCGCCAACGAGTTGATGACAGGCACCCGCCAGTGGAACACCGGGATAGTAGCTCGCGGCAGGATTTACTTCGGCGCCGATAACAAGATCTATGCGTTTAAGCTGCCAACAGGAACTCCTACGCCTACACCTACAGCTACCGCAACCCCGATGGCAACTGCGAGTGCAACTCCGACTTCAACCCCCACGTCGACGCCTACTCCAAGTTCTACGCCGACTACAACTCCGACTCCAAGTTCTAGCCCCACGGCTACAGCTAGGTCAACGCCTACTCCCAGACCGCGCGTAACACCCAGGCCGCGCCCGACGCCAGCACCGCGCCCGGGCGCACCAGCACGCGGATGATTGGGTAGCGCACGCGTCTCGCGTGCACATTTCGGCGCCCTCGCCGAAACCAGAACGAGTTCGTAATCGTATACTGCCGAAAGGAAGTCTACGATCGCCACGTCGCCGCGGCGACTGCTCCCCACAAGACTACGATCGCGTTACTTTTGCGCGGCTGTGGTGACTAAAGCCTTGACAAAGAGCCGCCCTTCTCTTGTAGAAGGAGGGCGAGGGTACCGGTCGCGGGTGTATGAGGCTTTTCCTATCCAGGTTTGCGATTCTCGTTGTCGGCCTGTGGACTGTGCTGCCGCGGATAATCGCACAGGTGAACGTCACGCAGGAGCACAACAATCCTTCCCGCGACGGCGTTTACATCGATCCGGCGTTTAGGTCCTCCGCGGCTGCAAACCTCACGCGCGACCTCGACTTCGATGGCACGATTTCCGGCAATGTTTACGCTCAACCATTTTACATCGAAGGCGGCCCGAGTGGGCCGATGATCATTGCAGTCACCGAATCGAACAATGTCTATGCACTCGATGCCACGACGGGCACAGTGATTTGGCAACGAACAGACATCGGACCGTCAGTGCCTAGCTCCAGCCTTCCCTGCAGTAACATTGATCCCGTAGGCATCACCGGCACGCCCGTTGTCGATCTCGCCTCCCGGCGACTTTTCTTCGACGCATTGATCAACGGCGCAACCATAAAACATTTCATTTACTCGTTGAACGTGGACACCGGCGAAACGAACCCGGGCTGGCCTGTGGATGTCAACGCGACCGCCACTTACAACGGCATGACCTTTGAATCCCGGATACAGGAAGAGCGCGGTGCACTGGCTCTTGTGGGTGGAATCGTATATGTGTCCTACTCCGGTTACTCAGGTGACTGCGACAATTACCATGGCTGGGTTGTGGGCGTAGATATCAACGAATCTGCTAACGTCCATGCCTGGGCCACAACAGCTGTCGGCGGCGGGATTTGGGGGCACGGCGGCGTTGCCAGTGACGGGACTAACATGTTCGTGGTTACGGGGAACACGTTTAACACCGCTGGCAACTGGATGGGAGGCGAAGCAATCATCCGGTTGCAAGCAGGACCAATCTGGAGCGGCCAGCCTGCCGACTACTGGGCGCCTACTAATTGGTTCAATCTCGATATAAGCGATACGGACTTGGGCGGGGTCAGCGCCACAGTCATCGACGTACCCGGCGCTACGCCATCTGAGCTTGTGCTTGCCCTAGGCAAAGATTCGAATGCCTACCTGCTTGATCGCAACAATCTAGGTGGCATCACTTCGCCTGTGACGCAGGCGAATGTCTCGGGTATTAACAGAGGGACGTCAGCTGTCACGTATCACACCCGTCTAGGAACGTATATCGCTTTTCATAACGAAGCAAACGCGATCAGGGCCTACAAGGTTACCGCAACAAGTCCGCCCACGATCATCTTTGCTTGGAGCCAAACTCAGAACGGACGTGGCTCGCCTTGGGTAACAACGATTGATGGCACAAATAACACGATTGTGTGGGTAGCGGGAACTGGAAGCGGAGGGGACGAGCGCCTGCACGGCTATGATGGTGATACCGGCGCGGTGATCTATGCGGGCGGCGGTCCTAACGAATTAATGACAGACACCCAGCAGTGGAATACTGGAATCGCCGCTCGCGGCCGCATTTACTTCGGCGCCGATAACAGAGTGTATGCCTTCACGCTGGCGCGCGGCAGGCCTACGCCGCCTCCTAGCGCAACACCTACACCTTTGGGGACTCCCGAGGCTACACCAAGACCGACCCCTACGCCCAGGTCCGGCGTAACACCGCGGCTGCGGCCCACACCGGCGCCGCACCCGGACGCGCCGCGCGGGTGATTGGGGAGCGCACGCGCATCGCGTGTTGGTTTCGGCGTCGCGCCGAAATAATCTGTGCAAACGCATGGCAACTGACTCCGGATTGAGAGAACAAAAAAAAGTCCGCCATGGCGAGGACGCCATCGCCAGCACGCGGGACGCGGCCGCTCCCCGGAAAGTGGCTGCGCGCGAAAGACGGGTACAAAGTTATTGACGACTTCGCGTGTTGTGGGGTAGAACCGACTTGGGTGGCTGTGATCACGAATAGTCAACGATAAGCTGGGTACTTCCATGATCACAAACCGAAACCGCACATCTGGGGCGCCACGATTGCGATCTATGCTTTGCTCGCTCTTCTTCATCGCGGCTAGCATTGCTGTGGTAGGAGCAATCGGCTCGTCGCATCCCATCGGAGAGCGCTAGCATTCCGCTCATTTTCGTCGGCATGTTGCTCGCCAGCCGACCAAGATCGCGCCGTGGGTAATCGAGCACACGGCCAACGGCCAACAAACAGAATTTTTGGTCGTGCTTGCAGATCAGGCTTACGTGAGCGGGGCAGCGACGCTGGCCACAAAAACTGAAAAGGGTTGCTACGTGTACGACGCGTTGCGAAGTAAAAGTCAGACCACACAAAGACCAATTCTGCAATGGCTCCGCGAGCGCGGGATCGAGCATCGTTCCTTTTACATCATCAATGCGATCTTGGTGAAAGGCAGTCGTGAAGTAGCTGAACTGTTGGCTATCCGGCAAGACGTGGCGCGAATCGAAGGCAACCCGCACATTCAGAATTCGCTGTTTGAGCCTGCTGCGTTTGTTGGCCGCTCGTGCCAAGCGCAGAAGCCGGCGACGATTGAAACGAACATTAGTTACACCCACGCACCGGATGTGTGGGCACTGGGATTCACGGGCCAGGGAATTACGGTCGGCGGCGCAGATACTGGTCAGCGTTGGACGCACAACGCGCTGAAGCCTCACTACCGGGGCTGGGACGGAGTCGCGGCCGATCACAATTACAACTGGCACGATGCCATCCACGACAGCATTGGAAATCCCTGCGGCAATGATTCGCCTTTTCCTTGCGACGACATT
>Ga0066709_100005689_pt1 | contig 10338 bp, 8 predicted proteins | sample GraSoiAngelo_158_FD_79665 | JGI IMG/M metagenome (GOLD analysis project Ga0066709, IMG submission 79665) | Grasslands soil microbial communities from the Angelo Coastal Reserve, California, USA - 14_1009_16_30cm | ecosystem: Environmental > Terrestrial > Soil > Grasslands | place: USA... | reverse complement strand
AGGACATGGTGGAGAAGTTGATAGCTCTTTGAGGAAATCGAAGGTAAAGCTTTCCCTTTACAATTACCGCACAGGAACATGTTTAGCGCTGAGCTGTAAAAGACGTCAGCCGCATTGAAAAGACTGACACCGCACTGGCCACACGTTCGGTAGGAGGGAAACAGGCCGGCAAGTTTCAAGTGCCAGACTTCGAAGTAAAGCTGGGCCAGATCGGAACGGGTTGGGTCCTGAATTTCTGGTAATACTAAGAGTAGCAGGCGAAACAAAGGTTCATTAGGCTCGTGCTCTGGAACAGTTTCAATCAGTAGCTCGCCCAGGAGATTAAGCTGAAGGAAACATCGATAATTTCCACATCCCAATCCAAATGAACGAATAAGATCAACCTTATCAATCTGGACAAGATCCTGGTTTTCCCTTTCGAATGCGGAAATTCCTATCCAGCTAAAGAGCTCCAATCAACCTGCGAATCTGCTCCGTAATCTGCGAGCTCCGCGAGCAACCCCGCGCAATTTGCCATATTTTCGAGTGTAAGCGACCACAATCTTGTCGGCTTCAGCCAAGGGATACGTCTTGATGACAACGGCTTCGCTTTGGAGAAGGCTCACAACCAGCAAACTCCCATGTCCCCAGAAGAAAGTCACAGAGTAGATGTCGTCGCGACGACATTTTTGGCTGGCTTTCAAAATGGTCCGCGTAGAACGTACCGTGACTCCTTGGAAACAGTCCCGCTGGGTTCAAGAGCTATGCGGCCAGCCAGCAAGGTCGTCTCCACGGCTCTATCTAGGTGGCTGACAAAAATTCAGAATTCCAAACCCAGAGGTGAACTTTACCTAGGCGCTTCCAAGGAGACATACCGGCGTAAGCTACCACAAGTTAAGTAAAACTCAAATAAAACTTTCCTGCTGACTGTCTCCACGATCTTGAGGTTTATTTGTCTTCCAAACACCTGCTGCCAGAAAGGTCTAACATAGCCCTCTTCTCGATTAGGTGAGATTGGTTATCCTACCAGAACAATACAAAAATAGTTCTAAAAAACAATCAGTTAACACTTATTACATAAACTAGTAAATTATTTTATTATCATAATAATATGATTTTAATAGACAAATTTCTTTTCCAAATTTGGTCCGACACAGATTCAGTACGGGAGATCGGTGAGTTTCGGACGGTTCTCGAGAGCCGTGCAATCCGAAGTAGAAGCTTCCAATTTTCCCCTCACGACACTAAGTTCTTCTCCTGAGTTTAAGTAAATATAAGTTGTTATATTTCTGTATATAAGTTCACTATAAATTATTTAATACATTAATATATTATGTAAACCAACGCCACCACCTAAAAATATTATCAGACACATTGTCGACGCGACGACGCCCATCCTGCACCGATAAAGGGAGGCCTTCCTTTGGCCCGTTTCGAATCTTTCTTGACCTCTTGCGCCTGGATTGTCTACAATTCGCTTCAATGGTCTCTAATATTGGTCATTTCGCATGCGATTCCTGGGTCTAGAATTCGATGTTGTGACCACTACAATGTGTGACTATGTACCCTTCCGATAAGCCTCGGCTACGACTGCGGACCAAATTGATGCTGTTAACTGGGCTGCTAATCGCCTTGGTCATTCTGCTGGTCGTTACCCTAGTGAGCCGCAGTGTGCGCCGGTCCATTTTGGCGGAAACACAGAAACGGGGAGTCGCGACTGCCCAACTTCTGGGAGCCACCGTTCTTAATTATCTGAAGTTTTACTATTACCAGGGTATTCAGCAGAATGCGCACATAGCTAAGAAGGAAAACGATCTGGCGTACGTTATCGTTTATGACAAGGAGGGACTAACGGCAGCTCATACTGAGAATGATGGTCTTATTTTGCGGCCAGCCGCGGATCCAGAAGCTCTCGAGTCGATCAATGCAAAATCCGCTTTGTTTCGTGAAATCAACGTAATGAGAGCGAACTCCAACCGCCAGGAAAAAGTTTTTGATATCGCTGTTCCCGTGTACACTAAGGAAGCCCCTGGTAGATGGGGAACGATTCGCATCGGTATTTCCCCTGAAAATATGAATCAAGACCTGACAGCGATCAGAAAGCAAATCCTCCAAGTTGGATTGATTGCCTTAGTCTTCGGCGTTCTAGGGACAATGATCTTGGCAAATCGCATCAGCACGCCCATTTCGAAGCTTATGACTGGATCTCTGCGAGCTGCCGAAGGTGACCTGTCTCACCGTATAGAAATCAACTCCGGTGATGAACTGGAAGGGCTGGCTTATAGCTTTAATTATATGATGGACCAAATCAGGCGCCATCAGGAGGAACGAATCAAATCCGAGAAAATGGCAGCCGTAGGGTACATGGTAAACACCATCGTTCACGATTGCCGGACGCCCATCACCGTGATTAAAGGTTTCGCCTCGTTACTAAAAGACTTTCAAGTCTCGACGGAAGAAGGTAGGCAATGTCTGGATTTTATTAACTTCGAAGTGGAACGAATGGAGCGAATGCTGGAGGAAATCTTGCAATTTGCTTGCGACAAGAAGTCCCCCCTCACTCTGGAGGAGCATAACCTCGACGACTTTATCAGAGAATGCACGGTGGAAATCGGTGCGCTATTAAGAAATACTCGCATAAATTTCACTCAAGATCTGCAAGGTAATTCCTCCGTTAAGATAGATCGGGATAAGTTGCGACGAGCCATTCTCAATATCGCCGCCAACGCGAAGGAGGCTTTGAAAGGAAGAGGAGAGTTCAAATTGAGCACTCGTTTTAATCAATCGCATGCCCTGATTGAACTTTATGACAGTGGCGGTGGCATTCCGGAAAGCCTGCAAGCCAAAATTTTCGAACCCTTTTTTAGTCACGGAAAGTCGGGGGGATTTGGCCTGGGAATGTCAATCACAAGAAAGATTGTTGAGGACCATTCAGGCAAAATTTCGCTTGAAAGTGAAAAGGGCAAAGGAACAACTTTTACCATCCAAATTCCTTTATCTCGACCCGAAGGCGAAGCACGATCTATGGCCCATTTTAGTTAAGCCTAAGCACGGGGATGGTGTTGCCGGTAGATATTCTTCAAACGGTCTTTCAAAATATGCGTGTAAATTTGAGTCGTTGAAATATCGGCGTGCCCAAGCATCAATTGAACAGACCTCAAATCTGCTCCACGTTGAAGCAAATGAGTCGCGAAGGAATGCCGCGGAAGATAGGGTTTGATTTCAGTCCGGATCCCCGCCTGGCGGCCATAAGCTCTAAGGATCTTCCAGAACCCCTGCCTGGTTAGCATTTCACCTCTTCGATTGACGAAGACAACGCTTGAAATCCTATTCTTGAGAAGATGTGTCCGAGCTGATTTCAAATAGACTTCCAGAGATTGTAGAGCTGATCGCCCAAGCGGGACGACACGAACCTTGCTGCCTTTTCCTACGCAATTGAGGTAGCCCATATCCAGGGAAAGGTGTTCGAGGGCGATTGAAATTAATTCTGAAACCCGCAACCCCGTTGCATAAAGAACCTCCAACATGGCTTTGTCACGAATTCCGAGATCCGTCCTCACATCAGGCTGAGCCAATAACAAGTCTATTTCTTCAAAACTGAGCACTTTTGGTAATGACTTCCAGACTGCAGGGGATTCTATTTCTTGACATGGATTTTCTTTTAGGAGATTCTCGAAAACCAGGAACTGCAAGAAATCACGGACACTCACCAGGATGCGGGCTATGGAGCGAGGATCGAGTCCTTTGCTGTAGAGGGACTCCAGAAAATCCAAGATCACCTCACGGCTTATCCCCTTTAAGAGAATTCTTCGTTTTTCCAAATGGGTTTGCAGCTTGCGGAGATCGCGCCCATACGACTCAATTGTATTCTTAGCAAGTCCTTTTTCAAGTTTGATATAATTAATATAACTTAATATTTCACTTTGCATCACTTTACCAGGCAAAAATCGAGTGATCGCTAGGTTCCAAAGTTGGGGCTGTGGGATCAACAGTTGACATACTTTGATCGTTAATATAGCATAACCCGCTTGATTTTCTGACAGATAAATTCCGACCAGGTCATGAAACTTTCTGAAATAGCGAGAAAATTGGAATGCGAACTGGACGGAGACGGATCTATTGAGATTCATCGGGTCGTAGGGATAGAGGAAGCCAACTCAGGCGATCTTACTTTCCTCTCCAATCCCAAGTACTCAACTAAGCTAAGAAAAACTAAAGCCTCAGCAATTATTATCTCCAAGCAGGCGCCGCCTCTGGAGATCGGCACCTTACGAACCGAAAATCCTTATTTGGCTTTTGCGAAAGCCATCGAACTGTTCTACAACCAGCCCCAACCCACCAGGGGTATTCATCCCACAGCTATCATTTCACCTTCAGCTCGGATTGGAAGTAATCCATCAATTGGAGCATTTGTTTTCATTGATGACGAGGTTGTTATTGGAGACAACGCCACTTTGTTTCCTCATGTTGTGCTTTATCGCGGCGTCAAGATAGGGAGCGGATTTTTGGCCCACACTCATGTCTCGGTCCGCGAGTACTGCGAAATCGGAAACAATGTGATTTTGCAAAATGGAGTGGTCATTGGAGCAGATGGTTTCGGATTTGCAAAAAGAGAAGATTTGTCTTATCACAAAATCATGCAGTCTGGAAGAGTGGTACTGGAGGACGAAGTGGAAGTACAGGCCAACTCTACGATCGACAGATCGGCAGTGGGGGAGACGCGGATCTGTAGAGGTAGCAAGATCGACAATTTGGTACAGGTGGGTCACGGGTCTCGGGTGGGAGAAAATACTCTATTGTGCTCCCAGGTTGGTTTGGCGGGGAGCACTCAGGTGGGAAAGAATGTGATCCTCACGGGCCAAGTCGGCGTCGCCGGACACTGCAAGATAGGAGACAATGTCATAGCCACAGCTCAGTCCGGGATTCCTTCTGATGTCGAACCGGGTAAAGTGGTCTCTGGTTATCCAGCCATAGAAAATAGGCTTTGGTTAAAATCCTCGGCTCTTTTTCCTAAGCTCCCTGAATTCAACAAATCCTTAAAAGATCTCCAACAAAAAGTGAACAGGCTGCTCACCTGACTAATGCCGCAGCAATTGCGCTTTCCCAGCCAGTTAAATTCCTGGTTCCCATCCTATGTCCCAAAGCACTCCTCAGCTTGCTAAGTCGGCGAGCCTCATAAGTCTCGCGACGTTATTAAGTCGGGTCCTGGGCTTGGTTCGTGAACAATTGATTGCCCACCTGTTTTCCAGAACCGCTACCGATGCATTTTATGTGGCATTTCGAATTCCGAATCTTCTACGCGATCTCTTTGCAGAAGGAGCAATGAGCTCGGCTTTTGTTCCCACTTTCACGGATTACCTGACTAAAAAAAACCGTCAAGAAGCCTGGACTCTGGCTTCGAGCGTAATGAACTTGCTTCTTCTGGTTTTAAGCCTCGTTACACTTCTTGGCATTCTATGTTCCGGCGGAATCGTTAACATATTCGCCGGACATTTTCATTCAGTTCCTGGAAAATTTGAGTTAACGGTTTTGATGAGTCAAATCATGTTTCCGTTTCTTCCGCTGGTTGCATTGGCGGCGATAGTCATGGGAATCCTAAACTCTCATGGACGGTTCTTCATACCCGCTCTGGCGCCGGCCATGTTCAACATAGGCTCGCTATTGGTGGCGATCCTCCTATACTTCTGGTTGCCGAAAAATAATCTGGATCCAATACTCGGCATGGCCATCGGAACTCTTATCGGTGGTCTATTTCAACTATTAATTCAAGTCCCCCTACTATTCAAGGAAGGTTTCAGATACTCTTCGAGACTCAGCTTCAAGCATCCGGGTGTACGACGAATTCTTCTTTTGATGGGTCCGGGAACACTTGGACTGGCTGCCAACCAGATCAATATCTTTATAAACACTTGGTTGGCCACCGGACAGGAAGAAGGTGCTGTCTCCTGGCTTAATTATGCTTTTCGGCTCATGCAGTTCCCCATTGGTATTTTCGGAGTTGCGATTGCAACGGCAGCCTTACCCACGATTTCGGCCCACATTTCTAGAAATGAAACCGCGGAGCTCAGAAACACTATTTCCTCTTCCTTAAAAATGGTGTTTATGGTCAATGTCCCGGCTTCTCTAGGACTTGTTTTCCTAAGCACTCCCATCATCGCCTTGATTTACCAGCATGGTCGCTTTAAAGCCTCAGATACAAATTCTACAGCGAACGCTCTGATATCTTATTCCATCGGATTATTTGCTTATTCAGCTGTGAAGGTACTAGTTCCTGCCTTTTATGCCTTGGGACGGTCTCGAGTCCCGGTCACTATCAGCGCGGTTGCGGTAGGTCTGAACATTGTACTCAACCTTATCCTGATTAAACCGATGGGTTATCGGGGTCTGGCACTTGGAACGTCTGCTACGGCGATACTGAATTTTCTTCTTCTTTTTTACTGGCTGCAGAAGTATATCGGCTCGTTGAGACCCAATCTCTTGATTGTAAATTTCCTCAAGGTTTTGGCGGCTTCGTTGATCATGGGAATAAGCTGCTTCTACTTCCACCAATGGTTTTACCTGTTTTCACCCCATGACGCTGCTACCTGGAGAGCTTTGGTGCTCTTCTGTTCAATTGGAGTTGGTCTAATGGTCCTCTTCCTCTCTTGCAAAATACTAGGAATCCGCGAGCTCGATTCCGCTCTCAACCTGGTTAAGAAAAGATTAAGATAGTCTCAGCAAAATCTGACCCATATCAGCAAGTTTCGAATAGAGTTTGATGACCGGGCCAGAAACTGCCTGGAACCAATGATCCCGTGATAAACTCAAAATCGAAGAATTGTGGCGCCGCTACGTTGTCGTGCCAACGTGCCCTTGCTTCATCGGAAAAAGGGTGGCTTCCAGATCAAGTCTGAGACTGGTTTAATTGAATTGGGGACAAGATGATCCGGTGCACGGCCGGTTTGCGGGTTTAGATTTAGGGACGGATTCCTCATCTGCCATGATGTCTCGGTTTTTTCGTCGTAAAGAACTCATCCAGCATTCCTGGTTTGAGGTTGGAGAGGTGCGGTCACGCCACCGCCTACAAAATGAACGATCTCTATCTTATCACCGGCTGAGATGAGTTTCTTGTTCCAATTGTCCCTTTTCAGGATCTGTGAATTGCATTCTATGGCCAGACGCTGCGGCACCAGTCCAAGGAAGTTCACCAAATCGGCCACGGTGAAGCCATGCGGAATTGTTTTCTTTTCTCCATTCAAGAAAATCTCAATATCCAAGACAGGTTTTACTTTCTTCTGATCAAGTATTTGATTTCATCAACGCCGGGCCCGGCAGAAGCCTGGATAATTAAAGCAGCGCTCCCGACGGAATAGGATGGCAAGTTAAAATTCATGCGCAGGCTGCCATTCTTGTCGGTCTTGCCGGCATAAAGTCTCGGCGAAAACGTCGTTCCAATGATCTTCACAATGACTTGCGCGTTTTCAACCCTCGCTCGATTTTGACGGACTTGAACGTAAAGCTTCAAATCCACATGAGAGCCCCCAATAAACTCCTTTGAACCATCGACACAAATTTCGATCCCCTGCTCTGTTGACCCTGCTAGCTCACTGGCTTCAATCGCAAATTCAATTCGATTAGAGTTCTTTTCGAGTTGAGGCTGATGCCGGGAAGAGTCTCGGCCAATTTCAGGGACCGAAGCGGGCTTGGGTGCCACTACTTGTTTAGTCTTGGAGAATTCTTTTGTGTTGAATCTTGTTCCGGAAGTGTCCTTTTTTTGGCTAACCTTGGCAGCAGGACTCAAAGTGATAGTTTCAGATGCGCTTTCGACTCTTGTACCCTCAAACTTGAAGACAAAATTGCCGTCCACGTAGGCTCGCAGATTCAAGCCGATTTGAAATTGGCCCGTCTTAAGGGCGACGACGATTTGTCGGTGCTGGCATTCCAAGATCTTCTGCAGGATTGACTCGCTGAAAGCTTGGGATTCCAAAAAATCACGATAGTGTGTTCGGTGAGAATCGAGTATAGCGCCTTTTACGTAAATCAGAGATTCTATCAAAGGATTTTGGATACCCTTATCCTCTGTTTGAACGTGATAAACAGTCTCACCATATTTAACGTCGGTGTTAAATCCGGTAATCATAGGAAGAAAAAGGCACATTCAGAGCTTCTTTCCTATTGTGGGAACTCTGAATGAATCGAATGAATCGTCGACTGAATCGAAGCATACTAGTACACGCGCTCTACTTCGAGCAAGAAAAATATCTTGACAAGAATCCTGATGCTAGTTATGTTTGCCAAGCCTTTGGAGTCTATGGCGCATAATCAAGTGTTTAGTCTTTACTATTTTACTGTCACCGACAATCAATTACCTTTTCGATCTTACCCTCTGGTAACTTTATAATTGTGTCCTCCAAATTCAATTCAACAGACCTAGTCTAAACCGGAAAATTTCTTGGATTTGCTTGTGAAAAAGTTATCTTTGGTCGACTCGTAAACCATCCACATCTATATGGCTAAGCCTTCCATCTAAGGTTTCTCCTAATCCCGACAGAACATGGTTTCTCAATCCTTACTGGAGAAATTCGACAATCTATGTTCTAAATATCCCGTCAAACGATCTGCTCTGGTTCCCATCCTTCTTACTACTCAGGAAGAAGTAGGCTATCTCACGCCGGATTCGGTTCACTTGATTTCTGACTATTTGAAAATTCCTGAAGTCCAAGTCTACGAAGTCATCACATTCTATAGTATGCTGCGAACCAGGCCGGTGGGCAAGTACCACATCCAGGTTTGCACCAATATTTCCTGTCTGCTCCTGGGTGGAGAAGAAATCTTCGAACATATTTCAAGGAGATTGGCGATTAAGGAGGGTGAAACAACCCCGGACAATCTATTTTCTCTGGCGGAAGTGGAATGTCTGGGAGCCTGTTGCAACGCGCCTGCCATGCAAATTAACTACAAGTACCACGAGAACCTCTCCGTGAAAAAAGTGAATGAGATTCTGGATCAACTCAAGCGGGAAGGCTGATCAGAATTTATGGAACTCGCCATCTTCCTGGTCCTTTCCGTGATTAGTATAGCTTCCGCCTTAAGTATCTTGATCCAGCGGCACCCCATTTATTCGGCTTTGTCGTTGATTTTGACTTTCATGTCCGTGGCTGGAATTTATATTCAGATGCAGGCCGAGTTTATTGCTGTCATGCAGGTTGTGGTTTACACCGGAGCCATTATGGTTCTATTTGTTTTTGTGATTATGCTACTGAACGTGAAGGCCGAAGAAAGGGTGCCGAACAAGCTGATAGTCATGAAGTATTTTGGGATCCCTTTGACTCTCCTGTTGGTAACAGGTGTCGGAGTGAATATTTTCCAATCCTTTTCCGGCCAAGCTATCCGAGTTTCCGTCGCGTCGGCTCCAGGCTTGACCGGCAACACCCAATCGATTGGCAAGCTGCTCTATACCCAGTACGCGTTACCTTTTGAGGTCACTTCCATCTTGCTACTGGTCGCCATCATTGGTGCCATTCTGATGGCAAAGAAAGAATTGTGAGTCCCGATGATTCCGGTCAGCTATTACCTGCTTCTCAGTGCTGTTTTATTCGCGATAGGCGTTTTCGGAATTGTGATCAAACGGAACATGGTCACTATTTTCATGTGTATTGAACTTATGCTAAATGCGGTGAATCTCACTTTCGTGACGTTTGCTCGTTATCATTCGCTGCTTGACGGACAAGTCTTTGTTTTTTTTGTCATGGCCGTAGCTGCTGCAGAGGCAGCCGTGGGGTTAGGAATCATTGTCGCCTTGTTTCGAAATCGTCAGACCCTAAATGTAGATGAAGCCGATTTGATGAAGTGGTAATTCCATTCACCGACCTTGTCTCCTGTCATGACACCCTCACTTTCCACTCTTCTCCTTGCGATTGTTGCCCTCCCGTTAGCTGGAGCCATTGCTACCGGGTTATTCGGCAAGAGACTGCCCAATTCTCTGGTTGGCTTTATTGCTTGCGGAACAACCGGAGTTTCCTTCCTGTTGGCCTTAATCACCTTCAGCAAATTACTTCGCACGCCTCTGGAGCAAATCCACGACCTGAGTTTTAACTACTTTCGCTGGATTCAGGTCGATAACTTTGTGGCTAATTTTGGGTTCATGTTAGACCAGCTTACCGGCGTAATGCTGTTGGTTGTTACCGGAGTCGGCTTCCTCATTCACATCTACTCCACCGGTTACATGGCCTCTGAAGGCGGGTATTACAGGTTCTTCGCCTATCTCAACCTGTTCATGTTTTCAATGCTGATTCTCATTTTAGCCAACAACTTCCTGTTGATGTTTGTGGGATGGGAAGGAGTCGGGCTTTGCTCGTATCTACTGATTGGCTTTTATTT
>Ga0066709_100005687_pt1 | contig 10339 bp, 9 predicted proteins | sample GraSoiAngelo_158_FD_79665 | JGI IMG/M metagenome (GOLD analysis project Ga0066709, IMG submission 79665) | Grasslands soil microbial communities from the Angelo Coastal Reserve, California, USA - 14_1009_16_30cm | ecosystem: Environmental > Terrestrial > Soil > Grasslands | place: USA... | reverse complement strand
GGCAGAATGCAAAAGAAAATAGGGAAAATGAGTTTCACGCCGAGCTTGGCGGCTTTTTCCTCGGCCACCTGTCGCGCCTGGATGCGCATGAAATCCGCGTGGGCGCGCAGGCTCTGCGCGACACCCGTGCCGAAACGATCGGCCTGGATCAGAACCGCCACGAGCTTCTTCAGTTCGTCCACGCCTGTGCGTTCTGCCACGTTGCGCAACGCGTCGACGCGCCGCTTGCCGGCCTTGAGTTCCAGGTTTACGAGACCAAATTCCTCGCTGACTTCGGGGTGGGCGTGTTCGAGTTCCTTAGAGACCTGAAGGATCGCCTGATCGAGACCGAGTCCGCTCTCCACGCAAACCACCAGCAGGTCAAGCGCATTCGGCAGACCGCGGGCGATTTCCTTCTGGCGCTTCGCGGCCATCCGCCGCACGTACTCGTTGGGCCCGAAAAAACCCACGGCTGCGGCGGCAAGAACCGCCGCGATCTTGTTGCCCGAATCAGCGGAAGACCCGCCGATGAGCACGCCGGTGAGCAGTGGCAACGCAACGCCGAACGCGGCCTTAGCGCCGTACAGGATCCTTAGAGCGCCGTCGTTGCGAACGCCGGCGCGGATCAGCCGCCGCCGCATCACGGTGACGTCCTTGGGAGACTGCGGCACGATGTTGCCCAGCCGCTTGATCAACTCGTGGATCGCCAGGCTCGGGTGGGAGGGGAGGTGTTCGTTGTGATCGATGCCGCCTACGACCCGGTCCATGGCCTCTTTGGGTCGCACATAGAGGCGCATGCCGGCCAGGGCCGCGGCCACCGCGAGCGCTATAAAAACGACCAAAGTCATCAAGAATGGCATGGCATCAGACCTCGATATTCACGATTTTCTTCATAATGAGGTAGCCCACCAGCTGCAGCCCGATCGCCGCTCCCATCATGATGTTGCCTACGTCGTCGGTGAAAAAAAACTTCACGTAATCCGGATTGGTGTAGAACATCAAGATCGACACCACCACGGGAATCGCACTTAGCGCGGTTGCGGTCATGCGGCCGTGCGCGCTCACCGCGCGGATGCGCCCGCGCAGCTTGAACCGCTCGCGGATCACGTAGGCCAGCTTGTCGAGGATTTCCGCCAGGTTGCCGCCGGTGCGCTTCTGCAACAGTACCGCCGAAACGAAGAAATGCACGTCCAGGGAGGGAACGCGCTGCGCCAGTTTCTGCAACGCCACCTCCATGGGCAGGCCCAGGTTGTGCTCTTCGAAGGTGCGCCGGAACTCGCCGGCCACTGGCTCCTGGAACTCTCGATGAATCATTTCGAGCGACACGGAGAAGGCGTGTCCGGCGCGCATGGATCGCGCCACGAACTCCAGCGTTTCCGGAAACAACTCCTCGAACCGCCTCAGGCGCGTACGCCGCTTGAACCAGACGTAGATCACCGGTCCGGTAGCGGCCACCAGCCCCACGCCCAGGGCAAACACATGTGCGATCGGCAGGAACAGCCATCCGAACGCGAAGCCCGCCATGAACAGCACCAGGCACAAGTGGACCAGCCGGGCCGGGGCCCACCGCAAACCCGCCTGCTCGAGTAGCATCTGGATTTTCGGACCCAGGCGGTACTTTTCGACCAGCATTTGCGCAAAACGGTTCTTGGCCGAATCCTGCTGCTGAATAACGGTGGGTTGATTCGCCGCTCCAGGATTCGCCTTCTTGACCTTGGTGGTGCCGGACAGGCGGGCTTTGATCCGATCGACGTCCGACGACTTGACGTACTTCGAAACCACGAACCACGCGACCATGGCGGCCGCCCAGATTCCGACCATGACGAAAAGGAAACTCATGACGTCACACCTCCACCACTTCGTCAAACAGGTCTGGCCGGAGCCGGATGCCGGCGCTGAGCAGCTTTTCGTAGAACTTCGGGCGAATGCCGGTGGCGGCGAAGCGTCCAACCACCCTGCCGTCCGGGTCGAGACCGCGCTTTTCAAAAACGTACAGATCCTGGAGCGTGACCACGTCGCCCTCCATGCCAGTCACCTCGGTAAGCGACACTACGCGGCGGGAGCCGTCGCTCAAGCGCGAAGCCTGCACCAGGAGGTGCACCGCGCTGGCGATCTGCTGGCGAATGGAGGTGAGTTGCATGTTCGCGTTGGCGAGCGACACCATGACTTCGAGTCGCGACACGGCGTCGCGCGGGGAGTTGGCGTGAACCGTGGTCAGCGAGCCGTCGTGACCGGTGTTCATCGCCTGCAACATATCCAGCGCTTCCTCGCCGCGGACTTCGCCCACCACAATGCGATCGGGCCGCATACGCAGGCTGTTTACCAGCAACTCGCGCTGCCTTACCGCTCCGGTGCCTTCCAGGTTCGGCGGGCGTGTTTCGAGGCGCGCTACGTGCGGCTGCTTCAACTGCAATTCGGCCGCGTCTTCGATGGTGACGATGCGCTCCTTGGTGTTGATGAATGCCGAGAGGGCGTTAAGAAGCGTAGTCTTACCGGCGCCCGTTCCCCCGGCGATGATTATATTCATCTTGGCCTTGACGCACGCCTCGAGCAGTTCCATCATTCCCGGCGTCAGCGCCTTGCGGTCCACCAGGTCAGGCGGCATCAGCTTGTCCGTTGAAAAGCGGCGGATGGAGAGCAGCGGGCCGTCTACAGCGAGCGGAGGAATGATCGCGTTGACGCGCGAGCCATCGCTCAGGCGGGCGTCCACCATCGGCGTCGATTCGTCGATGCGGCGACCCACCTGGCTGACGATCTTGTCGATGATCCGCAGCAGGTGTGCGTCATCGCGGAAACCGACGTTGGTCAGCTCGAGCAGCCCTCTCCGCTCGACGTACACCTGCTTGTGGGTGTTCACCAGAATGTCGGATATCGACGCGTCCTGCAGCAGCGGCTCCAGAGGCCCCAGTCCGAACACTTCGTCCAGGACTTCGTCGCTGATCTGCTGTTTCTCGAGCGAGCTGAGCAGCGTCGGCTCAGCATCAATCAACTGAATCACGGCCTGGCGCACTTCGCTGCGCACACGCTGATTGTCGATTGTGGCCAGCGCCTCGAGGTTGATCTTGTCCACCAGCTTCCGGTGGAGCGTGAATTTCAGCTCTTGGTATTCCGGTTTGAGGTTGCCCTTCTGCCGGGTCGCGTTTTTGAGCAGTCTCTGTTCCCAGGAGACTTGCTGTGTGTTCTTGTTGCCGTTATCAAGTGTCGAAAACATACGAAATCGTTACCTTTACGCCTGTGAAAACACCGGTCTCATCTCTCGCGCGGGCGGCGCGGACTTCTTTCCGTTAGCGAGCGCCCCGCACAGGCGCGTCGCGACGTTCTCGATTGCCTTCCCCAGGTCGTTTTCGTTTCCGAGCGGCTGGCCGAGCGTTACAACCCGATGTAACGAAAAATAGTCGTTAGGAAGACTGGCATGCACGGGACAGTTGAACAGCCTTTCCATGTCAGCAATGCCGATATCAGCGCGCTTTTCCATGCGATTCACCAGCACCTGAAAACGCTCCTTCGGAAAACCCAATTGCTCCACCAGCGTCATCGCCTTGCGCGTCAGGTGCAGGCTGGGCAGCTCCGCGGTCGAGACCAGAAACGCTCGCTCGCACTCGGAGATCGCCATCAAACTCGTTCGGTTAAAGACCGTGGGCAGATCGAGGATCACGAAGTCGTAAAGCCGCCGCGCAAGGTCCATAAGCACGCGCAGCCTGGATGGATCAATCGCCTCCGCATACGGCGCGGCGGGGGACGGCAGAATGTCTACGCCGCCGTAGTTCACGGTGAGCGAGTTCCACAGAGCCGGATCGAGGTGCTCGGCGTGCTGCAACGCGTCCACCAGCGAGTAGTTGTGGCTAAGCTTCAAGTAGAACCCGATGGTGCCGCCAGTGAGATCGAAATCGGCGAGCAGGATGCGCTTTCCGCTGAGCCTTTGCAGCGAAAATGCGCTCTGCGTGGCTATGGTGGAGGCGCCCGATCCTGGCTTGGCGCTGGTGAACGCTACGATATGTCCGGCTTCGGACGCGGCCTGTGGCTCCGGCGCGCAAAGCCTGCGCAAACGCGCAATCGCCTCGCGCTGGTTGGCCAGATCGAACGGCGCGTAAAGAAACTCGCTGGCGCCGGCTCGCAAGCTCTTCAGGATCGTCTGCGAGTCATTGCTCGAGTGCAGGCCGACGACATGCACCGGGGGCGTGAGAGTAGCGATGAAGCGGATCAACTCCGAAGCCGCTTCGAGGTCTGTCGCCAGGTCCAGGAGCACCACATGGGGCCGGAGCTGGCGCGCGCGGATCTCCAGCGTCTGCTGCGGCGGATAGCTCTTCAGATCCGCCAGAATCTGGAACGCGCGCGTTTGAGGAAGCGTCGCCAGGAATGATTGCGCCAGGTTACGGTCCGGCGCAATCAGCAACGCCGTTATCTCCGCTTCGTTTTGGACACGTACACTCATTGAATCGCTTTCCCGAGAGAATCCGGCGCTTTGGGGGGGCGCCAGGTCATTAGTTCTTTTTCTTGCCCGCTTTCGTTCCGCTCTTCATGTCTTTCGCGGCGTTATTCTGAACGTCTTTCGGCTGGAGCCGGACCAGAAAATCGTTCGGGAAATACACGGAAGGTTTGGGATCATTCGGGCCCAGCGGCGTGGTGACCTCAGGCGTCACCATAACCACGAGTTCGGTGCTGGTTTTCCTCTCGTCTTTGGTCTTAAAGAGAGAACCGAAAATCGGCAGGCTGCCGAGCACCGGAATCTTCGAGAATTGCTCCGTCTCTCGGTTGTCGACCAAACCAGCGACGATGAAGCTTTGGCCCTCACCCAGTTCAACGTTGGTCTCTGCGCGCCGTGTGGAGAGCGCGGGGATGGTAAAGCCGTTAAGCTGGACGCCGTTGGCCAAGTCGAGAGTCGAGACTTCCTGCCGGAGATGCATCTTGATGGTCTTGTTCTCGGTGACCTGCGGCGTGAAGATCAGCCGGATGCCGAACTCGCGAAACTGCACTGTCACCGCGCCGGAGTTGGCGCCGCCTTGCAGTACCGGCACCGGGAACTCACCCCCGACCAGGAAGTAGGCTTCCTGGCCGTTCGTGGCCACCAGGTTCGGCTCTGCCAGGATCTGTAGCACGTCTTTCGACTGCAACGCCTTGATAAATGCTCCCAGGTTCAAGTCAGGGCGGAATGCGAAGAGGTTCAAGGCATCGCCGACGCTAAAACTGCTTGCGAATCCCTTCGTGGGTGCGCCGATCGCGCTGTTGACCTGGCTGATCGTAGGCGCACTAAACTGTCCGGTGGTGATACGTGCCGGGGTGTTGCCGGCGCCCGTCGAGAACAGATTGACGCCATATTGTTGCGCCGCCTGCCGATCCAACTCGGCGAACTTCACGCGCAGCAGGATCTGCTTCTCCATCGGCGTGCCGGCGACCTGGAGGTTATTGACAACCGTCTTCGAGAACGCGGCCGCGAGCAGCACGGCGCGATCCGCGACTTCCTTGTTCGAGACGCGCCCATTGAGTGAGATCGAGTCGCGCGAACTCCGCGGCTGGATATCGTCGTTCGGGAATGTTTCGTGAAGGATGCGGCGCAGCGGGTCGATGTTCAATTCCACAGTAACGTTGTAAAAAGTTCGCTGGCCGGTCTTGTTCCACACGACCATGGTGGCCGCGCCGAGCCCTTTGCCATGCAGAAGAATCTCGCGCGTGGTCACCGGGCTCGCATCCAGAATTTCTGGGTTGCTGGTGGAGATCTGCCGCACGTCGGATGGATAGTCGATCACGACGCTCTTGCCTACTGTCAGGCGCAGATCTTCTGCGCTCTGCGCGGCGCACATGCCCGCTCCGAGCGCGACCAGCGCGGCGGAAAAGGCTATTGGGATATGGAGGCTCTGTCGGGTCATAGTCGTGTCCTTGCCTTTGTTAGTTATTTGCACGATTCGGGATCACTTCCACGGGCTTGGGCGTCCCGCGAATCACCACTACCTGATCGGGCGGCGGCGGAGCGGGCGGCGGAGGAGTTGCAACTGCTACCTCCGCTGTCACGACTGGTTTCGGACGCGGCTTCGGCGCTGGCTCCTTGACCGGGTTCTGGCGCCGCGAGCCGCCGTACAATTCGGTGATGAATCGGCCGGGTGTCTTTTCGATGGTCTGATCGCTCGAGTTGCGCAGCACCAACTGGATGTGGCCATCACTGTTGGCCAGAGTCAGGGTCTCCGCCTGCGTCGGGTCCACCAGCAGCGTGACCGTCGGGGCCTGGATCGCCTGGCCGCGCGCGTCGGGCTGGATGGTCTGCCCGGCCGAAAGCACGAGAATGTTCTGCAGACAGGTAGTGGTGATGTTGCCATCAGCGTTGGGCGGGCGTCCGGTGACAAGGACGTCAACCCGCATTCCGGGCAGCACGTAACCCGCCACGCCGGCGACGTCGTTCACGCGAACGGCTACCGCGCGCATCCCGACGGGAATCGTCGGAGCGAGGCCAAGTCCGCTGCCCTTGGCAGCCAGCCGGCCTTCGAGCACGGGCTCATCCAGCAGGATGTTGGACACAACCGGCCGGTCAAGCACTTCTTCGACCCGTGTGAACGCGCCTTTCGGGAACCCGTCGGCCGGGACCTTGGCGATCTTCACGTCGGCCGGCTTGATCATCACTCCGACGCCTAAAGGCCGGGTTGTGACCACGATATCCTTGCTATCCGTCGCGTCGGATTTTCTGGAGCCGCCCGAGCGCGCGGTCATCTGATAAAACACGCTTGAGACCACCAGCGCAAACACCAGGCTGACGCCCAATACCGTAAGAAACCTGCGATCCATAATTTTTCTCCTCTGCCCGCTCTCACGCCGGCGCGATGCCGGAGAGAGCCGTTAATTCCATTGCTCCCAAAACGCCGCTTTAGCCCTTTGGCACTAGCGACAGCCAAACGCCCAGCGTGATCGCCGGCGCGTAGGGGATCGATTCCTTCCGTTCCCCGTTCTCATTTCCCTTCCCGCTTCGCTTACCCCAGAATCGGCTGAGCGAGTTCACGACCACCACACAAAGCGCCAACACGCCGCCGACACCCGCTGTCCATAACGAGGCTTCGATCAATCGCCCGGCGCCCAGAAGCGCGCCGAAGCCAGCCATCAGCTTCACGTCGCCTCCGCCCATTCCGCCGAGCAGGTAAAAAATCAAGAAAACCCCAAACCCCGCGGCTGCGCCTCCGAGCGCGTACAGGCCCCCGAGCCATCCGCTCTGGCCGATCTGCCAGCCAAGCCCTCCGGCGAGAGCCGCGGCCGGAATCCAGTTGGAAATCTGGCGCCGGGCAAGATCATCGATCGTTGCCGCGAGTCCTACCAGAATTGCGATCCACACTTGAGCCGTCATCTCGTTTCCCGAAAGGAGCCGCTACGCTCCGGCGCCTCCTCTACTCGCTGATCCACCACCGCCGGAGAACCAGCCGGCGGCGCCGACTTCTTACGCTTGAACGCCGGCGTACCGAGCATCAACGGCGCTAGAAACCCGGCCTGCAACGCGAATTCCGCCAACGCCTTCCCCGATGGCAGCCGCCAGCTCATCGGATCCATCCACTCCATGGGGATCTCCGGAATCCGCATGGGTACCCGCCGGCCCGCGCTTCCATTGCGCGGACTCGTATGCTGAGACTTCATCCGTGTGCTCCCACTTATGATTTCGGCCGCTTCGGTGGTTTTCATTAGCCCCGGAATCCCTAATGCTTATGTTCCTTAGAACCTTGGTTCCTGGCGGGAATTCCCTGTAGCTGGTACTGGGGTGGATCGGCGGGCTAAGAGAATCCGCTTACCATCGTCTTCAACGACCCGCCAGTCCGGATCGCGCTTCAGGAGCGCTGGAAGTGAGCTTTCGATGGGCAGCAAGACGAGGTTGAAGTTGTACTTAGCCATCCATTGCTCCCAGTCCCACTGCGCCTCGGTCAAGTGAAGATACTGGTTGCCGATTTCAGGTCCGTAGAAGTCGCTGCGGCCATCCACAAAGACTCTCTGCTGAGGATTGGTATAGATCAGGTAGTCGGCCCACTGATCGGTGGTCAGCACACGGGAATTGAGGATCTCGGCGGCGTGCTGGTGCACAATCTCAGTGGGGAACAATGCGGCTGGAAAATCCTTGGGCCAGGGAATCGGCGGCCCGATCAGGACCAGCGCGAAAACTACGATCAGCGCCCAGATGCTCGAGCGGCGGAATCCCGCTATCGAATCTGCCGCCATCTGGTTGAGAATGCCGGCGATCGATCCTTTGCGCACGCTCGCGGTCCAGGCGTTCCACCACTGTGCAATTTCTCGAGCGATGAGAGGCGCCGCCACTGTCACGTATACCGGCACGTGCCGAACGCTCGCCAATGACATGTGGGCGAAGAAAACGATCCACAAACCCTCAACTACCCTGCGCCTGCGGAGAAGGAAACCCGCGGCGATGAGCCCTATCAGCAACAGAGCCTCGAACTGCAGCATGCTCTCGCTCCGGAAAGTTGGTGATTGGAACTCTTGAATCGCATTCCGGATCCAATCCGAGCGCAGATACTCGACGACGTGGACGTGCAGCTGGTACCCGTAAGGGTTGATCAGCGATGCGGCGGGGCAGGCCGCGGTGAGCGCCAGGTAACGAATTGCGGACCGGGAATCCGAGCGCTCCATCCATGCTTCGATCGCCGTCCCCAATGCCGCAATCCCGAGAACCGCGATTAACACCAGAAATCCGCCGTGCAAATTGGTCCACACGGCAGTCAGCGGCACCAACCACCAGATCCTCCTGCTCGGATGCTTTCGATCGGCTTCGATCATCCACACCGAGACCGACAGCAGCAGCAGCGTAAAGATATGCGGCCTCGCCAGGAAGTGAATCGACGATGCGCCGACGGCGGGAAGCGCCACCGCCATCGCGACAAACAGATGTACGTCCCGCCAGACCATCCTGCGGATCAGAGTGGTCGCAAACGCAGCGATCAGTACTCCCGCCGCCAGAACGATCCCTTTCAATCCCGCCAACTGGTGCAGCCATGCAAAGATAACGTCGCTGAGCCACTCCCAGGCATACCAAGGCTCACCGGCCTTCGAAAACGAATAGAGATCATGGCGCGGCACGGCATGGTGGTTCAGGATGTACTCGCCGGTACGGATGTGCCAGCCGCAGTCTGCATCCACCAGCAGGCCCTGCCATCCGGTCGCGCCCGTGCTCATGAACAGCCACACCAGGATCGCCAGAAAGAAGAGGTCCGAAAGCGAAGGGATCAGGATGCGCGCCCAACGGCGGGCGAGTACCGACTCGATGCTGGGCACGGCAGGCCGGAGGGCTGCGAGAGTTTGGGGTTGGGTGGTCATCAGTAACACGCGCACAACGCAGCGCTGCGCGCTGTGCTCTCTATGTACCTATTCGCCTGTGGAACCCGTGTACTTTAGAGGGACCGCCGTCTACGCTCGGCGTTACTCACGCCGTGGTGATCTCTTTTTCAGTTTCGGCGCGATTCATTTCGCCGGCGTGCTCGATTCCCAGCATGCGGCGTCCATGAACGGCCAGTTCGAAGCGGTCTTTGACGCCGGTCTTTTCAAAAATATGCATTAAGTGAACCTTCACCGTCCCAGCCGTGATCGTCAGGGCTTCTGCGATTTCTTTGTTCTTGAGACCGGCGCAGACGTGGTGGACGATCTCTTTTTCGCGGGGCGTGAGGCGCGGAGCCCAGCGCCGGTCGCACGAACCGATCACATGCTCAGGCATTGAGCTCTCAATCCACACGTTCCCTCGCCCGACCGAACGCAGGCACTCGATCACGGATTCGACCGGCAACGTCTTCTTGAGGATGCCTCGCGCGCCAAGCTGCAACGCGCGGAAGCAATCGATCTCGGCCAGGTCGTTGACCCAGAGCACGGGCTGGCAGCGAGCGGATGTGTTCCGCACGTCCGCGATGAATTGAAAGACCATCTTTAACCCAGCTGCCTGGTCCACCAGGATGATATCCGGATGACGTTGCCGCAGGGCCTCGAGCGCTTCGGTTAAGTTGGATGCGGAGCCGATGTACTCAAGGTCGTCGCACTCAGACAACAACTTCGCCAAACCTTCGAGTGTGATCGGTTGTGATTCGCAGGCGAATACTGTAAGTCGATTCACGCAGGTCCTCTTACGTCCTTTGTCTCTTGTCTCTGAAATCGACGGTAGATTGAGGGGGGTATAGGTACTAAGTGTCGATTTTCGTTAGACCTTGCCGGGACGGAGCGCCAGCCAACCAGCCAAGGCCGCGTATTTCTCATCCTGTCGCCATGGAGGACCGAGGCATTTCCCGATTTCAGCAAGCCGGATTTGTAATTTGGCGGTCGTCATCTGGAATTCGGCGGCCGCGCAGGCAAATAGCTCTTTTTCGCGGACGCCCCGGCACGGCACGTTGCACTGCCCGCTCGC
>Ga0066709_100005686_pt1 | contig 10340 bp, 8 predicted proteins | sample GraSoiAngelo_158_FD_79665 | JGI IMG/M metagenome (GOLD analysis project Ga0066709, IMG submission 79665) | Grasslands soil microbial communities from the Angelo Coastal Reserve, California, USA - 14_1009_16_30cm | ecosystem: Environmental > Terrestrial > Soil > Grasslands | place: USA... | reverse complement strand
GCGGGCAGCCGGCGGGCGGTCTCCTCGTCGGCCCCCGTCTTCACGTAGACGAGCGAGTGGAACTGCTCCGGCACGTCGATGCCCAGGAACTCGTGGGTATAGGCGGCGTAGCAGTAGCGGCAGCCCATGGCGCAGCCGCGGTAGGGATTCACCGTCCAGGTGAAGGGCATCCGCGGCGAGTCGCAGCGGTTGAGGAGCGAGCGCGCCCGGATCTCTCGGTAGCTGACGACGCCCTGCTCGCGCACCGTCTGGGTGCCCATGAGGGGAGCGAGGTTGGGAGCGGGGACGCCGGGCTTGATCACCGAGAGGGGCCTCGATGTGGCTTTCGCCTTATCTTCGCCAAAGGCCCGGCCGCTGTCAAGCGCGGTCTGTCCCGGGTGCGAACGCTATAATCAGGAGGAGCGAAGGCAGCCGCGCCGCGGCACCCCGTCGAAAACGATGAAGGCCAGCGAAACCCCGCTCGGAGAAATGCTTGCCCGCCGCACGGCCGAGGGCGAGCTGTACGAGAAGCTCGCCAACAAGCGCATCCGGTGCTTCGCCTGCGGCCACCGGTGCCTCATCCCGCCCGGCTTCGACGGGATCTGCCGTGTCCGCTTCAACGACGACGGCGTGCTCAAGGTGCCCTGGGGCTACGTGGGGGCCCTGCAGCTCGACCCGGTCGAGAAGAAGCCCTTCTTCCACGCCCTGCCCGGCTCGCGCGCGCTGTCGTTCGGCATGCTCGGTTGCGATTATCACTGCGGGTATTGCCAGAACTGGGTCACCTCGCAGGCGCTGCGCGACCCATCGGCGGTCGCGCCGCCGCAGGAGATCACGCCCCGGGAGCTGGTCCGCCTGGCCTTCCAGCACGAGGCGCGCATCATCACCTCGACCTACAACGAGCCGCTCATCACCAGCGAGTGGGCAGTGGCCGTCTTCAAGGAGGCGCAGAAGGCCGGGCTCGTCTGCTCCTATGTCTCCAACGGCAACGGCACCCCCGAGGTGCTGGACTACATCAAGCCGTACGCCTCCCTCTACAAGGTGGACCTCAAGAGCTTCCGCGACCGCCACTACCGCGAGCTGGGGGGGACCCTCGAGCGCGTGCTGTGGACGATACGCGCCCTGCACGAGAAGGGCTTCTGGGTCGAGATCGTGACCCTCCTGATCCCCGGCTTCAACGACTCCGACGAGGAGCTGGCCGACATCGCCCGCTTCCTGCTATCCGTTTCCCCCGACATCCCGTGGCACGTGACCGCCTTCCACAAGGACTACAAGATGACCGGTCCCGACAACACGAGCGTGGCCACCCTGCTCCGGGCGGCCGAGACAGGGGCCCGGGAGGGACTGCGCTACGTCTATGCGGGGAACCTTCCGGGGCAGGTGGGAGAGTGGGAGAACACCCGCTGCCCACGCTGCCGCGAGCTCCTCATCGAGCGCTACGGCTTCCGCGTGCTGCGCAACCGCGTCGCCGACGGACGCTGCCCGAAGTGCGCGCAGGCGATCCCCGGCTTCTGGAAGGTCCCGGAGGCTGATCAGCGGGTCGAGGACGCGCGCCCGCCCTCGGCCGGCTCCTGAAGGCTACCGGCCGATCTCGTCGATCACCCAGCCGGTCCGGCCCTTGCTCATGTTGAAGGTCTGGGGGAACGCGCCGGGGATGGAGCCGTTGATCGTGTCGCGGCGCGTCACCTTCACCACCGCCTGGTGCTCCTTCACGTCGATGGAGAGGAAGGTGATCTTGACGACCTGGGACTGGATGCTGGCGAAGGCGGTCCGGGCCCGCCGCTCCTCGTCGGCGCTGAGGCTGGGCTTGACCGCCTTGAACAGATCGAGGTCCTTGTTCGCGATGGCCTTGGCGTAATCGCCGATGACCTTGCGGATGGCCGTCTGATCGGCGGACTCGGTGGCGGTCGAAGACTGCAGGTCGGGGCCGGCAGCGTCCCCCGCGGGCGCGAGCAGCGCCAGCATCACGAGCATACCAACAAGCATCGACACCTTCGCGCCACCGCCGCGGAGGGAGCGGTCACGCCCGGCCGGAGAATATAGCACGGCGGGCGCGCGGCCGCCGGCCGGCGTGACCGCGCTCACCTACCCGCTGCTTCAGGGAAAGGCAATAAGGAAGAGGACGTATCCGCCGGCGGTGATCAGCTTCCGTTGATGCGCTGGATCGCCGCCCGCGCGGCCTTGCGCAGGTCCTCGTAGTGGATCTGGTTGTTCATCTGCTCGCGCTCGCACACCGTGCACTCGTAGGGATTCCGGCCGGCGATGCCCTGGAGCTGTGGCACGGCGGAGCGGGCGGGAGGGCCGATCTGGCCCAGCGACTGGATCGCCGCCTCGCGGACGTCCCAGTCCTTGTCGTTGACGGCCGCGTAGGTCAGGACCTCTACGGCGGGCGCTCCGAACCGGGCCAGGTCGCGCGCGGCCGATCGCCGCGCCGCCGCGGCTCCCTTCATCAGCGTGTAGCCCAGGCTGCCCACGGTGGGGCCCTGCGGCACCTCCGCCTGGGCCTGGGCCGCCTCGGCGGCGGCCTTCTCCGCCTGCTGGCCCTTCTCGACCTTCACGATGTTCTCGGCCACCTGGGGCACCCGCGGGTCGCCGGCGGGCAGCTCGCTCTTCGCCTTGTCGAGCACAGCGCGGGCCTGGGCCAGGTCCTTCTTGAACGTGTATGACCAGGCGATCCCCAGGTTCGCCTCTCCCGCGTAGCTCGGCTCGAGCTGGATTGTCTTCTTGTACATCTCGATGGCCTCGTCGAACCGGTTGGCGTTGAAGAGGCTCCGGGCGAGGCCGAGCGCGACCTGCTCGTTCTTGGGGTCGATGTCCATCGCCTTCTTGTAGGCGGCGATGGCGTCCTCGGTCCGGGGCGGCTTCATCGTCCGGTAGGCGTAGCCCAGGTTGGCATAGCCGGCGGCGTCCTTGTAGCCGGGCGTCGCGATGACCTTCTTCAGCTCGCCGACGGCTTCCTCGTGCTTGCCGGCCATGGCGAGCAGCAGGCCGTAGTTCGAGCGGTTGTCGAGGTTCTTGGGGTCCAGCTCGACCGCCTTCTTGTAGGCGGCGAGCGCCTGGTCGGGTTGCCGTGTGCGGACGAAGGCGAGCCCGGCCAGGGCCTGCGCCTCGGCCGAGCCGGGCAGGGCCTTGGCCGCCTTCTCGAGCGGGCCGATCGCGCCTGCGAAGTCCCCCTTCTGGGCCAGGAGCCGTCCGAGGATGAGCTGCGCCTCTCCGCTGTCGGGAGCCTCCGCGGCGAGTTTCTGCGCCTCCGGCAGGGCGGCGTCGGTCTCGCCGCGCCGGACCTGGAGCTGCACGAGGGCGGCCCGGGCGGGAACGTACCCGGGATCGGCCTCGAGGGCGCGCTTGTACGAGCTGACCGCCTGATCGAGGTTGCCGCCGGCCTCGAAGATGTGACCCACCGCCACCTGCACGACCGGGCTGGCCGGGCTCACGAAGGCGCCCTGCTGCGCCTGGGCGATGGCGTCGGACCAGTTCTTGGAGTTCTCGGCCAGGATCGCGGTGCCGAGGACCGCGAACGCCTCTCCGGACTTGGGGTCGGTCTCGGTCGCCTTGCGCGCCTCTGCCACCGCTTCGGCCGCCTTGTTCTGCGCGAGCAGGGCTTGCGCAACGCCCACCTGGGCCTCGGCCATCTTCGCGTCGAGCTGCATCGCCTTCCGGAAGGCGGCCTCCGCCTCCGCATTGCGTCCTGAGGCGAGCAGCGCCTCTCCATGGGACTCCTGGGCGGCCGCGCTGGTGGCGCCGGCCTGGACGGCCCTCTCCGCGGATTGCAGCGCCGCGACGTTCTGCTGCGTCCGCACCTGGGCGCGAGCCAGCGCGGCCAGTGCCGCCGGCGTCTCCTGGGCCTTGACGGCCTCCTGGGCCTGGGCCAGCGCCTCCTTGCCGGCGCCGCGCCTCAGCGTGAGGCCGGAGACGTTGGCGAGCACTTCCGAGCGCACCGGGGGAGGCGCCGAGGCGCTCAGCTCCTGGGCCTTGCCCGCGCTCTTGCCCGCCCCCTCCGCATCGCCCACCTTCCACTGGAAGCGGGCGAGGGCCGCGTAGGCCTCCGCGCTCGGGGCCTGTTCGGCGAGGCGCTGGAGCGTCTTGACACCTTCCTCGGGATGTCCTCGCTGGAGCTGCTGATCGGCCCGGGCTATGGCGTCATCGACCTTCTTGTCGGCCCGGGCGGGCGCGACGGCCAGCGTCCAGGCCGCCAGCGCCGCGGCCACTGTCTTCATCGAGGAACTCATGGCGGCAACCTCATCGCTATCACCAAGTTCGATTATAGCCCGGGCCCGCGGGCCGTCGCGCCGCCCGGTGGGCGTTTCCCTTGGGTGGTATACTCTCCTCGTACCACGATTCATTCCCGCCGTCGACCCACGGCCTCCGGAGGTCGAGGAGGATGACGCCACCTTCCACTTGCCAGTCGTGTCGTCAGTCCGCCACCGCCGCCCGGCTCGATTACCGGAAGGGCGCCGGGGTGGTCCACAACGACCACTTCCTCCAGTGCGACATCTGCGAGCGCTTCGCTTGCGCGGACTGTCTCCAGGTCTACGACATCCTCTCCAGTTACGACTTCATCTGCCACGATTGCGCACACGCCTTCGGCACCCTGCCGCCGCACCGCGGCCACTGACCCTCGCGCAGTGCCGGTGCCATAGTGGCGCTGAAAACCTGTGCGAGAAAGATGACGGTCATTCGATACACGTGCAGCGAGCCGATTTTCCAAGCTGCTGATAACGAAGGGCTTGACATCAATTAACATGCTCCTGGAAACCGGCATGCCTCTTGCTACGTAATAGCATCCAGAAAGGCCATGAACAACGCTTTCCTGATGGCTAGACCAACCTATAACTAATCCCGCTGACACAATCCTTCCCCCCCAAAGAGGGGACCTTCCACAGGCTGTGCGAGGGGCGCCGCAAGGCGCCCCTTAGTTTTAGCTGGGGGGCGCTAGCGGCGCGCCCCCCAGACCCCCCGCTCGCTCCGCCGGAGTGAATCCGGCTCCGCTCGCAGCTTTGGCGGTTGCGGGGGGCTCTAGCCGTAGGCGCTGCCGAACCGCTCGCTACTCGGGAGTGAATCCCTCGGCGATTGCTCTTGCCAGTTGTTGCACACCTTAGCGGGGGACGGCTCTCGCATTGGACGCCTGGCGCGGGGAGCGGACCTCGAGCGCGGCCTGCACCGCCGCCTCCGCGTCCACGGCGCCCCAGCCCTGACGGTCCGCATTCACGCCGGCGATCCGCCGCGCGGTGCCGATGAGTAGTCGCTTCGTCTCGCGGGGCGCCAGCCGCGGGTTTGCTTCCAGCATCTGGGCGGCGATGGACGCCACGATGGGCGAAGCGAAGCTGGTGCCGTCTACGTGCTTGTAGGCGCCCGAGATCACCTTCTGGTCCTTCAGCTTCAGCCGCACGAGCTGCCGCAGAAGCGCCGGGGCCAGGCCGGAGGCGGCATCGAGCTCGGGGTCGATGCCCGCCCGTGCCGCGAGCACCGTCTTCATCTCCGGATCGGATGCGGCGTCGAGGCGGGAGAGCAGGTCGGCCTGGGCGGCGGTCGGCGTGCCGGGCAGGATCGGGGCCGCGACCCAGATCCCGGGGGCGATGACCTCCGGCTTCTGCAGACCGTCGACCGTCGGTCCGAAGCTCGAGTGGTACATGCCGTAGGCGGCGAAGTCGAGCCGGTTCTGGTCGTCGAGACCGCCGACGGTGAGCACCGACGGGGCGGAAGCGGGAGGGAGCACGGGATGGCCCGGCACGTGGCCGAGGTTGCCCACCGCGGCACAGACCAGGAGGCCCTCGCGGCTCGCCCGCTCCGCGGCCTGCGAGAGCCCATCCGTCAGGTAGGAGGCCTCGTAATCGCCACCGCAGCTGACGTTCACGACGCGGATGCCGAAGCGGCGGCGGTTGCGCAGGATCCACTCCAGCCCGCGCTGGATGTCGTGGTGCGTGATGCGGCGCAGGGTGCCGCACTTGACGAGGACGAGACGCGCTTCCGAGGCCACCCCGCGGTAGAGGCCGCCCGACCGGCGCCCGTTGCCGCAGGCCACCACGGAGGTCATCGTGCCGTGCCACGAGGACTCATCCGGCCGGCGAAGATCCTGCGCCCGCCGGCGCGTCCGCGTCACGTCCACGTAGGCGAGGATGCGGTCCTCGGGCTCCACGAGGTCGGGATGAGCGTAGAACCCGGAGTCCAGGAAGGCGACCGTCACCCCCCGCCCGCGGTAGCGGTCCGGCGCGGCCAGGCGCAGCGGCGTGGGGAGGATCGCGCCGCTCGAGACGCCGTGGCGGCCCAGCTCGTCGCGCGCCGTGGCGAACCGCCGCACGCATTCACGGCAGGCTCCGCCGGCCGGCGTCCAACCCGGCGTGTTGGCGGCGATCAGCGCGCCGAGGTCGGCGTCCAACTCGGGTCCGGTGAGGAGTTCGCCGACGGCCACGTCGCGCCGGCAGAGCGGGCAGCCGCGGGACTCCGGAAGCATGGCGGGAAGGAGCCAGTATAATCCGAAGTCCATGGACCTCGCCGGCATCCAGCGCGCCCTCCGCGAGCAGCGGATCGACGGATGGCTCCTCTACGATTTCCGCGGCTCCAATCCGATCGCCCGCGCGGTCATCGGCTTCGACGAGACCCAGATCGGCACGCGGCGGTGGTTCTACCTGATCCCGGCCCAGGGCGACCCGGTCGCGATCGTCCACGTCATCGAGCCGCACGCGCTGAGGGACGCGCCGGGGAACTCGCTGTTGTACCGGTCGTGGAAGGAGCTGGAGGCCCTGCTCCACGAGAAGCTGGCCGGCATGAAGCGGGTGGCCATGGAGTACAGCCCCGGCGCAGCCATCCCCTACGTGGGCCGGGTCGACGCGGGCACGGTGGAGATGGTGCGGGCGACCGGGGTCGAGGTCGTCACTTCCGCCGACCTCGTCCAGGCCTTCGAGTCCCGCTGGACCGCCGAGCAGAAGGCGCTGCACGACCAGGCGGCGCGCGACACGTTGCTGGCCAAGGACGAGGCCTTCGCCCTCGTGAAGGCGCGGCTCGCCGCGCGGATGCCGGTCAAGGAGAGCGAGGTCCAGGGCTTCATCCAGTCGCGCTTCGACGCTCGCGGACTCATCACCCACCACCCCTGCATCGTGGCCGTCAACGAGCACGCTTCCGACCCGCACTTCGAGACCGCGCCCGGCTCCGACGACCGCCCGATCCGGCCGGGCGACCTGCTGCTCATCGACCTGTGGGCCAAGGTCAAGGACGACCCGCGCGCGGTCTACTACGACGCGACGTGGATGGCCTTCTGCGGCCGGGAGGTCCCGGGCCCGATGCGCGAGGTGTGGGAGGCGGTGAAGGGCGCCCGCGACGCCGCGGTGGCGTTCGTGCAGGATGCCGTGCGCTCCGGCCGCACCATCCACGGGTACGAGGTGGACGACGTCTCGCGCGGCTACATCGACGAGCGCGGCTACGGCGCGTACTTCCTCCACCGGACCGGCCACTCCATCGGCTACGAGGTCCACGGCAACGGGGTGAACATCGACAACCTCGAGACCCGCGACCAACGGACGATCATCCCCGGAGTCTGCTTCTCGATCGAGCCGGGCATCTACCTGCCCGAGTTCGGCGTGCGGAGCGAGATCGACGTCTACGTGGGCGAGCGGTCGGCCGAGGTCACCGGCGACATCCAGCGGGAGCTGCTGCTCCTGGCGTGAGCGCGACATGAACACGAGAAGGCTGGGACGGACGGGGCTGATGGTCTCGGAGATCGGCTTCGGGGCCTGGGGCATCGGCAAGGGGATGTGGATCGGGGCCGAGGACGACGAGAGCCTGCGCGCGCTGCGGCGGGCGGTCGAGCGGGGCGTCAACTTCATCGATACCGCCCTCGCCTACGGCCCCGGGCACAGCGAGAGGCTGGTCGGACGGCTGGTGCGGGAGCGGAAGGAGACGCTCTACGTCGCCACCAAGGTGCCGCCCAAGAACTCGACCTGGCCGGCTGCCCGGGGCGTGCCGGCGCGCGAGGTGTTCCCCGCCGCCTACCTGACGCGCTGCGCCGAGGAGAGCCTGAACAACCTCGGGCTCGACCGCATCGACCTGCTCCAGCTGCACGTGTGGCGCGACGAGTACCTGGACGACGAGACGGCGGGCTGGCAGGATGCGCTGCGCCGGCTGCGGGAGTCCGGCCGGGTGCGCTTCGTCGGGATCTCGGTCAACGACCACGACCCCGCCTCCGCGATGCGGGCGGTGGCGTCGGGGATCTTCGACACCGTCCAGGTCATCTACAACGTGTTCGACCAGAGCCCGGCCGCGGCCTTCTTCCCCGCCTGCCGTCGGCACGACGTCGGCGTCGTCGCCCGCGTGCCTTTCGACGAAGGCGGCCTCACGGGCTCGATCACGCCCGAGACGAAGTTTCCCTCCGGCGACTTCCGCAACCAGTACTTCAAGGGGGCACGCCGGCGGCAGGTGTGGGAGCGCGCCGAGGCGCTCAAGAAGCTCCTGGACGCCGAGGCGAAGACGCTGGCCGAGCTGGCCCTGCGCTTCTGCCTGAGCCAGGACGCCGTGTCCACCGTGATCCCCGGAATGCGGCGGATGGCCAGCGTCGACGCCAACACCGCGGTGTCGGACGGCCGGCGGCTGTCTCCGGCCCTGCTGGCGAAGCTCGAAGGACACGCCTGGCCGCGAAACTTCTACGCCTGACTCCGGCCGGGACGCCTTCGGGAGACACCGTTCCTACCTCATCCTGTTCGTGGTGTCGTTCCCGCTCTGGTACGCCGGCGTGCGCCTCCGCGGTGGCAGTGGGGTGCTCGACCACAGCCCGATCGACCAGCACACGCGCCAAGCCCAGGCCTGGCTCTCGGGGCGGCTCGACCTCCCCGGGGCGCCCGCCTATCTGGAGATCGCGCGCTACCAGGACCGCTTCTACGACAGCTTCCCGCCGACGCCGTCGCTCTTCGAGCTGCCCCTCGTTCTCGTCTTCGGCCGCCAGACGCCGAGCAGCCTGGTCATCTATGTCTTCTGGATGGCGGCGCTCGGAGCGGCCCATGCCGTGCTGCGCCGCCGCGGCTTTCCCGAGCGCGACGCGCTGCTGGCCAGCCTGGCCTTCGTCTTCGCCACCAACGTCTACGTGTCGTGCGCGCGGGCCAACGTGTGGGCCCAGGGCCTGAGCCTCGGGTTCAGCCTGGCCGTGGCCGGTCTCGCCTTCGTCATCGGCAACTCCCGCCGCGAATGGCGCGGTCCAGGCGTCGGCTACCTGCTGCTCTCGCTGGCCGTGGGCTGCCGGCCCCTGCTGCTGCTGATGACGCCGCTCTACCTCGCGCTCGACCACCGGACCTGCGGCCGCCGCCTGGGCCCGGCGGCGGTCTCCGCGGTCCTGTGGATGGCACCCTACGGCGCCTTCCTGGCCTGGCTCAACCAGGCGCGCTTCGGCGACGCGCTGGAGTTCGGCCATCACCACCTGGCTTTCGCGCAGAGCCTGCCCTACGGGCTGATGAGCCTCCACTACCTGCCCTGGCACCTCTACCACGCGGTGCTGAAGCTGCCCCGGCTCCAGGCGCATTGGCCGCCGCTGGAGTTCGACATGAACGGGAACGCGTTCTGGTTGCACAACCCCATGCTGGCGGCCGCCATCGGCGGGCTCGTGGCCCGGCGGTTCGACCCCTGGGTGCGGGCCGCGGCCGCCTTCGCCTTCGTCACCATCGGCACCGGCGTACTGATGTACGAGTCGGGGGGCTGGGTGCAGTTCGGCTTCCGGTACCTCATCGACCTGCTGCCGGCCGGCCTGGTCGTCTTCGCGTACGCCTTCGACCGCTTCCCGCGCCTGCTCCTGGCGGGCTCGCTCGTCACCCTAGCCTTGAACGTCTACGGCCTCGCCGGCTGGAAGCACTTCCCCCGCCAGCCGCGCGATGCCCCGTGGCTACGAGACGTCCCCGCTTCGCCGCCTCCGGCGGATCTCAGCGCGATCGGGCCGACCAGGCTATGCCCGCCTGTCCCGTCCAATAGAGAAGGATGATCGGAACCCGAGCGTACGGGACCGGTCCGTGGAAGCGGTCGAGGGCGATGAGCGTGTCGCTGAGCGCGAAGAAGATCGCGCCGGCGAGGCCGGCCCACTCGCCGGCTCTCGGCGCGCCGGAGCGCCCGACCCGAGCGGCGGCGCGCCACACCATCGTACAGATCGCGACCACGTAGGCTACGACCGCCGGCCGCAGGTCGCCCAGGCCCGACCACAGGAAGGCGGCCATGCCGGCGCCGTAGGCGGCGATCGGCAGGGCGCGAAGGAGGCGAGGGCGGGCCGTGTCGGCCAGGAACGCGGCGATGTACGCGATGTGGCCGAGCAGGAAGGCGGCCAGGCCGGCGGCGAAGCTCCACTCGATCAGGACGTCGCCGATCAGCGAGAGCGCGAGGCCCGCGGCGAGGCGGTT
>Ga0066709_100005685_pt1 | contig 10340 bp, 7 predicted proteins | sample GraSoiAngelo_158_FD_79665 | JGI IMG/M metagenome (GOLD analysis project Ga0066709, IMG submission 79665) | Grasslands soil microbial communities from the Angelo Coastal Reserve, California, USA - 14_1009_16_30cm | ecosystem: Environmental > Terrestrial > Soil > Grasslands | place: USA... | reverse complement strand
CCCGAACTGGGGACGCCGGAAGAGTTCAATCAGCTTGTTGAAGCGCTGCAGGCAAAAGGCATGGGCCTGATTCTCGATATCGTGCCCAATCACATGGCGGCGAGCGTTGAGAATCCGTGGTGGTTCGATGTTCTCGAGAAGGGTCAGGCATCACCCTACTCAGCATTCTTCGATGTGAATTGGGAATCCAAAAAGGTATTGCTGCCGATTCTCAGCCGGCCCTACGCTGCTCGGGAAGATCGATGAGATAACCTTGCTGATCACTGGCGTCTGAGAACGCCCGATGAGTGTAAACGATGTTGCCGGACTTTCGTTAACGATCACCCCCTCCGTCACGGAGTCATGCCTTTGGCGATGGAACCACGCCCAACTGCATCATCAGTCCAAGTGTGTCCATGATGATGCGCGTGTCCTTGATTTTTCCGCCTTCGAGGCGGTCGATCACCATGCCCCAAACCGTCACAGGTCGGTCCGTGGCGGGGACGCCGAGAAACGTCCCACGATGCGTGCCTGTCCACTCGAAGCGTGACAGCACCTTGTCGCCCTCGGCAATCTGCTCTTGGACCGTCCAATGCATGTCGGGAAACGCCGCCCTCAGGCCACGCAGCACGTCCTTCAACCCCTGAAGGCCCGGCCCTTGGCCAGGAAACGGAACTTGCTCCACCATGTCCTCCCAGAAGAACTGCCCGGCAGCATCGACTTTTCCTTGGTTCAGAACTTCTTCTATGAATCGACGGACAACGTTGCTGTTATTTTGCATGCTCTTTGTCTCCGGTTGGATCGTTCAGTGACGCGTTTAGCCGCCTAACGGCTCAACGTTCAGCCGCGAGACGCGCGGACACTTCTCGCGGTTTTGACCTTCCTACCTGCGCGGCTCGACGGCTGCAACGTTGTGTTAGGCGGTTGCGTCATCAGGCACCCCAGGACCTTAGTTCCTCGGGTTTCGGAAGCTGCTTCGGTGCCTCGCCTGCCAAACCGTAGACCTCAAGCCCGCTCAATACACCTTCGCATGAGTAAATAAAAGCTCCGCTTTCAGCACCCTCTGCCCCAAATATGAAGTCGCCCAAAACGTGCACGCCAGGAGGTGCGGGCGGGCACCCTTCGATCTGAAAGTTGATGCTGGCGCAGCCGCACTGGCATTTCCAAGGTGTGGCCTGAGCTCGTCTGAGCTGATCAAGGTAGTCGAGCGCTTCCGCAGTACCATGACGCAGCATCCACTCCGCCAACTCTCGCTCTCGCTCGGTGAGTGCCCGGTTCGCTGACGTTACCATCTGTTAACCGCCTAACATCGTATTCACCCGAAGCGACCTAGCGCGCTGCGAATGCTTATGCGGACCGGTATATGACTTTCATCGGGCAGGAAAAAGTCGGTCGTATCGGGTAACTGCTGTCGCAGGACGATCCTGCAGCGCAATGGCGGTAGCGTCAAGGGAATAGTGCGCACGTATGTGATGCTGGAATGGGCATATGCGCCTACGATCTTATGCTGTTGCAGTTCAAGAAGGTGTCGAACGGACTCAGAACACCGCGGCCACCACGATTCAACACGTGGCAGTGATGCCTCAGGAGTTGCTGCACTGTCCGTATATCGTAGCCCGCCTCCAGCAGGTGCGTGGCGAAGCGGTGACGAAGGCTGTGGTATGTTGCGGGTTTGGAAATCCTACAGCGCCGGACGGCCTCCTGCATTGCTTTTGCACAACCGATTCATGCAAATGATGCCGGCGCTGTATGTGCAATTCGCGATCAATATAGCGGCTGGATGCCGGAAATACCCACTGCCATCCCCACTCGCGAGCCGCGTTCGATTAGACATCCCACAACAGCCATCGGACAGTGACATTTGGGTCCAGGGACGGGCCGGTATTACGTGTGGGTGCTTCTGCCGATAGGAGTCTACCGCGTGGTGGCAGAAGCATGCGCCACGACTTCCGCTGAGGCCAATGCCATCGAATCGTAATAGGAGACGAAGCGGCGAGGTTCGGCTGCGTCGTATTTCCGCAAGTTGTCGGCCCAGCGGAAGGAGATAGGCTGGAACTTCAGCTCGACACCAATCTGAAACGGTCCGCCCGCACCGGCCAGATCGACCGAGTAACGAACCTGATCGCCGCCGGCGGTGAAATCCGCGTCCTCGGCGGCTTGACCGATGACGGCGATATCCGGTTCGGCCGTCGTTTTGTCGAAACCGCGAGGCAAGAGGCGATTGTCTTTGATGAATTTCAACCCGTTCAAAAGGCCGGTAGTCACGGCGCCTTTGGAATCGGCCATGATGGATTCATAGATCTGCACTTCGTCGGATCGCCGGATTTCGCTGTAGTGCGGTTCATATCGCAGGGGATCCGTGTCGTTATCATTTCCCTGAATCATTCCATTCGTATTGAGGGCGCCTGACTCGAACACCGTCCGTCCGGCCTGATCGCGCACGGTCAGGTGAAGCCAGGCCCGGCGCGAAGGGTAGGCGGTAGGGAATTTGTGGCCGCTGAAGTTGTGGACCGCAACATCGATATCGAGTCTGCCGTTTGAAACCGCAGTACGCTCAATGGAGACCGCTGCGGTCTCCGATTGCAGGTGTTCGAGCGTGCGGCGGATGGATGCATCGATTTCCCTTGATGTGGCGGCGACACCAAGATCGGCACGATACCGGTTGAGCATGCGGAGCATGATGAAATTGCCGCCGCGGAAGACGTGTCTGAAGAAGTCCTTTCGCGGCTCGCCAAGCACATTCGTGATCGGCATCTCTTCTTCGACCGCGGGCATGTGGCACGCCTGGCAGCTTTTTTCTTCAGCAAAGGCGCTATGGCGCCATTCCAGATAGGGCACTTGTTCGGGCAGGCGGCCGATCACCTCGCCTTGCGGTCCTCGCGCCTGCGTGTAGAGCGTGTGGCAAGTTGCGCAGAGTTCCGACTGCTGGACGTGCGCCGCCTCGGTGGGTTTGAAGCCAGTGGCGGACCGCATGACCGTCGTATGTCCGGCATCGATCTGGAATCGGCCATATATCGGCCGCTCGGAAGCCTTCGCCATATCGATCACGTATCCACCGGTGAAGCTATCGGGTGTGCCGAATTTCTGATTCGTGATCTGATGGCAAATCGCGCAGGACACGCCGTCGGCCGCAAGGCGAGCGCCGGGCGCGGAACCCTTGCCTATGGGCAGATGCGCGAACACGGCGCCCCGTCCACCGGCAGCCCGCGCCTGTGTTGTCGCCATCGGCATATGACAGATCGAACATTCGTCTTCGATCTCGGCCTTCGAGCCCGGGTGGTCCAGAACCTCGCGGCGCACGCTGGCCTGCCAGTACGGATCGCGCGAGGAGTTCGCCATGATCGATCCGCGCCAGTCGGCGCCGATGGAAACATCCTCTCCCGAAGGCGTCGTGAGATTGTTGTGGCAGGCCATGCACTCCGTTGACGGTTGGAACAGCGCAGGCACGTGAACGCGCTCACGCGGCCGTTGAACGGCTTGGGGCGTGAAAACGGTCAGAGACAACAGAAGCCCAGCGGTCACAGCAATGTATAAAGCTCTATTCATGATGTATTCGCTATCAACCCGCTTTGCCAAACGAATGTCGAGCACCCAGCTGGGCTCTGATATTCCGTCAACTGTAGGCGCGGTCTATGACCGCGCGCCTTTTTTGTTAGCTGCGCCCTGTCGGGCTTGCATTCGCTCCGCTCATGCGTCGCAAATTCGACGTTTTGCAGCACTTGCCGGGAAAGCGCGCGGTCATAGACCGCGCCTACAGTTGAGACCATCGTCGGGTTTCGGGATCACTTCAATTTCCCACAGTTTCTGATGATTCGTTGGGCATAGCCTACCAACCCGAAAAAAGACCTCCGTCAAACCAGTCCCAAAGGAAGTAAACCATGAAGGTCTTGTTCCGCGCGTGCGCCTCATTCACGGGGAACCGCAACCCCGCGTTTACCATAATGTGCTGGCGTTTACTGAGGGTCACTTGCATCTGGGGCAGGAGATCCCATTCGGCCTTTTCGCCGCGAACCAGTTCCCGGGCGCCGAGCACTTCCACCATCGGTGACCATGCGCGGCCCCATCCTTGAGTGAACGTCTTCCCGAACGCGCCTCTCCAAAACGCTTCGGTCCTAGCTTCCTGGTGCGTGATAGGACGCTCCACTCCGGCATGCAAGTGGAGGAATCCATCACGAGGCAAGATCTGGCCAAAGGCAAGAAACGGAGAGAAAACCGTGTGGCCGCTGCCGAGCCCTTGGTCTTCTTTGCCGGTGGGCAAAGCCAGCTCACCACCAGCACTCAAGATTGAGCCGAGGCTCATGCTCTGGAAAAGGACTCGCTTCATGGCGACTTCAACGTCGCCAAGCCCGCGATTCCAGCCCGCCGCAGTTTCACGGCGCTGGAGATTGAAAGGGACGACAACCTCGTACTGGGTGCGCGCGCCGATACGATGTTCATAGACGAACTCGCTAGACATGGATCCCGGCCCGCGCGTGGCCGACGTGGTCACGACCGCTTCGTTTTCCGGGAATGCCTTTTCTGTGACGAGCGGACGTGGAAGGTTCAACTCGCCGCGCGGCCACCCCGAGTCCGTGCAAAAGCCGCGGACATAATCGAGAATTTTCGTGATTTGATCGACGGATAGCAGATCGCCGAACGCGGGCATCTTTCGATCGAAGGAACGGATCGGCCCGCCGTTGTAAACGATCGCCGTCCAGTCGGCTTCGGTCTCCGGGCTCGCAAACTTGCAGTCGGTGAAGTCCGGCAGTTCAACATCGAAGCCGACCACACTTTGCGGATTACCCTTACCATCCAAGCCATGGCAACCGGCGCACGTCGCTTGAAAGAGCGCCTCGCCGGTCGCCTCCGATAGGGGTTGCCCGTTTAGAGTCAGATTTGGGGTCTGGGCGTGGACCACAGTAGCCAGCGTGAAGAGGATCAACACAAGGGGCTGAAAAAAGAGTCGCGCCGTCGTAATCATATTTTGATTGGCCGTGACGTCCGCCGAAGCCACGCGCGAGTCCCTCGACAAATCCCTCTCAAAGGTGGTGCGAATATAAAGGCGCTGAATCGTGCGTGTCAATCGCTCTTCCAACGTGGTCAGTTGGTGATGAATTGCATTTTCAATAAGTGGGCTTGCCGGTGCGCAAGTGGGAATTACGGCAAGGTAAGGTACCTTGACACCAGCGGGCCGTCCATGGCAAGGCGCTCAACCCGTCCATGGGAGCGCCGACACCTCTTATCGACGGATTGGGGACGGCCACAAGTCGTCGCTGGTGTCTCCGCAGCCATCTAACTTAAAGTGGGAAGCGGGGTACAATGGACCGGATATGGACTTCAAGTTGGTCTCATCCTACTCGCCGCGCGGCGACCAGGCGACCGCCATCGATCAGCTGACCAGTGGGCTGCAGGATGGGGAGAAGCATCAGGTCCTGCTTGGTGTGACCGGATCCGGGAAGACATTCACGATGGCCAAAATCATCGAGCGCTTGAACCGGCCGACGCTGGTACTGGCGCACAACAAGACGCTGGCTGCACAGCTATATCACGAGTTTCGAGGCTTCTTTCGTGAAAACGCGGTCGAGTATTTCGTCAGCTATTACGACTACTATCAGCCCGAGGCTTACATCGCCGCGACGGACACATACATCGAAAAGGAATCGACGATCAACGATGAGATCGACCGGCTGCGGCTGTCGGCGACGCGATCGCTATTTGAGCGCCGCGACGTGGTCATCGTGGCGTCGGTGTCCTGCATTTACGGCCTGGGATCCCCGGAAGCCTACTACGGAATGCTTTTGATGCTGGAAAAAGGCCAGCGGATGAGCCGCCGCGACATTCTCTCGAAGCTGGTGGAAATCCTCTACGAGCGGAACGATCTGGATTTCAAGCGCGGAACCTTCCGCGTTCGCGGCGACACGGTCGAGGTTCACCCCACCTATGAAAACATCGGCTTCAGAATCGAGTTGTGGGGCGATGAAGTCGATAAGCTCAGCGCCTTCGATCCGCTCACGGGCGAGGAACTTCGCGTGTTCGACCGGCTGACGGTATATCCCAAGAGTCACTTTGTCATGCCCCGGCCGCGACTGGAACATGCGATTGAAACGATCAAGGAAGAATTGAAAGGATGGGAAGCGCTACTCGAAAAGCAGAGCCGGCTGCTGGAGGCTCAACGCGTTCATCAACGCACGATGTTCGATATGGAGATGATTAAGGAAGTCGGCTACTGCCATGGAATCGAGAATTATTCGCGGCATTTTACAGGGAGGATGCCGGGCCAGCCGCCGCCGACCCTGCTTGATTATTTGCCGCAGGACTCGCTGATGTTCATCGATGAGAGCCATCAAACGGTTCCTCAACTTCGCGGTATGTATCACGGGGATCGATCGCGGAAAGAAAACCTGGTGGAGTATGGTTTCCGGCTGCCATCGGCATTGGACAACCGCCCGTTAACGTTCGAAGAATTCGACAAGAGAACAAATCAGCTCATCTATGTCTCGGCAACACCGGGTCCATACGAGTTGACGAAATCCGGAGGCGTTGTCGTCGAGCAAGTCATTCGGCCAACTGGTCTGACCGATCCTGAAGTCGAAGTCCGGCCGGTGCGCGGGCAAATCGACGATCTGCTGCATGAAATCCGGTTGCGTGCGGAGAAGAACGAGCGAGTGCTCGTCACGACGCTCACCAAGCGCATGGCCGAGGACCTGGCCGAGTACTACACCGAGATCGGCGTCCGGTGCCGATACCTGCATTCCGAGGTCGAGACCCTGGAGCGGATCAAGATCCTGCGCGGGCTGCGCCGCGGCGAATTCGATGTGCTTATCGGCATCAACCTGCTTCGCGAAGGGCTCGACCTCCCGGAAGTTTCGCTGGTTGCGATTCTGGATGCGGACAAAGAGGGGTTTTTGCGCTCCGGTGACTCGCTCATCCAGACCATGGGCCGCGCTGCGCGCCATATCAACGGCCGCGCGATTCTGTACGCGGACAAGATCACCGATTCGATGAGGCGCGCCATGGATGAAACCAACCGGCGGCGGGAAATTCAGAAGCAATTCAACATCGAAAACAACATCACGCCGGAAAGCATTATCAAGCCCGTCGACATGACGCTGGTCGCCATCGCAGAGGCCGATTACGTCAAGCTGCCCGAAGAAGAAGACGAAGAAATCATGACGGAAGATCCGGAAAAAATCGCCGAGATCATCGCCAAACTCGAAGCCCAAATGCGCGAAGCCGCTAAAAGATTCGAATTCGAACGGGCCGCTGAATTGCGCGACAAAGCGCGGGAATTACGGGCGAAAGTGCTGTAAAATGCCGTGACGCACATGAGAAAACACAAAGACACAAAGACACCAAGGCACAAAGAAACGCAGCATCGAGAATCGTTATTTGCTGCGTTTCTTTGTGCCTTGGTGTCTTTGTGTCTTTGTGTTTTCTGTTCACCCGTGCCGAAGCTTTTCGGGCAAGCGGCCGTTGGTAATGAAAAATTCGATCAGAAACAATACGCCGATGCTGCCGCCGCCTATCAAAACATTCCTCCGCAGCAGAGAGATGCGGGCATCCTGAATCGGTTGGGAATCTCCTTCCACCTACTCAACCGCATTAGAGACGCGGAAAACGCCTACAAAGCGGCGCTTCGGTTGGACCCCCAAGATAGTGAGGCGAACAACAATCTCGGCGCTCTCTACTACGCGCAACGTAAATTCAGCGATGCCGAACGTCAGGTGCGGAAGGCGCTCGAGCGCAATCCGGATAACACGATGATGCGGCTCAACCTGAGAGCGTCGCGCTACGCCAGGGAAAACAGCAAAAATGCGCGTGAGATCGCAAACACTCTTGCGAAGGACAATCCGGTTCTTGTGGAAAAACGCGAAGGGGACGTACTTCAGCTGTTGATCCTGATGCCGCCGAAAGACTTGGAAACCGCTACGCTATACGAGAAACGCGGCGATTCATTCTTCGCCCGCAAGATGTACGAAGATGCGATCATTGAATACAGAAAATCGATTGGTCTGGATCGGTACAATGCCTCCACTCTGAACCGTCTGGGATTGGTGTATCACCAGAGCCAAAAGCTCAACGAAGCCGAACAATTTTACAGGGAAGCACTGAAGCAAAATCCGTTCTACCTGGAAGCGCTCAATAATATCGGGACCGTTGCGAATGTCCGCAAGGACTACGATCGCGCCATGGAGCAATACAACAGGGCGTTGAAGATTCGTCCGGAATCGCCCACCATCCTTTTGAATATCGGCGCGTGCTTGTTCGCGATGGAACGTTATGAAGAAGGCTACAAGGCCTATCACGGGGCCTTCGAAACCGATACCAAAGCCTTCGATCACAGCTCGGGTTTTGACACCTTGATCCAAACCTCGCAGCGTAATGAGTCGACGCTCAACTTCTATCTGGCGAAGGTATTCGCCGCCAATGGCGACAAGGACCGCGCCTTTTCGTATCTGTACAAAGCCGTTGAAGAAGGTTTTAAAGATACGGAAAAAATCAAAGCCGAACCCGCATTCGCGCTCCTCACCGAGGACGAACGATTCTTGAAGCTGATGGAAGTGCTCGCCGCAAACACGGCGGTAACCGCCCCGAGGTAGCGAGATAATTCGGGGACGGAGACCGAATTTCTTGTACTTCAGAAATTCGGTCTCCGTCCCCGAATTCTTCCCGAAGCGCCTAACCATGGAATACCTGGATTTCTCGATCGAGTTGGCCAGAGCGGCCGGCGATGTGTTGAAGCAATACATGGCCGGCGAGAAGCAGGTAGAGCTTAAGGGAAGAGCCAATCTGGTGACGATCGCCGACAAGGAAAGCGAAGCACTCATGATCCGCCGCATTCGCGAGCGGTATCCTAAGCATGCCATCCTGGCTGAAGAATCGGGCGCGTCCGGCGCGGGCCCTTCCAAGTGGATCATCGATCCGCTTGACGGCACGACCAACTTTGCTCACCAGTATCCGTTTTTCTCCGTGTCCATCGGCTTTGAACAGGCCGGTGAAATCCTATGCGGGGCCGTCTACGACCCATGGCGGGATGAATTGTTCAGCGGCGCGCGCGGCGCGGGATCATTTCTCAATGGACAGCGGCTTCAGGTTTCTGGCGTCGCCCGGCTCGGCGACGGACTGCTGACAACCGGTTTTCCCTACCGCGTTCGCGAGAAAATCGCCGTCGTCATGAGCCAGTTCGAGGCGTTTATTCTCGAAAGCCAGGCCGTGCGCCGAGGCGGTTCGGCCGCTCTGGACATGTGCTACACCGCTTTGGGGCGCTGTGATGGTTTCTGGGAACTGGATCTCCATCCCTGGGATACCGCGGCCGGCCTGGTGATTCTGGAGGAAGCCGGCGGGCGGGTCACGGATTTCAAAGGAAATCCATATTCGGTGTATATGAAAGAGATCCTGGCGTCGAATGGGAAAATCCATGAAGAATTGGTCGAGGTTCTCGAAAAAACCGTGAAGGAATAAATACAAAGACACCAAGACACAAAGAAGGGCCGCATCAACGAAGTTTTATTTGCGGCCCTTCTTTGTGCCTTTGTGTCTTGGTGTCTTTGTGTTTATTTCTTATCCATCTTCACGACGATCATCGTGCGGTCATCCTGAGGCCTCATGCGTCCGATAAAATGGGCCAGGCTGCTGGTAACGGCCTTCACAATCTCCTCCGCGGATTTTTCGTGATTCACGCGCACGACTTCCGCCAGACGTTTCAAGCCGAAGTCTTCCCCCGCATCGTTCCGGGATTCGATCACTCCATCGGAATGGAGGACCAGCACGTCGCCGGCTTGAAGCTGTAGTTGGATCTCCTGGTACTGGGATTCCGGAAACAGCCCTAGCGGAATTCCTCCAACCTCCAGGAACCTTGAATCGCCGCCGCGGACCAGCAGCGGATAGGGCAAGCCGGAATTGGCCATGGTGACTGTGCGGAGTCTGGGGTCGTAAATCGAATAGGTCACGGCGACGAATTGGGTTTCGATCGGCCGCTGGTAGAGCGTCTTATTGACCAGTTCCAGCATCTGGCCGGGAGGATACTTGCGGCCGGCCCGCGTGCGGATGATGCCGCTCGACAGCGCGCCGTAGAGCGCGGCGGGTGCGCCTTTCCCTGAAACATCTCCGATCACGATGGCGAGGCGGCCGTCGTCGAAAGGGATCCAGTCGTACAAGTCTCCACCCAGTTCGGCTACCGGCTTAAATAAGATGGCCATGGTCAGCGGTGGGATCGAGGGCGGATCCTCGGGCATCAACTGGTGCTGGATTTCCTTGGCGATCTTCATCTCGCGATCCATCCGGCGCTCATTGGCCGAGACGCGGGCATACAATTCGGCATTCACGAGCGCGAAAGCGATGCGGGACGCAAGCGTCATCAGGAAGCGCTGATGATCTTCGGT
>Ga0066709_100005683_pt1 | contig 10342 bp, 8 predicted proteins | sample GraSoiAngelo_158_FD_79665 | JGI IMG/M metagenome (GOLD analysis project Ga0066709, IMG submission 79665) | Grasslands soil microbial communities from the Angelo Coastal Reserve, California, USA - 14_1009_16_30cm | ecosystem: Environmental > Terrestrial > Soil > Grasslands | place: USA... | reverse complement strand
TCGCTGGGCTCGTCGGTGCAGCGCTTCTCGTCGCGGCCAGCGCGGACGGGAGGGCTGATGCCGAGTTGCGCTGGCGCCAGGTCGCACCCGTGACGGGCGCCGTCGATGTGGCCGGGCCACGAGCCGACGGCCGCTTCGTGGTCGCCTCGCACCAGGGCCTCTTCCTCCTTCGCCGTAACGGCACGACCACCGCGTTCGCCCGAGGTACCGGCGGGTACGTCGCGCCGCAGGGCGAGCCGTACATCGCGCTCGCAAGCAACAGGCGCGTCGCTCGGGCCGGCTGTTCGTTCCGGAGAGACGATGTCTACGCGATCGATCCGAGCTCAACGCCGGGCGTAGAGCTGATTGCGCGCACCGGCCAGGCGCGGCGCCTGCTCGACTTCCCCGCCGGCAGCTTCCCGTCGAGCGTCGCTTTCGACACGGTCGGACGCTTCGGCTACCGATTGCTCGTGACCGCGATCGTCTCCGATCGCACGACGCTGTACGCGATCGACTGCCGTGGCCGCGCTCGCGTCGTCGTCAGCGGTGCGCCCAAGGTCGAGGGCGGCAGTGCCGTCGCGCCCAAGTCCTTCAAGCCTTACGGCGGCCGGTTGATCGCCGTGGACGAGATCGGCGGCCGCGTCTACGCCTTCGACGAGCGTGGTCGCGTGCGGACAGTCGCGCGCCCCAAGCTGTCCAGGGGCGCGGATCTCGGGGTCGAGAGCCTCGGCTTCGTTCCGGCCGCTTTCACGCGCCGTGGCGCCGCCTATCTCGCGGATCTGGGAGCTCCGGGCTCGCCGACCCAGGGAACCGACAGCGTGCTCTCGTTGCCAGGTGCCGCGCTAAGGCGGGCCGGCGCGCGGGCCGGGGATCTCCTCGTCTCCACGGAGGCGAGCGGCGTCACGATCGACATCCGCTGCGCCCGTCGCTGTACCACGCGCCGCATCGGGCGCGCGCTCGACCCGACGCACGCGGAAGGCCATATCGCCTTCACGTCGGGCTAGCGGTGGGAGGTCGCCACGCCTTCGATCGTCGTCGCGACGACGTTCAGGCCCGGAATGCGTTCGAGCGCGCAGCTGAGCCCCCAGACGAGCCGCGACGGTCCTCCGAGCACGAGAGGCAGCATGTGCGCCCGTCTCAGCTCTCGAATTTCGAAGTCGTGCCGTTCGAGTAACTCGCGCGCCGAGTGAAGCGTGTAGACGCGGTCGTCGGGCAGCTTGCCGTGGTAGTAGAGCCCGAGAGCCCTGGCGATCCGCTCCGTATAGGCCGAGCGGTTGGCCAGGTTGTAGAGGTAGAACGTCCCGCCGCGAACGAGCACGCGGCGAATCTCGTCGAGGCTCCCGTCCGGATCCTGGACGTGCTCGAGCACCCCGCAGCTGAGGACCGCGTCGAAACTCGCATCCCCGAAGGGCAGCGCGACCGGATCGGGGCTGGAGTGTGCGGTGAGCTCGGGATAGCGCTCGAGCGGACGGGCTCCGGCCGGCAGGTCGGGTCGATACTCAAACGGCGTCACGGCCACTCCTTCGTCGGCGAGGAGCTTCGCCACCTGTCCGAAGCCGGTGCCCCAATCGAGGACCGCCTGCTGCCCGTCGGCCGCGATCCGTCTGGCAATGGCACGGTACTGCAGCTGTTGCGGCCCCGAATGGAGATGTGCGTCCACAGCCCGGCCGGCGCGCACGTCAAACCGCCTCGCATCGGTTGCCGTCGGCCGGCGCGGCGCTCAACGCTGCCGCACCGCGCGTTCGTAGACGTCGAGCGTCTCCTCGGCCGCTCGCCGCCAGCTGAACTCGGCCGCTCTCTGCAGGCCTGCGGAAGCCAGCTGCGAGGCGAGGCCCTCGTCGCCGAGGATCCGCCCGACTGCGTCCGCCAGCTCCGTGCTGCTCTCGGGATCGAAGTACAACGCGGCATCGCCGGCCACCTCGGGGATTGCCGACGCGCGTGAGCAGACGACGGGCAGACCGTGGCCCATCGCCTCGAGGACCGGCAGTCCGAATCCCTCCCGCCGCGACGGGAACACGAGGCAGGAGGCCTCGCGATAGAGCCCTTCCAGCCGGGCGGCGTCAACCCAGCCCGGGAAACGAATGAAGCGGCCGACGCCGAGGGCGGCGGCGCGCGCCGTCAGCTTCGCACCATAGTCGGTCGGGTTCCCCGGAACGACTAGCACGGCATCGGGCCGGTGCTCCCGGATGCGAGGCATCGCCTCGACGAGCGTGTCGACGTTCTTGTGCGGGCTCAGCCCCGAGATAGCCAGCAGGATCGGCCCCGGGCCGAGGTCCCAGTCGGCACGGAGCTCGGCGCCGCTGCGCGGGGCGGTCTCAGCCGTCGTCCCGGGGCCGAGAGGAACGACGTCGATCCGGTCCAGGGGAATGGAAAGGTCTTCGGAGATCTCGTGCGCCGCCGTGCGGGAATACGTGATGACCCGCCGCGCATGTCGCGCGCCGAGCGGTACGAAGGTCCGCCAGAGCAGCCGCGTGGTGCGCGGGACCGTGGACGGGTCCCTCCACCAGGTCACGTCCGGGATGCTCACGACGCTGGCCGCCCGAGAGTAGATCGGCCCGATCATCGCGACGCTGTGAACGACGTCGGCGCGCTGACGGTCCGCGAGCATCCCGATCAAGGTGAGCTCGGAGACCGCCTTCGTCAGCGGCACGGTCAGGAACGGCGACGAGACCATGTCGACTTCGTCCGCCCAGCTCTCGTCGGCCAGCGCTTCGCGCCCCGCCGGGGTCACGAGGATCGCCAACGACAGTCTTGGCTCGAGCCCGAGCAGCTCCGGGACGAGCTCGCGAACCGCCGTCTCGATGCCGCCCATCCGTCGCTGGAGGAAGACTGCGTTCAGAGCAACCTTCTTGACGGCCGCGTTTCGCAAAGGCATGGCAGCGTACCGATCCATCCTTTCGGTTTCGAGTCGGCGCACCCGGTTGCGAGTCCCGGCATCCTTCGCCACCATGTCCACCTTGTCAGCGGTCGCGCCTCGGCTGCGTCGGCAGTACGTCAAGCTTTGCGACGTCCCGGACTTCGACGATCCGCTCGTGCGCGAGCGCATCCGGGAGATCGTTCCCGGCCTCGAGGCCCGAGAGGAGCTGCACAGAAAATTCTGGGAGTACGCCATGCTGGCGCTGTTCCTCGAGGACGTCGGGGCACTCGACGAGACGATCGAGGTTCTCTCTGTCGGGGCGGGGCACGAAGAGGTTCTCTTCTGGCTCGCGAATCACGTCGGCAGAGTCGTCGCGACGGACATCTACGGCGAGGGCGCGTTCGCCGGTCGGGAGGCCGAGGTGACGATGCTCGAGAACCCGGCCGCGTTCGCGCCGTATCCCTACCGGGAGGACCGACTCGAGGTTCGGCAGATGAACGCGCTCGAGCTCGGGTTCCCGGATGCGAGCTTCGACGTCGTGTTCTCGTTGAACTCGATCGAGCACTTCGGCGGACGTCGCGAGATCGTCAAGTCGGCCCGGGAGATGGCCCGCGTCCTGCGCGCGGGCGGGTATGCCTTCGTCGTCACGGAGTGCTTCGTCTCGCGGCATCCGTTCAACTCGCGCCTGTTCCAGACTGCGATCCGTGCTGCGACGCTGGGTCGCCTCTGCCGCATCGCGACGCCGAAGCGGCGCATCATCGACGTCATGACTCGCGAGGAGGTGCTCTCACGGATCGTGCGCGGCTCGGGGCTCGAGCTGCTCCAGCCGCCAGACTTCGCGACCTCGCCCGAGTCGGCCGAAAACCTCGTCCATTTCGGAGGCGACGGCGTTCTGACGTCGAAGACGGGGGAGCCGTGGCCGCACGTGCAGCTGGAGGCCTACGGGGCGCCGTGGACGTCGATCGCCCTAGCTCTGCGAAAGCCGTGAGCCCCGACGTCGACGCCATCGTCGTTACAACGGGCGGAACCGTCGTCCACGAGTGCGTCGAGCAGCTCCAGGACCAGCGTCTGCGGCGCGTGATCGTGGTCGACAACGGCTCAGGCGAGCGGCCCGCGAACGCCGTGGTGGTCCCCCTCGAGCATCCCGCCGGCGCCACCGTGGCGCGCAACCGTGGCGTGCAGGCCGGGGACGCACCGCTGCTCCTCTTCCTCGACGACGACGCGCTGGCGGAGCCAGGCGCCGTTTCCCTGCTCGCGGAGACGCTGATCGCGACTCCGGCGGCGGCGGCGACAGCGGGCAGGCTGGTCGACCCTGAGACCCGTGAAACGCAGGACGCGTACCGCCCCCGCAAGTTCCCTAACTTCCGGACGCTCGTCGCGCTCTTCGCCGGGCTTCCCGGCTTCTGGCCGAAGAACCCGTGGACCGGCGGCCATCTGCGCCGCCCGCTTGACGAGGCGACTCCGGTTCCGGTGGAGTTCGCTCCGAGCGCATGCCTGATGGTGCGACGGTCGGCCCTCGAGGGCGTGGGCGGCTGGGACGAGCGGTTTTGGTTTTGGTGGGAGGACGTCGACCTCACGAAGCGCCTCGCTGCGGACGGCGAGCTGATCTACGTTCCGGGCGCGACGTTTCGGCACCTGGGCGGCTCGACGTCGCGACGGTACAGCGAGCCGGAGGTGCTCATCCGTTTCTCCCACGGGCTCCTGTGCTACGTGCAAAGCCACTTCGCCTTCCCGCAGCGCCTCGCGAGCGGAGTGTTGCTTGTTGCTGTCGGAGCCTTTCGCCGCGTTCGCCTCGCTCGGCGCAAGCCCGACCTCGCGCTCGCATATCGCTCGGTCGCGATGGGCGCGCTGCGGCTGCTGCGCGGTCGAGCCGTTCCGTCTCTGCAGAAGCTGCTCGGCGACGCGCATCTCGGGCCGCCGTCCTAGCTGTGGCCGAGCTCCGTCACGTGGGGGTGCTCTTCACCTGGTGCCGTCATGCGGAGGCGACGCACGACGCGTACGAGCGGACCGGGCGAGAGGCGCGCACGTGAACCCGTGGCTGGAGCGCTACATCTCGACTGCGCTGAGAGCCCGCACCGTGCGGGAGTCCGCACGTTTCGCTGTCCGGGAGCTCTGGGGCGGCCCTAGGCTGGCCGGGTACCGGGTGCGCGAGAACGGCCTCCGCATCTTCGTGCGCCACCGAACGCCGGACATCTTCACGCTCGACCAGGCGTTCTACCAGCGCCACTTCGATCCGCCGCCGGAGGTCGGCGACATCCTCAACCGGCGCTCTCCGCTGTCGATCCTCGACCTCGGGGCCAACATCGGGCTCTTCTCGATCGCAATGCTCGGGCGCTACCCGGGCTCGACGGTGACGGCCTTCGAGCCAGACGAGCAGAACGCGGATGTGCTCACGCGGGTGATCGAGGCGAGCGCCGAGAGCTGGACGCTCGTCCGGGCCTGCGCGACTGCACAGGACGGTACCGTCGGCTTCAGCTCCGGGGGGTTTGGCGTCTCGCATACCTCCGCCGACGGAGAGAAGGTGAGGGCGGTTGACGTATTCCCGCATTTGGCATCCGCCGACTTGGCGAAGATCGACATCGAAGGGAGTGAGTGGGAGCTTCTCACCGACGAGCGCTTCAACAGAGTGCCGACGCCGGTGTTGCACCTCGAGTACCACCCACGGAACGCTCCGAGTCCGGATCCCGAGAGCGCGGCCGTCGAGGCAGTTGAGCGAGCGGGATATGCGCACGGGCCCGTGCTGACGACTGTCGAGGGGGCTGGGATGCTGTGGGCGTGGCGACCGGAGATGCAGCGGTGAGCGACGCGACCATCGTTATCGTGACCCGTAACCGGCGCGTGGAAGCGCTACGAGCCGTCGCCTCGGCGGTCGAGCAGCGAGGGAATATCGAGGTGCTGGTCATCGACGACGGATCGACCGACGGGACCTCGGACGCGGTCGAAGCGGCGTTCCCGTCGGTTCGGCTGGAGCGGTTCCCGAGCTCCGAGGAGGTGGTCGCACGCCGAAACGCGGCCGCAGCGCTCGCCTCGGGCCCGATCCTGATCGGAATCGACGACGACGCCGAGTTCACCAGCGCCGACATCGCCCTACAGACGGTTCAGGACTTTGACGACGCGCGGGTCGGGGCGGTCGCGATTCCGTGCGTCGACCTCCCTCGAGGGCCCGGTGTGCAACAACAAGCTCCGTCAGCGGACGGCGTCTTCGTCACGCAGCAGTTTTTCGGCGCTGCGTGTGCCGTTCGCCGGGACCTTTTTCTCGAGCTTGGCGGCTACCGGCCTGCGCTCGAGCACCAGGCGGAGGAGCCGGACCTGTGCATCCGCATGCTGGCTTCCGGGCACGTTGTCCGGCTCGGGCGCTCCGACCCGGTGGTCCACTATGCGTCGCCGAAGCGGGATGTTGACCTGATGTGGTTCCGCGGCACGCGCAACGACATCTTCTTCGGCTGGCACAACGTGCCGCTGATGCGCTTGCCGGCATATCTCGGCAAGCAGACGCTTTACGAGTTCGGGCTCGGCGCACGCGTCCGCAGGCCGCGGCCGTTCGTACGCGGCCTTCTGGCCGGCTATCGCTGGGCGCGCTCGTCCGACGAGCGGCGCCCAGTGCCGGTGGCGGTCTTCGACCTCTATCGGCGCCTGGGCCAAGGAGAGGCTGTTCCCCTTGAGCAGATCGAGCATCTGCTCCCCCATTCGACTGAGCATGTCCCTCCGACTCGTCGTCGAGTTGTCCGGTGAGGGAGCGGTCAGCAACGAACCCCTCCCCGGTCCCGCAGGGCGACGTCGCCGACGTGCTCGATACGACCGCGGCGGGCGGGATTGTGATCCGCGGAGGGGTAGTGCGGACGCTGGGCTACACCTCGGGGGTCGGTTTGGGCGTCGTCTCTGCAGCGCTGATGGTCAGGCATCTCGGCGTCGTCGACTGGGGCCGCTACGTCACCGTCACGTCGCTGATTGCGATCGTTGCGGGCCTCAGCGAGGCCGGCATGACCGCGATCGGCGTCCGCGAGTTCTCGACAAGGGCGCGGGCGGAGCGGGAGACTCTGATGCGCAACCTGCTCGGGTTGCGCTTGGCGATCACGTTCCTCGGCTTGGCGGTGGCCGTTTTGTTCGCCGTCGCCGTGCGCTACAAGCCGGTGCTCGTCGCGGGTACTGCGGTGGCCGGCGCGGGCACACTGCTCGCTGTTGCGCAGCAGACGTACGCCATCCCGCTCGCGGCGGGCCTGCGATTCGTCTGGATGACCGCTCTCGACCTCGCCCGGCAGGCGGCGACCGTCGTGCTCGTGGTTGCGCTCGTCCTGTTCGACGCCTCGCTCTTCCCGTTCTTCACGGTGCTCGTGCCCGTGTCGCTTCTCGTCCTCGTGCTCACGCTCCTTCTCGTGCGGGGAGCGGTTCCACTGCTTCCGGCCTTCGACCGGCAGCAGTGGCTTCATGTCCTCCGCCTCACCGTCGTCTTCTCGGCAGCCTCCGCCGTGGCGACGTTCTACGTCTCGATCACGGTCGTCCTGACCTCGCTCGTCGGGAGCAGCACCGACACAGGTTTCTACGGCGCCTCCTTCCGGATCTTCACCGTCCTCACGGCGATTCCCCTCCTCCTCGCGAACGCCGCGTTCCCCGTCGTCGCGCGGGCGGCCCGGGACGACGAGACGCGGCTCAACTACTCGATCCAGAGGATGTTCGACGTGGCGATGGTCTTCGGGACGTGGATGGTGCTCGCGACCGCGCTCGGTGCCCGCGTCGCGATCGACGTCGTCGCCGGCCCGAAGTTCGGTCCTTCCGTTCCGGTGCTGCAGATCCAGGCGTTTGGGCTCTTGGCGACGTTCGTGTCAGTCACGTGGTCGACGGCGCTGCTCTCGCTGTACCGCCATCGCGCGCTCTTGGTAGCGAACCTGGTCGCGCTCGGTGCCAGCATGGCGATCACGCTCGTGCTCGTCCCGGTGCTGGGCGCGAAGGGTGCCGCGATCGCAACGGTAAGTGGCGAGGCCACGCTGGCGGTCATCTACACGGTCGCCATCGCACGCGGGCCTCGGCCGATCCGCGTCTCACTCGGGGTGGTTCCCCGCGTCGGCCTAGCGGTGGCCGCCGCCGCCGCCCTGCTGCTCGTGCCCGGGTTCCGAGGGGCCGCCATGGTCGCTGCGGCGACCGCGGTCTATTTCGCCGTCGTGCTCGCGGTCCGGGCGATGCCTCCCGAGATCTTGCAGGCCGTCTCGGAAGGGCGCCGCCGGAGCCGTCGGGCCGGATGACGTCGGGCCCGCTCCGCATCGGCCTGAACCTGCTCTATCTCGTCCCGGGAGCAGGCGGGGCCGGAACGTACGCCCGGCAGCTGATGCCGGCCCTGCTCGAGGTCGAGCCGGAGACGGAGCTGACCGCCTTCGTCACTCGGCGCGTGCCCGAGGCCGTGCTCTCCGAGCCCTGGGCGGAGCCGGTCGAGTGGGTCCGTTACGAGGTCGAGCCGGCCTCGCGGCGGGCGCTCTTCGCTCAGATGGTCGAAGTCCCGCTGGCCGCCTCGAAGCGCCGTCTCGATGTCGTCCACAGCCCGGCGAACATCGGCCTCCTCACCACGCGACGGGCTGCAAACGTCGTGAGCGCGCTCGATCTGATCTGGCTGCACCGTGCGACCTCGCCGCTGAGCCGGCGCGAACGGCTCGGGGCGAAGTTGGTCTTCTCGCTCTGTGTCCGCGCGGCCGACCGGATCCTCACAATTTCGGAAGCGACCAAGCGCGATCTCGTCGCCACCATCGGACTCGACCCCGACCGCATCGATGTGACGCCACTGGGTGTCGGAGCCACAGACCGGCAGGCGACCCCGGAGGCGGAGCTGCGACGGCGGTTCAGCCTCGGCGACTCTCCCGTGCTGCTCTGCGTCGCGCAGAAGCAGCCACACAAGAACCTGCCGAGCCTGATCCGCGCCCTGCCGGAGGTCGATTCCGCCCTGCTCGTCCTGGCAGGTGCCGCTGCGCCCCACGAGCGGGAGCTGAAGGCGCTCGCGGACGAGCTCGGCGTATCGGCACGTGTTCGCTTCCTCGACTGGCTCTCCGAGCCGGATCTCGAAGGCCTGTACCGGACGGCGAGCGGGTTCGTTCTCCCCTCGTTCATTGAAGGCTTCGGGCTTCCCGTGCTCGAAGCGATGCGTTTCGGAACGCCGGTTGCCTGCTCGGGGCGGTCGGCTCTCCTCGAGGTAGCCGACGACGCGGCGCTCCTGTTCGATCCGACCGACCAGAAGGCGGTCACAGATGCCGTGCGCCGCCTGCTCCTCGACGAGCGGCTGCGTCAGGACCTCGCTCGCCGAGGGCTCGAGCGCAGCCGGCAGTTCACGTGGCGGGAGACGGCTGCCGCGACGCTGGCCGCTTACCGCACGGCGATCGCCGCCCACCGCAACCGTAGGCTGCGCGAATCGTGACTGGCGAGAAGACGCGAGTCGTCGTCGTTCGCGGGCACCAGGCGACGCCGTGGGAGCTGCGCTCCTGGGAGCTGCTCCCGGACCGGTTCGACGTCCGCTACCTCCTGACGGGCAGCAACGCGTACGCGCTGGGCAATGTCACGCTCGACCCGGTGCACGTCAGGACAGCGCGCGACTTTCTGCCCCGGGGCCGGCTCGGGGATCTCGCCTCGCACGTCGTCGGTGACCGCTACCTCCGGCTGCGGGAGCGGCTGCGCGGGGCCGACATCGTGCACGCCGAGGAGCTCGCCTACTGGTTCGCGGCCGAGGCGGCTCGGCGCAAGGGCGCGTGCGGCTACAGGCTGGCGTTGACGGTCTGGGAGACGCTGCCGCTGCGCGAGAGCTTCCGCAACCCGGGTGCCCGCCGCCGCCGGCGGCTCGTCCTCGAGCACGCCGATCTCTTTCTGCCGACGACCGAGCGAGCGGCCGCGGCCCTCAGGCTCGAAGGCGTGCCCGAAGAGCGGATCTTCGTGTCTCCGCCCGGGATCGACCTCGAGCGCTTCCAAGCGCGAGCACCGGGGCCCACGGACGAGCACGTGCTGCTCTCCGTCGGCCGGCTCGTCTGGGAGAAGGGCCACCAGGATGTGATCCGTGCGCTCGCGGCGCTCCGCGAAGGGCTCGTGGAGGCGCCGGCGGTCCGGGTGCGCCTGAAGATCGTCGGCGGCGGTCCCGAGCGAAGGCGGCTCGAGGCGTACGCACGCGAACTCGGTCTGGGGGAAACGGTCGAGTTCGCCTCGGCCGCGCACGAGGAGATGCCGGCGCTGTACGCGGGCGCGTCGTGCCTGGTCCTGCCGAGCCTCCCGGCTGCCGCGTGCGCGCTCGGCCCGACGGGCATCCCACGCTGCTTCTGGGAGGAGCAGTTCGGGATGGTGCTCGCCGAGGCGATGGCCGCCGGCCTGCCGATCGTCGCGAGCAGCTCCGGGGCGATTCCGGAGGTAACGGGTGGCGCGGCGGACATCGTCGCTCCGGGCGACTGGCTCGAGCTGGCGCGGACGCTTGCCTCCGGCGTGCTCTCGGGCCCTTCGGGCGCGCGTGTCGAGTACGACGAGGCTCTCCTCGCGCGTTACTCCCGC
>Ga0066709_100005682_pt1 | contig 10342 bp, 10 predicted proteins | sample GraSoiAngelo_158_FD_79665 | JGI IMG/M metagenome (GOLD analysis project Ga0066709, IMG submission 79665) | Grasslands soil microbial communities from the Angelo Coastal Reserve, California, USA - 14_1009_16_30cm | ecosystem: Environmental > Terrestrial > Soil > Grasslands | place: USA... | reverse complement strand
CCTTCCGACTCGTTTCTTCGGGGTCAATGGAAGCTCCTCGGGGTCAAAGGTCACTGGACGGAGTCTCGGATCGCCGGAACCTCGGTCACTTTGGAATCACGGATGATGCGTACGGTGGGCTTGCCACGGCTCTTCTCGACGATCTGGGGCGGCGGTAAAGGCGTCTCTCTCGGCGCCGCGGCGCGCGCCCGGTGATGGCGGACCGGAGCGGCGGCCACCCGTGTGGGCGCGCTTCCGAGCATCTCGCCGGTATCGAGCGATCCGACGTGAAGCGTGTCGGAGTCGCCTGGATTTCGGAGCACGAGGTGCAGCTTGCCCTCGTGAAGACCGAGCGCCAGCTTCTCGGCGCCCACCGGGTCCACGAGAATCGTCACCGCCTGGACCGTGATCGGCTTGTTGTCCTGCTGGGCCGTGCGCTGCCCAGAAGCCAGCACCTCGGCGTTCTGGATGATCGTGCGGGTCAGGGCGTCGCGATCCCCGCCGCGGCCATCCACGGTGCAGAGCACGTCGACCCGGTCGCCGGGAAGCACGAACCCGCTCACGCCCGAGACCTGGTTCACCTCGAGGCTCGTGGCACGCAACCCGCTGCGAATCTGTGTGGAAAGGCCGCCCCCGCGTGAGGAGAGCTTGATCGCCGTGACCGGCTCTCTCGCGCCCAGGAAGATCTTCGTCGTCTGCCCGGCCACGGAGTCGATGGTGGAGAAGGCGCCCGCGGGCACGCTCTCCTTGGGATACTTCGACACGCGAAGCTGGGCCCTGTCGAGCTTGGTCCCGAAGGTGAGATCGGTGGCGCTGACCACGACGGGCACGAACTCCTTGGACGCTCCGGCGCGCACCTGGCGCGCCATCGCCTGGAGTCCGGCGTATCCGGCAAGGGCCGCGAGAAAACCGAACAGGAGCGCCGCACCCAGGACTGTTTTCGATCGTGACATGGAAACGCGATCCTCCCTCTAGTTGCCTGTCTCGGAGCGCATCACCGCCCGCCCGACCATTTCCATCGTGTTATCGAACTTCGCGCCGATCAGCGAGAACACGCCGGGCGTGAGGAACTTGAACGTCATCTCCACTTGCACCGTGACCAGCCGGTTCGCGTCCTCGCTCGAAGTGACCGCGTTCGGCTTGAACCCGCCGGAATCCAGGATCGTCTCGACCCGGCTCACGATCAGCGCCTGGTCGAGCGGCTTGGTCACGATCGCGACTCTGCAGCCTTCGCGGGCGGCCTGGTCCAGCAGGCTCTTCGCGTGAAACGCCCGTCCGAAGTCCAGCATCCCCAGCGAGAGCACGAGCAGGATCGGGAGCACCAAGGCGAATTCCACCAGCGCCTCGCCGGCGTCCGCTCGGGCTCGTGCAGGTCGCGCGCTCCGCTTCATCGCGCAAGCTGCGGCCATGGGCTGAAGACGACCCACATCGTGGCGATCGCGATGGCGACTCCGAGGGGTACTCCGCCCCGGGAGGGTGCCGGAGCAGGTGCCGGAACCCCCGCCGAGCGCAGAAAGAGCCATCGCCCCATACCGAACGTATTCGTGAGAAGCGCGGGAACGTCCCTGCGCCAGAGGGAGATCAGAAGGGTGAGCACGCCGCCGAGCACCAGGGAGAGAAGCGCCGCGAGAACGGCCGTGGGAAATCCGAGGAGCGCACCGACCGCGGCGAGGAGCTTCACGTCCCCGCCCCCGGTGAATCCCAGCGCATAGCCCGGAAACACCAAAGCCGCGGCGGCGAGCATGCCGGCGAGAGACAGAAGCAGTCCCTGGCCCGCGTTCGTCACGAGATGGAGGCAAAGCGCCGACACGACTGCGGGGAGGGTGATGGCATTCGGGATCCTGTGATGGCGCAGATCCCACCATGCCGCCGTCCCGCAGAGGAGCACCGCGCCGCCGGCAATCCAATGCGTGGACATCACTGCCGCTCTTACCTACTCAGGCTTGTGTCAGCGCATCCGGGTGCGCGCTGAGGTACCGCGGGGATGAACACTTCCAACGTCGGCCACCCTCCTCGGCTGAGAATCGATGCCTGCCCGGAATCGCCCTGCCACTCCGGGGAGGGTAGGATGCACGAACTCTGGTGCGAGCCTCTGCGACTTGCTGCGTTCCGTGCTACTTGCTGTTGCCTGAATCCAGCGCGTCCTTCGCCTTCGTGAAGGCGTCGATGACCGACTGTTTCAATCCCACTGGATCGGAGATGATCACCGCCAAGGCGACGGCGGCGACAAACGCCACGAGCAAGCCGTACTCCATCAGGTCCTCGCCCCGTTCATCCCGAATGAAGTTCTTCACAAACTGAATCATCGACAACCCTCCTCGAGAGCAGCTCACGCTCCGGCCGGCACGGACGGAATTTCCGCCGTGCTGCTGGAAACGTGCCTCACCTGACCGAAGGAAGTCCTCTCGCTCGCAGTGGCGCAAGCCGACCCTTCGATCCCTTAGCGGCAAATTTCAGGCCAAGACTATTGTGACACCTCGGCCCGCTCCGCAATATCGAAATCCTTGTGTCATTTAGCGTACCGCAAGGTCGAATCCTTGTCCAGCCTAAATGACGGCGGGAGAAGCGAATTGGGGGATTTGCCCCGGCCGATTGGGGCAATTGAAGTTGGGACCGTGAGCCCCTAGGATGGCTCGAGACGAAACACACGCACGACGCCCGATTCCCACGCGACCAGGAGTCCCCATGAACTTGAATGCCGCCTTCGACTACCTCGAGAAGAACGAGAAGCGCATCCTCGACGAGCTGATGCAGTTCCTCCGCATCCCGAGCATCAGCGCGCACAAGGAGCACGACAAGGATGTCGAGGCGGCGCTGGAATTCGACAGGGAGAAGCTGGAATCACTCGGATTCAAGACCGAGATCTGGCCGACCCGCGCCCACGCGGGCCTCTTCGCGGAGCGGATCGTCGATCCAAGCGCCCCCACGGTGCTGATCTACGGTCACGTCGACGTCCAGCCCGTGGATCCCATCGAGCTCTGGGAGCATCCGCCCTTCGAGCCGAGGATCCAGGATGGAGCCATCTGGGCCCGTGGCGCCGACGACAACAAGGGGCAGCATTACGCCCAGATCGCGGGGGTGGAATCGGTGATCCAGGGGGGCGGCGGGCTCCCCGTGAACGTCAAGTTCATCATCGAGAGCGACGAGGAGTACGACGGAGAGGCCATGGCCGAGGTCGCTCCCAAGCACAAGGACAAGCTCCGGTGCGACGTCTTCGTGGTCTCGGATTCGCATTTCCCCGACATCGACCACCCCGCGATGACGATCGGACTGCGCGGCATCCAGACGGCCGAGATCACGATCAAGGGCCCGGCCGTCGACAAGCACTCCGGCGAGTGGGGCGGGATGCTCTACGAGCCGGTGGACGTGCTTCGCTGGGTGCTGCAGCATTTGAAAGACTTCAAGACGGGCCGGGTGCTGGTCCCCGGGTTCTACGATGACGCGGTGGAAGTGAGCGCCGGGGACCGGAAGGCCCTGGCCGCCGTTCCCTGGAGCGACGCCCAGAAGGCCAAGGAGATCGGCGTGAAACGGCTCTTCCACGAGGAGGGCTATACCACGCTCGAGTCGGGCACGATCCGCCCGACGTTACAGGTGAACGGCGTCCATGGCGGATACACCGGCGAAGGATTCAAGACGGTAACCGGGTCCTGGGCGCGCGCGAAGATCAGCATGCGCCTCGTGCGGAACCAGGATTCCGAGCGCATCTATCAGGCCTTCGAGCGTTACGTCCGCGAGTTGGTCGGGGACATGGCCACCGTGGAGTTCCGCCGATTCGGAGCCGGACGCCCCTTCCGGGCGGATCTCTCGAATCCCTTCATCCAGGCCGGGCTGCGCGCGCTGGAGGCGGGATTCGGAAAACCGGCGATCGCGATTGCGATGGGAGGGTCCATCCCGATCGTGGCGCCCCTGGTTGAGATCACCGGCGCTCCATGCGCGCTCATGGGGTTCGGGCTGCCGGGGGACAACCTCCACGCCCCCAACGAGCACTTCCCGATCGGCTGCTTCCTGGGTGGAGCCCGTTCGGCCGCGGCCTACCTGAACGAGGTCTCGAGCGCGGTGGGGGCCGGTTCCCGGCGGTAGGAGCGCATCACCTTGGCGGCGCGCCCCTGATCCGGGTCCACCTACCTCGCCGTGGTGGTCAGATCCGCGAAATCCACCCGCGAATCGTCCTCGGTCCAGACTCCGACCGTCCCATCGGAGAAGCGATCGTCGCGGACCATCATCCTCTCCTTCCCGTCGTAGAAGACCCGAAGCAAGGACCTGCGCCTCTGGACGGCCAGCGTGTGCCACGTGCCGGGAGTGAGCTCGGGAATCTTGGCGAACTTCACGTCGCGCCGTTTCCCTAGAAGCAGATAATGGAACGCCAGCTCGCCGGACTTGCCGCTGACCCGGACCAGATAGCCGCTCGTTCCTTTGGGGTCCATCTGGAACATTAGTCCCGCGGAGGGGTCGATCTCGCCGGATCGGATCCTGAAGCGGACCGAGGCGTCCATGTCTCCGAGCCTGGGCCGCGTGAAGGTGAGGTAGTGATCGCCCACGCCGTCCTCGGTCTCCAGCTGGGAGAGATGGCGTGCCTTGGGCACCGCAGCTCCTCCGGCCAGCGAGTCCGCCACACTCGCCGAGTCGGCGACACCCGTCGAGTCCTCGAGCACCTGCCAGTTCCCTCCGAACACCATCGCGTGTGCGGGCGCCAGTCCCAGGGTGTCCGCCTGGAAATTCCAGGCGTAGCTCTTCCCGGCGGGCGCGATCCTCTGCTTCGGCTCGTGTTTGGGCTCCTTCGCCTCCGCGCTCCCGGAGGGGACTCCATGAGCGAGAACGACCAGGACCGCGAGCGCCGAGCCGATTCCCCGAGCCTTCCTCATCCATCCTCCCTGAGCTTTTGGAAGAGCCTCACCATGGCTTCCGTGTCGCGGTTGCAATAGGCCCGGAGCGCATCCTCCAGCTCCAGCCTCCTCGACCGTGACGTCTCCGGGTCCATCATCTCGATGAACGCGGTCGCCGCCTGACTTCCCTCCTGAATCTGCAAGTCGTCGTAATCGAGATCCTCGATGAGCGCGGGAAGCACGTCCTTGATCGAAAACGAGCCCCGGAAGTCCGGATGATAGTAGTGCGACCGGATCAGCTCCAGAAGATCGACGATCCGGGACTCGACGATCTTGAGCAGATCCTCCCTCCAGACCTCCAGATCGTCGGCCAGGGACCGGATGATGCGCTCCTCGAACCCCGAATAGACCACGATCGGTCCCTCGGATCCGAGGGCGCGCACGAGCGATTCGACGAGCGGCGGCCGCGGATCGGTGTCCTCCACGTGCAGGTATCCCCGATGCTCGAGAGAGCCGTCCTCGCCCAGGACATGGTCCGACCACTGGAACGGCACCTGCTGAAAGGGATGCGTTCCGATGAATCGCGGAAGCGCCGGATTGCATGTCTCGAAGTCCAGGAAGTGGATCGGATACCGGAGCTCCCGGAGCTTCTGTCTCAGCTCGGGATCGGAATGCACGCGTCCCGTGATCACGGACGCCCGGATGCGCTTGTGGAGATCGGTCAGCCCCTCGAAGTCCTCGGGGATGTCGCGGATGTCGTCGATGGCCGCTTCGCGGAGCGCTCGCTGGAGCTTCTGATTCATCCGCGGCAGGTGCTCCAGCGGATACTCGGGCCGGTCTGTGTGACAGTGGGTGTAGAAGGGGCAGAGGTAGGGCCTCTTGCAGTGCGAGCCCACCGAGATCTGCGGAGGCTCCCAGCTCCAGAGCGGGCTTCGCATGGCCTCGAGCTGGGGCAGGAGCTTGGGGATCGCGTCGCGCGCCTGCGCGGTCAGGTCCCTCACGGCGAAGAGCCGCTCCAGGTCGTAGTCCCCTCCCTCGTACAGGTATTGATTGTTCACGTGGACGAGGCAAGCCCGGCGGATGGGGACTCCCGCTCCTTCGAGGACGTGGAGCTGGATCCCGATGTCGGGAAGATATTCCTCCTTGTAGCCCGCGCTGGACTTCACCTCGACGAGATCCCATTCCCCATCGCCGGCGGGAGCCAGGATGTCGACCCGGACCCGGATGTTGTCGTGGTTGAACGCGGCCTCGTAGATCGGCCTCTTGCCGGGCTGGTTCATGACCGCGGTGGTCTCCAGGTCCGCTTCCGGGCTTTCGATCCGGACTCCACCCGCGAAGAGCCCGCGGGCAAGGATCCCCACGCGCGCGCCCGCCTCGAAGAGCGCTTCGGTCGCGGGAGGAAGCGGATCCCGTGGAACCGAGCGGTAGCATTCGAAATAGAGGCGCTTGTGGCATTGAAGTCCGGCGAGGAAGCGGGATTTGGAAAGGAGCGGGATCGAGCTTCGGACCGCGGGGGCGGGCTTGGGACTCCAGAGAGGGATCTGTTCCATGAAAGCCGGTGCCTCGCGTCTGGATCCCAAATCATGTAACGAGTTAGGGCCGGGCGCGGACGGGTCCGGGCGAACTAGGCAAGGTGCCGAAGTGGACCCGATGCGCCGGCCCGGCGGGAGTATACCGAACCTCGACGCGAATGTGGCTGTTGTAATATGGCGGCCGCGAGCAACGACGCTCGCGCGCGTGTGTTCCGGAAGATCGACCCGCTCCCGCTCGGAGGAATCTCATGCATCGCCGCATCCCACTCGTCGCCCTGGCACTCCTGCTCGTCTCGCACGCCTGGGCGGCGGGTCCAAAGCTGCCCCAGAAGCCCAAAGCTCCCAGGAAGACGGTCACCAACAAGTACTGGGGAGAGACCGTTCGGGATGACTATCAATACATGGAGAACTCGTCCGACCCCGCCGCGAAGAAGTGGGCGCAAGGACAGAGCCGCTATGCGCGCGCATGGCTCGACCGCCATCCGGAGCGAAAGTCGATCCTGGCCCGCGTGATCGCGCTGACCCACTCGGAATCCCCCGACTACCACGCGGGGACGTACCGGAACGGAACGTACTTCTTCATGAAGGACGAGCCGCCGAAGCAGCAGCCCTTCCTGGTCGCGATGACGTCCGTGATGGACAAGGGGACCGAGCGGACGGTGGTCGACCCGAACGTGATCGATTCCACGGGCGGCACCTCGATCGACTTCTTCGCGCCCTCGCTGGACGGCCGCTACGTCGCGGTCTCGCTCTCCAAGAACGGCACCGAGGACGGGACGCTTCACCTCTACCGCGCCGATACAGGCGCGGCGCTCCCCGACGTGATCCCCAAGGTGAACGGCGGGACCGCGGGTGGAAGCGCCACGTGGAATGGGGACGCGTCGGGGATCTACTACACGCGCTATCCGCACGAGGGGGAGCGCGCGCCGGAAGACCTTCCCTTCTACCAGCAGATCTACTACCACAAGCTCGGGACGCCGATCTCGGAGGACACCTACGTCCTGGGCAAGGAATTTCCCAAGATCGCCGAGATCGAATTGAACACGAGCCCCGACGGGCAATACGTGCTCGCCGACGTGAGTAATGGAGACGGGGGAGAGCACGCGTACTGGCTTCTGCCCCCCGGTGGGACGTGGAACCAGTTCGCGGCGTTCGAGGACGGGATCATCGAGTCCAAGTTCGGCGTGGATGCGGCGCTCTACCTCCTCTCGCGGAAGGACATGCCGCGGAAGGCGATCCTGAGAATGCCGCTCCAGTACCCGGATCTGCACCACGCCGCGGTCGTCGTCCCGGAGACGGAAAACGCGATCGAGGCGTACACGCCGGCGGCAACCCGTCTCTTCGTGACCGAGATGGTCGGCGGTCCCACGCAGATGCGGATCTACGATCTCGGCGGCCACGCGCAGGGGCTCGTCACCATGCCCGAGATCTCGGTCCTGGGAAATGCCGTGCGCACCTCGGGCGACACGGTGCTGGTCCGGAGCCAGGGCTACACGCAGCCGCCCGCGTACTACCGCTGGACCCCGGCGACGGGCAGATTGATGAGCACCGCGCTCCGGCAGACCTCACCCGCCGACTTCAGCGACTGCGAGGTGAAGCGCGTGTTCGCGGAAGCGCCGGACGGCACGAAGCTCCCGATCAACATCATCATGCGGAAAGGCACGCAGCAGGACGGATCGTCGCCGGCCATCCTCTACGGGTATGGCGCCTACGGGCTGAGCGAACAGCCCTATTTCGAGCCGGGGATCAAGCTCTGGATCGAGCAGGGCGGTATCTACGCGGACGCGAGCGTCCGCGGCGGCGGCGAGTACGGGGACGCGTGGCATCAGGCCGCGCGCCTCGGGACGAAGAAGCAATCCATGGAGGATTTCGCGGTCTGCGCGCGCTATCTCGTGGAGAAGGGATACACGAAGAAGGAGCGGCTCGCGATCGAAGGGGGAAGCGCGGGCGGGCTCCTGGTCTACGGCACGCTGGTCCACTACCCCGGTTTCATGCAGGCCGCGGTGGCGCACGTGGGTTACGGCGACGTGCTCCGAACCGAGCTTGCGCCGAACGGCGAGTTCAACACGACCGAGTTCGGCACGGTGAAGGACTCCCTTCAGTTCCACGGCATGTACGGCTACTCCCCGTATCATCACGTGAAGGACGGCGAGACCTATCCCTCCGTCCTGGCGCTCACCGGCGTGAACGACCCTCGCGTCCCGGCCTGGGAGACGTTCAAGATGGTCGCGCGGCTTCAGGGGTCGGGCTCCAAGAATCCGATCCTCATGCGCGTGAGCTACGATTCCGGGCACGGGATCGGCACGGCGCTCTCGGAGCGCGATCAGCAAAGGGCGGACGTCCTGATGTTCCTCTTCGATCAGCTCGGGGTGAAGTACCGGCCCGTCCCGCCGTCGGAGAAATCCGGTAAGTCGGTCCCGAGTCTGTGACCCAGCCGCCCGATCCCATCGGGTTGTTCCTGGAATGGGCCGCGCTCGCGGCCCGCGCGGATATCCCGGAGCCGGACGCCGCGGCGCTCGCCACCGTGGATGACGCGTGCAAGCCCTCGGTGCGCATGGTGCTCGTTCGCTCCGCGGACGAGCGCGGCTTCGTCTTCTACACCAACTTCGAGAGCAGGAAGGGAGCCGAGCTCCTGCGGGGGGGTGCGAAGACCGGGGGCGGCGGGAAGGGCGGCAGCCGCGGGGAGGGCGCTCCCGCGGCGCTCTGCTTCTGGTGGCCTCCCCTCCAGAAACAGGTGCGCGTGGAGGGGCGCGCCGTGCCCGTCTCGGACGCCGAGGCCGACGCGTACTGGGCCACGCGCGCGCGCGAGTCTCAGGTGGGAGCCTGGGCGTCGCGCCAGAGCGCGGAGCTCACGCGCGGGTACCCGGAGCTGACCGCGAAATACCGGGAGCTCGATGCGACGCTCCCCCGCAAGGTTCCCCGGCCCGAGCACTGGAGCGGATTCCGGATCGTGCCGGAGCGGATCGAGTTCTGGGAAGCGCGTCCCCACAGACTCCACCATCGCGTGCTCTACGAGCGTCAGGGGCGTGGATGGACGACGCGCATCCTCAGCCCGTAGCTTCCTCTGGCGCGCGGCCTGATTGCCAACGGATCCTGACCGGAAGGAGTGTCGCGATGGGGCTGCACCTCTATCTCGGGTTCAAGCTTCTGCACGTGCTCGCGGTAGTGCTGTTCCTAGGGAACATCACCACCGGCGTCTTCTGGAAGGCGAACGCCGACCGCACCCGGAATCCGGTCGTCATCGCCAACATGCTGGAAGGGATCATTCGCGCCGACCGGCTCTTCACCATTCCGCCGATCGCCCTGATCCTGGCCGGAGGGATCGGCGCGGCGGTCGTGGGCAAGTACCCCATCCTGGGAACGGGATGGATTTTCTGGTCGATCGTCCTCTTCACCATCTCGGGCATCGCGTTCATGGCGGTGGTCGGCCCGGCACAGCGAAAGATGCTGGCCCTGGTCCGCCGCTCCGGCGAATCCCTCGACTGGGCGGCGTATCGCGCGCTCTCCGTGCAGTGGGAGATCTGGGGGGCGATCGCGCTCCTGGCACCCGCGATCGCCGCCGCGCTCATGGTGATGAAGCCCGCCATCCCAGGTCTGGGAGCGCTTCTGGGGCGCTGACGCGCGAACCTACGGGAAGCCAGCCAGAATTCCGGAACTTGCTCGTTAGGGTCCCGTTCCGCTGCGGGTCTATACTATTTAGATGATCCGGAACTTCAACACGGCGAGGGCCCTTCGGCCGCCGCCCGGCCCGTCTCAAAAACCCCTCCGCGTCGCGCTCGTAACCGAGTTCTATTACCCCCACTTCGGCGGCGTGACCGAACACGTACAGAACCTGGCCGTTCATCTTCGAGCCTGGGGGCACACGGCCGTGGTGGTCACCTCCCGGATGGCCGGCCAGCGGGAGTCGGCCGGCGTCCACCGGGTGGGCCGGAGCGTGGTGATCCTGAGCAACGGCTCCTTCGCGCGCGTCACCGTGGGACTGGGGCTCCGAAAACAGATCCGCGATAT
>Ga0066709_100005680_pt1 | contig 10344 bp, 6 predicted proteins | sample GraSoiAngelo_158_FD_79665 | JGI IMG/M metagenome (GOLD analysis project Ga0066709, IMG submission 79665) | Grasslands soil microbial communities from the Angelo Coastal Reserve, California, USA - 14_1009_16_30cm | ecosystem: Environmental > Terrestrial > Soil > Grasslands | place: USA... | reverse complement strand
TGGCAGCGCACGAACAAGCCGTGCACGAGGCGTTCGAGCGCTCATGCGCGGGCCAGGGCATTGATTATTCGCAGTAGTCGTCGGCGATGACAAGCCCCATGTCATCCGCGAGGCGATTCATGGCGAGGATCCGGGCCTCGCTCGCCGCCTCGGCCGCGCGAACCTCCTCGAGTGATCGCGGCCAGGAAGGTCGGAGATGGTTGCGCGCGCCCGTAACCCGCCGCTTGGCTGAGCGCGGCCACCCCGCCGTGGCGGTCGCAGCGTGGTGGGCATGATCGTGTTGCGCAGTCGCGGTTGCGGGGCCCGAAAACAGCCGCTAGCTTCGTGCCATGGGACACCGGGTGGCTCGGCTGCAGGCGGCAACCGCCGCGCTGGCGCTCGCGACCGCGTTCGGCGCTCGGGGGGCCGCGGCCCCGGACGAGTCGGCCGGCCAGGTTGTCCTGTACAGGCAGGACGCGCTCACGGTGCACGTCGTCAAGGCCCCGCTTGCCTGGGTGGTCGAGGAGATCGGGCGGCAAACCGGGGCCGAGATCCGGGGCGAACTGCGTGAGCAGCGCGAAGTCAGCGCCGACTTCGAGGCCTCCCCGTTGCCCGAGGCTCTCCACCGACTCCTCGGCGAACAGAACTTCGCGCTCGTGTACGGGCGCGCGGGCGGCCTGCGGGCGCTCAAACTGCTCGGGGGCCCGCAGGCGGCGGTCCACGGCTACCTCGACCTTGTCAACGCTAACGTCATCGCAGGTTGGGCGATGGACCGGACGAAACCCACGAGCCCGATGACGGTCGATATCTACGACGGCGACAGGCTGCTAGCGTCGGTGCCGGCGAGGGACTTTCGGAAGGATCTGAAGGGGGACGGGAAGCATGCGTTCAGGCTGGCGACCCCGGCCAGTTTGAAGGATGGGCGGCCCCACACCATCCACGCGAAGTGTGCGGGAGTGGAGCTGCGGTCTTCTCCGAAGACGCTCCCAGCGTCGTGACCGAGCGAGAGTCGGAACGGGTGTTCGGCTTCCCTCGGAATCGGTGTTCGGCTTCAATCGGAACGCCCGCTCGGCTTCCGTCGGAATCTGCAGGGATCCAGCGGATGCGGACCTTGCACGTGGGGTCGCCCGCGTGAGCCTTCACGCGAACCCAGTCGGAGAGCCGGATGCGGCACGTCCGGTTCGATGAGCGGGGAGCAGAGACGGGTTCATGGGACGGAGTGAGACACCGGCACTCGGGCGAAAGCCGCCGGCAACAGCTATCCCCGATCCCTACGGCCGCCGCGCTGCTCCTCGACTCTACTGAACTGCCTGGGAATCGCCACGGACGACCCTCGTAGCGTGCGGTGCAGGCGGGTGGCAAGCGCCAAGGGGTGCGGGAGCGGCGGGGAACCCGCCGCTCCCGCACCGTACGGTCCCACAGACACGCCTCGCGGACACAGCGACACAGCGGTGCGGTGAGCGGTGCGTGCTCCAGGGACGATGGGCGTGAGAAGCGAAGGGGGAGGCGTTACGCCGAGCTGCGCAAGACGCGGCGCGTTGCCGCCGCTGCGGGCCGCTGTGGACGGGCTGGACCCCGAGAACCCCGAGAACCGAGCGCCCTCATGGGCAGGCTGTGCGGCGGTGCCCCACTTCAGCCAGGGCTGCAGAGGGCGGCGCACATTGTGTTTCTCGGGCCTGTGCCCACGGTACCGCGCGGTTACGCCGCGGAGCTCTCCGCGCGCTGCAGGTAGCGCGCACGAGGCTGCGGGTACACCGGCGCCGAGCGCTGGCGGACCGCAAGCCCTGCCACGGTCTAGCTAGCCGGACGGTCAGCCTTCAAGGGCGCTCACTGGCATCCCGAGCCTCCCTGGTAACGCACCACCGCGAAGTCGATCTTGGCGCCGGTGTATGAGTACCCCGCGACCACAATCCGGCCGCCACCGTCGATCGCCACGGCGTCGCCATAGTCGCCACCCGCGCCGATGGACGTGGTCACCTTGCCGCCGCTGCCGAAGGTTGTATCCAGGCTCCCGCTCGCCGTGTAGCGCACCACCGCGAAGTCGTCGTAGGTGCCGGTGTCTGATGCCCCCACGACCACGATCCGGCCGCCACCGTCGATCGCCACGGCGTTGCCATAGTCGCCACCCGCGCCGATGGGCGTGATCACCTTGCCGCCGCTGCCGAAGGCTGTATCCAGGCTCCCGCTCGCGGTGTAGCGCACCACCGCGATGTCGCTGTCAGTGCCAGTCCAGGAGTCCCCCGCGACCACGATCCGGCCGCTGCCGTCGATCGCCACGGCGTCGCCAAAATCGTCACCCGCGCCGATGGGCGTGGTCACCTTGCCGCCGCTGCCGAAGGTTGTATCCAGGCTCCCGCTCGTCGTGTAGCGCACCACCGCGACGTCGTTGTTAGTGCCATTCCAGGAGAACCCCGCAACCACGATCCGGCCGCTGCCGTCGATCGCCACGGCGTGGCCAAAATCGTCACTCGCTCCGATGGGCGTGGTCACCTTGCCGCCGCTGCCGAAGGTCTTATCCAGCCTCCCGCGCGCCGTGTAGCGCACCACCGCGAAGTCGAGGTTGGTGCCGGTGTATGCCGCCCCCGCGACCACGATCCGGCCGCGGCCGTCGAGCGCCACGGCTACCCCAATGTCGTCACCCGCGCCGATGGGCGTGATGACCTTGCCGCCGCTGCCGAAGGTCGTATCCAGGCTCCCGCTGGCCATGTAGCGGACCACCGCGACGTCGTGGTCGGTGCCATTCCAGGAGTCCCCCGCGACGACGATCCGGCCGCGGCCGTCGAGCGCTATGTCGTAGCCATTGTCCTCACTCGCGCCGATGGGCGTGGTGACCTTGCCGCCGCCGCCGAAGGTTGTATCCAGGCTCCCACTCGCTGTGTAGCGCACCACCGCGAAGTCGGGATTGAAGCCGCCGCTATCGGAGGACCCCGCGACCACTATCCGGCCGCTGCCGTCGATCGCCACGGCGTGGCCATAGTCACCCGCGCCGATGGATGTGGTGACCTTGCCGCCGCTACCGAAAGACGTGTCGAGACTCCCTGGCGCGGCCCCCGCACCGCCCCGAACCAGCAGCGTGGCCAGACACGCTATGCCCAGAGTCATCCGGCCCGAAACCTTCGCCCGTGTCATCGGCACGCCCTCCATGCCGTTCGGGATCAACCGACATCTCCCGGATGGATGAAGCGGATCCCCCGACGTATGGGGTACTATAGTGCTCTCTGGTGTTCCCTGGGAAGCCATCGGTCCGTGGCGCTTGTCGGAGCAAGATGTCATGCAGGGAGTCGCCGCCTACTCCCGGAACGTCCGCGCCATGTCCGATGCGTCCGGGACGAAGGGGGCCCGGTTCCCTCGTCGTTCTCCAGCCCGATCTCGACCGGCTGCCCGTATACCAGCGCTTCCGCGAACTCGCCGTGGACGCCATGCGCGGGAGCGGCATCGAGTTCATGGACGCGAACGCCCTCGAGCGGCTGACGACGAAGCCCTTCCTTGATGCCGTGCACCTGACTAGCGACCGCCTCGTCGCCTCCGCTGTGGCGGCGCGGCCCCGTGGACCGAGACGGCGGCGGTTTCAATCGGACAGGTATCCAAGCGACCGTAGCTGCCTCCGATGCTCCTCGGTTATGGGAGCCGCTGCCTCGTCCTTGCGGCTGAGCTTCTGTGCAAACTGCTGCTGAAGACGGCGAGTGAGGTTATACTGCTGCCGGAGCTCCGCGCGCACCTTCGGGTGCTCAGCGGCGACGTTGCGTCGCTCTTGAGGATCGGTCGCCAGGTCGTAGAGCTGGTCCAGAGGACCCTCGTCAAGGACGAGCGACCACCGTTGCGTGCGAAGTTTCTCGCGACCGGACATGAGGACGGAGCTCCGCCGCAGGGTGCCACCGCGGAGCAGTGGCATCATGCTCTCACCTCGGACCTCCCCGTTGGGTGGCACGTCGACGATGTCGAGGATCGTCGGCATGACCTCGAGGGTCGATACCAGGGCGGGGACGCGGCGGCGACGCACCCTCGAGCTAGGCAACTTCAGGATCAGCGGAACCCTGGCCTGTTCCTCATAGTTTTGCCAGTGAAGCATCAGCCCGTGTTCGAGGAACTCCTCCCCGTGATCGGAGGTGACGATGATCAAGGTGCGATCGTAGAGGTCGAGGGCCCTCAGCGCGTCGAGCAGACGTCCGATCTCGCTGTCGGCGTAGGCGATGGCGCCATCGTACAGTGACACGATGTACGTTAGCTCTTCGGCGCTGAAGAAGTTCCTTCCGGATATCTTTCCCTCTAGAATGTGGTTATTGAGCCAAACCAGCAGCTTCGAGGCGCACTTTCGGAGCCGGCAGCCATCGAAGGTCCCCGAATACCCGAGGTCGAAGCGCCCGCGGAAACCCTCGGGAGGGTCATAGGTGAGTCTCCGCCCGCCCGAGTGCACGTCGTAGGTGTGTACGAAGAGAAAGAAGCGCTCCTCGCGGTGGGTGTGGATCCAGGCGAGCACCTTCGGGATGATTTTCCGGAACCCACCGCCCGCGTCGTCGTAGAGATCGAAGCCCTGATCGAAACCGAACTGCGCGCGGAGCCAGCCACCGTCCGCGAAGGCGGCCGTCGTATAGCCGCGCTCTTTCAGCTGCTCGGCGAGCGTGATCCGCTCCGCGTCCAAACGCCGTCCGTTGTACGGCTGGACGTTGTGGACGATCGGCGGCAACGAGGTGAACATCGACATGTGGACGGGGAGGGTGCCGCCGCCGGTGTTGACGACCTGCTCGAAAAGGACCGCGTCGTTGGCGAAGCGATCGATGTTCGGACTGGTCGGGCGGTGATAGCCGTAACAGCCGAGGTGGTCGGCCCGCAGCGTGTCGATGGAGACAAGAACGACGTTGCAGTCCGGGCACTTGTAGCGACCGGCCAAGGGCGCCTCATCGCGGACCCACCTGACCACGAGCAGCGCGGCAGCCGCGATCACAACAGCGACGACGGCTAGAAGGAGGTCCCGATGCCTCATCGATCACGAACCCGCACGTGGGCTCCGAACTCCTCGGCTGGCTTCACTCCCGGGCACGCGAGTCGGCTGCGCGACCACCGTATCGTCCGCGAGACAATCTCCGCGCCGACGCCGCGGCCGGCGGGGGATAGGAACCATCGAGGCTCGGGTTGACCGAACGGCCGGATCGCAGACGCCCGCGCTGGCGCCTGACCTCCTCCGCCCCAGATACGGCACGGGCAAAACTGCCGTCAAGCGTTTGCGACCCGTTTGCGGCCCCTGATGATTGGCCGAGGTATGGGTGCCGATGAGGACCGCGCTCCGCTGATATGGCACCTGCAAGGGGGTCGGGCATGGGGGCGCCGGGGCCGCAGGACAGCCCATCTTCCTGGCTACGCCCATGCGCGCATGAATCTCCTCCCCCACCGGTATGCGCGGTCGCGGCACCAGGCCGGTCACGATCAGGCGTCGCGTGTGCGCTGCTCCACGCGACTCAGGCACTGCGAGCCTCCTTGCGGACGAGCGATTCATAGAGCATCAGGTGACGCAGGGCGTTCTCCGCGATCGACGAGACCTGCTTGGGGTGCGCCGCGAGCCGCCGCCCGAGCCCCGGCTCCTCGAGGAGCCGGCGGAGCTGCGCGGCCAGGTCCGCAGCGTCGCCGGGCCTGAAGAGGAGGCCGTTGACGCCGCCGTCGATCGCCTCGGCCATCCCGCCGTGCCCGGACGCCAGCACGGGCACGCTGGCGAGGAAGGCCTCACGGATGACGATTGGCGAGCACTCATACCAAAGCGAGGGCACCACGACGGCGTCGAGAGAGGCGAGGATGCGGGGCACGTCGGCGGGCTCGTAGCGGCCGTGGAAGCGGACCGTCCCGGGGATGCCCGCGGCCGCCTCGCGCAAGCGGTCGAGGTAGCCCGTGTCGCCGTGGTAGGGGACCCAGTTCCCGTAGAGGTCGAGCGTGGCATCCGCACGGCCGAGGAGCCGGTAGGCCTCGAGCAGCACGTGGGGGCCTTTGGAGGGGATGAGGGTCCCGAGGAAGCCGATCCGGAAATGCGGCGTGGCCTGGCGCCCAACACCGACGAAGGCCGCCGTGGGCAGACCGTAGGGCAGGACGTGTACCTTCGCCGCGTCGATGCCGTACCGCCGGTACATCTCCCGGTGAAAGGCCGACGGTGTGACGATCGCGTCCGGCAAGGCGAGCAGGCGATGCATGTCCGCATCGTACTGCCGCAGGATGCTGAGCCCGCGGCGCCGGGTGGGCAGGCGGAGCTGGCGCAGCCAGGCGCCGAGCGGCCGGAGCGGCGCACGCAGCTCGTAGTTCTGTGGCTTGAGGCACGGCACGCAGAGGTTGCGGTCGATCTCGTGGCACAGGTGAAGCCCGTCGCGGATGCGCTGGCCGCGCGGGCACCCGAACCAGTAGTCGTGGAGCCCGAGCACGAGCGGCAGGCCACGCGCCTTCGTGCGCTCTAGAATGCCGGCGGAGAGGCCGATCAGGTGGTGGACGTGCACGAGGTCAGGCTGCCAGCGGTCGACGGTGCCCTCGAAGAGGTCGTCGATCCGGTCGTTACGATAGATGCCGGCGAACGTCGCGAGATCGGTGAAGCGGTGGTTCAGCCGCCAGATCGTGAACGCCTCTTGCCGCCGCTCCTCGAGCGCATAGTCCGGCTTCGTCGGGTCGGACGCCCAGGCGAGCACCCCAACCGCGTGCTGGGCGGTAAGCGCCGAGGCGAGGTCGTGGGCGTGCAGCTCAACCCCCCCGACCCGCTCGGGGACGAAGCCGTGCACCACGAAGAGGATCCGCATCAGGTCGCCCGCACCAGGCGATCGATCCACGACCAGGGCGGCCGCACGGGGCCGTTCGAGCGCGCGCCCAGATACTGCGCGGCGTTCTGTGCGAGGGTCCAGGGCAAGGCGTAGAGGCGCCAGTAGAGGCGACGGGCGCGCGAGCCGGGAGGCATGGGGACCGTGCGCCAGAGCGCGCCGACGCCCGAGACGGTGCAGCGGAAGACACGGCCGAGCGTCGGCATCTGGCGCATCCCGAGCAGCCGATTCAGGTTCCGGTGATCCGAATACACTCGCTTGAAGTCGCGCCATAGCGAGTCGTTGTGGGAGTGGAGCACCCGCGCGCGAGGCTCGTAGACGACGGCGTAGCCCGCCCGCAGTACGCGGAGGCTCCAGTCGAGGTCCTCCCCGAACTCGACGCGCGAGAACGGGATCCTCTCCCATACGCGCTTTCGGATGCAGGAGTTCACGTCATCGAAGGCCACCACGGCGAGCTTCTCGAGGGGCGAGCGTGCCTCGAACGCCTCCCGGTCGGTGATCTCCTGGATCACGCGCTCGGCGCGCGTGGCTGCCCAGTGCTCGAGCCGCCAGCGCTGGTATGGGTTCACGGTGGTGCTGCGGAGCAGCTGGCGGCCGTAGGCCCCCGCGGCGCGCGGAACCGAATCGAGCGCCTCGACGAGATGGTGCAGCCAATCGGTGCCGACCGGCACGGCGTCTTGCGTGAGCAGCGCCACGTACTCGCCCCGGGCGGCGCTGATCGCCTCGTTCCGCGTCAGACCATGGTTGAATGTGCCCGGTGGAATCTGGAGCAAGCCGACGCCGCGCTCCTGGCAGCGACGCAGCGTGTCGTCGGTCGATCCGGAGTCGATGCAGAGCACCTCGAAGGGCCGGTCGAGCTGCTGCCGGTGCACCGCTTCCAAGCAGGCGCGGAACTCCGCGCCGCCGTTGAGGGTCGGGATGATGACCGAGACGGCGGGCTCGCGCCCCACGGCCGACGTCATGAGGCGGCGCTGGCCGGGCGGGCAGCCACCACCTCGTGGTAGATGGACTCGATCTCGAGGACGTGCGTCTCCATCGTCTTGGGCGGGATCGTCGCGCGCTCCCAGCGAGCAAGGCACTCCGGGTCCTCCACGACGCCGCGCAGGCACGCCGCGAGGGCATCCACGTCTCCCGCCGGGAAGGTTCTCCCGTCAACGCCGTCCCGGACGTGCTCGGGGATGCCCCCAATCGCCGATCCGATGACCGGCACGCCCGCCACCCGCGCCTCGTGGATGGCGAGCGGCGAGTTCTCGTACCAGGTGGAGGGGACGATCACCACGTCCACCTCCGCTAGCGCGGCCCAGCGCTCAGGGTGAGGCACCGGCCCTCGCCAGCGGATGCCGGGGTGCTGCGCCCGCCGCCGAACGTCTTGGTCGTAGGCCGGGTCGGCGGCCGGGCCGAAGACATGCAGCTCGGCGCAGCCCGCCGGCAGGCGATTGAAGGCCTCGACGAGGACGTGGACACCCTTGTCGGGGATGAGCGCGCCGAGGAAACCGAAGCGCAAGGGCTCGTGCCGCTGCCGTGCCCGCAGCCGTTCGGCAAGCTCGGGCGGGGGGCTTGCGATCCCGTAGTCGCAAACGGCGATGCGCGCTGCGTTCACGCCGTTGCGGCCGTAGACCTCGCGCAGGAAGCCGGAGGGGGCGAGGATGCGGTCGGCCTTCAGCAGCTGCCGCACGAGGTAGGCGTAGCGGTAGAGGTTCGCCGCGACCGCCACTGGATTCAGATGCGAGCGCACCAGCCGTGACGTCTTGAGACACTGGCAGCAGTTCCACCCGCGGGCAGGCCCCTCGCAGAGCGCACCGTCGCGCCGCACGAGCTTGATCCGGTGGCAGAGGAACCAGTAGTCGTTGAGCGTGACGACCACCGGGATGCGGCGCGTGCGGCACTCGGGGATGAGCTCGGCCGAGAGGTGGAGGAGGTGCTGGATGTGCACGACGTCCGGGCGCATCCGGTCGAGTACCTCGCGGATCGCGACACGTGCGTCGGGGTTGTCGAAGCGGTCGAAGAAGCCTCCCACGCTCGCCAGCCGGCGATACGTACGCGTGGCCGGGAGACGCTCCGTGACGATGCCCGCGTCGCCCTCCCACTGGACGCGGGTGCCCACGTCCTCTCGACATGGGGCGCCGCTCAACACCCGCACGGCATGGCCGCGCCGAGCCAGCGCGAATGAGAGGTCCGAGCAGTATATCTCCGTCCCGCCCGCGTACCGGGGGACGAACTGGTGCACCACCTGCAGGACGCGAAGCCCCCCGTCGCGGGGCCGCTCGACATCCGCGGGCAACATGCGCATCCGGGCGAGCTCTGCATCTGTTCGGGCGAGCTCGGCGCGGGTCCGCTCGAATTCCCGGACGAGGTTCTCCATCACCTGGAGCGGCTTCTCGAGCGGCGCGGCCAGCGACGGCGCGATGCCCTTCGCGGGACGGGCCTTGATGACGAACTGGTAGGCCTGCGCGTCGGGTTGCGCGAACCGCTCGCGCAGCGCGGGAGTGTAGGGGAGCCCTGCCCGCCGGAGGCAGTCGGCGACGACGTGGTCGGCGATCTCGTTCGTCGTGCAGTCCCACGACTCCGCCGCCATCCCGCAGGACGCAAGGAGCTCTTCGAGCGAGTCGCGGGTGAAGAGGTGCAGGTGGGTTGCGTCGAGGATGCCGAGCGTCTCGCGCCGGAAGGAGCCCAGCAGCAGCTCCAGGCGGACGGACACGTGTGCCACGTTCGGGATCGTGGCGACGACGAAGCCCTTGTCCGGCTCGAGGAGCGCCACCGTCTCCCGCAGGACGCGGGCCGGGTCTCGGAGGCGCTCGAGGACGTCGGCGAACACTATGACGTCGAAGCGCCGCCGGTCGAGCTCCTCGATCCAGTCCGGCTCCTCGACGTCCCGGACGACGACCTGCTCGCAGTGTGCCCGCGCGCGGGCCGCGTCCTCGGGATCGCGCTCGACGCCGATGACGCGGCAGCCTCGGGCGCGCAGGACCTCGGCCAGGTAGCCATGCGCACAACCGACGTCGAGGACCGTGCGATCATGTCCCACGAGCCGGACGATCTTGGTGATGGAGGAGTTCTCGTTCGAGAGGTCGGCGGTGAGATGGCTGTACTGGGACATGCGCGGTGGGATCCTACCCCATCCCGCTTCGGCCGGCACCTCACGGCGCGCGGACCGTGACGCGCCGGCGGCACAGGCAGGCGCGCTGCCTTTCACCGAGGTCCACGACGAGACCGTGGTCTCCGACCGCTACCAGCTTCACTACGACCTGCGGACGGGTGAGAAGCAGCTCGCCCGCGGGTGGCCCACGGGCAGGCGGGTCGCCGTGCTCCGCCATCGGACCTGTGCCAGCTCAGTGCTAGGAGTCGCGAATTACGCGCTCGCGGGATACGGAACGCTGCAGTCCTTCCTGCTCTGGAAGGAAAAGAGCAGCAGCGGGATAGACTCGAGGCTCGTAGTCTACGGCTTCTTCGATCATCACCTCGAGCGCAACGTGGCGCCGCCCGAGTGGCTGGCCGTCATGGCGTTGACCTCGAAGCACGAGGAGTCGCTCGCGAGCCCTTTTGCCTACCTCGACACCAGCTGCGGACTCGCGAGCGGCGGACC
>Ga0066709_100005679_pt1 | contig 10344 bp, 9 predicted proteins | sample GraSoiAngelo_158_FD_79665 | JGI IMG/M metagenome (GOLD analysis project Ga0066709, IMG submission 79665) | Grasslands soil microbial communities from the Angelo Coastal Reserve, California, USA - 14_1009_16_30cm | ecosystem: Environmental > Terrestrial > Soil > Grasslands | place: USA... | reverse complement strand
TCTTTCGAATTCGGATCGCCTCCCTGGATCATGAATCCTTTAACGATCCGGTGGAAAATCGTCCCGTCATAAAACCCTTGGCGCGCCAGTTTCTTGAAATTGTCGATCGTGTTCGGCGCGGCATCAGCCCAGAACTGCACTACCATTTCGCCATCGCTGGTCTTAATCACCGCGACTTCGTTTGATGAATTCATGGTTTTCTTGTCCTCCTTCTTCTCTTCGGCGGCAAGCAACGTGAAGCTTAAAAGGACAGTAAGAAAGAGCGATAATCTCATTCCGACTTGTGACATGAAAGCGATCGGATGTCACGCGCCGCTAGAATAATGGGCCGAATGTCCGGAAGCCTCACCTTGTCATGTTGAGCGAAGCGAAACATCTTCGATTTCTCAGACCTAAGCATTGCCGCAACACTAATCAGAGATTCTTCGCTTCGCTTAGAATGACAGATTCCGTGTTCCGTTTGAACGCTTCAACGATTTAACGTTACGGAGTCATTCGTCATTCGGATTTGCTCGTTCACCATGATATTCCTGCAAACTTCGCACCTGAACTTTTCGTTTCTGGAGCGAGCGAATTCCGTTCGCGCTGGCCAGCGCCGCGCGAACCGTGGTCATGATCGGAATTTTCGCCGCGAGCGCGGCATTTCGAATCACCACTTCGTGCTCGCGCGGAATTTTCCCGCTGGGCGTGTTGATGATGAAATTGATATCGCCGTTTTTGATACGGTCGAGCACGTTGGGGCGTCCCTCGTCAATCTTGAATACCTTGGTCACTTTGATTTTCGCTTTGGTCAGCGCTTCCGCGGTTCCGCTGGTGGAAATGATTTCAAAACCGAGCTTCAGAAATTCGTGAGCAACAGGGATTACCGCTTCTTTATCGGCGTCTTTGACGCTGACGAAAACACTCCCGGCTTTGGGCAACGGAGGCGGCGCAGCCATCTGGGATTTGGCATACGCAAGGCCCAGATCGACATCAATCCCCATTACTTCCCCTGTCGATTTCATCTCCGGCCCCAGCGAAATATCCAGCCCCTCGTAGCGAAGAAACGGAAACACCGCTTCTTTCACGGAAAAATGACTGGGCACGATTTCCTCGGTGAATCCCAAATCGCGCAATGATTTCCCGGTCATGACTTTGGCGGCCAGTTTTGCCAGCGGGACGCCAATCGCCTTACTAACAAACGGCACAGTGCGCGAAGCCCGAGGATTCACTTCGAGCACGTAAACGTCATCGCCTTTTACCGCGAATTGTACGTTCATCAGCCCGCGTACTTTCAGCTCGTGCGCCATTGCTTTGGTCGCGGAGGAAATCTCGTTGAGAACTTTTTGCGACAGCGAGAATGTCGGAATGACACAAGCGCTGTCACCGCTGTGAATGCCCGCTTCCTCGATGTGCTCCATGATTGCGCCGATCACAGTAGTTTCGCCATCGGAAATGCAATCGACATCGACTTCGATGGCGTCTTCGAGAAATCGATCGATGAGGACGGGACGATCAGGCGTTACTTTAATGGCGTTTGCCATGTAGCGCTTGAGGTCGGTCTGGCTATAAACGAGCTCCATCGCGCGACCACCGAGAACGAAACTGGGCCTAACGAGCACCGGATAGCCGATTGTTTTGGCTATCGCGACAGCCTCTTTGGTGCTCGTCGCCGAACCGTTGGGAGTTTGACGCAGCCCAAGTTTGTCCAGCATCGCAGCGAATAACCTTCGGTCTTCGGCGGTCTCAATGTTTTCGGGCTGCGTCCCAAGAATTGGAACGTCTGCCGCCTTCAGGCCACTGGCAAGATTTAGCGGGGTTTGGCCACCGAACTGAACCAAAACGCCTTCGGGCTTTTCCTGGTCGTAAATGTTGAGCACGTCCTCGAGTGTGAGCGGCTCAAAATAAAGCTTATCGCTCGTGTCGTAATCAGTGGAAACCGTTTCCGGATTCGAGTTGACCATGATGGTTTCGAATCCGAGTTCGCGCAGAGCGAAGGCGGCATGGACGCAGCAGTAATCAAATTCAATTCCCTGGCCGATCCGGTTCGGCCCGCCGCCGAGGATCATGATCTTGCGTTTGCCGCTCTCGCGCCGCTCGTTTTCGTCACCATAGGTCGAGTAATAATAAGGTGTGTACGCTTCAAACTCCGCCGCGCACGTATCCACGAGGCGGTACGTCGGTACAACTCCTTCAGTCTTTCTCTTGGATCGAATTGCGCTTTCCGAAGCACCTCGTGCCACTGCCAATTGTCGGTCGGAGAAACCAAATTTCTTTGCACGCGAGAACGTCTTCGTCTTCAAGCATTCCGTTTCAGCAACGATCTCAGCAACGTTCCGCAAAAACCAGCGGTCGATCTTCGTCAATTCATACGCCTCATCAATCGATGTGCCCTTTTGAAATGCCTGTGCGATATAGAAAATTCGTTCGGCGTTCGGAATCGCCAGCTTCAGCCGCAGCGTTTCGAGATCGACATCTTTATCTGCTCCATCGCCTAACAAGCCGAAGCGTTTGATCTCGAGGCTGCGAAGTGCTTTCTGCAACGCTTCCTTAAACGTGCGCCCGATCGCCATCGCTTCGCCGACGCTTTTCATCCGTGTCGTAAGCGTAGCGTCGGCTTGGGGAAATTTTTCGAACGTGAAGCGCGGCACCTTAACGACGCAGTAATCAATCGTTGGCTCGAAACAGGCCGGCGTTTCGCGCGTAATATCATTTTTAATCTCGTCGAGCGTGTAGCCGACTGCGAGTTTTGCAGCGATTTTCGCAATTGGAAAACCGGTCGCCTTCGACGCGAGTGCGCTCGAACGCGAGACGCGTGGGTTCATTTCGATCACGACCATCCGGCCGGTTTCAGGATGCACCGCAAACTGAATGTTCGACCCGCCGGTCTCCACCCCGATCTCACGCATTACTGCGAACGCAGCGTCACGCATCATTTGGTATTCCTTGTCGGTCAGTGTTTGGACCGGTGCGACGGTAATGGAATCGCCCGTGTGCACACCCATGGGATCGAGATTCTCGATGGAACAAACAACCACGCAGTTGTCCATCCGATCGCGCATCACTTCCATCTCGAACTCTTTCCAGCCGACCAGCGATTCTTCGATCAACGCTTCGCGCACTGGCGAAAGATCGAGGCCGCGCGCGGCAAAGACATCGAGTTCTTCTCGGTTGTAAGCTATGCCGCCGCCTGTGCCGCCCAACGTAAATGCAGGGCGAATAATCAGCGGAAACGTTCCAATCTCAGCGACGATGCGATCGAGGTCCGCGAGCGAACGCGCCACGCCAGAACGCGGTAGGTCCAAACCGATGCGCAACATCGTTTCCTTGAACAATTGGCGGTCTTCGCCTTTTGCGATCGCCTGCGCGTTTGCGCCGATTAGCTTCACGCCGTGCCGAGCGAGCGCGCCGTTGCGATTTAATTCCATCGCAGCATTGAGCGCAGTTTGCCCCCCAAGAGTCGGCAAAATTGCGTCTGGTTTTTCGCGCTCCATGATCGCCTCGATGACCTCGGGCGTGATCGGCTCCACGTAAGTGCGATCAGCAAATTCCGGATCCGTCATAATTGTGGCCGGATTGGAATTCACCAGAACCACCACGTAGCCCTCCTCGCGCAGGGCTTTGCAGGCTTGAACGCCGGAATAATCAAATTCGCAGCCCTGCCCGATCACGATTGGACCGGAACCGATCAACAGGATTTTCTTTAACTCGTTGTTTCGCGGCATCTGCGCCAGCGCGGACAGTAAACGAAATCACGCGAACGTCACGCGCGAAAGCTAACTGGAAGTCAGCCAGCCCTGGCTGACTCGGCATGCTGGCTGCTGACCTCCATCTTTCTAGGCCACCTGTGCCATGCGCTGTCGGTCCAGCCAGACTTTGCAGATGCTTTTGATGCGGGTGAGAACGTAATACACAGTCTGGCTGCGCAGGCGCACCAGTTCCGTGCCCACGATGCGCGTCACGAAATCGCTCGGCAGATCGAGAATCTCCTGTGGCGTTGAGGCATCCAGACCCTTGCAAAGAATGGCCGTCATCGAACGTGTAAGCGTTTGCACTTCTGGACCAAGCGTCATGCGAATGTGTGCCTTGCCGTTCTCATCCACCTGCAGATAAACGCCGACTGTATCGGTGCATTCCTCGTCTTTTCGCACGTCCACAAGATCGAACTTGTCCGTTTGGCGCGGTTCCCGGTTCTTCGCGCTGTCCGCGTACGACACGAGCGTCTCGCGTCGTTCATCTTCGGGGAGCGACTCAAAGAGGTCGATGATCTTGTTCAATTTGTTCGGATACGTCACGTTCAGAGTTTACCGCTGATTTTGGTTCCCGTCATTCTGAGCGAAGTCGAGGAATCCCGTCGCGCACCTTGCAGGTAACTTCGCCGGGATGCTTCAACTTCGCTCAACATGACGCGCTATTTACGAGGCGCGACGACCGCGGGTCGACGCTTCCGCTTTGCTCACCGAAACGTTTGTGCCTAATTGCGTCATGAAAACTCCGATTAAAGTCGCTGTGACCGGCGCGGCCGGGCATATCGGTTACGCGCTCCTGTTTCGCATCGCCTCCGGACAAATGTTCGGATCCGATCAGCCGCTAAGACTTCATTTGATTGAGATTCCTGCCGCGCTTGGCTCGCTGGAGGGTGTGGTGATGGAATTGGACGATTGCGCATTCCCACTGCTTGAATCGGTGATACCGACGGCAGATCTCGATGAAGGTTTTCGTGACGTCGATTGGGCGTTGCTGGTTGGAAGCGTGCCGCGCAAGGCTGGAATGGAACGGAAGGATTTGCTCGGGATCAACGGGAAAATTTTTATCGGGCAAGGTCAGGCGATTCAAAAACATGCTGCGGCCGATGTGCGCGTGCTCGTAGTCGGAAACCCATGCAACACGAATTGCCTGATCGCTATGAATAACGCCAAGGACATTCCGCGTGATCGCTGGTTTGCCATGACCCGATTGGACGAAAACCGCGCCCGCGCGCAGCTCGCGCACAAGGCCGACGTGAGCATTCGCTCGGTCACGAACATGACGATTTGGGGAAATCACTCTTCGACGCAGTATCCAGATTTCTACAACGCCAAAATCGACGGTCGTCCCGCGAACGAAGTGATCGGAGACGAGAAATGGTTGAAGGAAGATTTCATTGCCGCCGTGCAACAGCGCGGCGCTGCCGTCATCAAGGCGCGGGGACTTTCTTCAGCCGGCTCAGCGGCAAACGCGATCGTGAATACTGTCTCTTCGCTCACCAAGGACACGCGGGGTGACGACTGGCACAGCCTTGCCGTTTGTTCTGATGGAAGTTATGGCGTGGAAAAGGGATTGATCTCCTCATTCCCAGTCCGTGTGCGCGGCGGCAACTGCGAAATTGTGCAAGACCTTCCGACAAATGATTTCAGTCGTTCGAAGATTGATGCGTCAGTAGCGGAACTAAAAGAAGAGAAATCGCTCGTCAGTGACTTGCTTTGTTAGCGTTCGCCGCGAGGGCGAAGGTTTGCTTCATAACAAATCGCACAGCGACGGCAGTCGAGCCGTAAATGTGCATCATCAATAGAACTCGACTGTCTTCAGCATTGTGAGAACCTCCTCTTGCTGTTCGCGATTTCCTAACATCGCACTAATCCGCAGTATGTGTTTCTCATCCACTGCACATGTAAACTCAACTTGATGCGGCAGGCGCTTCCCGCCTTCATCAATGACCACGCCACCGCCCTGAAATGTCTGGACAACACCCTTGTGTCCTCCGATGAGCTGACTCCATTTCTTGTAGTCGACGTAATCCTTTTCAGCAATGACTTTTGCATTTTCTGGGTTGGCCTCTCCGACATTTTCTATGGTGAAATCTATCTCGTTCTCGTGGCCACGCTGGAACGTTGTGACATCCGGAGAGCCGATAACAACTGCCCAATGCTTCTGCTTGTAGCCGGGCGGAAGCTTCAATCGAATTCGGAAATTCGGTAGATCTTGAGTTTCCCAAGAGGCTATATTGACAGCATCGGCTGCTGTTTGACGCCTCGCGGGATCATATCCATTCGAGTGCGGCTCCGCTAACGCGCTCAGTAGCGGCACTATCGCGAGAAGGAATATGCAGCGCGAGTGATTCCAGCAGCGTGAATGACATGTGTGCATCATTTCCTTCGGCCAACGAGAGTGAAAAGTGTGTGCGCTCTTCCTCGGTGATATTGTTGATGCGTCGCCGGTTCCGACGTCGTGAATCCCATTACCGCCAGGAATTGGGTGAAGAATTGTGTGCTGAAATGCCACCACGTGTGCCAGAGAAAATTCTCCGGCGTCGGCGCCAAGCGACATACCGGTGCGCCTTCTAGGTCCGGATGCACCTTGTCGACAATGATGAGCGATTTCGCTCTTTTTCCGCATTGCTCAACGATGCGAAGCGCGTCGCGGCAGTGGAGCAGCACGGCTCCCATCACGGCGATGTCGAATTCTCCGAGCGCCGCAGGCAAATTATACGCATCCCCATAATAGACCCTGGCATTGGATTGCAGAGCGGCGTGACTGAACCAGTAGGAATTCTTCAACTGCTGCATCACGATTCGACGTGGGCCGAATACCTCTTCCAATCTCGCAGCCGGGTAGGGGACAAAGTCCCAGCCGTGCTCGTCTGTTACTTCGACGGAGACAACGTCGGCGCCCCGCTTTTCCATCTCGAAGGTGAGAAACCCGCTGGCAGGACCAATTTCCAAAACCCGCTGACCGCCAAAATCGACTTTGCCGAGGTATTCATCTACTGCGCCACGCAAATCCCAATCGCGCCCCTCTATGACTCCATGGCCGGGGAGTTCCATCGTGTGGTAAAAGTAACAGTCCGCTACGTTGTCGACGTTCAGCGGCGCGGCGAAAATCTCGTCGTTGCTTCTACGTTTTGATTGCATAAATGGCCACCGACGCGGGGAAAATCAGACTCGTTAGGGTGACCTGGTGAAATCCCGCCTGGAAGATTTCGCACCAGAAATCTGCGCCATATTCTGTTTGCACGATGCAGTCGTCGCGTTTCGCTCCAGACTTCGGGCGATGCCTCGAGACGCCATAACCGTTTCATCTCTGGCCAACTCGCAATGGCCGTCCCGAACGACCACGGCATTCTGGATGTCAGGAGTCTTGGGCTTTCGTGAGTGGTCGCCACCAAAAAATCGTTTGAGTCTCAAAAAGTGTTTTTCGTAAGCGTTGTAGCTGATGAAGGCGACCAGGTACGTGATGATGATCATGGAGGAAAAAAAGATCATGTCTGCCAAGTAGGGATGCCAGGCCCACCGCTGCAAGCGGGAAGGCAAGTGGATGTAGTTGATCGCGAGCACCAATAACGGAAATTGGAACACATACATTCCGTAACTCTTCTGGCCCACTTCCCGAAGCACACGATTGTCCAACCAGCGGAATGCCCCGCAGACTGCCAACGCCACAATGGCGCCAAAAAACAAGGCGACCGCTCCGTGATAAAAAATAAGAGGCAACGTAGTCTCTGGCGACCGGGGATAGAAAAATGAACAAATAACGAGGATCGCACCAACCCCCAGCACAACCCGCCGGGCCATTGGCACAACTGCATTCAAACGGCCGGACGATTCAAGGCAGGCGAGCATTGCTCCGAGCGCAAGTGAATCCATCTGGCAGATCGTAAACATGGTCACCCAGTATTGATTCGCACCAGCGGCGTAGAAGGCCAAGCGCACGATTGGCGTCAATGCCACGATTCCGATGCAAAGTTTCAGCAGGCTTTCACGACATAACGCCAACACAATGAAGGGCCAAACAAGATAGAATTGTTCTTCAACCGCAAGAGACCAAAAGTGTCCCAGGACCATCCAGTCGGACGCGAAAAAGAAATGACCTTTGACGGCGGTCAAAATGTTATAACCGTACGCCCAAAGCCATCCTTGATAATGTGCGTCCGCCAAAGTGCGCGGCGTCGGAAAGATTGGGAGCAGCACCCAAAAAAATAGCGCCAGCACTCCGTAGTACAGCGGAAAAATGCGTAATGTGCGGCGCGCATAAAAATTACGGAAGTAAGCTGGTTTATTTTTCTCTGAAAGCAGAATTCTGGTGATCAAAAAGCCGGACAGAACGAAAAAGAGATAGACGCCGAAACCTCCCTGATGAAGAACCTGCCATATCCAATGCCGCGTTCCCTCCTTGCAGTGCGCGAGCAGCACCATCAATACTGCGATCGCTCTCAGACCGTCGAGCGCGGGAACATTCCTCGGCTTGAACGCTGTGGCATTGCCAGGCGGAGTTGCCAGCGTCATATGGTTCAAAGTTACTTATCTTCGGTGATCAGCGCACCCGCTTATTAACGACAGAAGATTACATCTGCCACGGACGCGACCATCCTTTGGACTAAACATTGCCGATGATAATGCGCCGCGACGGCAAAGGCCAGCCGCACATACATGCCGCTGCTATAACGTTTCACCGAGGTATCTATGAATTTCTCAATCTGAGCTAAGGCGATGATCTCGTCGAGCTTCCCGTGAATCTCCTCCTTGGTCATACCCAGAATCGCGCCGTTGAGGAAAATGTTTTTGCGTCCGGTCAGCGCCGGTGAACGCCCCAGTCAGCGTCATCGCTCTCAATTATTTTTGCAACTTGTGCAGCAAAATCCCTGCTGCAACTCCTCATTGCACGATCAGTTCCGGCCACAGCACAGATTCATTTACGAATTGGTGGCCGCCGCAGACCGGGCAAACCTTTAACCTCGGCAACGGGTCATGCATTCTGCAGTCTCTGGCTGAGCGCTCTTTTCAGTCCTCTGTTCCAGGTGAGAGGCCTGTCTTTGAACCAAGTGGAATCAAACTGTCGTGAAGCGAAAAGCGCCCACGTCTGCCGCGGATGTTTCCAATCCAGAATTTCAAATCGCAGATTCGCTTCTGCGGCTGCGCTTTGCAGTTTCGCTGGCCTGTAATTCACGCATTCGGGATAGATCCAGCCCGATTCAGCAGCGTCTTGCTCGCCGATTAGAAAAGTGGCAACCAATGCTCCATCCTCGGCAAGTGAACGGGAGATTGCCGACAACCAAGCTTTGATCAGGTCGAGTCCGCAATGGCTGAAGATCGATTGAGCCACTGCGAAATTGAATGCGGTTTCCGCCTTCGCAATGCTCTCGGGTGAATCGGTGAAGAAAAACGTCGGACGTTTGATCTCCACGAGCGATTGCCCCAACTCCCGCTTGATTCCCTCCTCGACAAGCCATTCGTTAGGCTCGACACCAAAATATTTTCCGCGGTTCAAATACGGAATTAGCAGGCGGCCGATCCGCAGCGAACCGCAGCCGATATCCAGCAACGAATGATGCTGGCGCAGCCCGAGCGTAGTCAGGAGATTGAACGTCATCGCCGCAATCAAATCGTAGTCTTCCGGCGGACCGACATACGCACGGTAATGCGGGTCACCGGGCTTGAAGCCGAGACCGAGATCTTCGGGATCGTCTGAAGAGATTGCCATAGTTCAATCCACTTCTCTCAATCTGGCGCGGTCGAAATCTTTCAGTGCGTCTTCCGGTTTATCGGGAAACCCGGACACGCCGCGCGACCTGTCGAATTGATAGATGCGCGTCGGTTTCCGTTGACGGAACGGGAACGAGCGAAATTTGTCGCCGTCGAGTGCGTCCAACGCGCCGGGGACACGGCATGCTTTCACAGCCAAAGCGTAAAGATCATCTCTGATTTGGGAAAGCGAGTTGATGCAGTTGGACAACTCGTTAGGATTTGTTTTTCGACTGAAGAGCTGTTCCCGTCCGCCATTCGCCATGAAAATGTATTTCCACTGGTCGGTGACGACCATGACCTTGAAATCGTGTGAGCCGGGAGTTTCAACCAGTCCGACAAGATGATCGCGCGGGGCACATTCGCCTCGAAGCATCTTGAGAACATCGATGCCTTCCCGCACTTCGCATGCGCCTGCAGCTCCTGTTGCGATGCCGAAAAGATCCGCGAGGCTGATTAATTCATTCCGAACAGCTCCCGCGGGCAACGTTGCCGGCCAGCTAAGCAACAAAGGAACGCGGCAGGCGGCCTCAAAGAAGTTTTGTTTTTGCCAGCCGTGATGATCGCCGAGAAGATCGCCATGGTCGGAGAAAAAACAGATGAAAACGTTTTCCGAATTTGGCCGCGCTTCGATCGCATCGAGGATGCGCCCGAGACAATAGTCCAGATACGTGATCTCGCCGTAGTAACGGGCCTTGACGATCTTCGTCAGCGCCGGGTTAATGGCTTCTGCCCAGATGGCGTGACGCATGAACGGAAGCTCTTCGTCCATGTGATCTTCCTCGATCTTGCCGAGGACGGGTCCGGGCATTCGATCAGGATTGTACATCCGGTTGAAAGGAATCGGCGGAGCCAATGGCGGGTGCGG
>Ga0066709_100005677_pt1 | contig 10346 bp, 9 predicted proteins | sample GraSoiAngelo_158_FD_79665 | JGI IMG/M metagenome (GOLD analysis project Ga0066709, IMG submission 79665) | Grasslands soil microbial communities from the Angelo Coastal Reserve, California, USA - 14_1009_16_30cm | ecosystem: Environmental > Terrestrial > Soil > Grasslands | place: USA... | reverse complement strand
TGTGGATTGAAGCGGCGTACGTCGCAACCGTTGTGGATCACGACGATCTTCCGCGACGGCAGGCCTTTATCCTCGACGAGGTAGCGTCGATTGGCCTCGGATACCGCGATGTACTGATCCACGAAGCGGCCAGCGACGCGGTCCACGATGTAGCGCGCCTTCAGGCCCTGGCGCCATGACTCGCGGACGTGCGGAGTCTCGACGACGAGCGGCACCCGGGTGACCTTGGCGATCGGTGCCGCGAAGAGGCTCGCGTAGAACAGGTGCGAGTGCAGAACATCCACGTTGCGCTGGTAAAGGACGCGTGCAAGCGCGAGGGCCGCGCCGCCATGGTGTGGCTTGCGCAGGCGCAGCGGGATCAGCGCCACGTCGTCGGGCACGTCGAGCCGGATCCTCGCCGCGACCTCAGGCGTGCAAACGAATGACGGCCGGAAGCGTGACCGATCGAGCCCACGGAGCAGCGTGAGGATGTGCTCCTCCGTGCCGCCGCGCGCGAGCGAGTTCGAGAAATAGAGCACCGAGATCATCACGCGCACGCCTCGACGTCGGCCCGGACCATCATCCGCACCAGGTTGGTGAACTCCACCTCGGGCTTCCAGCCCAGCTCGTGACGCGCCATGGCGGCGTCGGCGCGCCGGTCGCGGATGTCTCCCGTCCGCAGGAGACGCGGGTCGAGCTCGTCGGGCCACGCGTTCTGGACGGTCGTCTCGAGCGAGACCGAATCGCGCAGGGCCGATTTCATGAAAGCGGCGCCCTCGGGGTCGGCTCGAGGAGCCCGGCCGCGTGCGCCATGCACACGTACGCGTCGGCGATCGTTCGCATCGGCACGGGCGGCTCCTGGTTACTGAGGAAGATTGCATCGGAATGCGGGTCGTCCGGATGGTAACCGTGCATCCCCGCCGGCATCCATCCCCGGGTATTGAAGTCGCTGCTCGACACGAGCCATCCGGGATCGAGAAGGAACACCAGATCGCCGTATCGCCGGTCGGCGAAACAGATGCCGAGCGCCTGCCGCTCATCGTCGGCGAGGACGCGTCCGCACGAAAGCGAGCCGAGGCGCTCGACGATCGGCGGGCGGGCTTCGGGAGAAAAGAACCAGAAACGGGCCATCGTCGAGTCGTAGACGGCCAGGTAGTCGTCGGGAACCCGGAGCCCGAGCGCCTCGATGTCGCGCGCGAGGTCGTGGTGGCGCCGCACCGGCGCCATCCCGTGGTCGGAAAGAAGCGTGAGGCCGGCCCCGGGGTCGCGCTGCCGCGCCGTAGCGAGCAGTGTGCGCAGTCCCGTCTCGTACACGGCGAACTTCTCCTTCAGCGGCCCATCGTCCTCGACATGATGATGTAGAAAGGCGTCCACCTCGCTGAGGTAGAGGAAGAACAGGGTCGCCGTCCCGGCTTCGATGTCCTGCCGAGCCCGGCTCAGGATCTCCACGTCATCGGAATCGTGGTATGAGTACGCACGGTACGGGACGCCCGCCACCGCCAGTCTGTCGAAGATGGAAGCGGCGCCGCGGATGCCGTGCGGCTCGAAGATGTTCCGCTTCTCGACCCAGTTGAAGTACGGGAGCAGCCGAGGGCTCACGGCGCAATCGAACAGCGGCCCGAGCCCGAGCACGCGCCGGCCGAGCTCCTTGAGCACCTTTCGCGTGACGCGGTGGTTCAGGAACCAGTTCGGCACGTCGCGGAAGCGACGGAGCCAGCGGAACGGCGAACCTTCCGGGTCGTAGTAGAAGAGGTTCCAGTGTCCGTGCTCCGCCGGCGACCTTCCGGTGAGCATCGTCGGGATCGCGCCGGAGCTGTAGCCGAGCACGGTCTTGAGCGGCGCGCGGTACGGCAGCTCGTCCGACAGGAAGCCGAGGCGCTGGGCGATCTCCCAGCCGAAGGCGTCGATCAGGACGAAGACGTGGATGGGCAGGTCGTCCACGTGGCTCATGGATCCCCTGCCGTCAGCTGAGCCCCCAGCTGCTCGGGTCGGAGCCTCAAGAGGACACGCTTGGGAAGGTAGGTGAGAGCCGTCCGGGCGATCCCGGGGAGGTATCCCGACGGCTGCCGCCCGAGGATCGCCGCGAAGCGCGCGTCCGTGGTGCCGCGATACACGACGATGCGGTTCACGACCGCACCGCCGCGTCGCGCGGGCCAGCCGAGCGAGCTGCAGACGGCCTGATAGCCGACCTCGCGTGCGGTGTCGACGAGGCGCCGGTCGAGCAGGCCGTACGGCGCCGCCAGGAAGTCTACCCCGCGGCCCACTCGGTCCTCGATGAGACGCTTCGAGGTCGAAAGCTCGTCCCGGAGAAGTTGCGGTGGCAGCCGGGGCAGCACGACGTGATCGTGGGCGTGCGACTGGAATGACATGCCGGCGCGGTGCATCTCGACGACCTGGTCCCAGGTGAGATGGCCGGGCTGCCCGATCGTGGCGGTGTTGAGGAAGAACTCCGCGCCGACCCCAGCCGCCAGCAGGAGGGGAAACGCGATCTCGTAGTCCGTCGCCCGGCCGTCGTCGAACGTGAGCACCACCGGTGGGCGCCCGAGGCGCTCGTCCCCGTCGTCGGTCCAGAAGTCGTAGAGCCGCACGACGCGATGCCCGCCCTCGCGGATCATCGCGAGCTGGCGGCCGAACGATGCCGGCGAGACCCAGTACTTGCCCTCGCGGTCGTCCACGTCGGCGGGCACCACGGCGCCGAGGCCGTGGTAGATGAGCACCGGAGTGCCGCCGAGCGTCAGCTCGCGCGCTGCCATGCCGTGTCCGTGCGGCCGCTGAGGAATCTCACGAACCCCACGAGGAACGCCACATTGATGGCGACCAGGAAATAGCAGAGGAGCGCCAGCGGCACCCGGCGCCCACGCTCCCGGACCAGGAAGCCGACGCCGGCCCAGAAATAGAAGGCGCACTGCGCGGCCAGGACGGCGCGATAGATCAGGCCGTCGAGGAGCCAGAGGTTGCTCACGAAGAGCCCGATGAGCAGGAAGGGGAGCACCCAGCGCAGGAACTTGTGCGAGAAGAATGACAGACATGCGACGGGCGTCAGGGGAACCCGACTCAGCTCGCGCAGCGCGCGGAAGCTGCCGACCGCGATGCGCACCCGGCGGGTGAACTCGTCCTTCACGGACTCGCCGGCGAACTCGACCGCTTCCGCCTCCGGGTCGAACACCACGCGAAAGCCGAGCGTCCGGGCACGCATGGGGACGACGAAGTCGTCGATGACGTCGTCCGGGGTGAGCGGGCGATAGCACTCGCGGCGCAGCGCGTAGATCGCCCCGCTGGCGGTGAGGGTGGCGCCCAGCCGCGCCTCCATGAGGCGCAGCGATGTCTCGTACCGCCAGTAGACGCCTTCGGTCTGCTTGAACTCGTCGCCGCCCCGGAAGCGGAGCGCGCCGCACACGACGCCGACGCGTGCATCGGCGAAGTGGCGGACGAGCTGCCTCATCGCGTCCGGCGCGAACAGGGTGGACGCGTCCGAGAGGACGAGGATCCCGTGTCGCGCCACCTCGACGGCTCGGTTGAGCGCGATGGCCTTGCCCGAGCGGCGGGGAAGCAGCAGCCGCTCGAAGCCCGGGTCGTCGCCGGCCTCGAGGATTTCGTTGGTGCGGTCCGTCGAGCCGTCCGACACGAAGACGATCTGGAGCCGGTCGCGGGGGTAGTCGAGCTCCCGCACGTTGGCGATCTTGTCCTTGAGGTGCGCCTCTTCGTTGTAGGCCGGCACGATCAGCGTCACTGGCGGCAGCTCCGCCTCGGCGAGCAGGCGGCGCCGCCGCTCGCGTCGTGTCGTGAGGAAGCGAAGATCGGCCCGTGCCTGCGCTACGGCGTAGATGACGAAGAGCACGCACGGGTAGAGCAGGTACGTGTAGGTCACCAGGAAGAGGCACGTCCAGAAGACGTAGGGCGCCGCCACCGCGGACTCTCAGCGAATCCGCGCGAGGAGCGCGCGCGCGAGCTTCGCCGGATCGTGCCGCACTTCGCTGCCCGCCGCGAGCAGATCGCCCTCGACGACGGTGTGGCCGAGCGCCTTGAGGAGCTCGACGTCCGGCGGGACCGGTGTGGCGCCCCCGGCGGTGTACCGGTCGAGCTGCTCCGTCGCGATCGGCGCCGTGTTGACGAGGACGTCGTGGAGCGGGATCGTGGGCGCGTGGCGGCGGATCGCCATGACGTGATCCACCCCGGTGTGACGGTCGGTCTCGCCCGGCTCGGTCATGAGGTTCATCACGAACGCCACCCGCGCCCGCGATCGGGCGATTGAGTCGGCGAGGTCGCGCACGAGGAGCACCGCCACGAGGCTCGAGTAGAGACTGCCGGGGCCGATCACGATCAGGTCGGCCACCTCGAGCGCTTCCCGCGCCTCGGGCAGGGCGGTAGCGTCACCGGGCAGAAGTGTCAACCGGCGAATCGGACTCCGGGCGCCGGCGATGTTGGACTCGCCTTCGAGCACCGTGCCGTCGGACAGCTCGGCGCGGAGCACTACGCTCTGGCTGGTGGAGGGCAGGACCCGGCCGCGGATCGAGAGCATTCGGCCCCCGCGCGCTACGGCTTTGGAGAAGTCCCGCTCGAGCTGGGTCAACGCGGTGAGGATGAGGTTGCCGAGGCTGTGGCCGGCAACCCCGCCGTCACCGTCGAAGCGGAAGTTGAACACGTCCGACATCGACGGATCGCCCTCGGCAAGCGCGAGCAGACAGCTCCGGATGTCGCCGGGCGACGGCAGATGGTAGCTGGCCCGGAGCTTACCGGAGCTGCCGCCGTCGTCAGCGACGGTCGCGATCGCGGTTAGGCGGGTCTGGTCTCGCTCGGGATCCCATGGCCGCGACCCGAACAGCGCCGTCCGGAAGCCCCGCAGCACGGTTGGCAGGCCTGTGCCGCCGCCCAGGGCAACGACGCGCAGATCGGGACGGGGCGGCCGCGCGAGTTCGCCCACGGGCACCCTGGTCGTGTCGAGGGGCTTGAGCGCCCGACCCACGTCAGAAGATCCGTTCCGGGACGATGAGCACGTCGCCGGGACGCAGGGCGATATCCTCGTTCGCCTTGGGATCGTTCATGATGTCCTTCAGGTCGATCTTCATCAGCGCCTTTTTGTCGCCGTTCTGGCGGATCAGGGTGGCACGGCTCGGCGCGGCGAATTTGGTGAAGCCGCCGGCCAGGGTGACGAGCTTCAGGAGGGTCAGCGCCTCCGGCTGGGTATAGACGCCTGGTTTGAGCACCTCGCCCATCACGTAGACCGCGTTCTGCAGCTCGCCCCCGGAGGGCACGACGATCGTGTCTTCGTGCTTGATCGTGAGGTTCTGGGTGACATCGCCCTTCTGGATGAGCCGCCACAGATCCACCGGGATCCGCTCGCGGCCGCGCATGACGAAGGCCGCGGCCATGTCGGCGCCCTCGGCGACCCCGCCGGCGAGGAACAGCGCGTGCAGCAGAGGCGTATCTTGTTTGAGCGTGTAGACCCCCGGCTTGACAACCTTTCCGAGGAGGTAGATCCGGCGGTCGAGAACCTCCTGAGGATTCGAGCCGATCACGATCTCCGGGACAACGATCGTGTCCTCTGTCTCGAGCTTCAGGTTCTTGCTCAGATCGCCGTCCTGGATGAGCCGCCGGAGATCCACCGGGATCTTCTTCTCGCCGCGGATGATGTAGGCGGCGGGGAGATCGGCACCGTCGCTGGTGCCGCCGGCCAGCGTGAGGGCCTGAAGTAGCGGCGTGCCGGCCTTGATCGGGTAGACGCCGGCCTTCGCGACCCTGCCGACGAAGTATACGCGGAAGCTCCGGATCTCCTTGACCATCACCGAGACATTCGGGTTCTTGACCGACGTGCTCAGACGCTCCTTCAGGATCTCGGTCAGCTTCGGCACAGTGAGTCCCTGCGCATGGATCTCACCCGCGAGGGGGTACGAGATCTTCCCGTCGGGGCGGACGACGACGTCTTGCTCTAGCTCCTTGTTGTCCCACACGATGACGTGAAGGACGTCGTCAATGCCGATCGTGAACTCCGCCTGGGCAGGTACCGCCGGCGCCTGGGCTGGCGTTGACCCTCGCGCCGGTGCCTGAGCGGGCGTCTGGGCGAGCACCGGCGCGGCGATCAGGAACCCGAAGCCGGCGGCCGTGACGATGCCGGCGACACTCCACAGTGAACGAGGTTTCATTTGCGTCGCTTCCCTTTCTTCCGGCGTTTCTGGAGGCCGACGTAATGGGTGTATTCCGCGTAACGGAGACGCGTCTCGTGTCGCGAGAGACCGTTGATCACCACACCGACGATGCGGGCACCGACCCTCTCGAGCTGGTCCTTGGCGCGTTGCAGGCTCCGACGCCGCGTGACGCCGAACCGGACGACGAGGATGACGCCGTCCACGCGACGGCAGAGTGGCAGGCAGTCGGCCACCGCCAGCACCGGAGGGGCGTCGATCAATACCACGTCTGCCCGCTCGCGCGCGAGCTCCAGCACGTGGGTCATGTGCTTGGAAGAGATGAGGCTGCTCGGGTTCGTGGGCCGGATGCCTGACGGCACGAAGCTCATCCCGGGCGCAAGGCTGCGGAACGCCTCCGGCCACACCGTCCCCGCGCGCAGCATGTCGGCGAGCCCGACCTCGTTCGGGATCCGCAGCGTCCTGTGCAGCGAGGGCCGCCGAAGGTCGGCGTCGATGACCAGCAGTTGCCGATCCGTCTCGAGGTACGCCCGGCTCAGGTTGAGCAGCACCGTGGACTTCCCCTCGTGCGCTCCCGGGCTCGTCACCAGGAGCGTCTTGAGCGGTCGCTCGAGGCTCTGACAGTCCAGCGCCGTCCTGATCGCGCGGCAGGCATCCGCCGGCAGCGAATGCAAGTCGTTGCCGGCGACGAAGAGAACCGGCATCAGCTCGGACTGCGCGCCGTCCTTGCCGGAGGATTCCGCCGCCTCGGCGACCGGAATCGATCCGAGAACGGGCAGCCCCGTCGCGCGGATCACGTCGTTCTCCGTCTCGATGACTTGCGTCATGTGCTCGCGCAGCATCGCGGCCCCGATCCCAAGACCGAGGCCCCCGAGCAGACCGAAGACGAGCAGCTTCACGGGCTGCCTCGGGCTCGGCTGCCTTGGAAGATTCGCCAGATCGATGACGTGGATACTCCGGATCTGGCTCTGCTCACTGATACGGGCGGCCGTGAGCTTGTCCGAGATCATGTCCGCGAGCTTCGTCTGAGTGAGGACGGGGCGGAGAAACCCCGAGTACTCCTGCTCCCTCGCGCTCATGGCCGAGAGCGAACGCCGGAGCCGATTGGCGCGCTGTTCGAGAATCTCCTCCCGCGCCTGCAGGGACACCGCCTCGACCTGCAGCGCGGCCATCTGCTTCACAAGGTTAGCGGCCTCGAGGGGCTTGAGGGGTGCCGGCGCGCCACCCGGTTTCGGCGCCTGCCGCGGTCGGAGCGCCGACGCGAGACGCTCCTGGGCCTCCTGGATTTCCGCTCGCGTCGTCTGTACGGACGGGTGCTCATCCGTGTACTTCTCGTTGAGGGCGGACAGCTTGGCCTCGAGCTGTGTCAGGCGGTCTTGCAATGATTGTGTGGCAGGGTCGGACCCGGGAAAAGCGCCGCCGGCTCTCGGCTTGTCGCCCTTCAAGTACGCAAGCTTGTTCTCTGCGATCTCGCGACTCACCTGGAGGTCGGCGATCTGGCCCTCGAGCTGGGCGAGGGCCGTGACAGTCCCCCTCGACTCGTCGGGCAGCTTCAAGCTCCCAGTGGTTCTTTGCTGGTATCGCCTCATCGCCTCCTCGGCATCGCCCTGGTGCGCCTTGGCCTGGGCCAGCAGATTTTCGAGCAGCTCGCGCGTGCCGCGTGCCTGCTGTCGCGCGAACGAGCTGCTTCGGCTCAGCAGCACGTCGACGTAGGTGTTCGCCAGATCCACCGCGACGCGGGGGCTGAAGGCGACCGCCGTGATCGTCACCGTACCATCCCTGGCCACGTTGAAGCTCATCCGCGCTTCCTGAAGCTCGCGGATCGCGATCTCACTCGGGCTGTAGACGACGACCTCGCCGCCCGTGAATCGGCGGATGCTGTTCATGAACGTCAGCAGGTAGTCGCGAAAGAGGACCCGCTTCGTCAGCTCGTCGCGGCTTTCCTTGGGCAGCGCCTCGGTGATCGCCTGGGCGAGCGACCGGCTCCGCAGCAAGACGATGTAAATGGCGGTGGCCTCCGGCGTGGTGAACTCCCGGAGGAAAGGCGGGTCGTTCTTCTCCGGCATGAGGAACAACGTCGCCGAGGCTTCGTAGAGATTCTCCGTCGAGAAGCTCACCAGAATGGCGACCGGCACGACGACAGCGAGAAAGCCGACGACGATGACGCGCCAGCGCTGGAGGGCTACCCGGCGTAAAAGACGGAGGTAGTCGACGGAGCCTTGTTTTTGCGTTTCCATTCCTCGGATCCTCTTGTGAAGAGCACGATCTCGACGGTGTGGAGCAGAATCAGAATGTCGAGGAAAATCGACATGTTCTTGATGTAGTACAGATCGTACTGGAGCTTCTCCCAGGTATTCTCCACTGTGAAGCCGTAGGGATTCTTCACCTGGGCCCAGCCGGTGATTCCCGGCTTGGCCGCCAGCCGGTGCAGGTAGAGCGGCACCTTTTCCCTGAATTCGGGAACGAGCGCCACCCATTCCGGCCTCGGGCCGACCAGGCTCATGTCGCCGGCGATGACGTTGAAGAGCTGTGGCAGCTCGTCGAGCCGCGCCCGCCTGAGGAACCGGCCGACGCGTGTCACGCGCGGATCTGGCTCGCCCGGCGGCGGGACCGGGTGGGAGCCAGATCGCATCGAGCGGAACTTGAAGATCCGGAAAATTCGACCGAACCGGCCGATCCGTTCCTGCCTGAAGAAGATCGGCCCGGTCGAGTCGAGCCGGATCGCGGCGGCGATCGCGAGCAGGAGGGGTAGGCTCAACGCCACCAGGCTGATAGAGACGAGGAGATCGATCGTCCGCTTCGTCAGACGGGTGAGCCGCGCAGGCTTGAAGCCGTCGGAGAAGACGAGCCAGCTCGGCCTGAGATTGCCGACGGGGATCTTGCCCGTGAGCTTCTCGTAGAAGCTCGGCCAGTCCTCGACCTCGACGCCGCGCAGCTTGGACTCGACGATCTCGACAACGGGGAGGGTGCCGCGTCGCTCCTCGAGCGCAACCACCATCACGTCGGGTTGTGTCACTTTAGAGATCCATTCGAGGTCGCTTAGCGCTCCGAGCGACCATACGCCGTCAGCGCCGTCATGCGGGCTTGTGCTGCCGTTGACGTCGAGTCGTCCGACCAGCTCGTAGGTGTGGTGCCACTCCTTGACCGCGTCGGCGATCATCCGGCTCACCTCGCCCGAGCCGAGCAACAGCACCTTGCGCTTGGTACGGCTCGCGGCGGTGAGGCGAGCGTGAACGAGGCGAAGCATGAAGCTGGTCGGGAACGCCGTCATGAAAGAGAGCAGGAAGGCCTTCCGGGCCAGGGTCAGGACCGGCGTGAGATAGCCCAGTATCGCGATGATGAGATAGGCCGAGATGAACGCGGTCGTCAAGCGAAGGAGCAACTCTAGCCGGCCGTAGGCCTGCCGTGTGTCGTAGAGGCCAGCGATGAGCGCTATGGCCGGGACAAGCGCAGCCAGGATGATCGCCGGGGCGAACGCATCGCCCCAGGCGGGCCGGATCACGTGGAACCCGACGAGGGGCAGCGCCAGACCCAGGAAGACCGACCCGAACACGACCGCCGCTTCCCCCGTGACGAGCGCCACCAGGGCGGCCGGGACGTAGTGACCGAAGACGCGAGGCACGACCTAGAGACCCTTCGCCGGATGGGGCAGCATCCTGCCCTGAAGGTAGCGCGCGAGCGCCTGCCGGAGGACCGCGTTCTTCGTGTACGCGTACACGAACGTGTTGTCCTGCACGGCGTAGGATTGCACGACGCCGCACTCGCGAAGCTTCAACAGCGCTTTCAACGTGGAGGCGACGTCGCGCCGGATCCACCAATCGGCGATACCTCGCGCGGTGTCGGCGGCCTCGCTGTGGCGCATCAGATACTGAACGATCTCGCGGCACACGGTATCGCGAGCCAGGAGCTCGCGTAGTGCCGTCGCCCTGCCCTGACCAGGTTGGGGAGTCGGCTTCAATGCGGGATGCTGAAGTTTGCACAAATGGGGCCATGGCGTACCCGCTCGTGTTGACGGCACGTTGGAGGACGCGGAGGCCGCGACAACCGAGCGGCGAGCAAAAACTTGCGTAGTGGCCTATGCAAAAAGTGCAGAGACTCAGCGGAGGTGACTGGACGGCGATTCGAGCGCGTGAGGATTCAGAAAGCGAAATTCAGCGAGAGCCTCACGCTGTTCTCGATGATGTGGCCGTCGACATCGGAGGAGTCGGTTTTCGAGAATGTGTAGTC
>Ga0066709_100005676_pt1 | contig 10346 bp, 12 predicted proteins | sample GraSoiAngelo_158_FD_79665 | JGI IMG/M metagenome (GOLD analysis project Ga0066709, IMG submission 79665) | Grasslands soil microbial communities from the Angelo Coastal Reserve, California, USA - 14_1009_16_30cm | ecosystem: Environmental > Terrestrial > Soil > Grasslands | place: USA... | reverse complement strand
TGCACGCCGTGGCCCTGCAGCTTCTCGCGCACTGCCACCCGTTCCTCGTCGGTCATGACCGTGAGGTCGACCGCGACCTGCTCGATGCCGTCGACCGGCATCAGCGCGTCGGTGACGCGACGCTCGATCTCGGCCCGGAGCGGACAACCGGGAACGGTGAGCGCGACGGTGACGGACACCGCGACGCCCTCGATGGCGACACGCTTCACCATGCCGAGGTCGACGATGCTGGTGTGGAGCTCGGGATCCTGCACCGGGCGTAACGCGTCGACGACTTGGGCTTCAGTGACCGGCATGTGGCCTCCATGGGGCCGTCGGGGGATTTCTCCTATGCGCGTAGGTAGAATAGTCGGGTGCCGTCGGAACGATTGACGCCCGGCCAGTTCTCCGCCGCGATCTCGGCGGTCACGAATGCGTTCGGGGATCCCACCCGTCGGGCCATCTACCTGATGGCCCGCGATCAGGAGAACGGCGTCACCGCCACGGAAGCGGCCGAGCGGTTCGACCTGCACCCCAACGTCGCCCGCCACCACCTCGACAAGCTCGCAGCCGGCGGGTATCTCGACGTCTCCGTGGCGCGCGGCCATCCCGGTGCCGGCCGGCCGTCCAAGCGGTACAAGGCGTCGACCAAGGACACCGGACTCGACTTCGGCGCCCGCCGCGATGACCTGCTCGTCACCCTGCTGGGTCGGGCGCTCTCGCTGCTCACCGAGGAGCAGGCCTCGGCGATGGCCGAGGAGGTCGGGTACACCTATGGGCGCTCGCTGGCCGAGCAGATGGCGCCGGGTGACGCCGCGCACCGCTCGTTCCAGACCGCGTTGCACGCCGTCGCCGACGCGCTCACCGCGCACGGGTTCGCGGCCCACGCCGAGGCGCGCGGCGGCTCGCTGGCGATCATCGCGGAGCAGTGCCCGTTCGGTGCGACCGCGACCGCGCACCCGGTCGTGTGTGCGGTCGACCGCGGGATGGTGCGCGGCATGCTCGCCGGCTTGTACGGCGACACGGTGCCGGCCACCGAGGCGTCGCGCCCGCAGGGCGACGACGTCTGCGTCACGGTCGTGTAGTGCCTCGCGCGTACCTCGACCACGCGTCGACGTCGCCGCTCCGCGCCGAGGCACTCGACGCGATGCTGCCGTGGCTCTCCGGCTTGGCCGCTGATCCCGGCCGCGTGCACACCGAAGGGCACGTCGCCCGTGCTGCGGTCGAGGGCGCCCGCGAGCAGGTCGCCGCGCTCGTCGGCGCACGGCCCCGCGAGGTCGTGTTCACCAGCGGCGCGACAGAGGCGATCAACGCCGTCGCGTTCGGGTGCGCCGACCGCGGTGCGCAGGCGTTGGCGCCAGTCGAGCATTCGGCCGTCCGCGACGCCGCGGCGCGAGCTGGTGAGGTCGTCGCGCTCCCAGTCGACGGGCTCGGCCGGGTCTCGGTCGATGACATCGCGCTCGACGGCGTCGGCCTCGTGCACTGCCAGTGGGCCAACCACGAGGTCGCGACCGTCCAGCCTGTAGCTGCCGTCGCCGAGGCGGCGCGCGCCGCTGGCACCCTGGTGCACGTCGACGCGGCGGCCGCGGTCGGCCACGTCGCGCTTGCGTTCGCGGACATGCCGGTCGATCTGGTCTCGCTCTCCGGTCACAAGTTCGGCGGCCCGCAGGGCACCGGCGCGCTGCTGGTGCGACGGGGCCTGCGGCTGCCGCCGTTCGTCGTCGGCGGCGACCAGGAGCGGGCCCGCCGGGCCGGGCTCGAGAACGTCGCCGCCATCGTCGGCCTCGGTGCGGCGGCCGAGGCGGTCGGCGCGTCGACGGCCGACGAGGCGGCCCGGGCGCGGCAGCAGACCGACGCGTTGCTGGCCGCCGCGCTCGCCGTCGATGGCGTCGTGGCCTACGGCGACACGCGCGATCGGGTGCCGCACATCGTCTGCGTCGGCGTCGAGGGCGTCGAGGCGGAGGCGGTGCTGCTCGGGCTCGACCAGGCCGGTGTCGCCGCCCACTCCGGCAGCGCGTGCTCGTCGGAGTCGCTCGAGCCGTCGCCGGTGCTCGCAGCCATGGGCGTCGACGCCGAACGCAGCCTCCGCCTCTCGGTCGGCTGGTCCACCACCGACGCTGAAATCGCCGCGTTCACCCGTGCCTTCGCCGACGTGGTGGCGCGCTTGCGGGCCCTGCGCGCCTGATCTGACCGCGGAACGACCTGCCCATCAACGCGCTCCCGACCGCGCCGCCTCCAGCGCCGCGCTCAGCTCGCTCTGGACGAGGTCGCGCACGTCGGACGGCGGGTTCCCCGCCAGCACGAGCTGGAACTCGGTGACGGCCTTCGCCGGCTGGCCGAGGTAGCGGAACAGCACGATGCCGCGGAACACGTGCGCCTCCGGGTACGACGGGTCGATGCCGATCGCTTGCTCGAGCGACTGCTGGGCCCGCTCGAGCAGGGTCGCCTGCGACGATCCCGCCGACGCCGCGGTCCGGGCCAGCAGCCAGCCGCGGTAGGTCAGCGCTTCGACGTTCTTCGGGTCGGCCTTCAGCACCGCGTCGTAGGCCCGCAGCGCGTCGAGCGCGTGACCCTGCTGGTCCAGGAGGTGGGCGCGGGTCATGTCGTTGTTCGACTGGCTGTCCGTGACGGATCCCGTGACCTCCTGCCCGGCGACGCGCTCGCCCGAAGAGCCTGCGACCAGCACGCCGGCGAGCACGGCGAGGCCGACGACGACAACCGTCGAGATCGCGATCATCTGAGCGCGTCGACGGGCGGCCGCGGAGCCCCGACGCGGCCGAGCTGACGCGATCGCGGCCTGGCCGTCCTCGATGGCCCGGATGATGGACGCGGCGCGGTGGGTGTAGTCGTCCTTCAACGTGAGGTAGTCGCCGTCGTCGATGTCGCCGGCGTCGTGCTCGCGCTCGAGGTCGCGCAGCGAGCGCAGGAGGAACTCGCGCTGCTCCTCGAGGTGGGCCAGCGCGTCGAGGTCGACCAGGGACGCCGTCGACGCGGTCGTGGCGGTCGTCATCGCAGTGCCGCCTCCACGAGTCGCCGGTCGTCGTCGGTCGGGCTGCGCGTCGAGCGGGACCGCCATCGTCGGAACGCGAAGCCCAGGCCGGCGACCGCCACGACGAACGCCGCCACCGGCAACGCCCACACCAGCCCAGCGACGCCGCTGGCCGGTGGCTTCAGGAGGATGTCGGAGCCGTACCGGCTGACGATCTCGGCCCGGATGGCGCGGTCGGTTCGGCCCTGGCGGACCAGGTCGAGGATGCGAGCCCGCATCGTCTTCGCGGTCTCGGCGTCGGACTGGGCCGCCGACAGGTCGCGGCAGGTCGGGCAGCGGAAGTCGGCGGCCAGCCGCATGGCCCGGCGGGTCGGCGTCTCGGGCTTGCCCGCCCCGTGCGATCCGATCGTCAGCGCGACGACCAGCACCGCGAGCGCGCCGAGCCACGAGAGTCGCAGCCGCGTCACAAGCCCCGTGCCTTCGCTTGGCTGATCAGGCGGTCGAGTGCGTCGGCCCGCACCGTGCCGATGATCTTCGACACGACGTTGCCGGCGCGGTCGATGAGGAACGACTCGGGCGGTCCCCGCACGCCGTAGTCGAACGCGATGTTGCCGCCGGGGTCGGACACGACCGGCCAGATCACGCCCTTGTCGGACACGTACTTCCGCACGCTCGACATGCTGTCGTTGAACACCACGCCGACGACCGTCGCGTCGCCGCTCGCCTGATGGCGCTGCGCGAACCGCACCAGCTCCGGGTGCTCCTGCAGGCACGGCACGCACCAGGTCGCGAAGAAGTTGACCAGCACGAACTTGCCGCGCAGCGACGACACGTCGACCTTCGACCCGTCGACCGCGGTACCGATCAGCGCTGGTGCCGGGCGGCCGAGCAAGGGGCTCTCGGCCTGGCGGTCGGCGGCCGACGGTCGCGTCGCCAGCACCGCGACGAACGCGACCATCACCGTCGCGATCACTACCGCGACCCACACACCCGTCCGCCGACGAGTCGGCAGGTCGCGGGCGTCGATCGGGCTCGTCATGAGCGGACTCCCGCGAGCTCCTGGACGGGCTCCGACGCCGGGGCGGTCGGCAGGCGGCGACGGCGGCCGGGCCACGCCGCGAGGAACGTGCCGACTCCCATCAGGCCGCCGCCGAGCCACAGCCACATCATCATCGGCTGGATGAGGACGCCGATGACCGCGGTGGTCTCACCGGTCGTCGCATCGGGCGCGCTGACCAGGGTGAGATAGACGTCGTCGCGCCACCCGGTCTTCACCGACGGCGAGCCGATCGCCTGCGTCGCGAACGGGAACCGCTGGAGCGCCGGGGCGTAGACCTTTCCGCCGTCGACCCGGACGCGGGCCGAGATGCTCGTCTTGTTGCGCTGCTGCTCGGTCCTGGTGTCGAGGTAGGTGACGTGGTGGCCGGCCAGCTCGGCCGACTGGCCGGGCCGCAGGGTGAACTCCTTGCTGTGCGCGTACGCGTGGCTCGCCGCGAACGCGACCGCGACGAGCACGACGCCGAGGTGGACGATCATCCCGCCGTTGGCGCGGCCGACGAGCCCGCGCCAGCCCTGCCGCCGGGCCGACAGCACGAGCTGGCGGACCGCAGCCCCGCCCGCGAAGCCGCCGAGCGCGAACGCGAGCAGCGGCACGAACCCGCGCAGACCGGCCAGGGCGCACAGCGCGACGACACCGGCCGCCGACCACGCCGGCCAGATGAGCCGCTTCGACAGCAGCTCGCCCGACGCCTTCCGCCACGGCAGCGCCGGCGCGATCGCCATGAGGAACAGCAGCGTGAACCCGACCGGTCCGGTCATGCGGTTGAAGTACGGGCCCCCGACCGAGATCCGGTCCCCGTTGATCGCCTCGGCCAGCAGCGGGAACACGGTGCCGAGCAGCACGATGAACGCGAACGCGGCGAACAGCACGTTGTTGGCGAGGAACGCGCCCTCGCGCGACGCCGGCGAGTCGATCGTGCCCGGCGACCGCAGTCGGTCGGCCCGCCAGCCGATGAGGACAATGCTCACCGCGACGATCAGCCCGAAGAAGCCGAGGATCAACGGTCCGATCGTCGACTCGGTGAAGGCGTGAACGGAGTCCAGCACGCCGGACCGGGTGAGGAACGTGCCGAGGATGGTGAGGCTGAACGTCGCCAGCAGCAACGACAGGTTCCAGATGCGGAGCATGCCGCGTCGCTCTTGAACCATCACCGAATGGACGTAGGCCGTCGCGGTGAGCCACGGGATGAACGACGCGTTCTCGACCGGGTCCCAGGCCCAGTAGCCACCCCACCCGAGGACCTCGTAGCTCCACCACGCGCCCAGCACGATGCCGAGGGTGAGGAAGCCCCACGCGAACAGAGTCCAGCGTCGCGTCTCGACCAGCCAGCCCTCGCCGAGCCGGCCCGTCACCAGCGCCGCGACCGCGAACGCGAACGGGATCGTGAAGCCGACGTAGCCGAGATAGAGGAGCGGCGGGTGGAACGCGACGAGCGGATGGTTCTGGAGGAGCGGGTTCGGTCCCGGCCCGTCGCTCGGCGTGGCGCCGCTCACGAGGCGGAACGGGTTCGCCGGGCCGGCCATCAGCCCGAAGAAGAAGGCCGAGACCACGAAGACCGTCAATGTCGCCCAGCCGACGAGCGGGTCGGCGACACGGTCGCGGAAGTGACGCACCATCACCGTGAGGTAGCCGGAGAGCACGAGCGCCCAGAGGAGGATGGAGCCCTCGAGCGCCGACCACATGCCGGTGGTCGTGAACAGCAACGGCGTCGAGCGGCTCCCGTTGTCGGCGACATATTTCAGGGTGAAGTCGTGGCGGAGCAGCGCGAGCTCCATCGCACCGGTCGCCATCAGTGCGGCGGCTAGCACGACCCACGCGTAGGTGCGACCGGCGGAGAGGAGGCGGGTGTCGCGCCGTCGCAACCCGAAACCGATGGTGACGATGCCGAGCAGCGACGCGACGAGACCGAGCACGACCGCACCGCTGCCGAGGACCGCGCTCATCAGGGTTTGGCCGTCGTCGAGACGCGATCGGGGTGCTGGACCTGGTACGACTCCGAGTGCTTCACCAGGATCCGGTCGCTGGCGAAACGCTCGCCCTCGAAACGACCCTCGAGCACAACGGGGATTCCCGCCTTGAACAGCTGCGGCGGGTCGCCGGTGTGGAGCACGTCGACCGTCACGCCTTTGCTCTCGATGACGAACGCGACCTGCTGGCCACTTTCGTGGACGGAGCCGTCGACGACGGTCCCCTCGATGCGAAAGCGGCGGTGCCCGAGGTGCGTCCGGTCGGCGACAGCCTGGTCGGCGGTGCGGAAGAACTGCGTGGCGTGGCCCAGGTTGACGAACAGGACGATGAGCGCGGCCGCGACGGCCGCGAGGCAGAGCGCGACACGTGTGTTCACGAGCCCGGCAGCCGACGGCGCAGCGCCCGTGCCCGCGCGACGGTGCGGAGCGCGTAACCGGCCAGCACCACGACCGTGATGGAGTAGCCGGCGGCGACGTAGCCCATCAGCCGACCACCTCGGGCTCACGACGCGGGAACGCCTCCGCCCGCCGCGCCGCCAGCGCCTGGTCGAGGCCGTCGGACTCGAAGCGGTCCTCCAGCTGCTCGACGCGGAACCGCAGCACCAGGAGCCCGGCGTAGAAGACGGTGAACGCAACGAAGCCCACGAGCATCGCGGCGACGAACGGGCCGCCGAGCGTGTCCTTGGCCCGCTCGATCGAGCTGTCCTGGTGCAGCGTCGTCCACCAGTCGACCGCGAAGTGGTCGATCGGGATCACCATGGCCGAAGCCAGCGCTACCGCGGCCGAGCGCTTGCCGCGCGCGCCGACGTCGCCCGGCACCCGCCGCAACGCGAGATAGCCGAGCAGCAGGGCCAGCATCAACGCGGTGAGGGTGAGGCGCGCGTCCCAGACCCACCACACGCCCCAGGTCGGCCGGCCCCAGATCGAACCGGTGATCAGAGTGAGCGCGGTGAACACCGCGCTGATCTCGGCCGACGCGCCGGCCAGCAAGTCCCAGTAGCGCGACCGCGTCCGCGGCCAGAGGTAGAACGCGCTGGCCAGCGCGGTGACGCCGAAGCTGACGTAGGAGACCCAGGCCAGCGGCGGATGGATGGCGATCAGCCGTGAGTACTCGTGCTGCTCGACCGTGCGGGGCAGCGAAAGGCCGAGACCGATGGTTGTCGCGACCATCGCGATCGCGACGACGCCGAGGATGTTCGTCGCCCGCCGGGTCACGACTCCTCCAGCAACGGGCCGAACGCCAGCACACCGAACGCGACGTAGACGACGGCGAAGACGCCGAGCAGCTGCACCCACCGCCAACCGTCGTCGGCGCTCTGCCCGAGCGCGACCTGCCACGCGCGGGTCGCCGCGAGGAGGACGGGCGCGACCGCAGGCAGCACCAACAGCGGCAACAGCGTCTCGCGCACCCGCAGCCCGGCGGCCAGGATCCCGTACACGGTGCCGGCCGCGGCCAACCCGATCGTCGCGACCAGGCAGGTGACCAGGAGCAGCGCGGCGCCGTGCAGGCGCGTGTCGTAGAACGTCACGATCCCGATCCCGAGCACGACCTCGAGCGCCAGCAGCTGAGCTGCGACCGCGCTGGCCTTGCCGAGGAAGATGCCGGCCGGGTCGAGCCCGGACAGCCGTAGGCCGTCACGCGCCGAGTCGGCCGACTCGACCGCGAAGCTCCGCTGCACCGCGAGCAGCGACGAGAACAGCACCGCGACCCAGAAGAGTCCGGCCGCCGCAGTGGTCAGCACGCCGCGGTCGGGGTCGAGCGCGAACGCGAACAGCACGAGCACGAGGACGGCGAACGGTGCGACCTGGTTGGTCGCGACGCGCGATCGCGCCTCGATCCGCAGGTCCTTGCCGGCGACGAGCGCGGCATCACGAAACACCGGCCGGCTCCCGTGCCTCAGGCGCGAGCGGCGCGACGGGACCGCTCGCGGCATGGATCTGCCCGCCGGCCATCGTCACCGTCCGATGAGCGATCGCGCCGGCCCGCTCGAGCTCGTGCGACGCGATCAGCACGGCCGACCCGTCGGCCGCCGCGCCGGCGACGAGCCCGTCGAGCAGGTCCCGGCCATCGGCGTCGAGGCCGGCGTGCGGCTCGTCGAGCAGCCACAAGTCGGGCTGGCGGGCGACGAGCGCGGCGATCGCAACGCGCCGACGCTGACCGGCCGACAGCCGGGCCACCGCGACGTCGCGCACTCGACCGTCCAGCTCGAGCTTGGCGAGCGCGTCGTCGATGGAGCGGTTGCGACCCGCGGCCCGCACCGCGAACCGGACGTTGTCGGCCACGCTCAGGTCGTCGTACAGGAAGGTGGCGTGCCCCAGCAGACCGACCCGGCGCCGCACCGCGCGGCGGTCGCGGGTGAGGTCGTGGCCCAACACCTCGGCCTCACCCGACGCCACGGCGACCAGACCCGCGGCTGCACGCAGCAGCGTCGTCTTGCCGGCACCGTTCGGACCTTGCACGAGCACGACCTCGCCCCCGGCCACGTCGAGATCGACGCCGGCGAGGGCGGGGAACCGGCCGAGAAGGGAGACGGCGGCGCGAAAACGGACGGCGAGAGGCATGCGAGAACCGGCACCACGCTACCGGTGACCTGAAAGAACAATCCAAGCAGGGCCGGTACCCTCAGCCGCCGTGGAGGCGCGCCGCGTCGTGGGAGGGATCGGCCGCGGCCTCATCACCTTCGGTGTGCTCGTCCTGCTTTTCGTCGCGTACCAGCTGTGGGGCACGAACATCGCGCAGGCCCGGAGCCAACGGTCGCTCAAGCGATCGTTCCGAGCGCAGCTGGCGACGCCGAGCACGACGACGCCGACGGCACCGGGCCAGAGCGCGCCGCCCACGACCGGTCCGCAACCGGTCCCGAGCGGCGAGGCGATCGCCGAGATCCGCATCCCGCGCATCGGCGTCGACCAGTTCGTCGTGCAGGGCGTGAGCGTCGGCGACCTCAAGAAGGGTCCGGGCCACTACCCGACCACGCCGATGCCCGGCCATCAGGGCAACTCGGCGATCGCCGGCCACCGCACCACCTACGGCGCGCCGTTCGGCCGGCTCGACGAGCTCAAAGCGGGAGACGAGATCCGGATCACGACGCGCGACTCGGGCGCGCTTCCGTACCTCTACACGGTCGAGTCGATGAAGTCGGTGAATCCGGGCGAGCTCCAGGTGCTGGACCAGACGCTGGATGCCCGTCTGACCCTCACGACCTGCACGCCGAAGTACAGCGCGTCGCACCGGCTCATCGTCGTCGCCAAGCTGGTCGGTCGGGCCAAGCCGGCCGAGCCGATCCCGGTCGAGACGCCGACGACGCCGGCAACCGCGACCGGTGCGACGACCACGACGACGACAGCACCGAAGGAGGCCGGCCTGTCGGGTGACACCACCGCCCGCACACCGGCGATCCTGTGGGGCGTGCTCGTCGCCCTGGTCGGCTTCGGCACGTGGCAGCTCGGCCGACGCTGGCGCTTCTGGCCGGCGTGGCTCATCGGCACGCCCGTCTTCCTCTTGGTGCTGTTCGTGTTCTTCGAGAACTTCAGCCGACTGCTGCCCGCCAACATCTGACTGGTCAGCTGCGCGCCAGCCAGGTGAGGTGGAGCGAGTCCATCGCGTCGAGGATGCGGTTCGAGATCCAGTGCACGCGATGCGTCAGCAGCAGCACGCCGAAGCCGGCCAGCGCCAGGCCAGCGACGAGGTTGATCTGGCGGTAGTGCCGCTTCACCCACGCGAACACCGTCGTGAGCCGCCCGAAGGCGAGGCCGGTGAGCACGAACGGCACGCCGAGACCCAGTGAATAGGAGAAGAGGAGCGCCACGCCGCGATTGAGCTGATCCGAACGCGCCGCCTGGTCCAGGACCGGCCCGAGCACCGGGCCGATGCACGGCGTCCAGCCGAACGCGAACGCCATGCCCATCACCGGCGTCGCCCACGGGCCGAGCGTGCCGGGGGTGACATGGAACCGGCGCTCCGTCATCAGCAATCGCGGTGACACCGCGCCGGCGAGGAACAGCCCCATGACGATGATGGCGATACCGCTCGCCTCGTCGAACGCGCGCTGGTGATCCTGCAGGGCCCGGCCGAGCCCGCTCGCCGTCGCGCCGAGCGCGACGAAGACGACGGTGAAGCCGGCCACGAACAACAGGATCGAGCGGACGATGCGGGCGACGTCGGCTGACTGCCCCTCCGACAGCTCGGCCACGTTCACACCCGACACCATCGCGATGTAGCCCGGCACGAGCGGCAGCACGCAGGGCGAGATGAACGAGATCATGCCGGCGAGAAAGGCGACCGGAATGGCCGGTCCGAGCGCGCCCGGCAGGGTGAGGCCGATCACCGTCCCTCGAAGCGTGGGGCGCGTCG
>Ga0066709_100005675_pt1 | contig 10347 bp, 7 predicted proteins | sample GraSoiAngelo_158_FD_79665 | JGI IMG/M metagenome (GOLD analysis project Ga0066709, IMG submission 79665) | Grasslands soil microbial communities from the Angelo Coastal Reserve, California, USA - 14_1009_16_30cm | ecosystem: Environmental > Terrestrial > Soil > Grasslands | place: USA... | reverse complement strand
GACGGTGTTCATCTGGGCCAGGAATGCGTCATCGAGAAATTTGTCTGCGATTTCGACCGCTTCGTCCACTCTTCGGCCGATGATATTAATTTCATTTTTCTCGAGCGGCTTCGTTGAAATGTTGACGTGCACATTCTGCGGCAGTTTCAGGGGTGTCTGGCCGACAACTTCAAGGTCGGACACCGGACGCCGCAATTTGATGTTTCCAACCAGCACCTCCGCCTGCTCGCCTTGCACGGTTGTCACCCTTCCTGTTACGGACAACGACATGACGCGAACAGCCTGTCCCTCTTTTATAGGCACAGCGACGCGGGAAGCATCGGCTGAGGATAATTTCGCCGATGACTCCATTTGCTCTTTTTCGCGCGCCACCTCCCGCGTCGCTTGGGCTTTTGCGTTTGCAAGTCTCTTCTGAAACTTCTTCACCGATTCATCGCGTACGGACTCCAGCTCTCGCGACGCGCGGTCGGACATTTCTTGCACGATGCGATCGAGCTTCTTTTCGACGTTCGCGATTTCCTGTCTGTGTTGCTCTTTGAGCTGATCCAATTCCTTCTGTCTCCAATCCTCAAAGTCCCTGCGTTCTCGCTCGAGCCGTCCCTTCTCCTGCTCCAACTCCACGATCCGTCGTCTCAGCTCCTCAACGTAGCCCGCAGCCTCCACATCAGCCGTATCGAGGAATGCAACAGCGGACTCCAGCACCGGCCGCGGCAACTGTAGCCGCTCGGCAATCTTGAGGCCGCTGGACGCGCCGGATAGCCCGTGAATCAGCCGATAAGTCGGCTGTAGGGTGATTTCATTGAATTCCATTGCAGCATTCGCAATGCCCGGGGTGGTCTCGGCATACAGCTTCAGTCGGTTGTAATGTGTCGTGGCGACCACAAAGGCGCCAATGTCGCGAAACTGCTCGAGCACCGCTCGGGCGAGCGCGGCGCCCTCACCCGGTTCTGTGCTGCTACCGATCTCATCCAGAAGAATCAGGGAGCGTTCGGTAGCCGATTCCAGCATCGATTTGATGGCCAGCACGTGCGCCGAAAAGGTGCTGAGATGGTTCGTGATTGATTGTTGGTCGCCAATGTCGGCGAGAACGCGATCGAAAATCGGCAAGGTTGCTTCTTCGGCCGGAACCGGCATCCCCGACTGTGCCATCAAAGCAAGTAGTCCCGTCGTTTTAAGCACCACAGTTTTTCCGCCGGCATTGGGTCCGCTGATCACCAGAACCCTGCGGCCCGCATCCATGTCCAGCGATATCGGAGTCATCGCCGAATGCTCACGCCGCAGATTGTCCTCCAGTAAGGGATGTCGTGCGTTGATCAAACTGAGCAGCGAGCCAGGCGAAACGTCAGGCCGAACACAATCGAAGTCCCGGCCGAACCGAGCCTTTGCAAACACCAGCTCCAGATACGCCGAGAGCGCTCGCGCGGATTCGATTGGGCCGGCACTCGTCTGAATCAGATCCGTGAGTTCGGCAAGAATGCGCGCGATTTCCGCCTGCTCTTCGTCTTGCAATCGCACAAGCTCGTTGTTCATTTCGACGACTGCCAGTGGTTCCATGAAGACCGTGGCGCCACTGGACGAAGTGCCGTGAATAATGCCGTCCACGGCCCGTTTTTGCTCCGTCCGGACCGGAATGACAAAACGCCCGTTACGAACCGTCACGAGCTGCTCTTGCAGCTGTGACGAATACGCCGGACTCCGAAGCATGGATTCGAGCTTTTCCGTCAGCCGAGATCTGGCGGCGGCAATTGCTCGCCGAATCCTGCGCAGATCAGGACTGTAGTTCTCATCGATTTCGCCGTTCTGAACGGCGCGTCGAAGGTGTTTGCTGAGATCGCGCAGGTCCGGAAGCCGCTGTGCTCTTTGCGCGAGTTTTGGAAAGCTTTCCCGTTCTTGGTTCCAACGCATACGTAGCCCTTCAATGTGTGCGAGGAACAGCTGGATCGCCTCGATTTCGGACACGTCAAGCACCGATCCCGCAACAGCCAGCTTATCGATCGCTTGAGCGAGCAGTGGAATATCGGTAAATACGACTCGGTGCTCGCGCAGATACTGCATCGCTTCGGCCGTGATGGCGTGCTCATTGTCGAGCTTATCGGCATCGAGAATCGGTTCGAGATCGTCCAGAGCATACCGTGCTGCCGACGTTGAAACGTACCGGCCAAGCAGATCCTTCAACCGGTAGTATTCGAGTGCGTCGAGAGAGAAATCCATGGAGGGATTATTGCCTGTTGATGAGACTGGCGACGACAGCGGCGCCATACCCGTTGTCGATGTTCACGACCGTTACATTCGACGCACAACTGTTCAGCATAGCGAGTAGTGCCGCGAGCCCATTGAAGCTCGCGCCGTATCCAATACTCGTTGGCACCGCGATTACGGGAACCGAGACGAGGCCACCGACCACGCTAGGCAGCGCTCCTTCCATGCCCGCTACGACGATCACCACACGGGCTTTGGTCCAACGGTCACGGCGGTCCAGCAACCGGTGAAGCCCGGAGACTCCGACATCGTAAAGCGAATCCACCGGATTGCCCATGACTCTTAGCGTCACAACCGCCTCTTCCGCTACCGGCATATCGGAAGTACCAGCAGAGATCACCATCACCGTCCCCTTGCCGTAGCTCTTCTTGTCCTTGACGATTGCAATCGCCCGGGCCCCCTCGTGAAATTCAGCTTCCGGAGCGATCTGCTGCACGCGCTCAAACTGTGCAGCCGTTGTGCGGGTGACGAGGATATTGTGCTCGTGCTCATACATGGATTGGACAATCCGCGCGACCTGCTCGATGGTTTTGCCGCCGCCGAAAATCACTTCCGGAAAGCCCTGCCGCAAACTCCGATGGTGGTCGATATTCGCGAATCCCAAGTCCTCGAACGGCAGAGCCCGCAGCCGATGCAGGGCGTCCTCTGAAGAGATCCCGCCTGCTTTGTGTTCTTCCAAAATCTTGCGGATCTGGTCTTCGGTCATAACTGTAGGGGCGGTCTATGACCACTCACAATGCGTCACAGCATGTGCAACTCTCTATAGCATTCTAACGGACGATTTGGTGTATTCAGAGGGTCGTTAAATAGGGCCTGGATGTCTTTGCGGGAAATGCGGGACTGAAGGTATGCGGTGTACAGTCGTCTGCCCAGCGCGTAGCCAAGCAATTGGCTAAGCATTCTCATGGTCTTTTGTTTTCCGGCCTTGGCTTCGACGGCGGACCGCAGTGCGGCAAAATGTTGCACACGGGGACGCTTGCCGGGATCGACGAGAAGCTCAATAGCTCTGGTGAGGCGGTCGTCCCGCCCAATCTGGCTGAGAACGCGTTCGGCCAGAGATTCGATTCCATCGCGAGAGGAATCGAGGAGTTTCGAGCAGAAGTAACCCAGCCCGTTTTCAATGACTTTCACAAAAAACTCGTCCTGTGCCGCGCGTTCGATGCGCTTTTCCAATTCGCCGCGGCACGCCTGATGGATACGTCGTGCGAATTCCTCGGCCGCCGTGCTCACCTGAATTCCATCGATCACTGGCATGTGGTCCACCACCGATTCGTTTTTCTTGATTGCTAAGAACTCCGTCATCACTTCCAATAATGTCTGTGCAAGCAGGCTCCAGTCCCCTGACGAGTCTTCTTCGATGCACTTGTTCAGGTATTGACGGAACGATTCATATTTCTCAATCGGCGTGGCATTGAAAACACAGTAGCAGCCCTCATGCACCCGCACGGCTCGTGCTTCGACAAGGCCGCTTTCCTGCAGCTTCCAATACAGGGCATCAACATTCTGAAGAAGCACCAAATCTCGCGGCGCGATGCCCTTCCGGCCGAGAATGGCACGCACCCGCGCCGGCAAATGATTTGACGCAAGATGGGACTCGCCAAAGACGACGATCAATGTTTGTGTGGGGTTCTCTTGCATCAGTCGCGCGATGCGGCGCGCTACACCGAGATCTCGGCGTCCAATGCTCCGCATATCATTGCGTGGGTGGCAGTCGACGCCATAGACCGGAACGCGAAGCTCGCGAGCTGTTTCAAAAATTGCTTTGTAGCCGGTCCATTCGCAGCCCCACTCGTCGTGGTAACGGATGCGTTCTAGGAATTCCTGCTCAGAGATCTTTCCGGACATCCAGCGATCGAGGCTCTCTTGGCTTCGTGCAAAGACAGGTTCCACTGCGACCGCGATATTAGCCTTACGTTGCGAAACTGTTTTAAGCAGCTCCACGACCAACATTTGGCTGGCGGCCAACGCGTGGTAGTCGCCCACCCAGACGAGATTCGCTTTGAGGATTCCGCGTAGGATTTCTTCCGGCTGGCACACCGATTCGAACGTGTCAAACTCTTCACTGAATTCCTGGATGTATTTCCGACTTGGGGAGGGGTGAATTTCCCCTATGTCCGTCTGAATCCTGCGGACCGCCTCGCGCTTGAGTTCTGTAATTTCCCTAAGTCGTTGCTTTGAATAAGTCATAGTGAGTTAGACTTAACGTACCATTCGTCGTAGGCACCGCTAAAGCGCTGCTCTACCCGCCGACAATGAATAAGTTACGAACAACGCTCGACATGATTCGGTTCGAGCACACAGTCTTCGCATTACCGTTTGCATTTATAGGGGCATTGTTGGCGCGAAAGGGGTTACCCACCGCTTGGCAAACTACATGGATAGTTGCCGCGATGGTGGGAGGCCGAAGCGCTGCCATGACTTTCAATCGCATAGCCGATCTGCAGTACGACGTGATGAATCCTCGGACGAGGCGACGGGCCTTGCCACGGGGAACGCTTTCGATGCGATTTGCCGTCGTCTTTACGATCGCGATGTCGGCGCTCTTCATCGTTTCCGCATGGCAGTTGAACCTATTGTGCTTTTATTTGTCCTTTCCGACTCTGGCAATCCTACTTTTATATTCGTACACTAAAAGATTCACATCGCTGAGCCACATCGTGTTGGGTTTCGCAGTCGGCTGTGCTCCTCTTGCTGCCTGGCTGGCAATTCGTGGCGCGTTCGCCTGGCCGCCGATTCTCCTGAGCGCCGCCGTCATGTTTTGGGTTGCCGGATTTGATTTAATCTACGCGCTGCAAGATGTCGAGTTCGATCGGAAGGCAAATCTTTTGTCGTTCCCGTCGAAATTTGGCGTCGCGCCGTCGCTCCGGTTGTCGATGCTGTTTCACGCAGCAACAGTGCTTTTGCTGGTTCGAACGGCGATGCTGGCGAATCTGGGATGGATGGCTTACGGTGGCATCGCCATCGTTGGCGGAATTCTGTACTGGGAACATCGGCTCGTAACACCGCAGGACCTGAGCCGGATCAACGTCGCGTTTTTTAATTTGAACGGTTATATCAGCATTCTCTTGCTTCTGACATTTGCAGGAGACATCTTAATAAGGTGAATACGCTCGTTCTCGCGCTCACTCTCATTGTTCCGCCGGCGCGGACTCATTTCTATCAGCTTCCGGCTATCGACCATTGGAATCGGCTATATAAACTCACCGCGTTCGATATCTTTATTCTGCTTCCGTATCTCGCAATTCTTGCCATCCTGGCGGTGTACGGCGTCCATCGCTACCACTTGGTCTATTTGTACTTGAAACACAGACACAGGATCGCCAAACCGAAAACTGTTTTCGACGTGAAGCCACGGGTGACAGTTCAGCTTCCGATTTATAACGAGCTCTACGTGGTAGAACGTCTGGTCGAAGCCGCCTGTAATATCCGCTATCCGCGCGAGTTGCTGGAGATCCAGGTGTTGGACGACTCAACTGACGGCACTGTGGATATCGCAGCGGCGTGTGTTGAAAAACATCGGAGATTGGGCTTCAAGATCCACCACATCCATCGGGCAAGCCGTCACGGATTCAAAGCGGGTGCGCTCGAGAATGGGTTGAAGCTGGCGACCGGTGAATTAGTTGCAATCTTTGATGCCGATTTCATTCCTGCGCCCGAGTTCCTGGAGGACGTCGTCGACTACTTCAGCGATGCGGAAATCGGCATGGTCCAGGTACGGTGGGGCCACATCAACCGCGAGTATTCATTGTTAACGGAAGTGGAGTCCGTCATTCTGGACGGACATTTCGTCATCGAGCATGGCGGCCGCCATCTCTCCGGCCGATTCTTCAATTTCAACGGAACCGCCGGTATCTGGCGTCGCACAGCGATCGAAAGCGCCGGCGGCTGGCAGCACGACACACTCACCGAAGACACGGACCTCAGCTACCGCGCACAAATGGCTGGGTGGAAATTTTTGTATTTACCGCACATCGTCTGTCCCGCCGAGCTTCCCGTAGAGATGAATTCCTTTAAAAGCCAGCAGGCGCGATGGGCCAAGGGCTTGATCCAGACCGCGATCAAATTATTGCCGCGGATCATGAAAAGCAACTTGCCGTGGAAAATCAAAGTGGAGGCGTTCTTTCATCTCACCGCGAATATTTCCTATCCGCTGATGATTGCACTTTCGTTCCTGCTGCTGCCGGCGATGATTGTGAGATTCAATCAAGGCTGGTTTCAAATGCTCTATATCGATCTGCCGCTTTGGCTCGCCTCGACGGCATCTGTTTCGACGTTTTATTTGATCTCGCAAAAGGAACTCTACCCTGATTGGCGCGTACGTCTGAAGTATTTGCCGTTTTTGATGTCGGTGGGAATCGGCCTCTCTGTCAGCAACTCGAAGGCTGTAATGGAAGCGCTGCTGGGCATCAAGAGCAGCTTCAAGAGAACACCGAAATATCGAATCGAAAGCAAAGCGGACCGGTGGGCCACCAAGAAATATTTGCGGAAAACTGGCGTCCTGCCCCTCCTCGAGCTTACCCTGGGTGCGTATTTCGGACTCGTCGTCTTCTATGCGTTCACGAACCAGAACTATCCGACCATTCCTTTCTTGATGTTGTTCGTGGTCGGGTTCACGTACATGGGCCTCATGTCCATTCTCCATATGACACTTCATCGATGGTTAAGAGGTCTTTAACCACAGCGGCACAGAGGCACGGAATTGCGCTGTGCCTCTGCTGTATCGCTTTCGTTGCCAGCCTAGGCTTCGCAATCGAGAAAGAGCCGTTACAGGAATACCGCGGCCGTCGAGAACGGCTCGCAGAGCGTATCAAAGGAAATGTCTTGGTCCTGCGTGCCGCACCCGATCAAGAACTGGTGAAGTACCGGCAAGAACCGAACTTTTACTATCTCACCGGTTTCGATGAACCCAACGCCATCCTCCTGCTGGATACGGCGAGCGACCCGCCTCAGGAATTCCTGTTCCTTCCTGAACGTAAGCGGTCCGAGGAGCGATGGACCGGCCCAAAGCTGGGACCGGGCTCGGAAGCCGAAAAACGGACAGGCATTTCTAAAGTACTCTCGACCACTGAATTCGATTCAACACTCAAGAAGGCAGAGGAGCAAGCGAAGGCCGTATACACGTTGAAGGATGTCGAAAACGAGATCGCCTATTTGAGGCAGGTTAAGTCAGCAACTGAAATTGCCTTTCTTGAAAAAGCAGTCCGCATCACGCTGAAGGGGCAACAAGCTGCGGCCAGAGCCATTGCTCCCAACGTGATGGAATACGAAGTCGAAGCGGCGTTGGAATACGAATTCCGCCGGAACGGGGCCGAGGGTCCAGGATTTCCGTCCATTATAGGTTCCGGTCCATTCTCAACAATTCTCCACTACGACAAAAGCGAGCGCCGCATGCAGGCGGCTGACGTGGTCGTCGTCGATATTGGTGCGCAATATGCCGGCTATAGCGCAGACGTAACGCGCACGTTTCCCGTTTCGGGAAAGTTTTCGCCCCGGCAGCGTGAGATCTATCAGATCGTTCTCGACGCGCAAAAGCTAGCCATCGCCAAAGTCAAACCCGGCGTCAGAATCAGCGATCTTCATCAAGCGGCGATGGGCCACATCCGCTCGAAAGGCTATGAAAAGTATTTCGTCCATGGGACCAGCCACCACATCGGTCTCGAAGTCCACGACGCCGGCGACGTGTCGCGACCTCTTGAAGCGAACATGGTGATCACTGTTGAGCCCGGCATCTACATTCCCGAAGAACAAATCGGCATCCGCATTGAAGACGACGTCCTTGTTACCCAGACCGGTCATCGCGTCCTTTCTACTTTTCCCAAAGAGATTCCCGAGATTGAGGCTCTGGTCAAGCGTTAGCAGGCTGAGCTACAATAGTCTGTTTTCACTACACAACAGGAGCCTTTCTGTAATGATTCAAGCAACTCAACTGCGCCGGGGCAACACGATCCTGCTCAATGGCGAGCTTTACCAGGTCGTGGATTACCAGCACATCACGCCTGGAAACTGGCGAGGAATGGTCCAGACGAAGCTGCGCAAACTCAGCACCGGTGCCATTATCGATCATCGGTTCAGGTCGGAAGATCGCGTCGAGCGCGCGCTGCTAGACGAACGGGAGATGGAGTATCTGTACAACGACGACGGCGATCACTACTTCATGGATACCGAGAATTACGAGCAGATCCATTTCAGTGAAGAACTACTCGGCGACGCCGTGAATTACCTGGTGCCGAATTCGAAGATCCTGGTCGAGTTCTATGAAGGCAAGCCGCTGGGAGTGGAGTTGCCTTCAACCATCGACCTGCGAGTTGTTGAGACCGATCCGGGAATGCCCTCCGCGACTGTAAGTAACGTGTTGAAGCCTGCGAAGCTTGAAACCGGCCTGATCGTCGGCGTGCCGCATTTCGTTCAGGAAGGCGACCTCATCCGCGTGGACTCGACGGAAGGAAAATACCTCGAGCGCGTGAGGGAATAGCGACGCGCGCCGGCTAAAGCGCCTACGCCAGGTGCCGCAAAATGCATAACAATTCGCCTTCTTCCGCCGGGAAGATCGTCCGAAAATCAAGAATGACGTGACCGTCTTCAACTCTCGCAATGACCGGCGGATTGGAACGGCGAAGGCGCTCTTCAATTTCGGATACGCCGAGCCCAGGAAAATCCAGCGCGACACCCCATGAGGGGACGTAAGTTCCCGGCGCGGAACCCCCACCCACAACCGACTTCAGGGCGATCGCCTTGGCCGCTGGTCCTAAACGTTGTGCAAATGTTTCAGCGCGCGTCTTCAGTTCGGTTTCCGGCGCGCGCAACATCTTCCAAGCCGGAATGGCGTCCAGTTCGCCACGCAAGTAGGCGCGCAGCACGTACTCGAGGACTGCAATTGTGAGCTTGTCAACGCGCAGTGCTCGAAACAGCGGATTCTGCCGAACCTTTTCGACGTAGAACTTCTTGCCTGCGATGATGCCTGCTTGCGGGCCGCCCAACAGCTTGTCTCCACTAAACGAGATGATGTCGACGCCAGCCCGAATGCTGTCGATTGCGGACGGCTCATCCGCAGTGCCGATGGACTCAGTCTCCGTCACACAACCACTTCCTAAGTCTTCATACGTGGGAATATTGCGATGCCGGCCCAACCCGGCGAATTCCTCCAGGGATGGGCGCTCGGTAAATCCGATCATTCGAAAATTGCTGGGGTGTACTCGCAGGAGCAGGCGAGTATTGTCGCCGATCGCCGCTTCGTAGTCGCTGATGCGAGTCCGATTTGTCGAGCCGACTTCGCGCAGGCGGGCTCCGCTGCGCGCCATGATATCCGGGATTCGGAATGACTCTCCGATCTCGACCTGTTCGCCTCGTGAGACGATGACCTCTCCACCTTCACCGAGCGTGTTCAGCACCAGCAAAACCGCAGCGGCGTTATTGTTCACGACGACTGCGGCTTCACATGCAAGCAACTGTTGAAGAGTGCGCCCCACGTGAACGTCTCGCTTGCCCCGTTGGCCTTGTTCAATATCGAATTCCAGATTCGAATAGCCGGCCGAAACCGCACGCAAATGGTCGATGGCGCCTTCAGGAAGCGGCGCTCGGCCAAGATTCGTATGCAGAACAACGCCGGAGGCGTTGATGAGCCGGCGCAACGATGGCTGCAGGGATTCTCGCAAGCGCCGCGCCACTTCCGTCGCGATTTTCGCAGTAAGCTCAGACCGTGAACCGCCGTTTGCCGATTCCGTTAACTCGCGCCGCACATCGGAAAACACACTGCTAATGATCGCAGTCGCAAACGGTTGCGTCAGGATGTGGCGAAACTCTGCTAATTGCGGAGATCGCAGCACGTCATTTACGGGTGGGATTTGCCTCAGCGCTTCCATCGTCGCTCCATTGTACAATTGCGGTTCAATGAGCGTGCCTTTTACAGCCGTATTTAGATGCCTCCCGTTGTTGGTGTTTCTATTTCTCCCGTCTACCCTCGGTGCCTGGCCACCATCTGTTTTGACTAAGATCCTTCACGACGCCCAGCATCCTCTCCCACGAACTCTCACAACCCTGTTGAAAGATTTTGATAGGGTCCTGATCCAACCGTGCAGGCGATTGAGTGTG
>Ga0066709_100005674_pt1 | contig 10347 bp, 6 predicted proteins | sample GraSoiAngelo_158_FD_79665 | JGI IMG/M metagenome (GOLD analysis project Ga0066709, IMG submission 79665) | Grasslands soil microbial communities from the Angelo Coastal Reserve, California, USA - 14_1009_16_30cm | ecosystem: Environmental > Terrestrial > Soil > Grasslands | place: USA... | reverse complement strand
TTTTGTCAGAAAAATTGTCGCAAGCCATTGCTGATCGTTTGGAGAAACGGGAGCAGACAATTTTGTTTTTGAACAGGCGCGGTTTTTCAACATCGCTGCTTTGCAGCAATTGTGGCGAAGCGCGCAACTGCCCAAATTGCAGCGTCGCGCTCACGTTTCATCGGCATCCTGCGGTCGACGGACGATTGAGTTGTCATTTGTGCGGGCATACTGCCGCCGTGCCGAAGAAATGTCCGGCGTGCGGACAAGATGCGCTGATTTATTACGGCTTCGGCACCGAGAAAGTGGAGTCAACCGTCGCCCAGATTTTTCCGAAAGCCGTGGTGCGTCGCATGGACGCCGATTCCATGACTCGCAAGGAAGCGTATCGCGAAACGTTGCGAAATTTCCGCACTGGCAAAATCGACATCCTCGTCGGCACACAAATGATCGCGAAAGGTCTGCACTTTCCGAACGTGACGCTCGTCGGCATCATCAACGCCGATCTCGCTCTGCATCTCCCAGATTTCCGCGCAGGCGAACGCACGTTTCAGCTTCTCACGCAAGTCGCCGGACGCGCCGGGCGCGGCGAAACGCCGGGAGAAGTTTTTGTGCAGACTTACACGCCATTCAGTCCGTCGATTCAGTTTGCGCGGCACCACGATTTCGCCGGCTATTTCCAACAGGAACTCGAATTCCGCGAACGCTGCGATTTTCCGCCGTTCAAACACGCCATCTTGATCACGGTGCGTTCGGCTCACGAAGGCCGCGCAAAACTTTCAGCCGAAACATTAAAGCGCCGATTGAGAGAAGCGCTGGCCTACTCCACCGAAGCTCCCAAGCCCGAAGCCTACTCCGCCGCTCCCACTCGCCGAAAGCCTTTAGGGCTGCGAAGCTTGGCAGCGGCTGCGAAGGCTGGACCCGAAGAATTCATTCTCGGCGACGCAACGCCCGCGCCGCTGGAAAAACTACAAGGCCAATTCCGGTATCACATCTTGATCCGCGGCGAAGCCATCATGCGCCTGAGCCGGCTCGTCCGCGAAACGCTCGACAAACTGCCGTTCCCCGAAGACGTCACCGTAACAGTCGATGTCGATCCTTATCAGTTGCTCTAATGCTGGGGAGAAGCAATGAATGCGGTGATCTCGCCGGCGCATGCGCCAGGCGCAGCGCTAGGTGAATCCAAGCTCATGTAAATCTCTTGATCGGGTTTCTTTAAAGGAAGCCACCGGCATCCCTGAGAGCGAAACAAATCCGCCTTTGAGCTCTAAGCAGACTTCCGAGGATGGAGTAAGCATCGCCCATCGGGCTTTCTTGCGTCGGCCTTTATGTTTATCAGCCTGCGCCCTAAGCCAGCGTTTCACGAAAAGGCTTTGATCCCGTTGCGCATTGGCCCGCAGCCAAGGCCCCTGATGAATCCATATCTTTGCTGTGGGGTCCAATAGCGACTTCTCCATCCACGACCAAGAACAGCCGCGCTTCTCCTTTCCTCTAAGCAACTCACCTACGCGCGGCACCAGAACTGCCAATGCAAATCGATTTGCCTGCTCGCCGCCAGCAACTGACGAGTAGTACTGAGCTCGATATGCGGATCTACTGTTGTGGAACAACGAAATGGTTTCAGCACGGCATTTCAGTTTCACACACGCTCGGAAGCAATTCGCTTTCCGCTTACCGCGTTCGCGATGATGAGCCGCTATATCCGCTTCGCGGGCGACGCGGCGAATGATTCGCTCGTATCCAGGGCTGGGTAGCTGGGACAAATCGCCCGTTAGCTGCCATATGCGACCCGAAACATGAACAAAGCGACTCATCGATGAGCGTGTCTTTGTCCTACCGGTTTTCGGCCTGTGGCAATATGCGCCCGTATTCCGACGTTTTGCCGCGCATCTCGAAGTAATGGTACGCTTCGAGAGCAACTCCGCTGATGGCGCGCTCGGCGGCTTTCTCGTCGCGGTCGTAAGCGGTCATCACACTTATCGCAAACGGTCGATTGTGTGCAAAAACGATGCCTGTATCGTTTCGCACGCCGTCGAGACTTCCGGGCTTATCGGCAAGTTCGACGTCCGCCGGCAATTCGTATGACAGATAGCTGTCCTTTTTCAAAGTCTTCAATTGCTTGATGAGCTCGTCGGTGAGTTCCTTGTTCAACGCTTTGCCTTTGTAGATCATTTCGAAGAGCCGGACCATTTCCTGCGGCGTGGAGACGTTCTCATCGCCGCGTCGAGCCGCTGCGACGTCAATCATTTTTCGGCGCAGCATTGTTTTCGTTAGGCCAAGGCTCCGCATAGTCGCGTTCACGTTCTGCATTCCAACGCGATCAATCAGAACATTCGTCGCCGCATTGTCGCTCACCGCAACCATGAATTGAGCCAGGTCGCGGTTGGTAACCCGCGTCACTCCGGGAGTAAGGCCCGCCATGATCTGGCTGTCTTCGAACAGATCTTTGGGATCGAAGATGTAAATATCGTCCAACTTGGCTTTCCCTTTGACTCCTGCACGCACTTCCTGATCCTGCCGATATAATTCCAGCAGGATCGCGATTTTGATTGAGCTGGCGGTGGGAAAAAAGCGATCCGCATTGCGCAAAAGAATCCGGCCATCGGTGAGATCAAGAATGGCCACGCCCATCACGCCATCGAGTCGTGCGGCGATTTCTTCAACACGCGTCTCGAGCTTTTTCCAAAGCAAATCGCTGCCGGTGTCGCGCGGAACCGCTTCAGGTTTCTGTTGGCCGAAAGCACTCGCAGCCAATGCTATCGCGACAGAGGATGCGACCAGTCTTCTAAGGTAGCGCATGCCTCTGGCTTGCCAGTCGGACAGGCTCGTCCCGCGGCGAGCTTGCAGCACTCGTCCACAAGCAAGCGAGGACGCTTGCGCTACTTTATTCGGCCAGGCATTGCAGAGGAAGGGAACGACCATAATGCCTTAGTTTGAGTTCGAATCTGAGTTTGATTTTTCGGCACGGCAAAAGCGGAAACGTCGCGCCCATTTTGCCCGGAGCACAATCGCCGAGTCGAGAGCGATTTTAAGATTCGGCACATGTCGCCGCACGTCGATCGCGAGTCAAACAGTCATTGAACGCAGGGCCGGCTGCTTCAATAATCGCTTTCAGACATGTCGCTGCGGAAAACATTAATCTTCATTGCTGTCGCGTGGCCGGTGTTCATCACTCTGCTGCACGCGACGATTAACCTTCACGTTTTCGATTTGAAGCGCGCAGCGCGAGCGCGTGACCAAGTCAGCGATCATTACTGGACGCGTCGCGGGAACCCAAACCGGCCGTCCAGAATCAAATTTCCCGAAGCATCTCCCACCGCTGTGAAGTAGTACGTCTGGCCGCTTTGCACATCCAGAGGCAGTTGCCAGGGAACCGGCCAACGCGGACTGGGTGTGGCCAGCACCGCTAAAACATGACGACCGGGAGCCAGGAACCCGTCGAAAGTGTGGCCATATCCAATAGATGCAGCCGGCCGGCCGTCGATCCACAACCGGGCGATTACGTTGAAGCCCAGATTTGGATTGCGCCTTATGATCAAATGGGCAGGCGCCCCGGCTGGTCGCGCAACGGTGCGAGGTAGCTGCGGATCGGCGCCCATCACCCGACCAGCGGCATACACGTTAAAAAGCAGCCAAGCCGCAACCACAAGGAGCGCGTTGCGAGTGATGTAGCTAGGTGTTCTCATAATTTGTTAGCGATTGATAAACTTTTACTATTTCTTAAACCCAGCGTCCATCACTATTCCAGCGGAAGATTTTCGCCGCGTTACAGGCGAGAGCCTCTACTACGATTACCTAGCATCTCCTCATTTTTTGCTGTGCTGTTCCGAACCGTGTCGTGTAATCTCGCGATCTTTCTGGAGGAACAACATGCTCAAACGGATGATCAAGCTCATTGCGATCGCGGTCGCGGTCGCATCACAAATAACGCCAGCGACTGCTGCAAATGCGGAATGGGATCGGACCGTGCTGCCACGTCCGCCGCAGCCGTTTGAAGGTGTAGCAAAGCGAACACTCGAAGGCTCGGTAGCGTCGTTCACTGAACCAGTAAAGGCGCCACCCGGTGCGCCAAATATTCTGCTCGTCCTGATCGATGATGCCGGGTTCGGTAATCCGTCCACGTTCGGCGGGCCGGTTTCTGCGCCTACGCTCGACAAAATCGCGGCCGAGGGTCTGCGCTACAATCGATTTCACGTAACGGCGCTTTGTTCGCCCACGCGCGCGGCGCTATTGTCGGGGCGGAATCATCATGCGGTCGGGTTCGGTTCGATCTCGGAGTTGGCCGGCGGCTGGCCGGGCTACAGCACGAACTGGCCGACGAGCGCCGCGTCCATCGCGAAGATTCTTCAGGCCAACGGTTACAACACTGCTGCCATCGGGAAATGGCATCTCACACCGGACAGCCAGCAGGGACCAGCGGGACCCTTCGACCGCTGGCCAAACGCGCTGGGCTTCGATTATTTCTGGGGATTTCTCGGCGGCGAAACCGGTCAGTTCGATCCGCTGCTGGCCGAGAACAACAAAATCATCGGCGTGCCGACGGAGAAAAATTTTTATTTCAACGACGCGATGGTTGAGCACTCGATTGATTGGATTCGGGACCAGAAAGCACAGGCTCCGGATAAGCCGTTCTTTCTCTATTTCTCTACCGGCGCAAGCCACGCGCCGCATCAGGTGCCCAAGGAATGGAGCGACAAATACAAAGGCAAATTCGATCAGGGCTGGGACAAATTGCGTGAAGAGACGTTCGCGCGGCAGAAACAGCTCGGCGTAATTCCAGCCAATGCCAAACTCACGCCGCGCGACCCGGCGTTCCCCGCGTGGGACACCGCATCGCCGGAATTAAAGAAATTGTACACGCGCCAGATGGAAGTTTATGCGGGCTACCAGGAAAACACGGATCACGCCGTCGGGCGCGTGGTGAAAGCAATCGAGGACATGGGTCTGGCTGATAATACGCTGATCATTTACATCTTCGGCGACAACGGCGCGAGCATGGAAGGCACCGAGACCGGAACCTTCAACGAGATGACCACGCTCAACGGCATTCCGCTCAGCGCCGAACAGCAGTTGAAAGCAATCAAAGCTTACGGCGGCCTCGAAAAATGGGGCGGCCCGGACATGGCTCCGCATTACGCGGCGGCATGGGCGTGGGCTGGCGACGCGCCGTTTAAATGGGGGAAACAAGTCGCCTCGCATCTAGGCGGCACTCGCAACCCGATGGTGATTGCGTGGCCAAAACGCATCAAAGACAAAGGCGGCCTGCGCACTCAGTTCACTCACTGCATCGATGTCGCGCCGACGATCCTCGAGGTCGCCGGTTTGCCGCAGCCGAAAGAAGTCAACGGCGTGGCGCAGATGCCGATGCACGGCGTGAGTTTTCTTTTTACGTTCGATGACGCCAACGCACCGTCGCGGCACACGCAACAGTATTTCGAGATTCTGGGTAATCGAGCCATGTACAAAGATGGCTGGCTCGCGTGTTGGCGGCTGGATCGAACTCCATGGAAGATCGATCCCGAAACGCTGGCGCGATTCGCACCGGGCAAATGGGACCCGGACAAGGACAAGTGCGAGTTGTATAACCTCGACGAGGATTTCTCGCAGGCGGACGATGTCGCAGACAAATACCCGGACAAAGTGCAGGAGCTAACGGCGCTATTCTGGGCCGAGGCGCAGAAATATCAGGTCCTGCCGTTGCTTGGAGAGATGGCTACCGTGTGGGGTTTTCCCAAAGAACTGCCGGATCAGACGAAGTTCATCTACTACGACGGCACTGAAAACATCTCATCCGGGATGATCCCGCCGATTTACAATCGTTCCTACAGTATCAGTGCGGACTTGTTCAATCCGGGACGATCGGGTGCGATTCGATTGCGTCCCGGCCTGGCAGGCGTCATCGTGACCGAGTCCAGTTTCCTCGGCGGCTTTTCGCTCTATGTCGAAGGCGGTCATCTGAAGCACACCTACAGCTTGCTTGGTTTGAAACTGGACACCATCAGTTCGCGCGATGAATTGCCCAAAGGCAAAGTCAATGTGCGCTACGAGTTCACCGCCGATAAGCCGGGCCAGTTTGGCACCGGCGGCACGAGCCGGCTTTTCATCAATGGCAAACAGCAAGCCGAGGCGAAAATGGAGCATAGTGTACCGTTTCGGTTCGCTTCTTACGCAGGCATGGACATCGGCACCGACAACGGTCTCCCAGTAGTCCCGAAACTTTGGTACGCGAAACTCCTACCGAAGCATTTCCAAGGCACGATCGAAAAGGTAGAGCTCGACCTCGGCCCGGCGAAAGTCAGCGCCGAAGATCTCCAGCGGCTATATCTCGAACGCTTCGCCAGCGCAATCCGCAATTAAATGATCCCGGGTCAGCGAAATCGGAAATCGGCAATCGCAAATCGAAAATGAACTGAGCCGGCAGTCGGATTCGAACCGACGACCTGCTGATTACAAATCAGCTGCTCTACCAGCTGAGCTATGCCGGCGCAGGGAAAGTTAAAACGTTACAAGCGTTACAAGTTAAAACGGAAGCGTGAAAATGCCATTGTAACTTTTGCAATCGTTGATCGTTTGTCCGTTACTCGCGCATCCGTGAGTACGCGGAAAGCGGCTCCGCGGTTTCCAAGTTTTTGATGACAGTACTCAGGTACACCGATTCGGGATAGAACGCTTTGTATTTGGTGATCTCCGCCCGATTCAAGACCTTGAAGCCGTAGCGTTCGAACATTTTTTCGCCACGCCGGCTTTCGAAGGTGACGATCTGCCCGCACACGCGTTTTTCGCCGGAGCGATAAAGATAACTCAGATACGCGCTCATCAGCGCGCGTGTAGTCGAAACTTTTCGCGCCCCCGGCAGGAGATTGATGTGAAAATGCGGGACGCGCCGCGGCTGGGCGGGCACTTCGCGCCAGCCGTACATGAGGACCCACCGAATGAAGCGGCGCGAGCGCGCATTGTATCGGAAATAGCGGGTCAGCGCGCGAAAGAACAGCCACACGTTTTGATAAAGCGCGTAGAGCTGGTTTTGCAGCGGCTTGCGCGAGCCAAGCAGATAGCCGCGAATTTCGCCGCCCACCTCCAGGAGAAAACAGGATTCCGGTTCGTGATCGGTGTAATAGGTGGTGAGAAAATCAGCGAACAATTCTCGGTCCTCGTACACGGGATCAATCGGTTCGCCAAGGAAACCGGTCTCACAGCAGAGTTTTCTTACCGCCTCGCGGTCCGATCTGCGATAGCCACGAATTAGGAACGGCTTGTGGTCGTCGTTCGTCATTTAAAATCGGCGGTATTTTGAGCGAAGCTCGCGATAAATGCAAAACAGTTCCTCAAATACGCGCGGCCAGCTGTAGAGGTCCTGCGCGGTCTGGGCAGCGCTGTTGCCCAGGCTGGACAATTTTTTTGCGCTTGAACCTTCAATCGCCTCTGCCAGCGCTTCCGCGCTGTTCTCGCGTGCCCAAGATCCCTGGTCATGACAAATGATCCGGTCCATGTAGCTCCCGCGAATCCCCACAATCGGCGTCCCGCATACCTGACTTTCCAAGGCGACAAGGCCGAACGTTTCCTGGATACCCGGGTGAACGAACAGACCAGCAGCGCGGTAGTAACGGGCCAGATCAGCAGAATTGGTGCAGTACGAAATCCACGAAATGTTATTCCCGCAATCGCGGGACTGCAATTTTTGTAATCTTTTTCGCTGCGGTCCGTCGCCGATTACCACGAGATGAAACTGATTTCCGTTTCGACGGCTTAGAAGCTCGAACGCTCTAAACAGCGTTTGCGTATTTTTTTCCCGGGCCAAACGTCCGACGTAAAGAAGCACTGTCTGCCCGCAGCCAACGCCTAACGAGTGGCGAGTCGCAGCGGTGTCATCTGGAACGGGCTTGAAAATATCTGTGTTCACGCCCAATCGTACAGCGCGGATATTGCGCACACCCCATTCCGAGAGGACGCCGGCCAGCGCCTCCGAAGGCACGAGCGTAAGCTGAAAGCGATTGTAAACTTTGCGCACATACGCGCGCGTCAGTGTCATCGCGCGCTGCGTGGCGCGTTTGCCCAGAAATCTTGCGCCGCGCCGGAGGTACGCTTCCGAAAAATGCGAATGATAAAAACCAACCACCGGGACCTTCAGCGCGCGGCCGGTGGCGATTGCTTTCCATCCGATTTGGTATGGGTCGCTCGATTCGATCAGATCGGGACGCTCATGTTCCAGGATTTCTCCGACCGCGCGCAGATTGAGCAACGCGCGATAACGCGAGCTGCGGGATACCAACGGCGAGTGAATTGAATAGACGCGTGACTGTGAATCCGTTTTTAGTTCCGTCTTTGGTCCGGGCACAATGAGAACGTGCTCGTCCTCAGGCGAGTGATCTCTGATGTAGGCAATTTTCTCGTGAACGTACCGTTTCACGCCCCCGCTTAGCGGCGAATAAAACTGGGTCAGATCGCAGATCTTCATATGTGCGTTGTCAGGCTGAGCGGAGTCGAAGCATCTTTGATTTGCCGGGTGCCTCCAGGGCGAGCAAGGGAGTTAGAGATTCCTCGACTTCGCTCGGAATGACAAGAGAAACGCGATGATCGCGCCCCTGCGATCAAGCATGCGATTCCAGCTCGCTCAGGTATTTCTCAGCGTCCATGGCCGCGGCGCAGCCCGTTCCGGCAGCGGTAACGGCTTGTTTGTAAACGCGGTCGGCCACGTCGCCTGCGATGAAAACGCCGGGATGCTTGCTCTCGACGAGATTTTTCGCAAGCAGATAGCCGTCCGGGTCGGTATCCAGCTTGCCCTGATAAGCTTTCGTGTTTGGATCATGACCGATTGCCATGAACACGCACGCCACCTCCAGCTCGCGTTCTTCGCCGGTCTTCGCGTTGCGCAATCGCACGGCGCGCATCTCGCCTTTTTCATCGGGAATGTATTCGGTTACGATAGTGTTCCAGATTGGCTCGATCTTCTTGTTCGCAAATACCCGGTCCTGCATGATTTTGGAAGCGCGCATCTTATCGCGGCGATGGATCAGATAAACCTTCGAAGCAAACCGGGTCAAAAACAACGATTCCTCCGCTGCGGAATCTCCGCCCCCCACCACGCAGACCGGCACGTTCTTGTAAAACGCTCCGTCGCACGTTGCGCAACTCGTCAGGCCGTGTCCGATCAATTTCTCTTCGTTTTCCAGTCCGAGGTAGCGAGCTGATGCTCCGCTGGTGATGATCAGCGCCTGCGTCTCCAGCCATTCATCATCGGCTTTCACGCGGATGTGTTTGTTGCGCATATCGAAATCGGTCACTTCAGCATAGGAAAACCGGGCGCCGAATTTCTCGGCCTGTTTGTGCATGTTGAGAATGAGCTGTGGCCCATCAATTCCATCCGGGAAACCCGGATAATTTTCCACCAACGTCGTGGTTGAGAGCTGTCCGCCGGGCTGCCGCCCTTCCAAGACAAGCGGGCTGAGATTAGCCCGCGCAGCGTAAATCGCCGCAGTCAACCCCGCGCAACCGCTTCCCACAACGATCACCTTCTCCATGAGTAAACTTAGCACAGGGCGCAAGTTTCAAAGCCCACAGCTGCTGGCCGCAATCGCGCAGCGGAAGTCACGCCGCGACGTGCACGACGATTTTGTGGAAGCCGGTGACGCCAGAGAATGGGTTGCGATCTTCTTCCCATTCCTGCACGTAGCCTTCGCCGTCAGTTGCGCGGACAACGAGGACGTAATCACCGCCCGAATCTGGCATCCATTCTGTCTTCCAAAGCGACCAGGCAAGATCGCCGCCGGAATAATAGATCTGGACGTCGCGCCAGGATTTGCCGTCATCGAAGCTGAGTTCCACGCGCGAAATACCGCGGTCGCCCCCATAGGCGATGCCTTTCACTTCGATGGGATTGTCTAACTTGCCTAACGAGAATTGCGACTCGTGATCGGGCACATCGAGGCGAGAACGCGTCGGCGTGATGAAATCGGGCCCCCAGCCTTGCGTTTCGTAAAACCCTTTCGCATTCGCGTCAGTCACTTCAATGCGGGTGAGCCATTTCACATGTTTTTCGCCAAAGTAACCGGGCACAATCACGCGCAACGGATAGCCGTGCCGATGCGGCAACGGCACGCCGTTCATCTCGTATGCGAGCAGCGTGGTCGGTTCCAGCGCTTTCTCGAGCGGGATGGTGTCGGTGTAATTATCAACGCCGTGAAGGCGCACCCGTGCGGCGCCTGAAAGTGGTACCGCTTGATCGAGCAGCTCGCGCAGCGGGATGCCTTTCCAGATGGCGTTGCTGATCAGGCCAGCGTCGAGCCCGTTGCTGATGCACATTAGCGTCGTCTGCTGCTCGCGCGCGGGCAGGCCGACGAGATCCTGGAAACGCCAGGTGGCGCGATTTTG
>Ga0066709_100005672_pt1 | contig 10347 bp, 8 predicted proteins | sample GraSoiAngelo_158_FD_79665 | JGI IMG/M metagenome (GOLD analysis project Ga0066709, IMG submission 79665) | Grasslands soil microbial communities from the Angelo Coastal Reserve, California, USA - 14_1009_16_30cm | ecosystem: Environmental > Terrestrial > Soil > Grasslands | place: USA... | reverse complement strand
GCAGCGGTTTGGCTCTCAGGCACATGTGGGGAGCCTCGTTGAATTTGTCTCTGATGCCCTGCGGCAGGAAATGGGATTGACGTCGCCAACCCAGGGATTCGACCGGGAGACCAGTCCCATCGAACTGCCGATCTTTCTCCAACGACGAATCCCTGAGCCGAATGTCTCATTGGAAACCGTTCGGAAACTGGTGGACTTCGTGGCCCTGCTGGCCCCGCCGGCTCGTGATGCAGAGTTCGTCGGCGAAGCTCATCAGGTGACACGAGGCGAGCGGCTATTCCGCGAGCTCGCCTGCGCAAAATGCCATGTTCCCGCCTTCCGGACCGGCGCGAAACCCTTTATGAGGATGGGCGATCCGACGCCCGTGACTTTCTCCGTGCTTCTGGATCGAGAAGTGTCGCCCTATTCCGACTTTCTCCTTCACGATTTGGGTCCGACGCTGAATGACGGGATCGCGTTAGGCGTGGCGAAGCCGGGAGAGTATCGGACCCCACCGCTCTGGGGCGTGCGGTTCCGAATACATCAGTTGCTGCATGACGCCAGGGCCAATAACTTCGAACAGGCGATTGTCTACCATGGAGGCGAGGCGGCTGCTTCGCGGAATCGCTTCCTGCGCCTGCCTAACGAGGATCGTCAGGCGCTGATCGAGTTTCTGAAAACGCTGTAGAGTTTACACTTCCTAGGGCATGCAGGAGGATGAAGGTCTTGGACAGTGCCGCCGTCCCGCTGTTCGCACAACCCATTCAAAGTCGGCGCGACAGTCAACGCGGCCCTGGGCCGGTGATTCCCATCCGCCTCGGACGATGGTGATACAAAGGGTTCAACGGTCCTTTGGATTATTTCCTTCTCATTCGTGCGTAATTGTGCTATCCTCTCGTCCGTGAGTGAGATGCCACCCTCAGCCTATCTGCCCCAGAACTACGCAGCAGATTAGGACACAGAAGCCTTCTCTCCTCGGAAGTAGAGCATAGTCCTGCGGCGTCACTGAAGGGAACTCGAACAAGGGCGTACAATAAGCGATCCGATTATTCAACGGCATGGAGTGGTAAAACGCCAGATACTCAGGTCCGAGGCGCTTGCTGCTCCGGAGAGGAAATCCTCATGCTTGTGTTCCTGATTCACGTCCGCGATCCTCAGTTTTACGCCCTGCCGGCAGCGACTCGCGCCGAAAACGGACACATTCGGGTCATGGGATTCCCCCCGATCGGTATCATGTCGCTCTCAGCTGTGCTGAAGCGCGCAGGCCACGAGTGTGTGATGTTCGACCAGGCGAATCCGGAGACACCCAATGAGGTCATCGTTGAGGAAATCAATCGGCGGCAGCCCGCCCTCGTCGGCTTGAGTTTCCTCAGCACAACCAGCTACCCGTACGCGAAGATCCTCGCTCGCCAGATCCGCGCCGCCAATACAAAGGTGAAGCTGGCGTTCGGAGGGGTGTTTGTCAGCCTCAATGCTCAGTTGGTCAAGCACCAATGCCCGGAAGTAGACTTTGTCTGCCGCGGGGACGGGGAGCAACTCATTCTTGATCTCGTCGAGCGTGTGGACGATTTGGCCGACGTCGCGGGACTCACCTGGGCGAAGGATGGTCATGTGATCACCAACCCCAACCGATCGATGGAGCGCCACCTTGATCAGTGGCCGTTTCCCGATCGGGAGGGCCTGCCGTTGGACTTCGTCGAATCCATGCCGCTCGATGTGCCGGCCGTCCTGTCCATGGAGCGGTTCACGACCATGCAGACCTCGCGCGGATGCCCCTGGCCCTGCGTCTTCTGCGATATTCCGATCTTCAACGAGGGGAAGTGGCGTTCCCGCAGTCCGCAGCACGTGGTGGAGGAATTCAAGTATCTCCAGGACCTCGGGTATGGTGCCGTCGCCTTCGTTGACGACCACTTTCTGCTGCAACCTAAGCGCATCGAGGCCATCTGCAAGGGCATCATTGACAATGGCATTACGATTCAGTGGGGTTGTGAAGGGCGAGTGGACTCGGTGGCCCAGCACTTATTTCCCTTGATGGCGAAGGCCAACTGCCGCACCTTGATGTTCGGGATCGAAAGTGGGAGTCAGAAGGTATTGGACAGGCTCAAGAAGGAGCAGACGTTGGCGGAGGTGGAGGCCGCGGTGACGAATGCCAAGCAGGCGGGCATCGAGATCGTGCATGGGTTCTTCGTCGTCGGCAATCCGGATGAGACCGTCGAGGACATGAAAGCGACCTTCGACTTCGCGTCAAAGCTGCGCCTCGATACCTTCGGCTTCAACCGGCTGTGCGTCTATCGCGGGACGCCGCTGTGGCACGAGTATGTGAAGCGGGGGCTGGTGAGTGAACAGACCGATTGGTACAAGTATTTCAAGTGTTCGGAAATCGATCCGACCTGCCTCCCCGGTGAGGTGATCAACGACGAACGCCGCGCAGGGTTGCGACGCCTGTTCCTCTACAAACTGCTGCATTACCCGGTGCAAACGTTCAGGCTGCTGCGGCGCTTCTTGCGTTACATGCCCGTGCGGGATGTGGTCTATCTGATCGTCAAGCCGTTCCTTGGGAAAAAGAAGGGGGCCACGAAGGCCGAAGTTCTGACGCGCGCCGTCGAGCATGGAGCGATGAAGGACGCGGCGGCCAATCTGACACAGCTGACCGACGAGGTGCTCGAACATGTGCTGCAGGAGTCGAGGGCCGAGCGCCTCCGGATTCAACAAGAAGCAGAAGGTTCACGAGAGTTGCCGATGATCTCCGCTCGGTAGGCGCCCGATCCGTCAGACCGAAACCCCCCACAGATTCTTGGCCACAGTCCCGATCGCGTAGGTGATCCCGACAGCCGCGGTAATGATGATGAGGTTCAGCAGGACGCGCCGCCTGACGTTCATGCCGGACAGGAAGGCCAGGAGCGTGGAGACCAGGATGACCATGCTGCCGGCGGCCACGAGCGAGAATAACGCGTTCGTCGCGCCGAGCAACACCGGCAGCACAGGGACCATCGCGCCTCCGAAATAACTGCACCCGACCACCACGGCTGAACTGAAGGGCTGTTCCTCCATCTGCGATGAGCCGATCTCCTCACCCAGGAATTGCTTCTTGTCGAACTGCGTCGCTTTGACTTCCTTCTCGGAGTTCAGCGCGGCATAGGCGCCGGCGCCCATGGAAAGTGCTCCGGCCACGGCCGTGGTCGAGGCGGCGATCAGAACCGTGACCGCATCGCCGAAGGCGCCGAAAAAGCCGCTCACCGCACCCAGGATCTCGACCAACCCGTCGTTCAATCCAAGGAAGATGTTACGAATCTTCTCCGGATTGATTTTCCGCTCTGTCAACCGGGTCACCAGGACGTCCTCATGCTTGAATTCGTCCATGAGGATGTCCTTGAGCGCGTCCCCGAGCGGTCCGTCCTTGTACACCTTCCAGAGCGACAGGTATTTCCGAACTCCGTAGACCTCGATCGCTTCCAGCACCAGATGCACGGCGGTTGATCCGAAGATGCGGCAAATCTGCACAAAGAACCAGAGCTTGAAGCGGCGTCCGAAATCGAGGGCAGTGAGCTTGGTGTCGAAGAACCGTTGCCAGAAGGCCAGGTGCTCCGCCTCGACCCTGATCAGCTCATCCAGCACCATCTGGGAGTCTCGGTCCGTGATGTTGCGGAGGGCTTTGTAGAGCGACAGATCGAACAGCTCATCCAGGATCAGCGTCCGCGCGAGTTTCGGATCGTGTTGCTGTGGCGTCATCATCAAATTGCCCAAGCGGGTGATCTGCTGCTGGAAGATGACGAAGAGAGGGGCGGATTATAGCAGATCAGCTGGGGGGTCAGTGGGAAGTGAGCAACTCAAGCTGAAATTGACGCACAAAAAAGAACAAAGAATGAAGCTACTCAGGTTCCCCTGCAGTCCTAGATGAATGCAAATTCCCACGGTGATCCGCCCCAAGTGGTTTTTTCATGGGGGAACCATCCCGCTCTGACCGGCCTCTGGGAGTACATTCACCCCTGTAAGCTGTGCCAGCAGCCATTTTGCACGCCATACCTAGGCTTCGAGGTTGCACCACGCCTATCTGACCCCATCCTCGTTTCATGAGCCTATTTTCCCCCAGCGCATAGTGGCCTATCTCTTGCTCATCCCATTGGGAGGCATCTGTCCCGCCAGTGAGCCTGGGGCGCTGAATCCAATGGGCCTGAACAGGTCATTCAAGGGTACGGAGACGATCCTGCTCGTCGAAGACGAACTAGGAGTTCGAGCCCTGACGCAGTATGGGCTACAGCTGTACGGTTATACCGTGCTGACGGCGCGGGACGGGGAGGAAGCCATCCTGATGAGCAAGCGGCACGAGGGGCGGATTCACGCCCTCGTAACCGATGTCGCGATGCCGAAATTGAATGGGCCAAAACTGGCCCGTCACTTGGTGGCTCTTCACCCGAGGATAAAGGTATTGTTCATGTCAGGTGATGACAATGCCGACGCCTCGACGTTCAATGGTGCGAATCAGAAGCGGACAGAACTGCTAAAAAAACCCTTTGCCCTTGATCTGCTAGCCAGAAACTTGCGTGAGTTACTAGATATAAAATCTTGAGCTCATTATTCATCGTGAGATTGTGCATTGCCCAGGATCCTTCGGTTTCATGTCCGTATTTTGTCTGTGAGCCTCTCCAACCGGTTCCCCAACAGCCAAAAGTCACTAAAGAGGCTGGCAGACAAGGCGCGCAAGTACCTGAAGATGCATGAGATCTGCCGCGTGCTCCGCTTCAGAAGGCCTGTCCTCGGTCGGTGCGATATCGGTGCTATATTAGTTCAAAGAGGGCGATGAATCATATGAACCACCAACCAGGAGTATAAGTTATGGATGCTCGTTACCTCACACCATGCCTCGTGGGCGCGGTCGGGCTGATGCTCTTGATCGCACCAGCTTGCAGCATGAGATCAGTTCAGACAGGCTCTGATTCATCCGAAGGAGGTCCACTGCGAGGGTTTGAACGTCTCCAACCAGGGCAGACCGCGTCCGAGGAGCGACTGAGCGGGGGAACCATGGTCGCCAAGTCGCAGCCGTCCGAGCGTAGCAGCCAAAAAGAAGCAGAAATTCGCCGTGAGCAAGCGGCTGCTGCTACAGCAGGACTCAACGATGTCTTCTTTGCCTTTGACAGCTGGTCCCTGACGGAAGAGGGCATGCAGTCGCTGGCGCGGAATGCTGAATGGATCAAAGCAAACCCCAACGCCCGCCTCAAAATTGGAGGGCATGCCGACGAGCGGGGCACCCAAGCCTACAACATTGTGTTGGGCGAGAAGCGGGCCAAGACGACTCGCAACTATCTTGCTGAGCTTGGCGTGGGAGTCAATCGGCTGGCGATCGTCTCCTACGGAAAGGAACGGCCTTTCTGCAAAGAGTCTGATGAGTCCTGCTATCAGAAGAATCGGCGTGGGCAGATGCTGCTAGGCGTGTCCAAAGCCACAAAGAAGGCGAGCGGCGCAGCCCAGTAATGGACAGGATGCGTCTTGGGTGCGGAGGGCACGGACAGGTGGCTCGATTGGGCCGATCCTGTCCGTGATCCTTCCCTGACCAACCCCGGCCCACCACTGGTGCTCACCGTTCCATTGCATCGCGAGCAGGCCCCTGGAATCCTTCGGACCCTCATCCGCAACGCCCCGGCTGACGCCCACCAACCCCTCGTCGAATTTCTAGGAATATCGCCCGTCCCCATCCGGCTCTGATTGAACCGGGCGCACCGGTCGCGAAGAGGAGGGCGCGCTGACGGCGCGTTCACGCCAGCTCTCGGCCCTTAGGCGGCGTTGGATTTACTATGAGCAGGTCTGTGAGAGTGGGAATGGGGCGGGACCCTGCGCCTCGACAGCAAATCCTTCACGACGAGCACGAGGAGCGCAAGCGGAGGCACAAGAAAGATGAGGTACCACCAGGCCCAGAGAGTCGGATTGTGCATGAGCGTCCCTCCTTCCTATGGCTCCTCTGCTGAGCAAAGTATGTGCCGTTGGGCCGGGCGACGAAATCGAGACTGGGGAATAGTGAGAACTACCGCAGGATTCCAGCCTGTCATCACGACCGCTTAAGGGCTTGCGCAACAGCGGATGACTCATTGCGCCGGGGAAGCGCGTGACTTAATCACAACAGGTTGTCGTGAGTTTACGACAAATCTGGGATGCGGTTGCTGCGCCTGTTCCATGGCTGCCATAGCCCGCCCCATGAGCAGAAGCATTAGAAGGCCAATAAGTAGTAGTTCGAGAATCTAAAAGAACAGCCCTCCGGTGGGCGGCTGGAGCCTATTTGCTCCTTGCTGCAGGTTCGCCACAACCCTCCCTTCAGGGATTCTCCTACCCCCGAATCCAGTATTGACAGACGGTATTTCCCTGACTTTACCGCCTGTCTGTAAAGCGCGGAAAGAGATATAGAAGAGACATGGCAAAGATGCTCATAAGTGGATGGTGAGGTAGGCACGTAATCGATTCCTCACTGAAAGGAGGCCCACAATGAATTGTCACCGATGCAATGGCCTGATGGTGGTGGATCATTTTATCGACATGGAGGATGAAATGGGGTGCCTCTGGATGAGAGGCTGGCGTTGCATGAATTGTGGGGCGGTCGAGGATCCCGAAATCTATCGTCACCGCATGATTCAAAGCTCATTGCGTGACCGGCTAGCCAAGATGGTCGCGCCGAAGAGAGCCAGAAAATCGAGAGAAGTGGTTCCCTTGAGCGCCTGATCTCTGGCAATCCATCGCGAGAGGGGCTCATGGAGGAGAACCACAGAGAATGACTCAGACGATGATCAATAATCAGAGGTGCAGATCTCGGATGGTGCACCAGCTCGCGATCGCGGGCTGGTGCATTATGATCCTCGCCGGGCTTTGCATCCTCCCAATCGGGGAGGCCAGGGCGAAAAGCCCCTCTCACGACGCGCTCATCCCCGTGTTGGGCACCACGGTGGAAATGCACCCAACCGGTCAGGTGGTCTACCTCGTCTTGTCGTTCGAGAAACGGAGTGATGAAGGCGGCCTCGCCGTGTTATTCAAGAGCACACCCGGCCGTTTCTCGCTGGTGACGCAAACGGCTGTTGAGGAGGCCATCTATCGCACCGCCCATGCGCTTGGTGTCTCCCCTCATTCCTGGACGGTCATGTTGTCACTTCCCTATTCAGGCGTCACCATGTACGGAGGAAGTTGTGCGGCCATGATTGCCCTGAGTGTGGCGGTGCTAGCCAAGGGCGGGGACATTCCCGCTGATCGGGTCATCACGGGGACGGTCACACCGGACGGTCACATCGGGCCAGTCGGTGCCGTCCCACTGAAGGTGGCCGCGGTGAATGAGGCACAGCTGCGCCACGTGCTGGTACCGGACGTGCAAGACGGAACGGAAGCCGACTGGGAGACACCTTTTCTCATGCAGGTTTCACCTGTCGGTACCGTCACCCAAGCCTATCAAGCCTTCACGGATCACCAGAGCATTCCATAGCTGCCGCGCATGCTGCCAGACGTCTCCTAAGCCATCCCCCTGCACCTCGCGAGCTTGGGTTCGGCTTCCTCCGCAACCTCATCATCCGGAACTTCATCCCCAATGCCGCCTGACTCCCACCCGATGACCTCGACTATCCGCGACAGAGTCGTTGATGTCGTGATACAAAGTAAAGACTTGACTCTCTGCATCAGACTTTGTATGACCGCACTCGAAAGAAAACATGTCTAGAGACAGCAGGAAGCCCGAACCCCAGCAGCCCAGTCCCCGTGCTCCCAGACCTGAGGCGACCGTCTCGGCAGTCGAGATGGGGGCTCGCCAGCGGGAGATCTCCGTTTCCGAGTTCTTCACCAAGAACCGGCATCTCTTGGGTTTCGACAACCCGAGAAAGGCGCTGCTCACGTGCGTCAAGGAGGCCGTCGATAATGCGCTTGATGCATGTGAGGAAGCCGGAATCCTCCCTGAAGTGATCGTCAAGCTGGAGGTCGTCTCGAATGGCGAAGCTCCGCCGCCTCCCAGCCAGGCGAGCCGCTTCAGGATTACGGTCACCGACTACGGCCCCGGCATCGTCCGCCAACAGGTTCCTCGGATATTCGCGAAGCTCCTCTACGGGTCCAAGTTCCATCGGCTGCGCATGAGCCGAGGACAGCAGGGGATCGGCATCTCAGCCGCCGGCATGTACGGTCAGCTGACAACAGGCAAACCAGTCCGGATTATCTCCCGCACTAGCGCGAGGACGCCCGCCCATTACTTTGAGGTCCAGATCGATACGAAGAAGAACGAGCCTCGGATTCTTGAAAAAAAGCAGATTCACTGGGATAGCCATCGTGGAACCCAGGTGACCATCGAAGTCGAGGGCCGCTATCAGAAGGGACGTGCCTCAGTGGACGAGTACATCGAGCAGACCATCATCACCAATCCACACGTCAAGCTCACCTACATCACTCCGGAGGGAGAGACCAAGGAATATCCCCGGACGTACCATGAACTCCCCCCGTCGCCACGCGAGATCAAGCCGCACCCTTACGGCATCGAACTCGGGATGCTGCTGAAGATGCTTCAGGACACCAAGAGTCACTGGCTCTCGGGGTTCCTGGCCGGGGATTTCAGCCGCGTCTCTCCTCGGCTCGCCGAGGAAATCTGCAAGGCGGCGGGGATCTCGCCCCGCAAGCGCCCCCGGGACATCCACGGGCACGCCGCCGAGGCGCTGTATAAAGCCATCCAGTCCACAAAGATCATGGCGCCACCGACCAACTGCCTCTCCCCGATCGGCGAAAAGGCCATCCTCTCCGGCCTGTATCAGCAAATCAAGGGGGAGTTCTATACGGCAGTGAGCCGGCCGCCGGCGGTGTACCGCGGGAACCCCTTCGTGATCGAGGCGGGGTTGGCCTACGGCCAGGGGCTGAAAGAGGCGGCGGAAAACCAGGAAGAGAAGAAGATTCCACTGGCCGAAGGGGAGGATCAAGAAGGCAACCACGAGCTGGCCCGCGTGATCCGCTATGCCAACCGCGTGCCGCTGCTCTATCAGCAGTCTGCCTGCGCCATCTTCAAGTCAGTGCTCGACACCACCTGGCGCAACTACGGCGTGGCTCAGTCCAGAAGCGCGCTTCCGGCGGGCCCCATGGTGATTCTCGTCCATATGGCCTCCGTCTGGGTTCCGTTTACCAGCGAATCCAAGGAGGCGATCGCCGATTACGATGAGATCCGTAAAGAGATCACGCTGGCTCTGCGTGAATGCGGCCGCCGTCTCGGAACCTTCCTCAAACGACGAGAGCGGGCCCAGAGCGAGTACCGGCGGCGCAACATCTTCGAACTGTACATCGAGGAAGTCGTCGAGGCCTGCAATCGCCTCAAGGGGGGCCGATTGCCTACGGGGAAACTGAAAGAGCAGCTTCAGAAGATCGCCATGAAGCGGACCGGCGGCGAGAAGACCGATGAGTTGCTGGGAAAGAAGGGAGGTGGCCCGGAAGGCCTTCCGCACTCGATCATCGTCACCCCGGAGGGCATTGAAGGAGAGGTGTCGGTTCCGATCGCTGAGGTGCCACCTGAGACCATACCCCCGAAAGAAGCTACAGAAGACGACGAGGAGGCTGGGGAGCCGGCGCGGGTGAGTGGGCAGGCCACGCGTCAGGCGACGGACAAGAGGAAGGCCGCCAGACCGACGCGGCGCGTCCACCGACCGTCGTCGGCCGAAGCCGACTTCGGCACGGCGCCCAAAGGCTCTGGCCGACGGGTCGGTCGGCGTAGGCCGAAGCCTCAACGCAAGACGACAGCAAGGAAGGCAGCCGACAGACCCAAGAAACGCGCAACGCGGAAGAGGAGATAGCAATTACCATGGCGCAAACGCAGCGAACGAAAAGCAGCTCGGTCGAGCGGAAGCTCATCGGTGTGGCCGACGCGGTGATCACCGCCGCCCAACGGCGCCAGGATCCCACGCTCCTGATCCCAGTCCGCTCCCTTTCGAACGTCACGTTCAACGAGCACAAGGGCTTGATCGAAATGGGCAAAGGGAAACAGGCCCGCTCGTTTTTCAACGTCGGGATGGCCAAGAAGTTCATGCAGACCGTCCTCGTGGCTGACGCCCTCTGCGAGCTCCAGCGCGCGGACCTCACGACTTCGCTCAGGGAGATCTACTATCGGACCAAGCACACGATCAAGGACTCGCACGAGAACACGTTCGACACCCAGGATGAATCAGACCCGGTCATCGAGGACCTTGAGGTGTCGCTGGAGGCCCTCCGGGAAGAGCTGCACGTGCGTGCCGAGAACGGCGGCTCCGTGGTCGGGCCGCTGGTGCTGGTTGATGACGGCGACCGAGTGGACTGCGCCAAGCTCGGCAAAGGCGGCTATTCAGTACCCTCCATCGTTGAGCCGGAATACCTTCAAATCAAGAAATGCACGGCCGATTTCGTCCT
>Ga0066709_100005671_pt1 | contig 10347 bp, 5 predicted proteins | sample GraSoiAngelo_158_FD_79665 | JGI IMG/M metagenome (GOLD analysis project Ga0066709, IMG submission 79665) | Grasslands soil microbial communities from the Angelo Coastal Reserve, California, USA - 14_1009_16_30cm | ecosystem: Environmental > Terrestrial > Soil > Grasslands | place: USA... | reverse complement strand
CTTGCCAGCGGAGCGAGTCGACGGACCGCCTCGGCAGGGGTCGTGCCGCGTCGCGCGAGCCTGCGGATCGCGGCGTCGAAGCGGGGATCGGTGGGGCCGGGGAAAGGCACTCCACCAGGGTGCGGCGCAGCCGAACGCCGGAGTGTGCCGAGTTGGTGACTCTTCGGGGGCCACGAGGCTTGAGTTACAAGGGGGGTTCGGGCCCACGCTGCGGCTGGCGGGTACCATCCCGCTCGTGGCCGAGCGCGACGACAAGCCGCTGAGCGAGCAGCTCGACGAGATCAGGGCCCAGCTGGACTGGGTCCGTGATTACCTTTGACCCGGAGGGGCTGAGGAAGCGCATCGCCGAGCTCGAGGAGGAGCTCGGCCGGCCAGGTTTCTGGGACGACCAACAGCATGCGGCGCGCGTGTCCGCCGAGCACGCGCGGCTCGCGCGCAGGCTCGAGACCTACGAGCGGCTCCGGCGCGACTTCGAGGACGCCCAGGAGCTCTTCGCAATGGACGGCGAGATGGAGGACGAGATCGCGCAGTCGATCGAGCCGCTCCGCAGCGAGCTCGACCGGCTCCAGGAGGACGCGCTCTTCACGGGCGAGTACGACTCGGGCGACGCCCTCGTCACGATCCAGGCGGGCACCGGCGGCACGGACGCGCAGGACTGGGCCGAGATGCTCCTTCGGATGTACCTGCGCTGGGCGGAGCGGCGCGGCTTCCAGACCGAGCTGCTCGAGGCGAGCCCGGGGGAGGAAGCGGGCCTCAAGTCGGCGACCTTCAGCGTCAAGGGCGAGAACGCCTACGGGATCCTGAAGGCGGAGCGCGGCCCGCACCGGCTCGTGCGCCTCTCCCCGTTCGACCAGGCGCATCGCCGCCACACGGCCTTCGCGGGCGTGATCGTGAGCCCGCTCCTCCCGGACGACGCCGAGGTCGAGCTCGACGAGTCCGACCTCCGGATCGACACGTACCGCGCAAGCGGCGCCGGCGGCCAGCACGTCAACAAGACCGACTCGGCCGTCCGGATCACGCACCTGCCCACGGGAACCGTGGTCCAGTGCCAGAACGAGCGCTCGCAGTCCTCGAACAAGCAGACGGCGCTGCGGCTGCTGCGGTCCAGGCTCGCGGAGCTCGCCGAGGAGGAACGCGAGGCAGAGCTGGCGAAGGAGCGGGGAGCCCGGCAGTCGATCGACTTCGGGAGCCAGATTCGCAGCTACGTGCTCCAGCCCTACCAGATGGTCAAGGATCTCCGGACCGACTACGAAACCGGCAACGTGCAGGCCGTTCTCGACGGCGACCTCGACGACTTCGTCCACGCCTACCTGCTCGCCAAGGCGGCGGGGAAGGTTGTGTAAGCCGGAGGTTTCGTTAGACTTGGGCGCGCTTCTCGACCTTGACCGGCGCGGCTTCCCAGGCCGCCCCTCCTTTACCCGGTGAAGACGTGAACCCGCCACAGACACTCACGCCTCCGCTCGAACTCGATCGGACGCCACCGCCGGCGAGCGCGGGGGCGATGATCGTCTTCGAAGGCGTCTCGAAGGAGTACGAGCACGCGATCCACGCGCTCGACGACGTCTCGCTCGTGATCGAGAAGGGCGAGTTCGTCTTCGTCGTCGGCGCCTCCGGCTCGGGGAAGTCGACGCTCATCCGGCTCCTCCTGAAGGAGATCGAGCCGACCGCGGGCCGGATCATCGTGGGCGGGCGCGACCTGACTCGCCTCAAGCGCTCGAAGGTGCCGTTGCTGCGCCGGAACGTGGGCTGCGTCTTCCAGGACTTCAAGTTGCTTCCGGCGCGGACGGCGGCCGAGAACGTCGCGTACGCGCTGAAGGTGCAGGGAGAGCCGCGCGTGTCGATCCGGCGGAAGGTGCCCGAGGTGCTGAACCTCGTCGGGCTCTCGCACAAGATGAACTCCTTACCGGACGAGCTCTCGGGCGGCGAGCAGCAGCGCGTCTCGATCGCGCGCGCCTTCGTCAACCACCCGCCGCTCCTCGTCTGCGACGAGCCGACCGGCAACCTCGATCCCGACACGTCCGTCGGGATCATGCAGCTCCTCTATCGCATCAACCGCGCGGGCACGACCGTCCTGATGGTCACCCACGATCGCGAGATGGTCGACAAGATGCGGCGCCGCGTCCTCGCGCTCGAGGAGGGCCGGCTGACGCGCGACGAGCGCCGCGGCGGCTACACCTCCGAATGAGGACGCGCATGCTCTTCGCGGAGGCGCTCCGCTCGCTCCGCGCGAGCGCATCCACGACCCTCGCGGCCACGATGACCGTCCTGATCGGGATGTTCCTGCTCGGGCTCTTCATCGCGCTCGGGTCGTGGGTCGTCTCCTGGAGCGACCACGTGAAGAAGGAGGTCATCGTCAAGGTCTTCTTCTGCACCCAGATGTCGTGCGGGTACGAGGCGAGCTCGGCCCAGATCAACGCCGTCGCCGCGAAGCTCCACGCCGACCCGCGGGTGAAGACCTTCACGTTCGTGTCGCAGGACGAGGCGCTGAAGCGCATGCGGAAGCGGCTCCCGGAGGTGTTCAAGGTCGGGCTGCCCTCGAATCCCTTCCCGGCCTCGGAGGAGGTCGAGCCGAAGAAGGCGGAGTACGCAGACGCGATCTACAAGAGCTTCACGCCGCACTCGCAGGGGGTCGAGAGCGTCAACTACGGCCAGAAGACGGCCAAGCGGATCTTGAGCGTGGCGAAGGTGATCGAGTCGATCTTCCTGCTCGCGGTGGTGATCCTGCTAGTCGCCTCGACGCTCTTGATCGCGAACACGATTCGGCTCTCGATCTTCTCGCGTCGGCGCGAGATCGAGGTGATGAAGCTCGTCGGCGCGACGAACTGGTTCGTCCGCGGGCCGTTCATGCTCGAAGGGCTGATCACGGGCGTCACGGGATCCGTCGCGGCGGTGATCCTGCTCCTGCTCGGCAAGGAGCTGGCGCTGCCGAGGATCCTGGGTCACATCAACGGCGGCTCCGACGTCAGCGCGATCCCGTTCTCGCTCAACGCCCTCGCCCTCGTGCTGGTCGGGCTGCTGCTCGGCGCCGCCGGCTCCGGGCTGACGCTGCGCCGCTTCCTCCGGGTCTAAATCGGCCTTTCTCTCCACGAGTCCCGCCGGGTCGGGGGCCACCGCACCTCCACCCCGCTATCGAGCGTAGCCGTGAAACTCGCACGCGTCTGTGACCCGGTCGTGCCAGATGCGTGACGCTTCGTCCCCGGAGCGCCCGCTCGTTGTGGAGATCGCACGGCGCGGCAAGCTCGTCGTCGGCGAGCCGTTCTTCACCCCCGGCGTCCCGCTCGTCCTCGACCGGAAGGGCCTCGGCGCCGCCGGTCCCGGCGACCTCGCCGTCGTCCGAACCGGTCGGGGCCGGGCGCGCCTCGAGCGCGTCCTCGGGCCGGCCCGCTCGATCGACGCCGCGCTCGACGGGCTCCTCGTCGAGGAGGGCCTCGGCGCTCCCACCGAGCCCTGCGACCCGCCTGCGGCGAGCCTCGAGGGGCGCGTCGACCTGCGCGACCTGCTCACGTTCACCATCGACCCGGAGACGGCCAAGGACTTCGACGACGCGCTCTCGATCCGTCGCGAGCCGGAGGGCCTCCGCGCCTGGGTGCACATCGCGGACGTGTCGTTCTTCGTCCCGGCCGGCACGCCGCTCGACCACGGCGCCGCCGACCGCGCGACCTCCGTCTACGTGCCCGGCCGCGTCGCGCCGATGCTCCCGCACGAGCTCGCCGACGACCTCTGCAGCCTCCGTCCCGGCGTCGACCGGGCGTGCGTGACCGTCGAGTTCCCGCCGCGCGGCGAGCCGCTCTTCTACCGCTCGACGATCCGCAGCCGGCACCGGCTCACCTACGGCCTCGCGGAGCGGATCCTCGCGGGGGCCGAGCCCGCCGAGCCCGACCTGACCGAAGCGCTGCGGGCGACGGATGAGCTCGCCGCCGACCTCCGCCGCCGCCGCTTCGCCCGCGGCGCGCTCCGGATCGAGAGCGCCGAGGTCACCTTCGAGTTTGACGGCCGCGGCGGCGTCGAGCGGGCATGGCGCGAGAGCGAGCCGCACGCGCACGCGCTCGTGGAGGAGCTGATGATCCGGGCGAACGAAGCGGTCGCGGGCCTGCTCTCGGCGCGCCGGCGCGAGACGCTCTACCGCGTCCACGAGCGCCCGGACCCGCAGGCGATCGCCCTTCTCCTCGCGCGCCTCGCCGACCTCGAGGTGCCGACGCCGCCGGCCCCCGAGGCCGACCACCTGACGCCGTCACAGGCCGCCGAGCTCGCGAGTGCGGCGAGCGAGGCCGTGACGGAGTACGTCCAGGGCGCGGGCCGGGGACGCGACGCCTTCCCGCAGCTCGTGCTTCGCTCCTTGAAGCAGGCGCGCTACCACCCGGAGAACCTCGGCCACTCCGGCCTCGCGAGCCCCGCCTACTGCCACTTCACCTCGCCGATCCGCCGCTACCCGGACCTCGTCTGCCACCGCGCGCTCCTTCGGGAGCTCGGCGCCTCAGACGATCCGGCGCCGGAAGACCTGGACGAGCTCGCGGAGCACACGTCGTTCCAGGAGCGCGCCGCCGCTCAGGTCGAGTACCGCGCCGACGAGCTCTGCCTCGCCTGGCTGCTCGAGAGCGAGCTCTTCCAACGTGGCTGGGACGAGCCCTACGAGGGCGAGATCGTCGGACTGATCGGATCGGGGCTCTTCGTCCGCTTCGGCGACGTCTTCGAGGGCTTCCTCCCGGCCCGCCGCCTCCCCGGCGACTACTTCGAGCTGAACCCGCTCGCGACCGCGCTCGTCGGCCGCCGGGCGGGCGGCACGTTCCGGCTCGGCGACCCGATCGGCGTACGCATCGAGGAGATCCGGCGCAGCGAGGGGAAGGTCGAGCTCTCGGCTTCCGCGTAAGGCATGAAGGGGGCGGCGGCGCCTCCTGTGTAGGCTGGCGCGGCCCCTCGGCTCGCGCGCTCGCTGCCTTTTAGCCGCAAAATGCGACCGGCTGCGGCCGACCGCGCTTGACTTACGGGCACGGCCGCGCCAGAGTCGACGCCGTCGGCGGGTCCGTCGTGCGGCGCGGCTCCCGGTCTCTCGTCAGGGGAGGTTTCGAGGCATGCGCCGCGATCTCGGCAGGCGTTCGTTTATCTCTAGCGCGCACTCGAGCCGCTTCGTGCGCGGGCTCGTCCTGGTAGCGCTGCTGGCCGGCGGGACGACGCTCGCCGTCGGCGGCGGAGCCCAGGCGCGAACGGTAGGCCCTACGTCGGAGCCGCCACCGCCGACCCAGACGAACCCGACGCCGGGGAACGGTCCGACGACGCCGCTCGGGCCCAACGACCCGACGGTGAACAGCGAGATCCCGATCTGCGGTGACCAGGACGGCTCCGAGCAGCCGCTCGTCTTCCAGTGCTCGAGCTACACCCGCGTACCGGACCAGCAGCTCTTGACCGTTCCGGGCTCGGGCCAGACGACTCTGACCTTCGACTACGTCTACAAGTCGGCGTCGCAGCTGAACGAGATCGCGCTGTTCAAGGTCGACGACGATCAGGGCTCGATCGGATCGCTCCATCCTGGCGACTCCGGCTACCTCGCGGCCGCCTATCAGCGCGCGCAGGTCGTCTTCCCCGGTGGCTCGAGTGCTTCGACAGCCGATCGCACGCTCTCGTTCACAGGCGGCGACCGGCTGGTGCTCATGCTCGTGACGACGACGCTCTCCGACCTCCAGGCCAACAATCCCACGAATTCCCCGTCGGGCTCACCGCACGCGTTCTTCTCCTTCGACTCGCTCAACCCCGACGCGGTCGACCACATGATCGGCTTCGTGCACACCGACGGCTCGCGCCAGTTCGCCTTCGAGGACTTCTTCGGCGGGGGCGACGGCGACTACAACGACGCCGTGTTCGACGTCCGCTCGGCCGCGCCGAGCGGCCCGCCGCCGCCCCAGAACTACACCTGCGGCGACGCCGGCATCTACGGCTCCAAGCTGGCGAAGTGCGCGAGCACGACGGTGAGCGAGCCGGTGAACACGCTCACGGGCGCGTTCGAGAACCAGGTCGAGGACGCATCGCTGCCGGGTTCCGGGATCCCGTTCACGTGGACCCGCTCGTACACCTCCGCCGACACCACGGTCGGAAGGCTCGGCCAGGGCTGGACGGACAGCCTCGCCGCGTCGCTTGCGGTGCAGGGCAACGGCGACGTGATCGTGCACTCCGAGGACGGGCAGCAGGTGTACTACACGAAGCAGCCGGACGGAAGCTTCGTCGGCGCGGCAGGCGCGCTGGCGACGCTCTCGGCCGTCGGCGCGAACTACCAGCTCGTCAGGAACGACCAGGTCACGTACACGTTCGACAGCCAGGGCAGGCTGACGGCGCTCGTGGACCGCAACAACCAGGGCCTCACGCTCGCGTATGACGGCTCCGGCCTCTTGAGCACGGTCACGGACGCCGCCGGTCGCCAGGTGACGCTCTCCTACAACGGCACGCTGCTCACGCAGCTCGCGCTCCCCGGCGGACGCACCGTCTCGTACGGCTACACGGGCGGCCTGCTCACGTCGGTCACGGACCTGAGGGGCAAGACCACGACCTACACCTACGACGCGTCCAACCGGCTGGCGAACATCGTCGATCCGCTGGGTCACGCCATCGTCCAGAACACCTATGACGCGAACGGGCGCGTGACGCAGCAGAAGGACGCGCTCGACAAGATCACGACCTTCGCCTGGGACAGCTCGACCCAGACGGCGACTGTGACCGACCCGCGCGGGAACGTCTGGAAGGACGTCTACCAGAACGGCGTCCTCCTCAAGCGCATCGACGCCCAGACGAACACGACCCAGTTCGGCTTCGACTCAGGCGTGAACGAGACGGGCGTGACCGGCCCCGACGGCAGTCACGTGACGCTGGGGTACGACGCGAAGGGCAACCTGACCTCGGCGAGCTCGGCCGCGCTGAACGCGACCAAGACCTTGACCTACGACTCTCGCAACGAGGTCACCACGGTCACGGACGCGCGCGGGAAGGTGACGACCTACGGATACGACGCGAACGGGAACCTGGCCTCGGTCACCGTCGAAGGCCAGACGGTCGCCCAGTACGCCTACAACGCACAGGGCCAGCGGACGAGCTCGACGGACGGGAACGCGAAGACGACGACCTACACCTACGACGCGAACGGGAACCTGGCCTCGGTCACCGACCCGCTCGGGAACAAGACGACGTACACCTACGACGCGGCGGGCAACGTCCTAACCCGCGTCGAGCCGCTCGGCAACGTGCAGGGCGGGAATCCGGATGCCCACAAGTGGACGTACACGTACGACGGCGCCGGTCACGTGCTGACCGAGACGAACCCGCTCGGCAAGACGACCACGAACACCTACGACGACGCGGGCAACCTGAAGACGGTCACGGATGCCCTGAACCACACGACGAGCTACGACTACGACGCTCAGAACCGCCTGATCAAGATCACCGCGCCGGACACCGGCGTCACGCAGTTCACGTACGACGACGCGGGGAACAGGCTCACCGAGGCCGACGCGCTCAACCGCACCACGACCTCGACGTATGACGCCGACAACCGGCTGGCCAGCGTGTCGACTCCGCTCGGCGAGAAGACGACCTACTTCTACGACCAGAACGGCAACCTCACGAAGCAGGTCGAGCCGCGCGGCAACGTGCAGGGCGCGAATCCGGACGACTACGCGACCACGTTCACCTACGACGCCGCAGGCCGCCTCCTGACTGCGACCGACCCCCTCGCGCACACGTCGGCGTACGTCTACGACAAGGTCGGGAACCGGACGAGCGCCATCGATCCCGCAAGCCACACAACGAGCTACGAATACGACGCCCAGAACCGACTGACGAGGATCACCGCCCCAGACACCGGCGTCACCCAGTACACCTACGACGGGAACGGCAACCTGCTCACGCGAACGGATGCCAAGAACCACACGACGACGTACACGTACGACGGGGCGAACGAGCAGCTCAGCGTCACCTCGCCGACGGGCCAGAAGTGGACGAGCGCCTACGACGCGAACGGGAACCTCCTCTCGGGCGTGGACGCGAACGGAAACGCGACGCCGACGGCGGGCGACGGGACGACGACCCGCACGTACGACGCAGCCGGACGTCTGATCTCGATCGGCTACTCCGACTCGACACCCGGCGTCACCCTCTCGTACGACGCGGTCGGAAAGCGTACGCAGATGACCGACGGCGCCGGCAGCCAGACCTACACGTACGACGCGACCAACCGGCTCACGGGCGTCACGCGCGGTGCGAACACGTTCTCCTACGGCTACGACCTCGCCGGCAACGTCACATCCCGTACCTACCCGGACGGGACGGTTACCACGTATGGCTACGACAACGACGAACGCTTGGCGAGTGCCACGAGCGGCGGCCAGGCGACGACGTACTCGTACGACGCCGCCTCCAACCTCACGCAGACGACGCTCCCGTCCGGGAACGGCTATGTGGAGACGCGGACCTACGACCGCGCCGGCCGCCTGACCGAGGTGAAGAACGCGAAGGGCGCGTCGACCTTGTCGGACTTCGTCTACACGCTCGATCCGGTCGGGAATCCGAGCTCGGTCGCGCGGAGCGGCGCGATCTCGAGCACCACCACCTACGGCTACGACGCAAGCGACCGGCTCACGAGCGTCTGCTTCCAGTCGAGCTGCCCGGGCTCGAACGACCCGTTCATCCGGTGGACGTACGACGCAGTCGGGAACCGGCTGACCGAGGCGCGCCCGAGCGGCACGACCAACTACACCTACAACGCCGCCGACCAGCTCACCCAGGCGGGATCGACCGCGTACACCTACGACTCGGACGGAAACGAGAAGTCGGCCGGCTCGCGCACTTTCTCCTACGACCTCGCGAACCGCCTCAGCTCGACGACGAGCGGCGGTACGACGACGACCTACAGCTACGACGGCGACGGCAACCGCCTGCAAGCCTCGACCGGCAGCCAGGCGTCCAAGAAGACGAACTACCTCTGGGACGTGCAGGGCGACCTCCCGCAGCTCGCGCTCGAGCGTGACGGCAACAATGCCCTCCTACGGCGCTATGTCTACGGAGCGCGGCGGATCTCGATGACAACGGGCGGCGCTGCCTACTCCTACCACTACGACAACCTCGGCTCCGTCGCCAACGTCACCTCGGCCACCGGCGCGAGCCAGTGGACGGAGGTGTACGAGCCGTTCGGGTCGATCCGCACGGAGACGAAGAACGCGGGCGGCGCGCCGGCCAACTTCATGAAGTTCACCGGCGAGTACCTGGATCCGACGGGGCTCTACTACCTGCGGGCGCGACAGTACGACCCCGCGACCGGTCGGTTCGCGACGCTCGATCCTCTTCCGCCCGCTCCCGCCAAACCCCCTGTGTCGAGCTACGCCTATGCGGACGATCGGCCGACCGTCCTCGTCGACCCGAGCGGAATGGGCGGGACGCCGGCGGACGACAGCCAGTGCTTGGCCGCCCAGGCTGCGGCCGCTTCGGACGAGGAGTCGGACAGCCAGGTGAGGTGCCTGCAATCCTCCAGCGGCTCGTCTCGCTCGTGCACGGCGCTCGGGGCGCGAATCCTCGCCGACCCGAGCATCACGCTAGCGTCCTGGCACAGGCGCGACATCGAATACGACCTCTGTACGCCCAACGTGATCCATTGGGAGGTCAAGCGCGGCCGTCTCCAGATCGCGAAGGCGTGGAAGCTCTTCATCGTGGTGCTGAAGACGGGCCACGGCTACGACAGCCCCCACGGCCACTCCGGAGGCTGGGCGGCGGACATCGGCAACTACACCGCCAGGAACTACGCCCAGACGACGGCGTTCATGATCTGGCTCAATCGCAACCACACGCGTCTGATCATTCGCCAGATCATCGGGGCGAACGAGAAGTGGGTCTATCCCAACACCCCCGGCTACTACAACCGAAAGACCCTTAACGATCACAAGGATCACGTTCACATCGGCTGGGGCTATTGGCCGTAGAGCCGTGCTCCGAGGGGTCGTATTCGCGGTTGCAGCCGCCCTAGGCTCCTTCTCGCTCGCGATCGCAGCGGACTCCACGGTGATTCGCGTGGGAGTGGAGTCCGAGTCGATCGGCGAGTGGCGAGTCGCGGACGGGACGCTCGCGGAAGCGATCGCCGCGCTCGGACCCGTCTCGAGCTGCGCGACCGTCCGCCGGTTCCCGGGATTCGCGTCCGTCGAGTGGCGGCGACGTGGCCTCCGCATGGTCTTCGGGACCTACGGGCCAGGAGGCGCCCGGCCTTGCCGCGCCCGCCGCGCAGTCCGGCTAGATCGTGCGCGTGCGTACGGGAAGCAGTGGCGAACGGGCCGCGGCTTGCGGATCGGAGACACGGTCACCAGGCTGCGCAGTCTCTACCCG
>Ga0066709_100005670_pt1 | contig 10348 bp, 11 predicted proteins | sample GraSoiAngelo_158_FD_79665 | JGI IMG/M metagenome (GOLD analysis project Ga0066709, IMG submission 79665) | Grasslands soil microbial communities from the Angelo Coastal Reserve, California, USA - 14_1009_16_30cm | ecosystem: Environmental > Terrestrial > Soil > Grasslands | place: USA... | reverse complement strand
CCGGTCCACTTCGACGGTCGCGGCTCGTCCGATCCGGATGGTGACGCGCTCACGATGATGTGGCAGTTCGGGGACGGCGCGTCCGGCGTCGGCGTGGAGCCCGCCCACACGTACGCGGCCGAGGGCACGTTCCAGGTCATCCTCGAAGCGAGCGACGGCTACGCGTCCGCGACGGACGGGGCCACCGCGACGATCTCGGGCGTGCTGCCGGCGCGGGCGTTCACTTCCCCCGAGAACAAGGTCATCAGATTGGCGTCGGCGCGGCCCGCCACATACCTTCAGCTGGAGCCGGTCGACGGCTCGTTCCAGATCGAGAACGTCGATCTGGCGTCGGTGGTTCTGCGCTCTCAGGGCACCAGGTCGGTCGATGAGATACACGCGGCCTCAGGCAAGAACGCCCCCGCGCGCGACCGAGACCGAAACGGCGTGCTCGAGTTGTCGCTCACCTTCGCGCGCGACGACCTCCGGCTCCTCTTCGGGTCCGTCACGGGACGCGCGACGTTGCCGGTGACGCTGGAGGGTTCGGTCGAAACGGGCGCTCGGTTCCGCGCCGACCTCCAGATCGAGGTGCAGGGCGCGTCGCACTTCCCATCCGTCACCGTGGCGCCGAATCCAATGAACCCGGCGGCCGTCCTCACGGTCCAGACCTCGCGCCGCGGCCGTCTCAGGGCGGCGCTATTCGACGCGGGGGGACGAATGGTCCGGCTTTTGACCGACCTCACCGACGTGCCCACGGGATTCCACGAGGTGCGATTCGACGGACGCGCGCAGGGAGGCGCGGCGCTGGCTTCGGGGATCTACTTCTATCGCGTGGATTCCGCGGACGGTACCGCGGAAGGGCGAATCGTGATGATTCGCTAGTAGCGCCCGCCGACCTGGAGCCCGCTCGGGACGTGGGCCGGCGGCTCCACGGTCGCGGAATCATCGGAGAGCGCTTCGAGGAAGCGGACCAGCGCGCGCTCCTCCGCCACGGTCAGGTGGAGCGGGCGAACTTCGGGCGCCTGATTTGGGACATCGAGGCCAAGCCCCTTGCCGCCGCCCTGATTGTAGAAGCGGACGACCTGATCCAGCGTCTGGAACACACCGTTGTGCATGTACGGCGCGGAGCGGGCGATGTTCCGGAGCGACGGTGCCTTGAAGGCGTGGCGGTCGGCCTTGTCCCTCGTCACCGCGTAGCGGCCCGGATCGGGATCGAGCGCCCGTCCCTGCGGATCCGCCGGGACACCGATGACGGTGAACTCCTGGGCCGCGAACGCGCCCGGCACGACGCTGGTCGTGAGCGGGAGGAAGTGGCAGCGCGAGCACTGCGCCTTGCCGGCGAAGAGATCGAAGCCCCGCCGCGCCTCCACGGGCACCGATTCCTCCGCGATCTGACCCTTCCACCAGCGGTCCGCGGTCGACCCGGAAGATCGAAGCGTCCGCTCGAACGCGGCGATGGCGTGCTTCACGTCGGCGTACCGGGGCGACCGCTCGCCATAGACCTCGCGGAAGAGCGCGCGATAGGCCGCGATGGAATCGAGCCGCGCTTCGATCTCCCGTCCCTTGAGCCCGCCCAGCTCCCGCTTCGCGTGAATCGGGCCGTCGATCTGATCCTCGAGGCTGACCGCGCGCCCGTCCCAGAAAAACGCGAGCTGGTCGGAGACGTTCGTCAGGCCGGGAGCGTTCCGCGGCAGGTCGCTCCGATCGATCGCCAGGGCGTGTGGGCGCCCATCGGAGAGTCCGCGCGCGGGTATATGACAGCTCGCGCACGCGCGTTCCTTGTTCGCGGAGAGGATCGGATCGAAGAAGAGGAGGCGTCCGAGGGCCACTTCGCTCGAGTCCGGGCGCGCTGCCCGACGCGCGTCGGGAGCGAGAGCGCCTCCGCGGGCCCGTTCGACAGCGGCGCGGAACGCGTGCCGGACGAGTCCGGGGCGGCTTCCCAAGAGAAGCGCGATCAGCGCGAGGAAAATATAAAGGGGAAGCCATGCGGCGATACGGCGCAATCTAACGACCTTTGTGGCGCGCGACGAGCGAGGCGTCCCTCTCGATTCGCGCGAGCGTTTCGTCCAGCGCGCGGCGAAGCCGCTGGCGGTCGACCGAATCCCAGACCCGGTCGGGTCCGGTCAGCGGAGGCTGGGTATGAAGGCGGTCGGGAGCCACGCGTGTCTCCTCCCGGTGCTCGCCGAAGCGCGGCCCCCGCGCCGCTTCCGCGAACGCGGGCGCGAGCACCGCGCGAACCGGCTCGGTATAGCGTCCGTTGCCGCCAAGATCGCCGTCCATCGCATCGAGCGTCGCGCGCCATTCCGAGATCGAGGTCTGGGACGCGCCGCATTCCTGCCCGTCGATTCTCCCTCGAAGCACCCAAGCGTGCTTGGTCCAGGCGTCGCGCAGCACGGCCGGATCGAGCGTCATCGCGTCGATCTTGCCCGCCGCGACGCGGCCGCGCGTGAGGAGATCACCGAGGTCCGCCACGAGGGTCGCGCGCCGTGCCGGGTTGCTACCCCACGGCGCGCGCTCCAAGAAGAGCTTCGCCTCCGCTCCATGAAATCCGGCCCCCTCGCCGGGCTCTCCGTTCAGCTCCTCGGTGAACTCGCCGTCGACGCGAGCGAGAAGAGGCTCGATCTGGACGAAGCGGCCGCGCGCCTCGACCCACGCGATCCGGGCCCCCGCGACGTCGCCCCATTCAGACCTCTGTCGTAGCGTTTCCAGGGCCGTTACCATGGCTCGCGCCCGTGTCTCAGCCGCCCGCTCGACGCCGAGAGCCGCGTCCCGATCGGATGGGGCGAGACGGGCGTGCTCCCATGCGCGCGCTCCGGCCCCAAGCGACATGGGAATGAGGGCGAGGAGGATCGCGATCCCCGCGCCCCGCGCGTAGTGAATCGGTGGGCCGCCCGCGAATGCGAGATAGAGGAAGGGCCCGGCGCAGAGGAGCACTTGCAGAAAGAGTCCGCCTTGAATCCACGTGAGGTGGAAGAGATCGAGTGGCCGCGGCACCGAGAGAACGCCGGCCTCCGAGAACTCGTGAAGCCCGGAGAGGAAGAGCGAGATGACGAGCGCGAAGAGGAGAATCTCGGTGGTGCGCATGAACGCCCGGATATTCAGCTTCCGAAAGCCCAGATAGACGGAGACGCCGAGCGCGGCCGCCAGCGCGAGGCCCACCCCGGCTCCGAGCCAGCTCCCGTCGCTCCGGGGTCCCGTGCCGTTCGCGAGGAAGACCGCGGTCTCCAGGCCCTCCCGGATGACGGAGACGAACGCGAAGGAGCCTATCCCGAGGGCCGTCGTCCACGATACGTGGTCGACCGCGGCCGAATCGCGGAGCTGCTTGAGCTGGGCGCGGTAGTCGACGGCGTTCATGTGGAGCTGGATCGCGAGCGATGCGATGAAGCCCGCGCCGATCCACGCGAGGCTGCCCCCGAAGAGCGGCCCCAGCTCACCCAGATCATGGAGGAACACTCCGGCGATGATGCTCAGGCCCAAGGCGAGCGCGAAGCCGGTCCACGCTGCGGCTCGATAGGCTACGTGACGCGCTGCCTTCAGAGAGGAGAAGAGGAGCGCCAGGATCAGCGAGGTCTCGCCGCCCTCGCGAAGCGTGATCACCATTTCCTGAACCAACGCGCTCTCTCCCTTAGGTTACGCCGGGGCTAAACAATTGAGACTAAGTCTCATATGCAAGATGTCGGTCTTGCGGCCGAGAAGCTATCACGATGGGCCTTGCGGTACCAACCAGGTTCTTGTCCCGCCAAATTACCGCTTGATATCCCGAATGCTCCCGGCCATTCTACCGCTTCGCAAGGACTTATTATTGAGATCGTGTCTCATTGGTGAGATGCCATTTTGCTGACCTTCGTGCCCAATCTTGCCCTACCAAGTCCAAGAGCACAAAAGGAGTTCAGCCGAGGGATGAGACGGACGATCGTCGGTTTCTGCCTGCTGCTGAGCTTGGTTGCCCAGCCCTGTTCGGCCGAGGAGTCGCGGAGCGAGCGGATCAGCTTCGGCGGCTACGGCGACATCCACTACAACAACCCAGCGATAGGCACGATGAAGCAGTCGGCCGTGAGCGAGGCCGACGTTCACCGGCTGGTCCTGGGTTGGGGCTACGAGTTCACGCCCCAGATCCGCATCGACGTGGAGGTCGACTACGAGCACGCGGCGAAGGGAATCGAGCTGGAGCTGGCCTACCTGGACTACGACCTCAATCCCAACCTCACATTCCGCGCCGGCAGCGTTCTCATGCCGGTCGGGCCGCTGAACGAGTTCCACGAGCCGCCCCTCTACTACAGCGTGGAGCGGCCGTACGTGGAAAAGTACATCGTGCCGACCACTTGGCAGGAGATCGGCATGGGGCTGGTCGGGCGCTCCAAGAACGGGGCGCTCGCCTACCGCGGGTACGTCGTCACTGGGCTCGATGCGATGGGGTTCACCGGGCTCGAGGGCCTCGACGGCGGGATCTCGCACGGTTCGGAGGGAAAGGCTGAGGATCTCGCCGGCGTCGCGCGCGTCGAGTACGCCGCGGTTTCCGGGCTTTCGCTTGGCGTCTCGGGCTACTACGGCGGCGCGGACCAGGGAGACTCGACATTGAAGAAAGTGCTCGTCGCCATCGGCAGCGCCGACGCCCGCTACCGGGGCCACGGCTGGGATGTCCGCGGTGCCGCCTACGGGGTCACGGTGGACGGGGCAGGCCGCGTCTTCTCGGCGACCGGGCAAGGGATCGGCAAAACGATGATCGGCTGGTATGGGGAGATCGCCTATGACCTCCTCGGCCGGGACGCCCGGGAGGGCGGCAGCCGGTCGCTCATGGTCTTTGGCCGATTTGAGGATTTTGACACCATGAACGAGGTCCCGAGCGGGCTCGTGAGCGATCCGTCCGCGGCCCGACGGGTCATCACGGCCGGCCTCTCTTACCTTCCGATCGAGAAGGTCGCCCTCAAGGGGGACTTCGAGCACTGGAAGGACGACACCGACACTCAGCTGAACCGGTTCAATCTCGGTTTGGCGTTCCGATTCTGACGAGGGGGATTCGATGAAGATGGTGGTTGCCGCGTTGATCCTGATTGCGTCGTCGCCGGCCATGGCGGCTCCTTCCAGCGCCGGCAGACCCACCGTCGCCGCGGCACCGGACAAGGCCGACCCGCCCTTCGCGCGGGTCTATCTTGCCGTTCGCGGCTGCATGTCGTGCTCGCATTGCCGCACCGCCATTCGCCAGATGGTCCGCTCGAACGCCGGTGGAGGCGAGGCCCGCCTCGGCGAGGATCAGGTCGAGGTTCGCTACGCAACGCCGCGCGCCGTCCCGCTCCGCGACGTGATCCGGTCGCTCGCCGAGAGCCGCCTCCACGACCTGAGCCTCGTGGATGTTCTCTTTGAAGCGCGCGGGACGATCGGGCTCGCCGAAGACGGAACGGCGACGTTCGCGCTCGCGGAGACCGGGCAGTCCTTTCCGCTCGTGATCGATCGCGCCATTGCCCGCCCGGCCGGCGGGATGCCGGTCCGACTCACTGCGGTCGTCGACGGCTGGCGCAAGAAGGGCACGCTCTCCCTCTCGGCCCGGGAAATCCGCCCCGCCGGCTAGTCGGTTGCTTTTCCCGCGTCCCGTAGCCGCCCGCGGTCTCACGGCGCGGCGCCCGGCGTTTCTTCATTGACAAACTTCCGGCTGGCCAGAACAATCTGCGCCCAATCAAGGACTTACACGGAGGGCTGATGGCCGAGCTGAAGGGAAAAACGGCGCTCGTCACGGGCGGGACCCGGGGGATCGGCAAGGCGGTCGCGCTCGCGCTCGCGGACATGGGCGCCGACATCGCGATCAATTTTTTCCGGAGTCGCGACGCCGCCAAGGCAGCGGTGGCCGAGATCGAGAAGAAGGGCGTCAAAGGGATCGCTCTCCGCGCGAACATGGGGAACCCGGAGCAGATTCCCGCGATGTTTCAGGAGATCAAGAGCACCTTCGGCAAGCTCGACATCCTCGTATCGAACGCCGCCCTCGGCCACTTCGGCAACGTCCTCGACGTGAACGACAAGATGTGGGACGTCGCCATGACCACCAACGCGAAGGCGCTCCTGTACTGCTCGCAGGAAGCCACCAAGCTGATGCCGGGCGGGGGGAAGATCGTCGCCCTGACGTCGCTCGGATCCCACCGCTACATCCCCGGCTATGCCGCGATCGGCGTTTCCAAGGCGGCCATCGAGACCCTCGTGCGCTACCTGGCTTACGAGCTGGCGTCGAAGGGGATCAACGTGAACGGGGTTTCGGGCGGATTCATCGACACCGATTCGCTGAAGATCTTCCCGTCGTACGACGAGATCATCAAGGAATCGACGCGGCGCACGCCGTTCGCCCGCGTCGGCACGCCCGAAGAGATCGCCAACGTCGTCGCGTTCCTCTGCACCGGCCGCGCCTCGTGGGTGACCGGGCAGATCATCATCGTCGACGGCGGATACACCCTGGGGTAGGCGCCCACCCGGGCGCCGCCGCTAGATTCGCTCGAGCTTCGGGACCGTCCGCTCGTTCGACACGTTCCCCGTGTTGAGGGTCGACTTCGGCTCGAAGAGGAGCACGTGGACTTCCTCCTCGGCGACGGGGAGGTGCTCCACGCCTCGGGGGATGATGACGAACTCGCCGGGGCGCACCAAGAGATCCCGATCCCGGAGCCGCATCCGGAGCAACCCCTTCACCACGAAGAAGAGCTCGTCTTCCGCCTCGTGGTGGTGCCACACGAACTCGCCATGGAATTTCACGAGCTTGACGTACGATTCGTTCAGCTCGCCCACGATCTTCGGCTGCCAGTGCTCCTGAAATCGCCCCAGCTTCTCGGAGATGCTGACGACGTTGACTCCGGGCTTCGCTCCGATCTCGGACTTCACTCTTCCTCCTTGTTCTCCATCCTACGCGACCGTATCACCTGGCGCGGCGCCCACCAACCCACGAGCCGCGGGCTCCCGAGGAATGCCGCGAGCTTCGAATCGAAGAGCAGGAACGCGATGATGCTGAGGTTCACGATCGATGCGACGACCACCGTCCGGATCAGCGGCACGTCTCCGCCGAACTCCGGCGGACGCGCAACGAGGTAGCCGAGCATCGTGAGCTCGCTCAGGATCGCGACAGCAACGCCCCAAGGGCGCGCCGAGCGCTTGCCCAGCCACAGCGCCACCATCACGTAGAACGATCCGGCCGCGAGCAGGGCCGAATAGATCACGCTCTGCAACGCCAGATGGAGTCCGTAGCCGTCGAGAGTCCCCTTCTCGGTCATGCCCCAGATGTAGTACCCCGATCCCACGACCCCGCGAAGAAACTCATCCGCGCCCTTGATCGCCCAGAGCGCGGTCAGCGCGTAAACCTGCCACGGGCGCCGGATCGTTCGAGTCATTGTGGCTCCAGGCGAAAGATCTCCTCGACCGGAACGCCAAGCGCCCGCGAGAGCTTGAGCGCGAGCACGGTCGACGGGACGAAGCGCTCTCTTTCGATCGTATTGATGGTCTTGCGGCTGACCCCGATGCGCTCGGCGAGCTCCTCCTGGGTGATGCCGAGCCGGGCCCGGTGCAGTCGAAGCGTATTCGTCAGGCGCTCGTTCTGCACGGCCTATTCGCGATCGTAGATGAGGAGGGCGATCATGGCGGAGCACACGGCGACGATCAGGAAGCACTGCGCAGCGATCCGGCCCGGCAGCGGGAATGCGAGCGACCAGAGGAGCAGCAACCCCGCCGTCACCAGCAGGGCGAAGTACCCCGCGGCGAAGGCTCGCGTCCGCGCCTGTTGGTACCGTTCGTCGTTGAGGGTTTGCGCGAGGGCAGGATCACGCTTCAGCGCCTTGAGGAAGCTCGTGTTTTTGAATGTCTGGACAACCCAGATCCCGGCGCCCGCGACACCGAGTAGGCGCAGCACGACCCTCGCCGGATGCGCCAGCCCCGGGGCGGCATAGAGGATCAGGTTGGAGATCTGCCAGAGCCCAAACCCCACGAGCGCTTGGACGAGCAGCCGCCTGCGGGCGCTCCCCATCAATTCAGGATTTTTCGCGTTCATTTTCCGCTCCTCTGCGCCTTAAGTGTCCAACTGAGAATGTTACCTACACTTCCCATTTTGTAACCCTAAGGTTACTAACGCAAGCAAAATGTGGCGGCGGAATCCTATTGGGGGGCAACTACTTGCGGGGTCGCCCGGGGTCTACCGTCGCTGCTAGACCGGCGCCGCCACGCTGATGACCGGCTCGTGCCGGACCGGGAAGTTGACCGAGTTGGCGATGAAGCACGTTTCGTGCGCCTTTTCGTGGAGCGCCGCCGCCTTGTCGGCGTCCGACCCCGCGGCGATCGTGACGCGCGGTTTCAACAACACGTCGGTGAAATGAAATCCCCGCTCGAAGCGCGACATCGTCCCCAGCGCCTCGTCCTCGTAGCCGATCACGTTGACGCCGCCCCGCGCGCAGAGGGCCACGTAGCTAAGGAAGTGGCAGATGGAAAGCGAGGCGACAAGCAGGTCCTCGGGATTCGGAAGCGAGGGGTCGCCCCGGAACTCGGCCGCGGCGGATGCCCGGATCGATGGCTTCCCAGGAATATCGACGCGGCACTCGCGCGAGTAGGCCTCGTAGCTTGTTGTTCCACCCTTGGTCGCCCCGGTCCAGACCAGGCGGCAAGCGAAATGATGCTCGTTCGGACTCACATTCGTCTCCTTTCCAAAAGCGGGTCAGGCCATCGCGGCCCGCGTGTCCGCTGCCTCCACGTTGCGATCGGTGGCCGTGTCGATGCGGCGCCTCACGTCCAGGAACCCGGCCGCCGCCAGGAACGCGATCCCCGTGATCGTACCCCACAACACCATCGGCCTCCCCCGCGTCAGGTCGAGGAGCACCCCGCCTACGAGAGGGCCCATCGACCATCCGAACGAGTTGAACAGCCCGAAGATTCCCATGTAGCGCCCCCGGGTCGCCTCGCCTGAGAAGTTGGCCACGAGGTTGAGCGATGGCGGCGTGGCGACGATCTCGCCCAGCGTCGTCACGAACATCGCCGCGGAGAGGAACGCCAGGCCGCCTCCGAGCCCCATCATCCCGTATCCGATTCCGTAGAGCACGGCGCCGAGCGCCAGTGCCGACGTCAAGCGCATAGAGGCGGTGAGCCGCACCGCCGGGAACTGGAGGAAGACCACCATCAGACCGTTGAGCGCGTAGAGGAAGCCGAGATCCACCTTGGAGAGTCCGGCCCATTCCACCGCATAGACGGAGAGGGTCGAGATGAGCTGCGACGTCACTGTGAAGAGGACGAGCGAGACGAGGCAATAGCGGAGGAACACCTTGTCGCGCAGCGTCTCGACGACGTCCTGGAACCGGTATTTCCCCAGGGTCGTGGGAGGGCCCACCTCCGGGACCGGCGCGGAGACGGGGGTGGCCTCGCTCGTGCGGGCGCGATGCCGCGGCGACGTCTCCTCTACCTTCAGGGCCATTACGACGGCGCCGGCGAGAAGCACGCACGCCGCGATGAGAAAAAGGGAAGAATAGGAAAGGGCCGCGAGAAACCCTCCCAGGGCCGGCCCCAACGCCCAGCCGAGGTTTCCGCCGATCCGGAGCACACCGTAGTACTCGGCGCGGCGATGCCCATCGGCGATGTCCGCGATCATGGCGCCGGAGGGCGGCTCGAACATGCGGCCCGCGAACGCGCTCACCGAGGTAAGGAGCGCGAATACGACGAAAGGGGCCCGCGCGATCACGGCAAGTCCAAAGCCGAAGAAGGCCACGACCCGGATGAGCTGCGAGGAGACGAGCACGAATTTGCGGCCGCGGCGGTCGCTCAGCTCTCCGCCGACGATTTGGCCGACCGCGCCGGCCAACGCCGCGATGAAGAACACGCCCCCGACCGCGCTCATCGGCACGCCGCGCGTGCCGTGGAGGTAGAGGCTCAGGAAAGGGATGACGATCGAGAAGCCGACCGAGGCGAGGATCCGGCCGAGGAAGAGGTGAAGCAGCCGCCGGTCCCGCTGGAAGAGCGCCCGCCGAGGGAAAATAGTGTCGATCCACCGAAACATGGCCAAGCGTAGCACAACGCGCTAAGGTACCGCCGTACGCCGGATTGACCGGCCCCGCCGCGCGCTACGGTGCTTCGTGCGCGGGGCATTGCGCGGGCTTCATGGAGGGGGTGGATCCATGCTCGGTGAGTTCAAGGCGTTCCTGAAACAGCACAACGTCGTCGGGTTGGCGGTTGCGGTCGTGATCGGCGGCGCCGTCGGCAAGCTGGTGACCGCGCTCGTCGCCGACCTCATCATGCCGATCATCGGCGCGCTCACGCCGCAGGGAAACTGGCGCGAAGCGGTCATCCAAGTCGGAAACATCAAGTTCGCGGTCGGCGACTTCATCGGGGCATTCATCGACTTCGTCATCATCGCGGCCGTCATCTTCAT
>Ga0066709_100005669_pt1 | contig 10349 bp, 5 predicted proteins | sample GraSoiAngelo_158_FD_79665 | JGI IMG/M metagenome (GOLD analysis project Ga0066709, IMG submission 79665) | Grasslands soil microbial communities from the Angelo Coastal Reserve, California, USA - 14_1009_16_30cm | ecosystem: Environmental > Terrestrial > Soil > Grasslands | place: USA... | reverse complement strand
CGTCGGCGGACTGCACCACCGCTACGAACGACGGGCTGCCTGAACGAGCCAGAATCAACCCTGCCGGTATTGGCTTTCCGACTTTCTAGTCCGAAGAGTGCTCGCGCACAGGTGCACATCACAGCGAATTTGGTTCACCAGATTCAAGCACGCTCCGCACGCCCATCGACCGTTGCGGTTCGTCTGGAAGAATACCTTCGACCCTTGGGCGCTCCGAATTTTCGGTAGGCACAGTCGATTTGCTACGGAGGCGCGAGGTTCGGGCCGAGGCCGAAGCTGCCGCGATGAGTCAAGATTCGGTAGAGCCTGCCGATCCCGGAGTCCTTGGTCTTGGTCGCGCTGTCGAACGCTTGGTGATCAGCCTGCCTTCATCCCAGGTACCCGATGATTTCGCCCTGACGGTTATTTTCCATTGGAATGGATACTCAGATCATCTACATCTGGCTGATTTGTGACACGGCGCGATGTGCCGACAGAGCCGCGCCTTCTTGCCATCCGACAATATGACTAACATGGTCTCCGGCCATACAGATCGGACCATCCGGTTCGAGCAACCGATCATAACCGGCCGCGGAGGCCTTTGGTCCCCGATGGCTGATCCATGATCCCAAGTTGTACGGAATATGTCCCCAGGAGACATAAACAGGTTTGGCTAATTCGCTTGAGCACCCGGGATGAAGGCGCTCGACTGCTTGCCGCGACGCGGCAAGCTTGCCCGGGAGATCAAGCATCGCAAATTCCGTTCCGTTCTCTATGGAATACCCTGCCACGATGATTCCTTTTTCGGCGAACAGGTTTGCGCTCGGATACCACACCACGCCAACCATCTGTTTCGGGAAAGAGATACCTCCATAGATCCTGTAATCTTGCTCCCAAAATCGGCGAGATTCCCAGGCTATCTTGTACGCGGAATCGTAGGTCGCGGCGTCGATGGCTTGCTTGAAATCCAAAGAAAAATCCGCATCGATAGTCTTTAGAATCGAGAGCGGCATTGCGCAGATACAGCTGTCTGCGTCAACGGCGGCCGTCGCAGCTGTTTTTCGGTCCCGATAGCCGATACGCACACCCTTGGATGTTTTCCGAATCTGCTCGACGGTCGAGTTAAAACGAATGCAGCTCGAAATCTTCTTTTCGAATGCGGCTGCGATTCGGTCCATTCCGCCGACGGGCTGGAACATCGTGGCCTGCATGTCAAACATCTCTTCGAAAAGCAGGCCGTCCCAAAGATTGGCATCCAGCAGCGCACGCATGTCCAGAGGATCACGCGGCACGCCGAGCTCGTTGCCGGCTCCAGGCATAACTTTGTAGCCCGACCGTGGCGACCCTTGGTAGAAGTAATCCGGAGACAGATCACCATACTTGCGAAGGAACACCAGCATGCGCTCCTTATCATCGCTGGTCAGCTCTTCATCGAGCGCACTGCGCTTGATGCACTTGGCCAAAAGCTCGGCGACATGGCCACGCGTGTCATTGACAAGCTGCCGTTGCTGCACGGCTTTGCCCCCGTTGAATGTATCGTTCTGCAGCAGCGAACTGCGTGAGCTGTTGACCTCCACTTCCAGCTGCACACCGAGTTCACGGCAGTAACCAAGCATCGTCACGTGCTGTGACGGCAACCGTGCCGGGCCGGCATTGAAGTAGTTGCCATCCTCAAAGCTGCAGGTTTGTGTTGTGCCGTCGGTCATTTCGACGCGGGTACCGTTTCGAATCGTCCAATTGCGTCCGCCGGCGCGATCACGAGCCTCCAAGATCGTGCAGCGGTAGCCGACCTTCTGCAGTTCCCAGGCCGCCACCATGCCGGCAATTCCGGCGCCGAGAATCACGACATGCTTTCCCTGGCCGGAACCTTCCGCAAGACGGACCTTACTGGCCGCCGCCTCGGGAAGGGGCAACAGACCCAAGGATTGCATCATCACGTAAGCGGCGCCGAAGCCGCCCACCTGGCCTACTTGCATCAAAAAGGCGCGTCGCGTCGTCATTTTCCTAACTCAAAGCTAAAGTCGCTGCAGCTTGACTTCCCTCATCTTCAAATTTGCGCAGAGATCAGAACGTAATTCTTCCCCCGAGCTGGAGATATCTCGGAAAGTTCGCCTGCTGCGTGATCGCGCCAAAGTTTGAATTGCCGACTGCGGTATTTGGCGCCCGGAACTGCGGCGTATTGAACGCGTTAAGCCCCTCGGCGCGAAACTGAAACGTGACGCGTTCGCGAACCGGGAACGATTTGAAGACCGAAATGTCCCAATTCTCATAGCCGGGCGAGAGGCAGCCGATGGTGCGCGGAGCGTTGCCGAAAGTGTATGTGGACGCCGCTGCGAACGCGGCGGGATTGAGGTAAGGGCTTGTAAGCGCAAGAGCACCGGCGTGATCTTCCGGTGATCCGCCGGAACACGGATTAACGCCGGCGACTGTATTCGGGCGCTGTAAGCCCCCGCCGATCGCCCGATTATTGTTGCTGTTCTGAGAGATCGCCAGCGGGAATCCGGTCTGAATAACCGTGATGGCGTTGACGCTCCAGTTGCCCACAAAAAAGTTCAACACAGAGTTGTTGATGGGCAGCAATTTGTTTTTCCCAAGCGGCGAGTCGTACGTAACCGCTGCGATTAATCGGTGCGGAAGGTCAACCACTGAGCGGCTCCATTCGGCATCGAGATTGTAAACATCTTGCGGAGCGCTTTTCGAAGCGTTGAGGAAGTTAGAAGCGGCCCAGGTGGTGTCTTCACTCTTGGACCACGTATAGGTGGAGAGGAAGGTCAGACCGTGGCTGAAGCGCTTCTGAGCTTTTATGATGAGCGCATCATATTTCGCATGCGCTGTGTAATTGTTAAGGTTGACGGAAGCAAACTCGGGGAAGGGCCGGAGCAACTGGTTATAGGCTACCTGTTGGCTGCCTATCACCCCAGTTCCGCCGTTTCCATAATAAGGGTTGCTTACTTTAGCTGCCAATTGGTCGATCGTTCCCAGTCCCAAAGCGAGATATTGATCGGGCAATTGATTTATGTTGGCTGTATTCATCGAATTTCCAGGCATAAGATGCCTTGAGCGAGAGCCCACGTAGCCGATCTGAACTCCGATCTGATCGGGCAGTTCGCGCTGAATGTCGAAAGAATATTGGTGCACGATGGGAGACTTCGAGCCTTGATACCAGGTCGTAACGCTGCTTCCAACTCCCGTCAGATAACCGTTGGCATTTCCAGATGGCGCAAGGACGCCGCCGGGATAAGGATTGTTCAGACTACCGGCAGGGGTTTTCCCGCCATCGTTCGAGTAGACATACGTGGTGGCCTGGGAATAGCCGGGAGCGAAGGCAGAGCTGCTGGTAAAAGCGCTCGGCGCGTAGAACGTACCGTAGCCTAGCCGTGTCGTTGTCTTAGGATTCAGGGCGTAGGCGGCTCCGATCCTCGGGCCAAATTTCTTTCTGCTGTAATCACAACATGTTGTCGGATACGCGTTTTGGCCGGCGAATTCGATGCCGCCCTTAGTTGTAACGCCCGAGGTCGCCTGCAACGGGTTGGTGACGTTTTGATCGAACCCTACGGTGTAGTGGTTGCTTCGCTCGCTCAGTCCAGCTTCCCATTCGTAGCGCAACCCCAGGTTCAACGTCAGTTTGGTGGTGAGACGGTAGTCATCCTGGAAATAGCCAGCGTAGTAGGGAGCGTTGGTTGCCAAGTGGATTGTCTGAGTAACTGAAGAACCATTCGAAGCATATCCGGTCAGCAGATTGACAAGATCCGTCATCGGTCCTTTCTTTGTATTCAGCAGTGGATCATTTGATGACACGAAATCGTTCGCAAAGTTAAACGAGCCATTGCCGTTAGATAAGTCCGTGAAGTCCACGCTGATCGACCGAAAAACAAAGCCGGACTTCAGATTGTGTTTGCCGAGATACTTTGAAACGCCAAGCACGACACTTCGAGAATAAAAGACCGAAGGGCCGGAGTTCGAACCTCCCAGCGATGCGAAGTTGGTCATATTCACCACGGGAAAAGACTTCTTCTGCAGCTGGCTGACGTATGACGATGGAAACCCAAGCGTGGTCTGGTCAAAGCCGGCTGAACTATCCAGAGAGTTGTTCGGGAAGCGGTTGAAACCGTAGCCCACAGTCACCACCATCGTAGGACTCGGCAGGAATGTATTGTTCCAATTGACCGCGTCTACTTTGCGGAACAGCAAATAGTCGACGTTGCCCGTGCCGGCGATGGTATGCAGGGGATTGCCCCCGGGTTCCCTGCTGGCGTAGTGAAGATAGGACACGTTGGCCGACCACCACTGGAAAAACTGGTGGTCGAGCTTGTAAATGGATTCGTCCGCGCGATCCTTGAGCACATCGGTTCCGTTGTAGTTGTTCGCGCCGAAACTCGCCGTGGCGGTGTTTGGATGTGGATAAACCGCAGCGATGGCCAAGCCAATGGGGTTCAGGCTCGTTTGCGGAATGGTGTTGCCTGGATACTGTTGATGCGTCACGGGATCGAAAACCTGAAGGGGCTTGCCGTCGGGCCCAATGCTTTTTGAAAAGTCTCCTTTTCGTTCGAGGTCCGTGGGAACTGCATAAATGTCCCCGAACGGGGAGCTCTGGCGATAACCTTCTTCCGTCACCCAGAAAAACATCTTGTTCCGCCCGCTGTAGAGTTTCGGGAGGATTACAGGCCCGCCAATCGATCCACCATAGTTGTAAAAAGGAGTTTCGGCTCGAGGCGTTCCACCGGCGTTCTGGAAGAACCCGTTGGCCAGCCAGTCGGTCTGCCGTGTATAGCCTACGAGCGAACCGTGCAATTCGTTGCTTCCGGACTTCAAAGTTGTATTGAAGACGCCTCCGCCGGTGCGGCCCATCTCCGCGTCGTACGTGTTAGCCTGGACCTTCACTTCCTGCGTGGCTTCGATGGAAGGAATGATCACCGCACGGTTCATGCTGTCGGTGATCGGAACATTGTCAATGAAGTAGTTATTCCCTCTGATTGGTCCGCCGGCGATGCTGATTTGCGATGACCCGCTTTGATCCTGGAAGCGGTTAAATCGCGGATCGCCGACAGCAGCGACGTTATTATTCAGCTTCGAGAAAAGAAATGGGTTGCGGCCGAGAATCGGCAGGTCAGAGAGTTTCTGCGTATCAATCACCTGACCGTTCGAGGCATTCGAACTTTCCACAATGGGCAGTACCTCAGTGACCTGAATTGCATCAGTGGTCGATCCCAATTGGACGCCGAAGTCCAGCGTCAGAAACTCCTGCGTCGAAACAACTACTCCAGTGCGAACCGATGCCTTGAAACCGCTGGCTATCACGGTAACGGTATACGAACCAGGATCTATCGAACTGATTACATATTCGCCGGCGACATTCGTAACCACGGAGCGTTCCACGTTCGTGGCCTCATTCTTCAACTTCACTGTGCCACCTGCGATGGCCTGGCCCGTCGGATCCGTCACCGTGCCGCGCAAACCGCCGTAGTACGTCTGCGCAACGCACGGCACTCCCGAAACAAGCGCCAACAACGCAACTGCCATGATTCTGACTCTCATCGCTTTTCCTCCGTCCGAGCACACCCATCCCGTGTTGGCCGAATGACTAACTCCGGCTCCGGCCTGCCTGACGGGAAGTAGCGGTGCGCTAGTTCTGAAAGCCGCTCAAGAAAGACTCGCGTATGGGCGATCCGTTCGCCATGACTCCGCGCTCTTTGGCGGTCCCTGTACCGCCAGTGCTGGAGTCTCCATCGCTTCCTTAAACGCCTTCTTGAATACTTCCATCTCGGGCCCTGTGCCTACTGTTACTCTCACGTGTGTCGGCCAGGCTGGCCACACCCTTCCGATGTACACTTTCTTGGCTTCCATAGCTTCAATGAACTGCTTACCTGGCCGTTTCACATCCACCATGAAACAGTTGCTTTCCGAAGGAACAAAGGAATATTTGTTTGTTGCGAGCCACGAAAAGACGTCGTTTCGTATGTCCGCATTGATCTTCTGCCTTTCGAGAACCAGGCCCTTGTGCTTTAAGCTGGCCGTGGCTGCCACCACTGCCGTCACGGGCATGGAGTTCCAGCCATAAGGTTCGAGCCTGGCAAGCAGGTCCGGCCGCGCAATCGCAAACCCGCAGCGCAATCCAGCCATGCCGTAAATTTTCGAAAATGTCCGCAGAACCACGACTTCCTTATCGGCATCGGCCAAATCCAGCACTGGCTTGGCATCCGAAAAATGGATGTAAGCCTCATCGATCAGCAGAATCGAGCCTTTCGGCTTGTTCACGAGGGCGTATTCAATTTCTTCGCGGGTCGTTGTTGTGCCCGTGGGATTGTTTGGATTGCAGATGTAGAGCAAACCGGCATTCGGGTCGGCGCCCACCATGGCCTTGACATCATGCGCATAATTCTTGGCCAGAGGAACCTTAAAAACCCTTGCTTTGCTATACGACGCCGCCCGCATCGGAGCCTCGTACGCCGGATCTCCCATAACCAGACTTTTCTCGGGAGATGTATACGCCAGCACCGCATAGTGGAGAGGCTCGCTTGAGCCCGCGTATGCGCGCACATACTCCGGCTTGAGCCCTTCGATTTCAGCGAACGTCTTCACAAGTTCCTGCGTCAGCCCGAATTCGTATCGACCGCCTTTGACTCCGAGGGCCGACATCGCTGAGCAGGCCTGGATACAAGGTCCCAGGGGATTTTCGTTTGCATTGATCAGAATCGCATCGGCAGGAATGTCCCTGGCAATCCGTCTCTGCGCAAAGGCCAAGTCCGCTTCCGTCGTGATCCGGGCCAATGCCACAGCTGAAGCTACCGAGGCAATCCTTACAAACCTTCTCCTGGAAACCCGGTATCCGTTTGGCTGAGCAAGCGTTTCGCGTTGCATTATAGGTTCACCTTACAAGGTTGTTGCTGCGTCGGCGCACACCCACAATCCTGCGCGCGTACCACACCAAGCACGTGCCGGATGCGTGGTCCGCACCCTCCGGCTCGAACTTTCTTCTTCTGCAACCTCTTGTTTGCTTCTAGCTTGCGCGTCACTATGAGTCAAGCGAATGTTTTTGATGGGTCAGAGAAATAAAATCATTTTTCTCCACGCTATACCGTGTTGGGACGTCCAGGCTACGAATCAGAAGATTCTTCTGCAGAACAGCGAAAAAGCTCGTCGCGTGAAATATTCTGGACGACCTCGCGCTCCTCAGCGGTACGAACCGGATTTCCATGGAAAATCATGCAGAGTGCTACCGGGAAAGGGCAACTGCTCGCCCACCATGAAGGCCCGCGCCAAGTGTCACGATTTCCTCACGCTCTGGAAGGACGCGGACTCTGACATCCCCATCTTCATCGTCGCAGAGTCTGAATTTGGCAAGCTGAAGTAAACAGAATCAATCAAATGCAGATGTAGCGATTTTCTAAATCACTCCTCATAAGTCGCGAAGTATTCGCAGGAGATTTCGGCACGGTGCAATCTGCGATTGTGGTCGGATCACGGGCAACTCTGACGTAACGCAATCAGGTAAGGGTTGCCGACAATCCACGAGTTGATCGGCTCAGGCCACACTGCGACGTTTTCATTCTGCAGTGGATTGGTTAGAGAGGCTGGTTGTTCGGTGGACCAAGCCTAGAGCCGACATTTTCCAAGGCGGTCACAGAGCTACTGCAGTTTCGCGTATTCCGACTTCGCTTCACGCAATATAGGAACGTCGGGATCGGCGTCCTTCCAGAGTGTGAGGAAATCCTGGTACGCGGCGCGGGCTTTGACGCCATCGCTTTGAATTGCATAGGCACGACCAAGTTGGAGATGCGCCAGCGCGCCGATGGGTTCGTTAAGAACAATCCCACGATGATCGACGATTTTTTGAAATTCCACTGCCGCTTCTTTGCCCTGATGCGCTGCCAGATAGGCTTCTCCACGCACGTAGACGGGGTACAAATTGGGCCAATTGTAAAAGTCAAGCGCCGGCAACCCCAATTCATAGGAGGAGGCGGCCCCAAGAATAACAAGAGCCGCTTGGGGCTTCGCATGGAGGAGCGCAAGCTTTGCACGAAGAGTGGGCAGGTAATTGAACTGTACAACCGTATCCTCCGGAAACCTCTTGTCCAAATCATCAGCCAAGGCTTGCGCTTGACTCGCCTTTCCCGCATAGGCAAGGGCCAGCGCCAAGCCGTAATCTATATCCCGCCCCGGCACACGTCCCTTGGCAAGAATGGCTTGCCGTCCCGCTTTATCTACGTTTCCGAACAACGCTTCCCGTAAGGCAGACGCACCATAGTAGGCTGCTGCGGGTTCTTTCCACCCTGTTCGCCCCGCAGAATCTGCAGCCCGGCGAGATAACTCACGGGATTTCCCGAGATGTCCGAAATAAGCAGTCGTGTCGGCGTTCAATGCTAATAGCAACCCCTCGCCTCCCGCTATTCCAGCAGCGCTGACCGGCTGCCGCACCATTTCCGAGGCCTCGTTATGATAGAAGCCGATAGCGTAAACGGTCGGACCCAACGCGGAATCTAGCCCCTTTGCATGCGCCTCTTTAACTGTAGCCTCAGCTTCCTCGACTCGGTTCATGTATAGATAGTCGAGGGCGACCGCTCGATAAGCAAAACTGTTGTGCGGATTGAGACGGAGGAATTCCAGGCTTTCTTTGAGTCCTGCTTCATATTGACCGAGAGATCCAGAGCACTGCAGAAGCACGACGGGAAAGTCGGGATCACGCGGGTACGTCTGTGCGCCAACTTCGGCACTGCGCAGTGCTTTCACAAGATCGCCGGTCCCAAAATAGTAGTAAGTTGCTTCAATAAGGAGCTTTTCCCGCTCACTCAGCCCTGCTCGTAACTCGAATGCCTTCCGAGCGTTTCTTGCCGACAAGGCGGTGTCACCGCTGGAATAACCCATCGCCCGGTAAGCCATGGCGAAATTCGGGTCGAGTTGAGTGGCTCGCTGTAAAAAGGCCAGCGAGGCCGCTTCATCTTCAATGTTCATTCCGAGGGTGTAGGCTTGCAAGGCCTCAAGAGATGGAGTAGTCGCTTGCTCCAACGGTGTGTTGAACTTTTGTACGGTGGTTAAAGACTCTCCAAGTCTCCTGCGCATTTCCGATGCGGCCGTCCCAAGCGCATCGAGAACGTGACTCTTGTCATTCGCCTGCGCTTCTGTGCTCGCCAGCAGGTCTCCATTAGGACAGTTCACGGCTTTGAGAATCAGAACATATCGAGTGCCAATCAGTGCAATCGAACCGTCCAGTGCTGCCGCGCTGCTCGTGCGTTGACAAACTTCCCGCGTGATTTCAGGCGTGAGTCGTGTATTTGCCGGTCGTTCCATCATCCGCAACGTTTGATGGATTCCTTCCTCTGACACGAGACTCAGGAAGGGCGACTGTTCCAACTGGACAGAAAGGCCTTCTCGAAGCGTCCCGTCGAATACCGCATCGCCAGTCGAATTGGCGAAATCTCCGAGAACGATGGTGTCCTTCTCGGTGAGATGCCGCGGTTGCCGCGCCCGCCAGAGCAGTCCTCCAGCTATTCCCGCTGCGAGCACAGCAATTACCGCCGCCACGACGATCTTCCGACCGCGTGGCAAGGCAACCGCGCTCCCACGCACGGCGGTCCCTTTCGTTGTACCATCTACCCCGGTAACCGGGGCGATGAACCGATATCCGCGTCTCGGCAGTGTCTCAATAAATCGAGGGTTATCGGCAGAATCTCCCAGCGCCTCCCGCAACTTGTTGATCGCCGTGTTCAGACTGTTGTCGAAATCAACGAAGGTATCGGCAGGCCAGTTCTCGGAGCGAAGGTCTTCGCGATTCACCACTTCACCGGGCCGCTGCAACAGGACCGTGAGGACATGAAAGGGCTGTTCCTGCAGCTTGATCCGCACGCCCTGCTTGCGCAACTCTCCCTCGCGCACGTCCACCTCAAACACTCCGAAGCGCAGAATTGAGCGAGATCGGACTTCGAGAGCCATCTGTATCTACCCCAGATCTTAGCGCGAGTCTAACACCCCCCAACTAGATGACAAGATTTAGATAAGCCAACGCACTAAATAACTGAAACGAAGGCTTTTAGTCGCTTATAAGCAATCAAGCCTCAATCAAGCCTCAATCAAGCCGCCGTCCATTGAGCTTCCTCCTAACCAGCCCCAAGTTCGCCTCCAGCACACGCCCGGAGGTGGCAAATGAAGCTGAGAATTTGGACAACCCTATTCTTGGTGACCACAGCGCAGGTCGCCTGGGGACAAACAAGCACGAATCCAAAGTTGGTCAACGCAGAAGCGACCTCGCCTGGACCTTCCGTAAACAGCTACACCGTCCTGGGAGCCACGTCCGAACAAGAGGCTTTGGTGCGAGCTCAGATTCGGATCATGCAACCCGACGTTTATCCTCTGCGAGTTCTCTTTGTGCCGCACTG
>Ga0066709_100005667_pt1 | contig 10349 bp, 11 predicted proteins | sample GraSoiAngelo_158_FD_79665 | JGI IMG/M metagenome (GOLD analysis project Ga0066709, IMG submission 79665) | Grasslands soil microbial communities from the Angelo Coastal Reserve, California, USA - 14_1009_16_30cm | ecosystem: Environmental > Terrestrial > Soil > Grasslands | place: USA... | reverse complement strand
TCCGGGGACATGTAGGGATGGCCGCCCTCTGGCTCGTCCTGCACCACGATCGGCAGCTTGATCGAGTCCGCGACGGTCTCGTAATGCTCGAAGATGGCTCGGTCTCGCAGTTGCACGTTCTTGGGGGGTGCCAACATGACCGCGGAGGCTCCTTCGCTTTCTGCCCACCGAGCAGCCTCGACAGCCAGTTCCGTACTCTCTCTGCTCCCGCCGACGACGACGGGCAGTCTTCGACGAACCATCTCCATCACTGTCGAGAGATTCTGCCGCCTTTCGCTCTCGGTCAGCTTGGCAGACTCAGACACCTCTCCCAAGGCTACGAAACCATGGACACCCGCCCTCTCGTAATATGAAACCAACTGACGCAGGCTCTCCAGGTCTTGCTTTCTGTTCTGGTGCAGCGGCGTGAGAAGCACTGGGAAGAAACCCCTCAGCTCGGTGGTCACGAAAGCGACTGTCCTCCCGACCGTTTTTAAGGTTGGGATGAAAGGCGCCGACTTCCGGTTTCGCTCGTCACGGAGGTCAGACCTTCGACATGACCTGTTTGGCGAAGGGCACTATGACTTTCTCGTGCTCCAACTCCGAGTATGGCGCGGAGAAGGGGCGGATCCAGATGGTGCCGACCCCCACCCTAGCTATCTCCGTCACTTTCTCGATGCACTCCTCGGGCGTCCCTGCAACCGAGAATCTTCTGATAACCTCGTCGGTGAGGTACCTTCTGTCCTCGTGAGCGGCTTTCATGTCACACGCCTCTCTGCACTTCAGCAGGAAGGGGACGATCTCCTGCTTCAAGCCCTTGAAGATGGTCGAGTACATTTCGGGGGACGTGTTGATCAGCGCCTGCGTCACGAAAGGGCGCACGTTCGATATCGCCTTCGCGGACTCGTCCGAGACCGATGTGTAGACCCAAGCGATCAACTTGACATCGCCCAACGACCTTCCGCCCTTCTTGGCACCCCTCTCCACCCTTGCAATCGCATACTCGAGCTGCTCTGGCGAGGCGTAAGTCGCCAGGAGGCATCCGTCGGCAAGCTCCCCTGCGAGTTCGAGGTTCATAGGGCTGCGACTCGCGATATAGACAGGAATGTCCTTCCTGCACTCGAAGTTCATCTTTGCTCTGGTGACCTTGAACATCTTGCCGCTGAAGGTGACCTCCTCCCCTCTGAGCAGCCCCTTGACGATGACTAGGGCCTCCCTCAACGCCGTGTTCGGGTGCTCCCTCTCCAGATTGAGCTGCTTGAACCCGACCCCGCCCGCGCCGAGAGTTAGGAGGGCCCTCCCACCAGATACTTCGTCCAAGCTGCCTATCGCCGTGGCGAGCATCCCCGGAATTCTGGAGTAGGGGTCGGAGACGCACGGCCCCAGAAGGATCTTCTCTGTGTTGAGGGCGTCGGCTGTCAGAGTCACGAAGACGTCCCTCTCGCCGTTGAACCTCTGGTCGGCGTGAACGAAGTAGTTGTAGCCTAGTTCCTCAGCCTTTCTTGCCAGCCAGGTGACCTTCTTGAGGGGCTCAACTGGAGCGAGGCCGACGCCGAAGTCAACCATCAAGACCGCCGCTCAGAGCCTGCTCAGCTTCATCGTTCCGAAGCCTTCCCTTCTCATTCTGGGTGCCTCGGCTTGGAGCTTATCGAGACCTCTTGCTATCTTCCCAACGACGTTGGTGGCCAGAGGACCATAGGTTCCCATGATTGCCGTGTCGCGCTCGTACACCCAAGACAGGACGGGCTTCTCGTTGGCGTACTCGGGCCAGCCTGGTTCGATGAAAACCGAGGGCTTGTAGTACATCAAGACGTCTCCGACGGTCTGGTAAATAGTCTGGTTCTCCTCCGGAATGTCGACCGACTCGCCGAGAACGACGTAGACCTCCCTTCCGCTTTCCATCGCGTGCCTGGCCCTCTCCTCGACTGGGAGCAGGCTCAGGAGCAGTTTGGAGGTCTTCGGGGCGTCTCTTTCCGCAAGTTCTACGACGGCCTCGGCGCCCCCAAGTCTTAGGTTCAGTCTGGCAGCCAGCACTACCCCTCCGAATACCTGCTCACGGTGAGTGGCTTGAGCCCCTCCCCGCGTAGCGCCTCGCACTTCAGCCTGAACTCCTCGGGGATCGGTCTGTCGAGGGTTGCGAACTTGTTCAAGACATGAACGCCCTCCTTGTAGGGGGTTCGTGCCGGGTCGTAGGCGGAGAGGCCTTCGCCGGCGGGTGAACCGTAGAAGATCGCGAACTCCGAGAGCTCGCGCTGGAACTGGGCGCTGTACGCCAGCTGCTTCCCCCGAGACATCTGGCTCGCCCTGTAGAAGTAAGTGATGTCCCCTTCAGTAACGAAGTTTGAACGAACCTTCATCTCCTGCGGGAGGCGGAGGACCTTCTCCCCCTCCAGGTGAAGCATGATCTCCCTCCCCGACCAGTTTGCGTGGATGGCTCTACCTGTCACGGGCAGGATGTTCCATGCTGCTTCGCAGGTCTTCGGGGCAAACTCGTCGTAGAGGGTGGCTGTCGCCCTAGTGCCATCGAGGTCCAGAAGAATCCTCCTCGCCGTCCTTTTCACGCTCTCTCCATCTTCATGTCCTTGCTTCCTTCGTAAATCATGTTTCGACAGACCTTCGTGAAGGCCGCCTTCCCCTCTGACAGGGTTGCGAAGAGGTTGACTGCTTTGGGACCCCTTGGGCCCTGCGGCCTCGAGTCCCTGTCGTAAGTGATACCTATCTCCGTCGCCTCTGCCAGGCCGTACGGCGCCCCCCTGAAGTAGTGGCGAGGCCTGTAGTAGTAGAAGACATCTCCTGCCGCGGGAATGTAAGTCAGGAGGTTCTCGGCCGGGAGCTTGATCATGGGATTCAGGTGCATGAGGAGCTGGGGGCCAGACCAGATATCGTGAATCGCCTTCGTCCTGATTGGCAGGGCCTTCCAGACGGCTTGGCAGGTCATACTCGCATCGTCATCGAGGAGGTCGGCGAAGGCGGATACCCTCTCCTTCACGAAGGTGAGTTTGAGCCGTCTACCCAACTATCTGCATCTGCCTCCTTCTCTATTTATGCGAAGGGAGGGCAGGGTCTCTTGCGGATTCATAGGGTGAGAGTCCTCCCCTTTCCGAGCTTCCTGGCCTGCAGGTAGGCTAGCTCTGCAGCGGCGACATCCTGGAGCGCCAGACCGACGGACTTGAAGACTGTGATTTCAGAATTCGAGGTTCTGCCAGGCTTCTTCCCGCTTACAACATCCGCGAGTTCAGCGTAGAGCGTCTCGCGGGGGAGGGTACCGACCCTCACAGGTTCCAGGTCTCCAGACTCCTCGAGAGCCTGGTCGCGGGAATCCACGACGACCTTGGCGGCCTTCAGGAGGCTGACATCCAGCTCTTTCCTCGATGGAAGGTTCGACCCTATGGCGTTGATGTGAGTTCCAGGCTTGACCATCGAAGAGGTGAGGAATGGGAGTGTGGATGTGGTGGCGGTGCTGAGTATGTCGGCCTTGGCTGCGGCACCCACGTTTTCAACAACCTCTAACCCGACTCCATACCTGTCTCTGACGGACTTGGCTAGCGCCTTCGCCTTGCCCTTCTCCAGGTCGTACACGAACCCCCCCTCGATCCGGGCGACGGTGCAGATGGCCTCGGCTTGGCCCTGACCTTGAATTCCCGCGCCGATCACTCCAAGCGTTCTCGAATCCTTCCTTGCAAGGTACTTCGTTGCCACCGCTGACACCGCCCCCGTCCTCAGCTGCGTGAGTCTGTTCGCGCTCATCACGCACTTGACAGAACCGTCGTCGTAGTCGAAGAGCAGGAGAAGGAAGTACGTCCTCTCGGCCTCACGGTGTCCGGCGGTTCCCGTAAGGACCTTGGTCCCCGAAATCCTTGAATCTTGGAGGGCCGTCGCCATCAAACGAATCGTGCCGAAGGAATTAGGGACGACCATCCTGAATCTGGGGGGCGTCGTTGCCTTCCCCTTCCCCATCTCTTGAAAGGCGCTCTCGATCTGCCTGATCGTCGAAGGCATGTCAAGGACGGACGAGACGTCGTTCTCGTCAAGCAGGAGCATCCGTAGGCCTCCTCGAAAGCCTCAGAGGGTGGAGCAGGTTGAGTTTCTCCCTGATCTCCTTGGTGTACCGTGTGAATCGTCCCTCCGTCTTGATAACCGGCTCCCTGATCTCCGGAAGGTCGACCGTTATCTCCTCAACGATTCGACCCGGATGAGCCGACAGAACAAGGACCCTGTCTCCAAGGTAGACGGCCTCCTCGATGTCGTGTGTGACGAGCACTCCGGTCATCTTCAGGGAACGAATCACGAAGTTCAACTCCGTCTGAAGGATCTCCTTGGTTATCTCGTCGACTCCCGTGAATGGCTCATCCATCAGGAGGACGCTCGGGTCATGGACCAGTGCGCGCGCGACAGCCACCCTCCTCTGCATCCCGCCGGACAACTCGATCGGGTAGGCCTTCTCGAAACCCTCGAGGTTGATGAGTTTGACGAGCTCGGGAATCTTCGCCTCGGCACCCTTCTTCCCCAGGATCTCCATCGGAAGCTTGATGTTGCCGTAGACCGTCCGCCACCGCATCAGACTCGAATCCTGGAAGATGTAACCGACGACGAATTTCCCCTCGGCTGCCCTTCTCTCGATAGAGCCCGAGCTCGGTTTCTCGACACCCGCGATCAGTCTCAAGATCGTGCTTTTTCCACAACCGCTCGGACCTACGAGCGTCAGGACCTCTCGCTCGTGCATGTCGAAGGAAACCCCGCGGATAGCTTCCACCACCTCGCCCGTGATTGCGGTGTACGACTTGCTCACGTCCTTCAGCGAGACGAGGTCTGCCAAACCTACCTCCTCCTGAACCAGGGCATCGAGGCGCGCCCGACACCCTCCACCAGTCCGTAGAGCAAGAGACCGATCACCGTCAGTATGAATCCAGCCGCGTACGTGAGGTCGATGTTGAAAGAGGTCAGGGCGGTGGTCATCAGGAACCCCAGCCCGATGTTGGAACTGACGAATTCGGCGACGATCGCACCAACAGTCGCGCCCGTGATTGCTATCCTCAGGCTGACGAAGAGGTGGGGGAGCGAGTTGGGAAGCCTCACCTTGTAGAAGATAAGAGATTCAGAGGCGCCGAGGGACTTTAGAAGGTAGACCAGGTTGACGTCGACGTCTGCCAGGCCGGTCGCCGTGCCTACGACCACAGGGAAGAAGGAGAGGAGCGAGGTGAGTATGATCCTTGAGAGGTCGTTGAAACCGACGAGGATGTAGATTATCGGAGCGATGGCCACCATTGGGAGGACCTGAATTGCGACTATGTAGGGCATGACTATCTTTCTCACTATCCCCGATGCTGTCACCGCCACTGCGAGGAGGAGGCCGAGTGCGGTCCCGAGGACGAAGCCCGCTATCGCCTCCCTCAGCGTGGCAAAGATATTCGCCCACCAGTTCACCCTCGAAGAGAAGATGGCTGCAACGATCTCGGTCGGCGCCGGCAGAAGGAAACTCGGAATAATTCCGTAGTCAACGATCACCTGCCAGACGACGACTCCGACCACCAAGCTTCCGAGTACGCTAGCCTGGTCTCTGAGATTCCTGACTACCTTATTCTGCAACCTCAGAGCCTTACGGTTGCTGTACGAACTGGTCGGTGTATAGTGTTGTCGGGTCGACCGTGGCGGTCAGGTTGAAAATCTGGGTCGACGCCTTCACGATCCCCTGCACGGTGGTAGCGTTCATCCAGCCGAACTTGAGAGGAGTCAGGTTGCCAATCGTGGTGGCGTTGTACCCGACTTCGAAGATGAGCGACGACTGCCAATCGCTGAACGTGCCGTTGTAGTCGAAGCTCGCGTTTATGTTGACGAAGTCCTGGGCGCACCGCTGCGGATTCTTTATGCAGAGGAAGTAGCCATTCAGGGTCGCGTTCACGATGGCCTTGACGACGTCGGGGTGGTTTTGTACAAGCGCCTTCTGGACGACGATTCCCGAACCGATCGGCGGCATCCCGAAATCGGAGAGCTTGAAGAAGCTGACGGTCTCACCGAGCTTCGCGGCGTTGATCTGGAGCGAGCCAGAGGCTGAGGCAAACTGAACAATCGCGTCCACCTTCTTGCCGAGGAGCGCATCCTGCAGGGCTGAGAATCCTATGTTCTGGATGGTGAGTTGCGACGGGCTTATTCCCTCCAGCGTCAGGAAGGCGGAGAACATCCTGAAGCTCAAACTCCCGAAAGGCGAGCCGATTGTCTTGCCGATCAGGTCCTTGGGACCGTGAATCCCGCTACTGGTGAGGAATAGAACACCGACGGGGTTTACTCTGCCCGTGCTGGCCACCTGAATCAGGTTGAAGGTATTTGGATTCTGGGCCGCGTCAACAGTAAGGTCCAGCAGGTCCCCCAGTGCGAAGGCGTACCCCGTCTTGTCCGCCCCCACCGCTTGAACGGCGGCGGAGGTACCGCTGAGGATGACAGGAGTCACGTCAATCCCATTCTGAAGGTAGTATCCCTCGGCCTGCGGCACGTACGCGGGAGCTTCATCCGTTGTCAATCCTCCGACGTAGCGCGTTACGCCGACCACCTGCTTTCCAGAGCTTGGGGTGTAGACGGTCAGGAAGAAGGCGCTCGTGGCGCCTGCCGTTGCGAGTATCGCTATGACAAGAGAGACGGCGAAGACCCTAGTGGAAACCAATAGCCTCGCGCTTTGGCGGTGGATTCTATTTAAGCCTGAGGTAGACGCAGTCGCTTTTACACAAGATCGCGCTAATTCGGTTCTTGTTTTCCCTGAGCGGGTCAGGCCGCCAGCAAGCCTCGGAGTTCTCTCTCCCTCGCGTCGTCGGGATTGTATCCTTCTATCTTCTCGAGCCCCCTGCTCAGCCTAAGGTGTCTCCAGCAGCCGTAGCAGGGATTCCCGAGGGCGACCGCCACCTCGAGCGAATCGGGGGTCGAGAGGTCGAGGACGAGTGACCTGCACGTGCCGGAAATCTTCCCCGAATACTCGCCGTGCATGCAGATTGTGTTCGCGCTCGCCGATTCGCGTTTGACGGAGGAATCGTAGTGACCGGAGAGGAGGCGCATCCCCTCGTCTAGCCCGATCTTCCCGTACGCATCCTCAAGAGCGATCTTCATCGAGGCAAACCTGTGGTCTCCGCTCGTCGGATGCTCGACCTTCTTGATGTGGGAGCCCAGCTCGTCGCACGCAGTGTTGTTCGAGATGAAGATAGCGTCCTTCCTCTTCGTCGGGAAGTCTACGAAGGCTTTGTGTTTGGGCGTCGCCTCCACTATCTTGGTACCCCCGCTGTCTGTAAAGCACCAGTTCTTGAAGCCCATGTTGGGGACGGAGTTGAACCTAGCCACGGCGTCCTCCACCCCACTCGAGAACTGCCCGATCCAGCGGTACATGAACCAGCTCGGTACAGCGTCGTCCGTCATCTCGGAGTCCCTCATCCTGTCGTGAAGGGCAGTCCCGCAGAAGAAGAACCAGGCGTCGTTGAATATAGCGTCGTAGCCGATGTACCCGGGGGTTACCGGGGTGACGAAAGGGCGCCCGCGCTTCGGCTTTGCAATCCTCAGAACGCTGAACTGGTCCATCAACCTCCCTCCATCGTCGTTGTGGCCGGCGACGACCGAGCCGGTCTGCGTCGCGCCTCCCCAGGCCGAGAAGAAGTCGCATGAGAAGAGCTCTCCCGCCTTCTGCGACCGAAGGGTCGTCATGATGTCGACGTTCATGTTGGTCAAGAGGAGAGAGTCGTAGGATACAGAAGAGGCTTCGGCCATGGCGTTGATTTCGTCCAGGAACTCTGATTCGGTGAATTTGCCGACCGCGCGTTCCACGTTGTGGAGATAGTCTTTCTCCTCGACCCTAGACTTGTGGAGGGCATCTCTGAGGAGGGGGACGTTGTGTTGGACAACCCTCCCGATGATTCCTTTAGTGGCCTTGCCGAACTGCCTTCCCATCTCAGCAGAAGACCCCTCAACGATGACCAACGGTATGGGCGAATTCCAGGGATAGACAGTTCGGTCGAGCTTGAAGGTGCCTGTCTCCGTCGGGGCCCGATCCCCCACTCTTGAGAATTCCTGTTGCAACGAGACGAAGACCCCTTCTTCGTTATTATCCCTTTCTAGAAACGGTTGAGCGGCGGCCAGTGAGGCATCGATGACCTCGCATCCTCCCCTTGAGATCGGATGCGACGACGGCCTCATGCCGCGGTGCAGCGCGGACTCTGACAACGCTGCAGTCCTCCTCGTTTCCATTTCAGCCACGATGTCGGTTGCCGCTCACTCGAACTGAGACCTTTTGGCTTCCCCTCGGAGAGGCTTTGCGAAGTACCGTTAACACAGCGTTCTCCTGAATTCTCACCCCCTTTCTTGTCTTCAATGAAGAGATTATTTCACGAAGATGCTGCTTCGCCTCTCTGTCCAGCGCTCGATAGTCTTCCTTCCGACCGGCCGTAACTTCTTCCAGAACTTCATCAACCGAATCGTAGTAGGTGTAGACAGGGAACTCCTCTTCTGCGATGAAGTCGAACTTGCGTTGAACGAGCGAAGCGTATCGTAGTGCGAGTCTCGAGTGCCTGTCTGACTCGTCTTCACTTGAGGGGCCCCAGTTCCTGCTCAAGAGATAGGAGATCATGCCTTTGTGGAATGGCTGGTGCAGCGAAGCTTGTATGTTCAGCAGGATGCTCTTCGGCTTCAAGACGCGACAGGCCTCGTCGAGCGCCTTGCCCATGGCCGGGATGTCCGCGCAGCAGAGAGACCAAGTGAAAAATGCCAAGTCGAATGATTCATCCGGAAAATCCATCTGTTCTCCCCTTCCGACCTGAAACCTTACCTTCTGAACCAGATTCCTTGGAATCCTCTTCTTTGCAGCTGCTATCGCTGATGCAGACGGATCTATCCCCACAACGCTCTTGGCTTGAGGTGCGTACTGAAAGGTCAGCCTGCCTTCACCGCACCCGATTTCGAGAACACTCCTACCACTGAACGAAACATGTCCTTGGGTTTTGGTAATCTCGATTCCTTCGGGATCCTCGTGCACGGTCAGGGTTCCTCACCAGGCTGCGTCAAGTCACGCTTATACATGAACTGTCAACAATCGCCTCCGATCGCAAGAATGTACTAAGAGGAATTTGGGCAGCCGTAGAAATCCTCAACAGGCTCGTCGATCTGACAAGAAGGTTTGCCCTTGGCTTAGAGATATCGAATCAAGACGAAAACCCGCACTGGGTGAGGTTTATCGAGCCTCGCCGAAAGCGCCAACATCCTTAAGAGTCCCTCCTGCGCGGTCTTCGCTGAAACTTGAGCAGGGCAGGTCTCGCTTCTGAACGAAAGGACCCGAGCGAGCTTCTCCAGATTGAGACCTCGCGGGTCTTCGTCGGCAAGTCGAACGTCAGGAGGAGGCCGGGCGACGTGATTGACCTCACGCGCTCGATTCAGGAGAAGGGAGTTCTCGAGCCAGTCCTCGTCAGGCCCGTCGGATACCGCTACGAACTTGTCATCGGGTCAAGGAGGTTCGAGGCCGCGAAGGCTGCCGGGCTGAAGAGGATTCCAGCCGTCGTGAGGAAGGTGTCGGACGAGGAAGCTATAATCGTCTCCTTGATTGAAAACATTCAGAGGAGGGACCTCGAGCCCGAGGAGGAGTACGACGGGTTGATGAGTCTGAGCAAGCTCAACCCAAAGTCCTACGGCACCGCCGAACAGCTCGCGAAGGCGATCGGCAAATCTCGAAGGTACGTCGAGGACCACATCAACGCGGTCGAGACGGTCAGGGGCCTGAGGAGGGAGACGAGGGCCGAGGTGACGGTGAAGAGCGCGCCGACCCCCGAGGAGAGGAAGGAGGGTGTCCTCCCGCTGAAGCACGCGACCTACATTCACAAGGCAGAGGAGACGCCGTCGATTCAAGGGCTACCGATCCGCGAGCGCGCCGTGAAGCTGAAGGAGCTCGCTGAGACGATCGCCCCGCTACCGCAGCCGGAGGCCGAGAAGATCGTGAGCCATTTCGTTATGGCGCCTCAGAGGCCAATGGAGGAGATCAGGAAGGACGTCCAGTATCTGCGCGCCGTGAAGCTCGAGATCCTCCTGGACCCGAGGGTGGCGGAAGCCCTGAGGACCGCGGCGGAAGACAGGAGGACGACGATGGAAGCGGTCGCGTCTCTCGCGATACACTCCTGGCTGAGGCAGCAGCGCTACTTCTAGTGAGCGTCACCCGTCCAGGCGGTCGAGAAGGTCTGGGATTTCAATTCTCATCGAAAGGCCTACCCATCACTGGAGCCTTAGCTTGACGTTGAGCTTCTTGGAGAGATTCTCCAGGTCTTGGGCGACGTAGAAGAAGGCCATCCAGCTCCACCTCCCCCACCTTCGGATTCCTTCCTTCTTCACCCGCTCGATGGCGTCCCTCGCGTTCTTGG
>Ga0066709_100005666_pt1 | contig 10350 bp, 10 predicted proteins | sample GraSoiAngelo_158_FD_79665 | JGI IMG/M metagenome (GOLD analysis project Ga0066709, IMG submission 79665) | Grasslands soil microbial communities from the Angelo Coastal Reserve, California, USA - 14_1009_16_30cm | ecosystem: Environmental > Terrestrial > Soil > Grasslands | place: USA... | reverse complement strand
CTTCCTGACGATACGTTTTGCCGAGAACCACGGCGAGGCTCGCGCGTGCCAGCTCCTTGCCGAGATAGAACGCGTGACGCGGTTCGTCCACGCCGAGCTCGTCGAAGATCGCCGCGAGATCCACAACGTCAGTGCTGCGCACGAACCGTTCGTTGTTCAACACGGTGATCGCGCGCTCGTCGGTGAAGACGCGGAAATTCGGGTCCGTGATGTCCGCCTGGAGCGTGCGCAGCTCGGCTTCGCTGTAGGAGAGCACGATCGGATCCTTCACGGTGACCAGGCGATCGTCGACGCCCTTGGGCGCGGTCCGCTCGGTGACTGCGTAATGCATCAGGCGGCGCGCGATGTCGACTTCGCGTACGGCGCCACGAGCCCACGGAATCACCTCCGTCGTGAGCACTGTGCGGATGCCGAGTTCCTGACAGATCGCGATGAGCAGCGCATTGACCCCGGTCGAATCGGCAGCGGTCAGCTCCGTGAGATTGCCGATCCCCATCAGCATCTCCGCGTCGGGATGTCGCCGCCGCACGTCGGCATATCGCTCGAGCGATGCAAAAAACCCGTAGCCGATCGGCTCGAGAATCGGATCGATCAGATACCGGACGCCCCATTGCGAGAGCTTGTCGAGAGTCGGTTCGATCGTGTCGAGCGGCGCGCCGAGGTCGGGCACGACGACGACGCGCGTCTCCGTACCCGCCAGATCCTGTGCGACATCTACGTTCGAGCTGTTGACGCTCAAGACCAGCTCCGTACCGGCCTCGACGGCCGTGCGGATCTCGGCGGGATCGAACGTGTCGACGCTCACCCGCAAACCGGCGGAGACGAGCTCGCGCACAACGTCTCCGAGTGCGGGAAAGGCGACGCCCGGCATGCACCCGACGTCGATCACGTCGGCGCCGGAGCGGTGGAAGTACTCCGCGGCATCATCGAGCGCCCGGCGCGAGAGGCGCGGCGCATCGTTGATTTCGGCGAGGATCTCGATGTCCCACGCGCCATACTCGCGCGCGGCGGCGGCGCGCCCGAAGTAGCGCGGAATTTCGCGCAGGTCCTTCGGTCCTTTCTCGACACGGACCGCGAGCTTCTCGGCAATCGGGTGCAGATCACCCTCGCAAAGGCCTGGAATCAGGACCAGGTCGGTGCCATCAGGCACCTGGAGCGACCGCGCGATCCACGCCGTCGTCATCAGCGCCGCGACGGTTATGCCGAGAACGGCCACGTCGTACGCGAAGGGGGGCGCCATGTCGGCCAGCACGCGGCGCAGCGCCGGTTCGGCGAGGCGGCCGGTGACGAACGTCACGCGCCGGGGAGCGAGCGGAGCGTCTGTCATCCAGAAAGGTTGTTTACAGCGCTCGTCCTGAGCCTGTCGACCAGCCTTCGCGCTTCGCGCTTCGGCGGTCCGCCGTAGCCTTGGCGAAGGCGGAAGGACGAGCGACCGAAAGCTCGTGGTTCGACAGGCTCACCACGAGCGTGTGCACAGGCGCGACGGCGTGCGTCATCTCTCAGCGCGGATCGCCGCTGCGCACGAATTTGTTTGGCGTGCCCTCGAGCGCATCACCTTGCGCGGGGCGCCACAGCACGACATCTTCGATGCGGCGGGCGAGTGCAAAATCCTTGTCTGTGATACCACCCGCGCTGTGCGTCGCGAGCTTGACGGTCACGCGGCCCCAGGTTACCGACAGATCCGGGTGGTGGTACGCCGCCTCCGCGAGGTAGCCGATTGCGTTGACGAGCATCAATGTCGTCGGCCACCCGTCGGTCTTGTAAACGCGTCGAATCCATTTGTCTTCGTAGTACCACCCGGACAGTGCCTTCAGCCGATCGGCGATCTCCGCCTCGTTATACGTGTGTTCTTTTTCCATAGCCATCAGTCACCAGAGCGGTAAATCCGCGTAGTACAGGTCGCACCCGTCTACATCACCACGCCGCCGCCGATCAGCATCGTGTGTCCCGTCACGAACGATGCGGCCGGCGATGCCAGGAACACCGCGGCGCCGGCGACGTCTTCTGGAGTCCCCCACCGCTTCAGCGGCGCGGAATCGGCGACCGCGCGGTGCGTGCTGTCGTCCAGGTCCTGGCCGAACGATGTTCCGATCCATCCCGGCGCGAGCACGTTGACGCGGACGTGCGGCGCCACGGACCGTGCGAGCGACTTGCTGAACGCCAGCACGCCGCCCTTGACCGCGGCGTACATCTGCGGATTGAGACCGGCCATTCCGCTCAGCACGTGATCCCAACTCATGTTGATGATGACGCCGCCGTTCTCCTGCGTCGCGAGCAGTTCCGCGGCCTGCCATGACGCGAGCACGGTGCCGCGCAGATCGACGGCGAGGAGGAGATCCAGCTTTTCGATCGTCGACAGCGACGCGCCGGTACCGGTCAGGATGTCGGCGCCGGCATTGTTCACCCACACGTCCAAGCGGCCGAGCGCGTCGTACGCCGCAGGGCCGACCGCCCGCACGGATCGATCGTCGGCGAGATCGAGGTGAATGACCGCGCTCCGGCGTCCGAGCGCACTGATTTCTCGCTCGACGTCGGACGCGCGGCTCTTGTTCGCGCGGTAGGTTATCGCGACCTCGGCGCCGGCTCGAGCCGACGCAATGGCGATCGCGCGACCGATTCCGCTGGAGGCGCCGGTCACGAGCACAGCACGGCCCGCAAGCGGTCCGTCGCTCATGACAGCAGATGATACAGTAGCGATCGATGCGATTGCTGGTGAGCGCTGCGGATGCGCTCGATGCGGCGGCCGCGGTCGCCGGCGGCGCCGATTTCGTCGATGCCAAAGACCCGGCGAAGGGCCCGCTGGGCGCCGTGTCGCTTCAACACATGCGCGGGATATGGACCGCCGTGGCCGGCGCGACACCCGTGACCGCCGCGCTCGGCGACGCCGTGGACGAGGAATCGATCGAGCACGCCGCCAGGGCGTTTGCGAGCGTGGGCCTCGCCTTCGTCAAGATTGGTTTCATGGGCGTCGTCAATCGCCGCTACGCTGAGAGGCTCATGTCTGCAGCGGTCCGCGGCGCCCGGCGCGGACGTCAGCCTGCCTGCGGCATCGTGGCCGTTGCCTATGCCGACGCAGATGCCGTCAGCAGCCTCGCGCCGGCCGCGATCGCGGATATCGCGTCCCACACAGATGCGAAGGGCGTCCTGCTCGACACCGCCGACAAGCGAGGTCCAGGACTGCCCGCGATCGTGCCGCGGCGCGCGCTCGCCTCGTGGGTCGCCCGAGCGCACATCCACGGGCTGTTCGCCGCCGTCGCAGGCAAGTTGACGATCGCGGACCTTGCGATGGTTTGCGATTGCGGCGCCGATATCGCCGGAGTCCGTGGAGCGGCGTGCGAAGGCGGACGATCGGGTCGCGTGACGGCTGACCGCGTGCGGTTGTTGAAGACTGCCTGCGGTGTCCTGCCGATGTGCGTGTAGCGCGGCCCTTCAAGGCCGCGGTACGCGCAACGCAGAGTCAATCGCCCACACATCATCCGCCGGAACGATCACCGACGTGACGCCCGGCGGCAGCGCGCGCGCGAAGTACGCGTCGACGAGTACGCCGTGCGCGTGACGCGATGAGTCGTCGCGGACACCAGGCGGTTTGACGAGGACGAGACGCGCGGCACCCACCTGGCCCGCTACCCACGCCGCAATGGAATCGCTCGTCACGTCCCACGAGTGCGGGAGCGGGTCGGCCTCGCGAAGCCACTGAAAGGGCGCCAGGACGGGAATCCGTCCCTCTTCGATCGCACTCGCGATTGCGGGCGCCGTGGTGACGAGCGTCGCTCCGGCGAGCCGGGACGCGATGAGATGCGCGTGCTGGTCCATCGCCAGGGTCGCCATCCAGTGTGCGGGCGCGTCCCCCACGTGCAGAATCGCGTTCACGTTGCGCACCGCGTCCGCGAACGGTCCGCCACCCGGCACGACGACCACTCGACGATCCCGTGCGGCCCCGGCGACGGCTTCGAGCACGGCCATGTAGCCGCATGCCGCCGCGGTATCCCTGCGGCGCAGCGCGTCGCCCAACACACCGCCGCCAATTTTCACAACGGTCGCGCACCGCGGCGAACAGGACGTCATGTGGTCACATTGTGGACCGAAAACCTGCAAGCCCACGACCGAGTGACGGCAACGTATTCACGTCCGGAAAGAGCCGCCCGAAGCTGCGTTCGGCCTCGTCTTCCGAGTCGTACGTTTCGACAATGGTCAGAAGCTTCGTCACCGTCATCAAATGACGATTCCGCCCCGCGACGTTGAGGAGCTTGAGTTTCCCGCCGCGCTGTCTCGTCGCAACGTACGCTTGCGCGATCGCTCCGAGGCCGCAGCTATCGATGTACGGCACGTGACCCAGGTTCAGGACAAGGCGTGTCCGGCCGGCCTCGAGCCATCGTTCGATGCTCTCTTTGAATTGCTGCTCGGTCTCGACGGTGAGCCTCCCCTTCGGCTCGAGGATCACGACGTGGTGACGGACGGTTTCCTCGATTTCTATGCCCGACCTCCAGTGCCCGCTGCTTTCCTATAACGACGGCAGCCGCGAAACCGAACCAATCGGGCCCTGATGCTGTTATTTTTGGGCTGCTTTCGATGGATCCCGCGGATATGATCAACCGGCCCACGGACGACAAACCCTTGCTGCCTCTCAAGGCCGGCGCGGATCTGGAGTCTTCGCTCGAACTGCTCGAGCGAGCGAAGGACGGGGATTCCGCAGCGCTGGATCGATTGTTGACCCGCTATCTGCCTCCGTTGCGGCGGTGGGCGAGCGGTCGGCTGCCGCGGTGGGCTCGCGACTTGTCCGACACCGAAGATCTTGTTCAGGACACCCTGGTTCAGACGTTGAGGCATATAGGGACGTTCCGGGCGCAGCACGAAGGCGCGCTCCAGGCATACCTGCGGCAGGCGGTCATGAACCGCATCAGGGACGAGTTGCGGCGAGTGCGCCGCCGTCCGCCTGCCGAAGGACTGGAGGAGGATGTTCCCAGCACGCTCGCTTCTCCTCTCGACGAAGCGATCGGACGGGAAGCCATCGATCGGTACGAAGCTGCGCTCGCGGAGCTTCGTGAGGAAGAACGCGAGGCAATTATCGCCCGCGTCGAGTTCGAGCAGAGCTACGACGAAGTTGCAGCCATGCTCGGCAAGCCGACGGCCGATGCGGCCAGGATGGCGGTGCAACGCGCGCTCGTACGGCTGGCAATCGAGATGAAGCATGCGAAGTGACGATCCGCGGCTGATGCGTCTTGCCGCCGCCGTCGCAGACGGAACTCCGGTCGACTGGCCCAGAGCGCTCGAGTCGACGCCGGATCCCGAGCTGCGGCAGGTGGTCCAGCAGCTGCAAGTCGTCGCGGGCCTCGCGTCGGTTCACTGGACGAGCGGCGACCCCGGCACCGAGGACGAGACCGCTCAACCCATACCGGTGCCCGACTCGTGGGGTCCGCTGAAGCTGCGTCGAAGAATCGGGCGAGGCACCTTCGGGACGGTGTACCTCGCGTGGGATCCGAATCTCGAACGCGAGGTGGCGCTCAAAATCCTGCAGCCGTTGCCCCGCTCTGACGCAGTCATGCAGGAGGGGCGGCTGCTTGCGCGCGTTCGCCATCCGAACGTCGTGACGGTGTACGGCGTGGACCAGTTCGATGGCGCGCTCGGTCTGTGGATGGAGTTCGTCGACGGCGTCACGCTCAAGCAGCTGCTTCAGGAACGCGGGGCGTTCGGCGCGCACGAAACGGCGCTCATCGGCATCGACGTGTGCCGCGCCGTGGCCGCGGTGCACCAGGCAGGACTCCTCCATCGCGACATCAAGAGCCAGAACGTCATGCGTGAGGCCGGCGGCCGGATCGTGTTGATGGATTTCGGCGCAGGCGCGGCTCAGACGGAGCGAGCGCGACCGGGACGGCGGCTTACAGGCACACCGCTGTACCTCGCGCCGGAAGTGCTCGGCGGTCAGCCGGCAACCATCGCGAGCGACATCTACAGCGTCGGGATTCTCCTGTATCACCTCCTCACGAAGCGTTACCCGGTGGAAGGTGACACGGTGAGCGATCTCGAAGCGGCACATGCCCGGCGCCAGACGACGCCCTTGAGCGATCTGCGACCGGACCTGCCGGCGGGAATTGGAAGGGTCATCGAACGGGCGCTCGATCCAGATCCCGCCCGGCGTCATCGAAGCGCGGGCGCGATGCAGCAGGAGTTGCTCAACACGATTGCCCCCGATGGGATTCGTGAAGCGGTTGTCGCTGACCCCGGTGCCATTTCAGAGCGTACGCGACACCTGCCGTGGAGCGCCGACGAAGCCGTCAGAGTCCCGATCGCGATCGGCGTTGCTTTCGTGGCATGGTACGTCGCGCATCCCGACCGCCCATTCGTTCTCGGCTCGCCGCGGCAGCTGACCACCGCGCCGGGATGGGAAGCCGAACCGGCACTCGGTCCCGATAGCAATCTTGTCGCCTATACATCCGATCAAAGCGGCAACCCCGACATCTGGCTTGTCGATATGCTGACGGGCGCTTCGCTGCAGCTGACGGACGATCCGGCGCCCGATCGTTCGCCGAGCTGGCTTCCAGACGGCAGCGCAATCCTCTTCGTGTCGAGCCGGGGCGGCAAGACCGCGATCTGGAAGACGCCGCGCCTCGGCGGTCCGGCAGTCCTCGTCGTCGAGAACGCCGAAGATCCTGCGGTGGCGCCCGACGGCTCGAAGCTGGCCTTTGCACGCCGCGATGCGAACGGCCAGTTCCGGATCAACGTCGCGCCGCTCGCCGATGCGTCGAACGCGCGCGTCCTGACCACGGCCAGTTCCGGGTTGTACGATCATCGCCAGCCTGCATGGTCGCCGGACAGCCGCCGGATCGTGTACCACGGCTTGCGGGATCTCTGGATCGTCTCGGCGACCGACTCGAAGGTACTTCGCCTGACCGCTGACGATGCCGCCGATCGCGATCCGGTGTGGTCGCCGGACGGCCGGTTCGTCTACTTTTCCTCCGACCGCGGCGGGACGCACGTTCTGTGGCGCGTTCCGTCGACCGGCGGACGCGCCGTACGTCTGACGGGCGGCCAGGGGCCGGAGGGGTACCCAAGCCTCTCCGCAGACGGCTCTCGTCTCGTGTACTCGACCTACGACCGGAATCCCGATCTCGTCCTTCGCGATCTGGGCTCCGGTCGCGAGGAGCGCCTGGGCAGCGATCGAATGGAAACGAATCCGATCTTTTCGCCCGATGGCGAGTCGCTCGTCTTCGTGTCTAACCGGTGGGCGGGCCGTTTCGACCTGTGGTCGCAGCGGCTCGCGGGCGGCACGCCGGCCGGCGAACCGCGCAGATTGACCGACCAGCCTGGATCCGCGTCGGCCCCGGCCTATTCGCCCGACGGTCGCTGGATCGCGTACTACCGCGTGATCCAGGGACAGCGCGACGTCTGGATCATCTCGGCCAGCGGCGGGTCCCCGATTCAGTTCACGAACGATCCCGCCGTCGACGCGCATCCAGATTGGGCGCCCGACGGCCGACAGCTGGTGTTCCTGTCCGACCGCGACGGCAGCTATCAGATCTGGACGCAGCCGATCCGCGACGGCCGGCCGGCCGGCGCGGCGCGCCGCGTCACGAGTGGTCCTCCGGTCATCGGTGCGCCGACCTGGTCGCCGAGTGGCGCGGAGGTCGCATACGTGGGCGGCGATTCGGAGATCTGGCTCGCCGACCCGGATGGCCACCGCCACGCGCGAAAAGTAACCATCGGCGCCGGCGCGTTGCGCGTCGCGTGGAACCACGCTTCAGGCGATCTCTGGGTCAACGGGTACTGGGGCGCCGACGCTCCTTCGATTCGTCTCGTCGACGTGAAGACGGGCGAAAGCCGATCGGCGACGCCGCCCATCACGCTGAGCAGAACGACCGTACCGGACTTCGACCTGTCGTGGGATGGCCGGCGGATCGCCTTCGCACGCGAGGTGCTCCGCGGCGATCTGTGGGTGCAGGAGGCGCGCGCGAAAACGTTTTGACGAGAGGAGGAGACGTGGCAAAGAAGCAAGTACCATCGGCGGACACTGTCGAAATCAGGCCCAAAGATCTGGCTAAAGCGCTGGAGGGGATCGCTCAATCCATACACGCCGTCCGGCACCTGGTCCTCAAGCTCGATCCGGACATCACCCTCACGTTCACCGTGAGCAAGGCCGAACCGTTGGCGTTCCTGTGGGACACGAGTTGCGCGCCTCCGATACGGCGGTCCTTTCATGACCGCGAAGGCGAAGGATAGCGGGGCTTGATGCCGCCGCCTGCGCCAACTGCGCCAGATCTTCGCGCCGTCAAGCTCGTGCTCACGGCGGGCTGCAATTTGCGATGCAGCTACTGTTATCAGAGCGACAAGAAGAACCTGCGCATCGACTGGGAAATCGTGCGCGCGACGCTGGACCGCCTGCTGGCCTCGGCACGCTCCGACGTGGAACTCCTGTTCATCGGCGGCGAGCCGCTGCTCGAGTTTCCCACCATCGAGCGAGCGGTTGCGTATGTAGACGAACACAAACGGCCGGATATGGCCGTCCAGTACGCGACCATCACCAACGGCCTGCTGCTGGGCCAATGCGAGGCCGACTTCCTTGTCCGACACCGGTTCAACGTGCAGCTCAGTTTCGACGGTCTGCCTCCTGCGCAGCAGCTTCGCGGGCAGCACACGTTTGAAAAGCTGAACGCGCTGCTCGACACGTTGCGGGATCGACATCCGGGATTCTATGACGAGCGCCTCAGAGTCAACATCACGCTCGTGCCCGCAACGCTGGGCTACCTCGCGGACTCGGTGGAATATTTCCTGTTCGAGAAGCGCGTGCAGGACCTGACGATCACGCCGCAGATGACCGCCGCCGCCGACTGGCGTCCCGAGCGGATCGCCGAGCTCGAGCAGTTGTTCGCGCGGCTGTATCGCGTCAGTCTCCGGCGATATCACGAAACGGGGGAAGTCCCGCTTCAGATTTTTCGAAAGACGGGGCGCCGCCGTGCGCGGAGGCGGCCGGCCGAGATCTCGATGTGCGGTGTGGGACGCGGCGATCAGCTGGCTGTGGACGTCGACGGCGCGACGCAAGGCTGTCTGATGTTCGTCGCGTCATACCAGTCGTTTCCGACGACGTTTCTGCGGAGTCGCGTCGAGGCGATGCGCCTGGGCGACATCCGCGACCCTGCGCTCGACGATCGGTTGAAGCTCTATCCCGAGGCGGTTCGACACGCGGAGATCTTCGATCACAAGGAGCTGAAGTACTCCTCCTACGGGCGGTGCGGCGAGTGCAAGTATCTGGAAGACTGCGCGGTGTGCCCGATGTCGATCGGGCGAGTCGAAGGCGAGAACGATCCCCGGCGCGTTCCGGATTTCAACTGCGCGTACAACCTGGTCTCGTTGAAGTACCGCGCCCGGTTCCCACGGCTGAAGAGTTTGCCGGAGATGATCGGCTCGCGCCGCGGGCCTCTCTGGGATCTTCTGGCCGGCCGCACCTCTGCCCGCCGGCGAACGATGTCGGTCGCGCCGTGACGGCCGCGTGCGGGTAATCGGCGTCCTCGACCTGCTCGGCGGCCGTGCCGTGCACGCGCGCGCCGGTGACCGCGAGCATTATGACCCGGTGCGAGTGGTCGCCGGCTCGCCCATTGTCGAGGGGGACGCGGAGGCGCTCGCGCGTGCGTACGTCTTGCGTCTCGGTCTCACGGAGCTGTACGCGGCGGACCTCGACGCGATTCTCGGTCGCGCTCCGCAGGACGCCGTCGTGGCCGCCGTCGCACGGGTCGGCGCGCCGCTCTGGCTGGACTCCGGCATTTCGTCGACGGATCGCGCGCGTCACGCTCTCGACCTCGGCGCCGCGCACGTCGTCGTCGGGCTCGAAACTCTCGAGTCGTGGGACGCACTCAGCGAGATCTGCGACACTGCGGGCGGAACGCGAGTCGCGTTCAGCCTCGATCTCCGCGACGGCGAGCCGATCGTGAAGAACGACGGCCGCGTCGCGCGTGAGCGCGTGGATCGGATCGCCGCACGCGCGTCCGAGGCCGGGGCCGGCGCGATCATCGTGCTCGATCTCGCCTGTGTCGGCACCGGCCGGCTGCTGAACGTGGACCTGATCGGACCGATTCGTGAGGCGGCGCCGGATGTGGTGCTCATCGCCGGGGGCGGCGTCCACGAATGTCAGGATTTCACGCGACTGGCAGGCTGCGGCTGCGACGGCGTGCTCGTCGCCACTGCCTTGCACGAGGGCCGAATTGGCCGGAAGGACGTCGCCGCCGCATCAGCGGTCGGGCGGCGTCACGCCAACGAGAGCCGATAAAACGCGGACTGGCCGAAGTTCTCCTCGACTTCCATTTCGATCGCCGTCAAGCCGCGCGCGCCCATTTTCTCGAGCTCACCGCGGAGCCGGGTGGT
>Ga0066709_100005663_pt1 | contig 10352 bp, 6 predicted proteins | sample GraSoiAngelo_158_FD_79665 | JGI IMG/M metagenome (GOLD analysis project Ga0066709, IMG submission 79665) | Grasslands soil microbial communities from the Angelo Coastal Reserve, California, USA - 14_1009_16_30cm | ecosystem: Environmental > Terrestrial > Soil > Grasslands | place: USA... | reverse complement strand
CTAGGTGCCGCGCGCAAGGGTAATGACCGCGCAAATCTGATGGAGAACTGACGACGAGCAATGCCCCCGAATCCCCAGTACGCAGTCGAGGTGGAACAGATCACCAAGCGTTTTGGCGATTTCACCGCCATCGATCAAATCAGCTTCAACGTGGAGCATGGCGAGATTTTCGGCCTGCTGGGGCCCAACGGAGCGGGAAAGTCCACCTTGATTCGCATGATGACAACGCTGATTCCTCCTTCATCGGGCACAGCGCGCATCAATGCTTTTGACATAGTCAAGTCCCCTGAGCACGTCCGTGAATGCATCGGAGTGATTCCTCAGGCCATGACTTCGGACCTGGAACTGAGCGCGTTGGAGAATATGGAGCTTTTCGCCAAATTGTATGGGATGCCGCGGGCGCGACGCAAACGCGTGATCCGCGACCTGCTCCAAGGTGTCGACCTCGACCAGTGGGCCGATAAGCCCGTACGCAATTTTTCCGGCGGCATGCGGCGCCGGCTCGAGATTGCCCGCGGCCTGGTCCACGAACCCAGGATCTTCTTTCTGGACGAGCCTACCACCGGTCTCGATCCGGCTTCGCGCGTGGCAGTGTGGGAAATGCTTCTTAAGCTCAAACAGCAGCGCGACCTCACCATCCTGCTTACCACCCATTACATGGATGAGGCGGACAAGCTCTGCGAGCGCATCGCCATCATCGACCACGGAAAACTCGTGGCCCTCGATTCGCCGCTCAAGCTGAAGGCATCCATTCCAGGCACCAACATCCTGGAGGTGAGTTTCTCAAACGCACCCGAGAAATGGCTCGAGACACTCGAGGGCCTGGCCGACGTGAAGCGGGTGACGGCGGAAGAAGGGGTGTTCCGGATCTCCTCGGACAACGGACCACGTACGACGGTCGAACTGGTGGAGGCGGCGCGCCATGCCCAGGTGACTGTCGCATCGCTGTCCGTCCAGAGCACGACCCTGGACGACGTATTCATGCATTATACGGGCCGTGCTATGCGCGATGCCCTGCAAGACGCGCCGAAGTACGACAGCAGTTTTCTCTACCAGAAGAGTTGAGCGATCGGGTCGATGAAGGCTGTTACCCCGTGGCAAGTGAACGGAAAACTCAATGGCTCAATGAGACGGTCTGAACATGCATCGCATACTGGTCATCGTCGAACGTGATCTTCGCCGCTTCCGGCGCAGCCCCACGCTGATACTTGTCTCCATGATTTTTCCACTCGTTCAGCTCGTGGTGCTTGGCTATGCCTTTGGCGGGAGGCTTAAGCATCTGACGGTAGGTGTGGTCGACCAGGACCATGGCATGCAGGCGGTGAAGCTGCGCGAAATGTTCAACGCCGTCGCGGCCAACGCCCGCACGTTTGAAACGGTAAGTTACAGCAGCCAGCAAGCGGCGCTGACGGAGCTGCGCAACGGTCGCATCAACGCTGTGCTGAACATTCCGCCGGAATTCTCCCGGCGTGTGCTGGCCCAAACCGCACCCCAGCTGGCGCTGGCGGAGGATAACGCCGATAACTTTGTGGCTGCCACCCTCGAAGGCCTGTTCACCCAACTTGTGGCCGATTACAACCGGAAACCTGAAGCGCCGCGCTTGGCACAGCAGGTCACGCTGTCCGTGGTGGAGATGTACCCCTACGTGCCCTACATACAGTACCTGTTGGCCGGTTCCATCGCACTCTCTATTTTTGTGACGGCGATGATTGGGGGAGGGATTATTTACATTGACGATAAGGCACGCGGGCTTCATGAAGGATATTTAGTAACACCGATCACCAAATTTGAGCTGATCGCGGGCTTCAACCTTGCCGGCGCACTGAAAGCGGTGATCGCAGGCCTGGTCCTGGTCACCGCGGGTTCGCTGATCGCCGGTATCCCGCACCCCTTTGACCCCGCCAGGATGTTCCGGCTCTTCTTGGTGGTGATCAGCACGTCGCTCGCGCTCATCAGCATGATGTTTCTGCTCATGGTACGGGTCAGCGATCCCCTGGTACCGCGCGCTACTTTTGGTGTGCTGAACACGCTGCTCTTCTTCCCGAGCGGCGCGGTGTATCCCATCCAAGCCTTCCCGCGCTGGATGCAAGCCATCGCGGTCGTGGATCCTTTCTCCTACGCCGTGCACGCCTTCAAAGCGCTGCTGCTCAAGAACACAGGCTTCACCGCCATCGCCGGAGACCTGACTTACCTGCTGGTCTTCACCACGGTGATGATGATCTCCGCCACACTGCTCTTTCGCCGCACGCTGTAAGCAATCGTATCGAGGCGAGACCAAAATTGCCGATGAGAGCCGCTGTGCAACTCGGTCCAGCTGCCTTTACGGCTCAGGCAAGCGGGCATATTCGCTTCAGGATCAGTTACGGTATCATAGGTTCTCGACGCCAGGTTCACCCTGGCTTAGAATGATAACCTCCTCGATTACCTATGACACTACTCGACGCCCGATCGCCCAAACCACGCAGCCTCTTCCGAAGGTTCCTCCCTCTGATCATCTTCATTGGCGGCACACTGGGAATTCTGGTCGCATACCGTTTCCGAGATTACCCTGAGGAGCGCGCCGTCTCCCGCTTTCTCCGGACGCTCGAAGAGGGCAACTATCAGAGGGGCTATCAGCTCTGGCAGCCCGTCAAGTCCTATAGTTTCGAGAGCTTCATGCATGACTGGGGACCGCAAGGAGATTACGGGAAGATTCGTAGCTTCGAGGTGGTGGGTACGCGCTCCAAAGGATCGAACAACGTGATCGTCAGCGTACGCATCAACAACCAGGATCCTCCGCTCGACATACTGGTAGACCGCAAGACCAAGGGGCTGGCATATTCGCCTTTTTGAGAGCTGAAGATGCCACGTCACTTGTTCTGGTGCACCTTCCACGGGCTTGGAGGGAACAAGGACCGAAGACGGGCCCTTCAGAATGAACCGAAACGGCGCCCGGGATTGCTCCTGTATGGGTCTGCGAGGACTTGAGGATGAACATCCTACGTGGGGAAGCCCAAATTCGGGAGAAGGAGCAGGGACTCAGGGTGGCATGCTTGCGCCTGATGTTCCTCGGCCTTTGCCTCTTATGGGTACATACTCGCGGGTATTCTTCCACCACTCACGTCCAAAGGGCGTTGGAGTTGCTCAACCGCGGAGATCTAGCCGCAGCCGAGAGCGAAGCACGACTCGCCCTTCACAATCCCGAGAACCGCGCAGTCGCCTGGGCAATGCTTGGTACGATTCGGCTTCGGCAGAACCAATATGAGGAAGGTGCAGAGTTTCTGAGAAAGGCCTTGAGACTCGACCCCCGGCTCACGGGCGCGCTTGTCAGCCTGGGCGGAGCCTACCTTCTACAAGGGAGGAAAGATCAGGCGCGCGACACGTTCCGGAAAGCCCTCGAACTCGACCCCACCAATGCCAACGCCCGCCTTGATCTTGCAGAACTGGAGAGCGAGGCCGGTAACTACACAGCGTCACTCGCGACAGCTGAAAACATTTCTGACGCGCTCCGTCGCTCGCCCCAGGGAGTTTTACTCCTGGCGCGAGACTATACCGGCCTTCAGGAAAGGGATGCGGTTCGAGGTCTTTTGCCCGACTGGGAAGCTCTGTCTGACCCCCCGGCTGATTCATCTATAAATTTTGCAGCGCTGCTCATAAAGAACGGGCTGACCCGGGAGGCGGCCGCGGTCCTCGAAAAGACAAAGCGTAGCGGTCATGTTTCGTACAGCTTGTATTTCATGCTTGCCGACTGCTATTTCTCAACTGGCAATCGCAGGCAAGCTTCTGAGAATTACGAAGCTGCCCTGGGACTGAAGGCGGATTGCGTCGCCTGTCTCGAGCGTCTGGCCGCACTTGCGCGTCGGGAGGGTAACTCCGAAAAGGCATTGGCGTATCTCGTCCAGGCTCGCGGCGCTGAACCGGACAATCCGGAAGTGCTCTTTGAGCTTGGGAAGCTCTGTCTGGAACGCGATCTGTTGGAGGATGCGCTCGCGGCCCTGCAGAAGGCTGCTGCGATGAGTCCGGAGAATGACTCATATTCCTATCTGCTGGGCTCGGCATACATAGGAAAGGGCACATACAAACCGGCGGTCCTCGTGTTCCGCCGCCTGGTGGCAAAGCACCCTTCTGACGCAGCGGTAAATTATGCACTGGGCTGCGCGCTCTACCTCGACCAGGATTTCGACCAGGCAGATCGGTACCTTAGCGAAAGCCTTAGACTGCAGCCTCGCCAAAGAGCAGCTTCCTACTATCTCGGGTTGGTAGCCGATAAGAAAAATGATTCTGTCAGGGCTTTTCGCATCCTTTCAGAGCTTGTGGCGCGCTATCCCGACTTCGTGCAGGCCCATGAGGCGCTCGGAACACTGTTGGTCAAAGCCCGTCAGTACCCCCAGGCAAAGGATCAACTCGACACCGCCATAAGGCTTGATCCCAACTCGCTGCAGGCTCACTATCAGCTCGGAATCCTTCTGGGGCGAACCGGAAAACAGGAAGAATCCCAACGCGAGATTGAGCTGGCGCGGAGCATCGAGAGCGAGCAGCGGGCTCACAAGTCAGCCCAGATTCGTTTGCTTTTGCCGGAGTGACACGCCAGAAGAGCAGAATTTGTGGTGCTGTGACCTGCCTTGTCGGGAAGCTTTGACTGCTTGGCGCGCCACACCAATCCGCCGCGTGTCCCATGCTAAAATTGTCGAGCATATGAGCACGCCACTCTCAGCTGGTCGCTTCAGATCCCGCGAGCGGGAACTGCGCGCCGGGGCTCGTCTTCCACGTTTCGCCCTCTGGCTGGGACTCCTTGCTGTGTCGAGCCCTCCTGGGCCGTTTGCTCAAACCCGACAGCATGCCTCGCGTCCGCCTGATGTTCACCTGCGTCGGGGAACGGCGCTGTTGAACAAACAGGACTGGAAAAACGCTGCTGCGGAGTTCAAAGAATCTCTTCGGCTCGACCCACAAAGCGCCGCTGCCTACATCGGACTGGGCGCCGCGGAAGCCAAACTGGGCGACCGCGCGCGCGCTGCGGCGGCGCTTCACCGCTCCATTGAAATCGACCCACGATCGCCGAAAGCCCACTATTCGTTAGGCCTGTTTTTGGCGGACGAGAATCTCGCGGCAGCCGTTCCAGAGTTTCAAACCGCGCTATCTCTCGAGCCCGATTACCCGGAGGCCCGCCTCGCTCTGGCTCTGGCCTGGCAAGGCTTAGGTGAAACCCAGAAATCGGTCGCCGAGTACCGGGCAGTTCTGCGGCGACGCCCCTATTCCGCTGACGCCCATAATGGGCTTGGGCTGGTTTACAACCAGACCGATCAGTTCCCCGAAGCTGTGGCGGAATTCCGCAAGGCCGTGGCACTCAAGCCGGACTTCATCCGCGCCTATGACAACCTGGGTTCGGGGCTGGCGAAGGCGGGCCAGGTAGACGAGGCGGCGCGAGTTCTGCGCCAGGCCGTCAAGCTGGAGCCCCGCAACGTTCAGGCTCACATCAATCTGGGTCTGGCGCTGCGCGGCCAGGGTAAGCCACAGTCCGCCCTGGCGGAGTTCAAAGCGGCGCTGGCTCTTCGGCCTGAACCCCGCCTTGCCTATTACGCGTACTATCAGCTTGCCCAGACGCGACGCGAGAGCGGTGACCCGCAGGCCGCCGTCCAGGCGTTCCACCAAGCCATCCGCTTGAACCCCGAGATGGGAGACACGTACTACGGTCTCGGTTCTACGCTGCAGCAGATAGCCTCCCAGCGCCAGAAGGTCCCTCCGGCTCATCAAGCCTCGGCTGACGCCGACCAACACTTCAGGGCAGGCGCGGGCCGCCTGACTCAAGGCGACCTGCAGAACGCGCGACAGGAACTCGCCAAGGCTGTCGAGATCGACCCCGATTACGCTCAAGCACGTAACATGCTGGGGTTCGTCTTGGGGCAGCAGGGAGAACTTGGGAGCGCCATTGAGGAGTTGAAAAGGGCAGTGGCACTCGATCCCGCCTCTTCAGAAGCACACTACAACCTAGGAGTTGCCCTCTGGTATGCGGGACAGCAAACCTCGGCGGTGTCTGAACTGCGCCAAGCCCTCCAGCTTGACCCTGCGTCCGGCGGCGCCTACGAATTTCTGGGCATGGCTCTTAAGGAAATGGGCAATCTCGAGGGTGCCCTCCAGAATCTGGATTGCGCCCTGGCGCTGAATCCGAATTTCTTCACCGCCTACGTCGACCAAGGTGTGGTTCTGCTCAAGCTGGGAGAAGTCCGTCCCGGTGTGGTCCAGATTGAGGAGGGCCTGGAACTGGATGCGAAATCCGCCGTGGGCACAGCTGACCTCAGTGAAGCGATCGCGGAGATACGGCGTCGTGTTTCCGGCCAGGAGAACTTCCCAGAGGCTCACGATGTCCTGGGAAAATTGTTAGGACGACAAGGGGCGAGCGCCGAGGACATCGCCGCCGAATTTCGCGAGGCGATTCGCGAGAAGCCGGACTTCTTCGAGGCCCACCATAACCTGGGGCTGGTGCTAGCCCAGGAAAACAGGGCCAGCGAGGCGGTCACCGAGTTCCGGGACGCCGTACGCCTGAAGCCGGATTACGCCGACGCCCACGCCAACCTAGGCGCGGCACTGATAGACGAAAATCTGGAACAAGCTGTCGAGCAGCTGCAGACCGCGATCAAGCTGCGACCTAACCTGCTCAAGGCGCACTACAATCTGGCGATGGCCTACAGCCGCAAGGCTGATCTGGAGCTCGAGATCGGGGAATTACGCCGACTCCTGAGCTTGGACTCCAAGTCCGCGGAAGCTGAGACGGCTTTGGGAAAGGCGCTACTGAGAAAAAAGTCACTGAGCGAGGCCACCACTCACCTCCGCCAGGCTCTGCGCTTGAACCCGACGCTGGGCGAGGCACACTACCAGCTGGCGCTGGCATTGGGCAGGTCCGGCCAGCCGCAGGAATCGGCCCGGGAGATGGAACTCGCCAATAAGCTGATTCAGGACCGGGAACGCGTCAGGATCGCCAGCCAGAATTTCAGTCAGGCTCATGAGGATTTAAGGAGGCAAGACTTCGGGCAGGCCGTGACGGACTTCAGCGAGGTAACGCGTCTCAAGCCCGATTGGGCTGACGCTCACCTGGGCCTGGCTACGGCATTGGCGCAGCAGGGCGATTTTCCGAAGGCGATCGAAGAGCTCAGACGGTCGCTCGAACTGAAGCCTGATTCTTACGAGGCGGCCTACCGCCTGGGGAAGGCCTTGGCGGCCAATGGACAGCTGGATGATGCGCTTCGCAGCTTCAAGAATGCCGTTCGCTTACGCCCCTCTTCGGCCGAAGCTTATAGCCAGTTAGGTCTGGCACTCGCCAGAAAGGGTGACGCAGGCGGTGCGGTAGCAGCCTTCCAGACAGCCTTGAAGATCAATCCTCAGCAGCCCGAGGCACAGGAAAACTTGAACGCCTTGACCAAGCACAGGAGCGCTGTGAACTGAATCCGGCCGGTGCACCTCGGCCCGATGCTCCGACCTTTGTGGAATACGTTTGAGCCACGACAAAGTGCCGGCTTGGTTCTGACCTGTCAAGGCTTGCCGCGGACGTTAGTAGAAATCTGCAAAGGTATTCGTTCCACGCCCGGTGAACTCCTGATCTTCAGGATTTTCCGATCGTATGACCGCCTCAAGCGCGCTGCTCGTGATTGCTTTGCTGATCCCTGGCGGTTCCGGTGCGGTTCGGGTCGCCGCGACTGCCCGTGAGAACTCCCCCGGCCCAACCGACGACTTGGCGAGGCTCGCGGCCCTGGAGGCATACATCGACCAGGGGAACTTCCAAGAAGTTGCTTCTGGACTTACGGATTATTTGAAGAACTATCCTGAATCCTGGCGGGCTCACTACGATCTCGGTTACGTCCAGTTCCGCACCCACCTGATCGGGGCATCCATCAAAGAGCTTTCGCGGTCACTACAATTGAACTTGAGCAACGCCGAGGCGCATAAAATATTAGCTTTGGACTGCAACATCGTCGGACGATATGACCTGGCCGAGACCGAATTGGAGGAAGCTAAGCGGCTCAAACCCGGCTCAGCGGAGATCCATTATCTGCTGGGCCGCCTCTACTACACCAAGGGAGTGTATCCCCTCGCCCGCACCGAATTTGAATCGGCGGTCCACCTGGACCCCTCCTACATGAAGGCTTATAACAACCTCGGACTCACCATGGAGATCCTGGGCGACAGCCAGGCGGCGCTCGAGAACTACAGCACAGCCGCGCAGCTTGACGAAAAACAGAAGCTGAACTCCCAGTGGCCTTACGTCTACCTCAGCGCCTATTTCAACCGGCAGGAGAAGCCGGAGCAGGCGCTCTCCTACGCGCGGAGGGCGTTGGACATCGATTCACGATCTGACCTGGCGTATTTTCAAATGGCCAAGGCATACCGTTTTCAGGACCAATGGCAACAGGCAGCGGCCGCGGCTGAAATGGCGATCAGGATTAATCCCAACACGCCGGATTTCTATTACGTGTTGAGCCTGGCACTCAGAAAACTCGGTAAGGCGCCAGACAGCCAGCGTGCCATGGACACCTTCCAGAAGCTACAGCGGCAGGCATCCCGATCCACGCAGAGAGCCTCCGGCCGGCTGGCGCAAGATCCTGCGATGGCAGGTCATGATGATTAGGGGCCGCGACTGCACCAGGGACCGAGTGCAGAAATCGCGGCGCGAGTTTTTGCGCCTGCTCGGGCAGTGCGGAACTGCCCTTGGGTCCGAGCTGACAGCAAGTCTGCTCCTGCCGGGAGCCACAAGCCCCCAGCCCCACGCAGTCGTCAAGGCCTTGCACACCAAGACCCGAAGCGGCGCCGACCTCGGCTTCACTCTGACCGATATAGCCTCCAAATCTGGCTTGAACGCAGTCCCGAACGTGTACGGCGGCGTCCGACTCAAGCGTTATCTCATGGACGAAATGGGTTGTGGGGTGGCCTTCTTCGACTACGACCAGGACGGCTGGCTGGACATTTTTCTCGTGAATGGGACAAGGTTTGACGCGCTCCCGCCTGGTCCACCGCCTTCCAACTACCTTCTCCACAATAACCGGGACGGGACTTTTACGGAGGTCGCGCAAAAGGCGGGGCTGGCGCGATCTGGTTGGGGGCAGGGCTGCTGCGTCGCCGACTACGACAACGACGGGCTCGACGACCTCTTCATTACCTACTGGGGGCAGAACGCGCTTTACCATAACAACGGCGACGGCACTTTCACAGAAGTGACCGAAAAGGCGGGTCTCACTCAGAAATCCACGCGCCCCAGGTGGAACACAGGCTGCTGCTTCCTTGACTACGATCGCGACGGACACTTAGACCTGTTTGTGGCCAACTATGTGAACTTTGATCCGCATCAGGTTCCGGCGCCGGGCGCAAATCGGCTCTGCAAGTACTACGGAATTCCCGTGGCGTGCGGACCGCAGGGACTCGGAGGCGGGACGAACGTTCTGTACCACAACCGTGGTGATGGAACCTTTGAAGATATCTCGGAGGCCGCCGGAATCGCAGTTCCACGCGGCCCCGCTGAGCCAACCTCAGTGGACGACCACTGGACTCCCGTAGGCTCCTACGGAATGTCCGCCGTGGCGGCAGATTTCGACAATGACGGCTGGCCGGATATCTACGTGTCCTGCGATGAGGCCCCGAGTCAGCTTTACCACAACAACCGTGACGGCACCTTTACCGAGATGGGCGTGCCCTCGGGGTGCGCGCTGAGCGGCGATGGGGCGCCCCAGGGCGGAATGGGAATCGGAGTCGGTGATTACGACTGCGACGGCTGGCTGGATATCGTAAAGCCCAATTTTTCCGACGAAGCCATCAACCTCTACCACAACAACGGGAACGGCACGTTCTTCGACGCCGTCTTCCAAGCCGGCCTTGGGCCAAACCGCAAGTATGTCGGCTGGGGCGCGGGGTTCTTCGACTTCGACAACGACGGGTGGAAGGACATCTTCATCTCGAACGGGCACGTCTTTCCCGAAATACAGGGACACAAACTGCACGTCAGCTATGCGCAGCCCAGGTTGCTCTACAAAAATCAGGGAAACGGCCACTTCAGCGATGTTTCAGCCAGGGCGGGAGCTGGAGTCACGCAACCCCACGTGAGTCGCGGGTGCGCTTTCGGGGATTTCGACAATGATGGTGACGTGGATGTCCTGGTCAATAACATGAATGAGCCGCCGTCGCTCCTGAGGAACGACTGCGCAGCCGGACACCACTGGATCAAAGTCAAGTGCCTCGGCACCCGGTCCAATCGCAGCGCGATCGGGACGCGCGTGAAGATCATGACCGGCGCACACGCGCAGATCGACGAAGTCATGAGCGGGTCAAGCTATATCTCGCAAAATGACTTTAGCCTGCATTTTGGTCTTGGCTCATCGTCGCGGGTTGACACG
>Ga0066709_100005662_pt1 | contig 10353 bp, 11 predicted proteins | sample GraSoiAngelo_158_FD_79665 | JGI IMG/M metagenome (GOLD analysis project Ga0066709, IMG submission 79665) | Grasslands soil microbial communities from the Angelo Coastal Reserve, California, USA - 14_1009_16_30cm | ecosystem: Environmental > Terrestrial > Soil > Grasslands | place: USA... | reverse complement strand
GGAGCTCCTCGAGGACGCGCCGTCCCTCGCGGTCGCTGGCCGGCACGACGCTGGAGACGAAGTCGTCACGAGACATACTCTGGCCGTCGCTGGTCGCGACCACCTGGTCGAGCAGCAGCACCGCGAGGCGGCGCTGCTCGGTGTCCTCCGTGGGCGCGCGCGCCGGAAGCATCGGCGTCACCGCTACCGGCGCCGGCCGGTCGGCGACGCGGCGAACGACGCGACCGCGCCCGCCGCGCAGCGCGGTCCGTGGCCGCGGCTCGTCCGGCAGCGGGAGGCGCTGCTCCGGCGGACGGAGACGGATCTCCGGCAGGATCTCTTCGAGCAGGAAGACGTCGTCGCGGAGATACGGCGACTCTCGCAGCTCGTTCGCCAGCGCCTTATCGCCGGCGATGAGGTAGACGCGCTTGTCCTCGTCTTTCAACGCCTTGCACAGCGCGTTGAGGTCGCGGTCGCCGGACACAATGAACCAGGTGTCGAGATCGGGTCGCTCCTTGTACAGCATGCGCAGCGCGCGAACGATGAGCACGGAATCGGCGCGGCCTTTGAGCAGGCGTCCGGACATCCGTTGCGCTACCGCGATGGGCTCGATGCCGGTGAACTCGAGCGCCATGAGCAGCGTCTCATCCTGCGCGGCGACTTCCTGGCCGAAGATGGCTTGCTTGATGCGGACGGAGCCGAACTCCGCCGCCTTGCTCAGGATGGCCTGAAGGACTTTTAGTGACGAGGGAAGCGCGCCTTCGGAATGTTGTCGCAGGGTGTAATAGACGTTCTCCCAGTCGATGAAGAGGGCGACGTCGGCCACTCGTGCTCCTTGTTCAGTTGTTCGGTTCGCGAAGGAGCCCTCACGCGCCGCCGATCATCGCCCCAGTTAGACGTCGCGCGCGCCCCTCAATCGGGACGCACACGCCGCCCTCGTCTTTCTCGACCAACGTCGCCGTCGCGAGCGGCTCCACGCGCAGTATGTCAGAAGGCCCCAGTGCGGCGCTCGGGTCGGCGGATCACGGACCGACGGTCAGGGTCACACGCACGTCGACGGGCCGCTGCGCTTGTTGCGCCGGCGCCGAGTCGAAGCCCACGTCCAGGGTGAAGTCGTCGCTGGTGACGGCGCGTCCTTCGTCGTTCTTCTGATCCCACACCACGCTGATCGTCGATTGCGTGCCGGCGGTCACCGTCACCGGCACGACGACGAGAGAACGGACGTGCACGTTGCCACCGCTGATCGAGGCGATCACGACGTCCGCGCGGGTCGGGCCGGATATCGTTCCCGAGCGGCACACGATCTCCAGCATCAGCTGTGCTTGTCCTCCGGCGTGATAGCCGTTGCGCGGCAGTACCGCCGTCACCGTGCCATTTGGGAGCTGCGTCGGGACGCGGATGACGTTCGCGTTCGGCGTCGGGCCGACAGGCCCTCCGGTGCAGGCGAGGGCGGCGAGCGCCGCGATCGGGATCGCGATCGCGCGCTTCAGCGTCGGCGCGCGTGCCGGCAGCTGCGGCAGAGCCCGTACAAGTCGAGTGCGGCGTGGTCGACCTGGAACTCATGACGTCGGCCGACCGATGCCAGCATCGGGGCGACGACCTCTTCGGATAGGTCCTCGACCCGCTGGCAGCGGGTACAGACCAGATGGTGGTGGTGCTCCGCGTCGCAGGCGATGTATGCGGACACGTGACCATCACGCTCGAACCGGCTGGCCATGCCGTCCTGCACCTGAGCCTCCAGCGCGCGGTAGACGGTCGCGCGCCCGAGACCCGGATGCGCCGTCTTGATGCGGTCGTACAGCTCCTGCGCGCTCAGGGCGCGTCGCGCCGAGGCAAGCGCCTCGGCCACGACGACGCGCTGCTGCGTGAGGCGCCGGCCGCCGGAGGCGATACGCGTCGAGATCGACGGAGCGTGTGCCACGGGCAACAAGGATAGTCCGGCCTCGGGCCACAGGCCACAATCATTTTGACACTGAGTCTCATCCGCGATAGCTTGAGACCCAATCTCATAACCCAGAACGGAGGGCGGTGGCGGCAATGGGACGGGTGCGCGGGATAGCGGTGGTCTGGGGGATGGTCGTCGCGATCGTCGGCCTGGTGGCATGCACGTCGCCCGGCGCGTCTGTCTCACCAGGCGCGACATCCACGGCGCCGATCGCCGTTCTGGGCACCGAGAACTTCTACGCCGACCTGCTGACGCAGATCGGTGGTTCGTCTGTGCGTGCGTCCAGTCTCTTGAAGGATCCGAACGTCGATCCGCACAGCTACGAGGCCAGTCCACAGGCCGCAACGCTCGTCGCCGACGCGAGGCTGGTGATCCTCAACGGGATCGGATACGACGATTTCATGCGGAAGCTGCTCGACGCCTCGCCGAAGGCGGATCGCGTCGTGATCGAGGTGCAGCAGGTCCTCGGTGTCGCTGACGACGTCAACCCGCACGTGTGGTACGACCCGAAGGCCATGCCGAAGGTGGCCGAGGCTGCGAGCGCGGCGCTATCGAAGCTGGACCCGGCGAACGCGAGCGCTTACGCCAAGCAGAAAGACGCGTATGTTTTGGCCCTTCAGCCGCTCAACGAGAAGATCGCGCAGATCAAGACCAAGTACTCCGGCGCTCCGATCGCCTTCACCGAGGACGTGGCTGGATATCTCACGAACGCGATGGGGCTCGAGGTCAAGACGCCGGGAAGTTTCATGAAGGCGATCGAGCAGGGGACCGATCCGGCTCCGGCCGACGTCGCCGCCGAGCGCGATCTCATCACCGGGAAGAAGGTGAAGGTCCTGCTGTACAACAGCCAGGTCACCTCACCGATCACGCAGCAGATCCACGACCTCGCCGAGAAGAACGGCGTACCGATCGTCGGTGTCGCCGAGACCATCCCGCCCGAGTTCCATACTTTCCAGGAATGGCAGCTCGCGCAGATGGACCAGCTCGAGAAGGCGCTCGCGGGAGGCCGATGACCGAGCCGGCGGTCCGCTTCGAGGGAGCGACTCTCGAATACAACGGCCGCCAGGTGTGGCGAGACCTGTCGATAGCGTTCGAGCGTGGCAGCTTCGTCGCGATCCTCGGACCGAACGGCTCGGGCAAGACGTCGCTGCTGCGTATCGTGCTCGGCCTCGCGTCTCTGAGCGCCGGCCGCGTCGAAGTCCTCGGCGCGCCGCCGCGGCGCGGCAACCCTGATATCGGCTACGTCCCGCAGCATCAGACCTTCGACGCTGACCTGCCGCTGCGAGGCCGCGACCTCGTACGTCTCGGCGTCGATGGCCATCGCTGGGGGATCGGGCTGCCTGACTCGGCCGCGGACCGGCGCGTCGCTGCCGCGATCGCGTCGGTCGACGCGAGCGCGTACGCCGACGCCGCGCTCGGACGGCTCTCCGGCGGCGAGCAGCAGCGGCTGCGCATCGCGCAAGCGCTCGTCGGCGACCCACAGCTGCTGCTCTGTGACGAACCGCTGGCGAACCTCGATCTGCGCCATCAGCAGGGGATCGCCGACCTCATCGGCGGTTGGCGACGCGGGCCCGGTCGCACGGTCCTGTTCGTGACCCACGACGTGAACCCGGTGCTGCATCTCGTCGATCGCGTGCTGTTCGTGGTCAATGGACGATGGGCGGCGGGGACGCCGGACGAGGTCCTCACCCCAGAGCGGATGTCGCAGCTCTACGGCTCGCACGTCGACGTGCTGCGGGTCCACGGGCGCATCCTCGTCGTCGGTGAGGCCACCGGATCGGGCTTCAACGTCGACGAGCCACACCACATTCCGGATCCGGGCCTCTCGCATCCGGCGCCGCCGCGATGATCGATCAGCTCGCGCGCCTGCTGACGTACGAGTTCGTGCAGAACGCGATCGCCGCCGGGATCGTCATCGCCATCGTCTCCGGCGTGGTCAGCAGGTTCGTCGTCGCGCGGGACATGTCCTTCGCGGTTCATGCGCTGTCCGAGCTCGGCTTCACCGGCGCGGCCGGCTTCATCCTCATCGGTCTGCCGCCCGTGCTCGGCCTTCTCGCCGGCAGCATGATCACCGCGGTCTTCATCGGCACCCTCGGCGTGCGCGTGCGCGGCCGCGATGCCGTGATCGGCGTGGTCATGGCGTTCGGCCTCGGTCTCGGCGTGCTGTTCATCACGCTGTATCCGCGCTACGCGACCGAAGCCTTCGCGCTGCTGTTCGGCACCATCACCGGCGTGAGCCGCGGCGACGTCCTCACGCTCGTCGCCATCGGTGCTGCAGCTCTGGCCGCGCTCGCGGTCGTCTATCGACCGCTGCTGTTCGCGACCATCGATCCCGACGTGGCCGAGGCGCGTGGTGTACCGGTTCCAGCACTGGCCGTCATTTTTCTGCTGATCCTCGCCGCGGCCGTGGCCGAGGCGGTACAGGTGGTCGGCGTCCTGCTGATCCTGACGCTTCTGATCACTCCCGGGGCCGCGGCGGAGCGACTCACCGTCCGGCCTGGGCTCGCGACCGTGTACAGCGTCGCGATCGCGCTCGGGTGCACCCTCGGAGGGATCCTCGCGGCCCTCGTGACAAACGCGCCAGTGAGCGTGTTCGTCACGACGCTGAGCTTCGGGACGTATCTTGCCGCGCGTTTCGTCATCGGACCGCGTATCCGCGAAGGGCAGCGCGCCATCGGTCGCGCCGCGCGCGACAGCGATGCCGCGGCGGAGCTCGCCAACTCCGGCTGACCGCTCTCGCCGCCCATTCGAGCGCTCGGTGCCGGGGTGTACCGTTCCAAAGCGAAGAGTTCACGTGCTGCGACGTCTGGGCGACACCGTTTTCGAGCTTTCGCTCCGCGTGCTGTGGCCGGGACCGGCGTGGCCGCAGCGGTATGCACTCGCGATCGTGCTCACCATCGCCGTAGGTGCGTTGAAGCTCGCCGTCCCGCCGTTCGGCGAGCGAGGCCCGGACCTGTTCCTGACAATCCCGGTCGCCGTCAGCGCCGTCGTTGCCGGCTTCGGTCCGGCACTTCTCGCGGTGCTGGGCGCGACGGCCGTGGCCGCCTACTTCACGCCGCCGGCGTTCGAGCTCCGGCTCATCTCGCGCCTCGACGCCCTTGACCTCTTCGCGTTCTTTGTCGAGGGACTGGTCATCGCGGTCCTCGGCGCCGGTCTGCGCGGCGCGCTGCTGAGAGCGCTCAGTAGCCTGCGGCGGCAGCAGGAGCTGGAGCGCGAGCGGACAGCGCTGTTCGCCACGGTCCAGCACGAGCTGCGCAACCCGCTGGCCGCGCTCTCCGGTCAACTCGAGCTCGCCTCGCGATACGCCGCGAGAGACGAACCTCGCGAACGGGTCTCCGACGCGCTCGCCTCGGCCCGCGTTCAGGTCTCGCGGTTGCTGCGCCTCACCGAAGATCTGCTCTTGATCGCGACCACGCCGGACACGTCGTTCCGCATCGACGCGGAACGCGTCGACCTGCGCGCCGCGGTGGAGGCGGCGGCGCAGCGGGCCCGGGTCGCGGCTGCGACGCACGCCCTCCGGTGCGTGTTGCCGGACGATGCCATCGAGGTCGCTGCGGATCCGGCGCGCCTGGACCAGATCCTGGACAACCTCATCAGGAACGCGATGCGGTTCAGTCCGGCGGGCACCACGGTCGAGATCACGACGGCGCGATCGCAGATGCGACCCGTCGGCGTCGCGCGCGTGCGCGATGAAGGCCCGGGCGTCCAGCCTGGCGAGCGCGATCGCATCTTCGAACGGTTCGTGCGGGGCGCGGCGTCGCACGGCGTCAGTGGCTCCGGCATCGGGCTGTACGTCAGTCGCGAGCTCGCGACGCGGATGGGCGGCCGGCTGGTGCTTGAAGACACGTCGACGATTGGGACGGTCTTCGCGCTGGAGCTGCCGCTCGCCGCCGCCGACGAGCGCAACCGGCACGAAGCGACCGTGGTCGCTTAGGCGCGGTCCGTTCAGTTCGGTCGAAACCGTGGCCGCGGCGCGCACGGATCGCGAGCCGGATCGCCGATGACCGCATCAGGATCGAGGATCGCGCGACGACCGCCGCGCTTGGCGACGACGACGCTCGCGCACCATGCCCCGGTCGCGGTCGTCAGGCGGTAGAAACCGGACGGCGCCGCGTCGCCGAGCCAGCCGAACCATGAGCCCTCGGGGGAGACCGTCACGACCTGATGCGAGGTGTAGAAGCGGCCGTCGATCGATAGCGTCACCTCGCTTTCGGGGGCGAAGCCGTAGAGCACGAAGCTGGTTCCCGGACCCTCAGGGGTGCCGCCGACCGTTTCGATCCCGGGCCCGTCCGCTCCTTCTTGCAATCGCGCCGGCAGGGCCGACACAAACTCCGCGAAGTCCTTGCCGCTCAGGGCGCGATACGCCCGGGCGACGTTCTCGCCGCCGCGCAGCCGCTGGTACAGCGTCGCTATCGGCCGCTCTCCGCCGACGTCGTCGCGCAGAAGCTCTGTGACGCGGGCGGCCTCCTGATATTTGTAATAACCCTGCCAGCTGGTGATCGCGTTCCACGATTGCTGCGTCACGAGCACGGTCAGCGGCATGAACGTGCCCGTGGTCACGAGCGAGGCCGCCTCGTAGCGCATCCGAAGCGCGCGCCACGCGGCTCCGGGCGCGGCGGCCTCGGCGAAATGCGCCTGACCTTCGTTCAGCCACGCCGGCACGAGATCGCAACGCGGCGCGCAGGCGCTCAAGGTGATGAGATGCGTCAGCTCGTGCCGTATCGCGGTGATCGGACGCCGGTCGCGGATGGCGTCCCAATCGACGGCGATCCCGCCCGTGGCAGGCTCGAAGAACGCGACCGAGTTGTCGGCGACCCAGCGCGCCGTCACGTCGGGATAGCCGAAAAGAACATGAAGCGCGGCCGCGTACCGGGCGGTGGTGGCGACGACGTGGATGACCGGTCGCGACGGGAAGTCGAGGCCGAACTCGGCCTGCACCGCGGCGGCGTCGTCCACGACCTGCGCCCGCAGCGCTGCCGCGTCACCGGGCTCGATCTGGGCGTCGATCAGGACGTCGACGACGTTGGCACACAGCCGCTCGAAGGTGATGCCCGCGAGGATCCGTGCGCCGGAGGTGCAGTCGGCAGCATGTGCGATGGGCGCGGGGGCAAGCGTGAGAATCAGGCTGAGGGCGAGCACCGGCCAGCTAAAGCGGGTCACACCAGCATTAACGCCCTCCCGTTAGGGCCCTCCCGTTAGGGCCGCGAGCTCGTGCAGGTATCGCACGATCTGCCAACGCTGCGTTTCGGTGAGTTTGTCCTTCCAGGACGGCATCTGCGTGCCCTGCACGCCCTCGGCGATCCAATAGAAGAGGAAGCCGTCCGGGTGCTGCGGAACGTGCAGCTGGAGGTTCACCGGCCGCGGGTTGAGGGTCAGCGCCGCCGGGCCGTCGCCGCGACCCTGGGCGCCGTGGCACACGACGCAGTTCTGCTGGTACAGGATTCTGCCGGCCTGGATGTTCTCCGGTGTGTCCGGCACCGGATTCGTGACGAATTGCGCCTCGAAGGGCACGAACGGTGTCGGCAGTGTGGGCGCGATGGTGAACGCGGCAAGCACAGCCACACCGCAGATGGTGCCGGCGATCCCGGTCCCCGCGAGAAGGCGCGTCGCGAACGCGCGCCGGCCGCGCCGGCGCATCTGGATCCCGGTCACCAGCAGCACCACCGCGACGATGCCGATTTCGAGCGCGAAGGTCAGCACCGAGTCGCGCGGCCACGGCAGGCTGAGGTTCACTTGGGCTTCTTCTCCGCGCGCTTGGCCCACCACCACAGCACCCCAAGGATCACCAGCGGCAGCGCGAACTCGATGAACGCGTCGAGCGGACCCTGGATGATGTGCGCTTCGATCGGCGTGAAGTTCATGGAGCGATGGTTACATCGTACGTGCCTCTCGATTCGACCTGTCCGCTCTTGACCACCAGGTCGATCTTCTTGTCGCCCGCCGATAGAGCGGGCAGATCGATGCGATAGCGCAGACCCTGCTCGGCGACGGCGTCATATGACTTGCCTTCGACCTCCCCGCGGAGCTGCGCGCCCTGCAGCGGGTTCCCGGTCTGATCGGTGACGATGGCGAAGATCGTCAGCGGCTGTCCCGCGACCGGCAGCGGCGGGTCGGTGTACACGATGAGGTTGAGCTGGCCGGCCGGCACCACCTTGGTTTGTAGCCCGCCCGCCCCGCCCAACACTGGGACCGTGAAGAGCGCGCGCGCGTCCTCCAGCCCGGTGCGACGCACGATCACGAGCGCGTTCCAGTGGCCGTACATGCTCGAGGGGCTGCCGGTGGCGACGAAGTCCCCCGCGCCTTTCGCTGCCGCGGTCAGCTCTTGCTCGCCCATGTCGTGCTCCTGCAAGGTGAAGCGGATGGTGACGCGCTCCACGTTCGCCGGCGGTTGGAGGCCGTCCTGCAGTCGCACGTCGTACTTGTTCAATCCCGGGTTCGGCGACTGCATCAGCAGCTCGACGCGCAACCCGTTGACGTGCTGCACGCCGACGAACGCGGCGCCGGTGGCGTAGTTCGGCGGCGACAGCGCCGTGAGGATCGAGGCCGCGACGAGGATCGCGGCGACGATCGCGACCTCCCCGCGCACGCCGCGGGACAGCAGGCGTTTCATTCGCATGCCGTCGACATTGGCGCGAAGGCGCGGTCCGTAGCGCAGCAGGTTCAGTGACGCGAGGCCGACCGCGCAGGCCAGCAGTGCGATCTTCGCCAGCAGCGCCAGTCCATATGGCGTCTCGATGAGATCGCGCACGTCGAGCAACCGTCGCAGTGACTGCAGCGTACCGGTAGCGACGATGACCACGACTGCCGCGATGCCCAGTGTGGAGAAGCGGGAGACCAGCGCGCCGAGATCGCGGGTCTCCACCGGACGGGCCGTGCCGCGCCGCGGCAGCGCGACGGAGCTCAGCATCACCAGCCCGCCGACCCATGCGCCGACCGCCAGCACGTGGACGTAATCGAGCGCGATGCCGACCGGGTCGTCGAGGCCGGCGGCATGGCTCTGCAGCGTCAATGTCGCGGCGGCCAGCGCGCCTAGCGCGAGCAGGGCGTTCGGCCACGGCGCGAATGCGGCCACCGCGGCGACGACGCCTCGACTGGTGATGACCACGCCCAGCCGCGAGGCGACGAGCCCCAGTCCGCCGGTCTGCTGCAGCAGGATCGCGCAGCCCGCGACGACAGCGACTGCCGCGATGCGGGTGAGCACCTCCGCGCCACGACGATCCTCGTCTCGTCTGGCGATGAATCGGCCGAAGAACGGCACGCCCAGGAGCAGCGCCACGCCGGCATAAGAAAGGATGCGGGCCACGATCTCCACCGGATTCGGCGGCGGCGAGACCGGGATGTCAGGTGGGGGCGGCGGCAGCGGCCCGCTGCCGATGACGAACGCGAACGAGCCGCGCGTCTCGTGGCCGTCGACCGCCGAGACCGCTTTCCACGCCACGGTGTATCCGCCGTCACCGAGCGCAGTGAGGCCGACCTTGAGCGTCGTCGAATCGACCGCTGTGAGCGCGCCGTTGTCGACGCGCTTGCCGCCCACGTCGAGCACGTCGATCTCCGACAGCTTTGGCTCCGGGCTCTCGCTGAAGGTCACACGCACTTCCGTCGGCGCCCGTTGGAGCCTGGCGTCGGAATCCGGAACGCTCTTGACATAGTTCGCGTGGGCTAGCGCGCTCGTGCCGCCCACCATCACGGCGAGCAGCACGAGCAACGCGACCCGAGCCGCTAAGCGCGTCGCCGCCATACCGAGAGTCCGAGTGCGCCCAGGCCGAGAACGATCGCCGCGAACGCGAGAACGCGAGCCTGGTCGACCGCGGACTGTAGGGTCGCAAGGCGAGAGGACAGGTCGGCGCCGGCGGGAACGGCATCGGGATACTGCAGTGTCGACACGCTGTCGACATCGTCAAAGCGGTTGGGACCGGACTCGAAGCGCTCGTCGACGTTCTGCGTACCGACCTTACCGAAAAGGTGGAACGTGTAGGAACCGGCCTTGGTCGGGATGAGATCCGCGGCGTAGTGGCCGGGGTCGTTCTCGATGGTACGAAAGCTCACTGCCAGCGGTGTCGTCAGCCCGCCATAGAAGACCTCGGCTTTGAGGGTCTGCTCCACGCCCTCGACCGGCTTGTCACCCGACGTCTCGGTGACGGTGAGATCGATAGCGTTCAGCTGACCCGAGAGGGGAGGCTCGTCCAACCAGCCCACGACGAATGTGTACTGACCAACGTCACGCCGCTCGTGGCCGAGCGCGGACGTCGCCAGCAGCGGCAACGCCAGGATGGCAAGGATGAACGCGACGACGAGTCGTCGCATGACATGGACCTCCTTCTCTTGATACGAGCGTCAGGAAGAGAAGGACGTGCGCGGCGGCGCGCAGGGGGCGTCCGGCGCGAGTTGCGCCGGCAGCAGCACCGCGACGATGGCCGCGACCCCGAGGC
>Ga0066709_100005659_pt1 | contig 10355 bp, 8 predicted proteins | sample GraSoiAngelo_158_FD_79665 | JGI IMG/M metagenome (GOLD analysis project Ga0066709, IMG submission 79665) | Grasslands soil microbial communities from the Angelo Coastal Reserve, California, USA - 14_1009_16_30cm | ecosystem: Environmental > Terrestrial > Soil > Grasslands | place: USA... | reverse complement strand
GAGAGCACGCGCGGATAAGTCGCTCCGCGCGCCGGAAGTGCCGGCTCCCGCTCAGCCGGCCTTTGCCATCTCGACGTCTTCGGCCGATTCCAGGTACATCCCGGACATGGTGTCGACGCAGCACAGATGGTCGTGAACCTTGCTCACGCCTGCGACGTTCTCCGCGGCAACCATGGCCGCCTGCCGCGAACTCTCGTCGGTGATCACGCCGCTGAGATGGACGATGCCGTCGCGCACGATAACATTGAGGCCGTACGGACTCCAGTCGTTCTTCTCGATCGCGGCGATGACGCGGCTGCGAATGTGGTCATCGTCGGCCGTGGGGTCGGGGATTTCACGGACGAGGCTTGCGACCGCCTGCAGCAGGTTGGCGCGTGAGACGATGCCCACGAGCTTGCCGCCGCGCACCACCGGCAGACGCTTGACGCCATTGGTCTCCATTGACGTCACGATCTGTTCGAGCGTTGCGTCTTCGACGACGGTGATCGGATCGGTGGTCATGACCTCCGAAACCTTGCGGCCATGTTCATGAACGTAGTCGGTTGCGGCCACGCCGGCACCAAGCAGGAATTTGAGCCAGCGGCCGCGCTTGCGCTGCGTGCCGATCTCGCTGCGGCGAATGAAATCGCCCTCCGAGACGATCCCGACCAGCTTGCTGGCGGCATCGACCACCGGCAGTCCGCTGACATGATGCTGCAGCATGGTTTTCGCGGCTTCGAGGATGGTGGTGTCAGGCGAGGTCGTGATGACGGACCGGGTCATGATCTGATGGGCGCGCATGTGACGTTTTCCTGTTCCATGTATCAAGAATGGCAAAACGCCGTGGGCTGGCGCGGCGCTGCCGACGTCGCCATGTTAGAGAGGGTTTGTTCGGGCTCGATTGACGAGGATCAAACGTAGCTTGGTCGCAGTTGGTTAGGCTGCATACGCTTGCGTGAGGAAATTGGACGAAATGCACGCCATGGTCCTGACAGCGCCCGGCGCGCCGCTGCAGTTTGAGCGGCGAGAGGATCCGGTCCCCGGGTCGGGCGATGTGCGCGTCAAGGTGGGCGCCTGCGGCGTGTGCCGGACCGATCTGCATGTCGTCGATGGAGAATTGCCTGACATCGCCTATCCGATCGTGCCCGGCCACGAGGTAGTCGGCCGGGTGGACGCGCTTGGGCCCGGCGTGACCTCGCTTCGTGTTGGCGAGCGGGTCGGCGTTCCCTGGCTGGGCTATACCTGCGGCGAGTGTTCCTATTGCCGTAGCGGCCAGGAAAACCTTTGCGACCGTCCGCGCTTCAGCGGCTACACGCGCGACGGCGGCTTTGCCACGCATCTGGTGGCGGACGCCCGCTATTGCTTTGCGCTCGGCGAGGCCGGCGACGATGTCGCCATCGCGCCGCTACTGTGCGCGGGCCTGATCGGCTGGCGCTCGCTGGTGATGGCGGGTGATGGAAAGCATCTCGGCATCTTCGGCTTCGGTGCGGCCGGCCATATCATCGCGCAGGTAGCGCGCTGGCAGAGGCGCTCGGTCTATGCGTTCACCCGCAAGGGCGACGTCGAGGCGCAGGCTCTTGCGAAATCGCTTGGCGCGGAATGGGCCGGGTCATCGGAGGAGCAGCCCCCGGCGCCGCTCGACGCCGCGATTATCTTCGCGCCGGTAGGAGATCTCGTTCCGCTGGCGTTACGCGCCGTGCGCAAGGGCGGCCGCGTAATCTGCGCCGGCATTCACATGTCGGATATTCCCTCGTTCCCTTACCGCATCCTCTGGGAGGAGCGGCAGCTGCTTTCGGTCGCCAACCTCACGCGCAGCGACGGGATCGAATTTTTCAAGGTCGCGGCGCAAGCGGGTATCAGAACGCACACCAGCGTGTTTCCGTTGCGGGAAGCAAACGAAGTCCTCTCCAAGCTGCGTGCCGGGCAGATCACCGGCGCCGCCGTGCTGCTGCCATGACGGTGCGACCGCCCGCCGACACAGCCGTAACTGATGCTGACCTGCAGCAGCAGGTGCTCGATTTCCTCGATGGTTCCAGCTTCGGTCCGGCCAGGGGCGGCAAGCGGATCGACACGCATGCCTCGATGGTCTTTCTGGGCGCCGATCGGGCATTGAAGATCAAGCGGGCCGTGCGCTTGCCGTTCCTCGACTATTCGACATTGGAGAAGCGCAGGCGTGCCTGCGAGGAAGAACTGAAGGTCAACGCCGGCAACGCTCCCGAGCTCTACCGGCGCATTGTCGCTATCACGCGCAATTCCGACGGCGCCTTCGAAATCGACGGCTGCGGCACTCCCGTCGAATGGGCGGTCGAAATGACACGGTTCGACGAGAAGCAGTCGCTCGACTGTGTCGCAGCATCGAAGGTGATCGATCCATCCCTTGCGACGGCCGTAGCCGATGCGGTTCTGCGATCCCACGACAAGGCGCCACGCGCGGACGGTGAAAGCTGGCTTGCGTCCATTCCACCCATCATCGAACGCAACACCGCAAAGTTTCGTACCGTGCGCGGACTTGATGCCGTTGCCATCGATCAACTCGATGCTGCGAGTCGCGATGCTGCAACGACATTGCAACCGTTGCTCGGACAGCGCGCCGCGCAGGGGTTCGTGCGCCGATGCCACGGCGATCTGCATCTCGCCAATATTGCCTTGCTGGATGGCCGGCCGCTGCTGTTCGATGCCATCGAATTCGACCCCGTCATCGCGACGACGGATGTGCTCTACGATCTCGCCTTCACGCTGATGGATCTGATCCACTTCAATCAGGCTGCGGCGGCGAGCACGGTATTCAATCGTTACCTTGCGGGGGCAGGGGACGAAGGTCTCGATGGCCTCCGTCTGCTGCCGCTGTTTCTGTCGGTGCGAGCGGCGATCCGCGCGCATGTGCTGTTCATGAAGAGCGAACAGGCCGGTGAGGGCGGCGCGGTCTGGCAGGAGGCCAAGCGCTATTTCGATCTGGCGGGGCGCCTCATCACACCCAGATCGCCGCTGCTGGTGGCGATCGGCGGATTGTCGGGGACGGGAAAGTCGGTACTTGCACGCGGGCTTGCCGGCCTGATCGAGCCTCTGCCCGGCGCGGTCATTATCCGCTCGGATGTCGTTCGCAAGCACCTGTTCGGCGCCGGTGAAACCACGGCTCTGCCGGAATCCGCCTATCGGCCCGACGTCACGGAGCGTGTCTACGGCATGCTTTGGCGCTCCGCGCAGCGTATCCTCGCCCAAGGCTGTTCGGTCGTGCTCGATGCCGCTTACCTCCAAGAAGCGGAACGAACGGAAATCGCACGTCTCGCCGCCACTTACGGCATTCGCTTCGTCGGCCTGTTCCTTACGGCGGATATCGCAACGCGGCTGGCGCGGATCGAACAGCGCAGAGCCGATGCGTCTGATGCAACCCGGAATGTCGCCCTGAAGCAGGAGACTTTCACGATCGGCGCGGTAAACTGGCATATGATCGATGCCTCGGGGACGCCGGACCAGTCGCTTCGCAGCGCCCGTACTTCCCTGTTTGCGGTGCCGGACGAGCGTTGACGATGAGAGCCCACCCAACCGGAACGTCCAGCCGGCGCAAGGCCGCTGAAGTGGCGAGTCTCGATTGTGCAACCGCATTCCAGAGGATGACGCTCGGCTGCGTCGCTGATATCAAGGCCCATCACAGCAGCGCGTGTGCCGGCGATGCCGATGCGGTGCATCAGATCCGGGTTGCGATCACGCGGTTGCGCGCCGCCGTGGCGTTTTTCGCGCCGATCGTGGTCGATGCGGAATGGCGGCGTCTGAAGCAGGAAATCGCCTGGCTGAATGGCCCGCTCGGCGCCGCGCGCGACAGCGATGTCGTCGTGGAATATGCGCACCGCAAGCGATATGGCGCATGGGCGCAGCGCATGATCGGCGAGCAGTTCGATCAGTGCCAGACGCGGGACCACCGCCGCCTGGTTCGCTGCCTGGGTTCCGTTCGTACGCAACGTCTCATCGCCGCACTGGCAGGCTGGATCAGGCAAGGACCCTGGCTGGCGCGCTATAAGCGGCGCAAACACGCCGAGGCGCTGCAACCCTATTGCGCGCGCGAGCTCAACCGGTGGCGCGAACGGCTGGTCCGCAAGGGGCGGCACCTGAAAACCTTGGGTGCGTCACGCCGTCACCGGCTACGGATCAAGGCCAAACGCTTCCGCTACATGCTGGAAGCGCTGACCAAAACCGTCACGCTTGGGGGGCGGGGCGAATTCCATCACCTGCACCGGCCGGCGAAACGATTGCAGCGCGCATTGGGCGACATGCGTGATCTCGAGCGCTTCGCCGGCCTTGCCGGCGGATCGCCGCAGGCCGATAATGGCAAAGGAGGCAAGCATCCGCCGGGCTATCGCCGTCGACGGGAAAAGCTGCTCGGCGTCGCCGTCGCGGCGCATCGTGACCTCAAGCACGCCGGAGCCTGCTGACGCCACGGTTCGCATGCGCGGCCGCGCGGAATTGCCTGCGTTTGATGTGCGTCAACGTCGGCCAGTCGTCCATCGGTTACCTTCGCCCCGGCAGCAACCCGGACGGGGGCCGGAAGTCCCCTCGAATGTGTGGGAGAATGGCGATGTTCAGGAACATTCTGGTTCATATTCCCTCCGAGCGTCCGGTCAGGCCGGTGATTGATGTCGCTGTCGCGCTGACCATCGCGCGCCGGTCGCATCTCGATGCGGTCGCCATCGGCTATGAATCGATGAGCGCCGCCGGGATGCTTGTCGAGGGCGGCGGCGCCGCAGTTGCCGCCGTGATAGGGGCCGAACAGGAGCGCGCGCAGGAGAGGGCGAACGCCGCGATCGCCGTATTCGAGATCGAGGCCAAGCTGGCCCAAATCGCTTACGGCACCAGGACCTTCGCGGCGATCCCGGCCGAAGCCGGGCAGACGATTGGGGCGCTTGCCCGGCTCTACGACATGACGATCGTGCTGCAGCCGGAACTCGCGAAGGCCAGCTACGACAACGAGATTCCGCAGCAGATCCTGTTCAATTCCGGCGGGCCGATGCTGATGGTTCCCTATATCCACAAGGGAGCGCTCGACGCCCACCATGTTGGCATCGCCTGGGACGGCAGCCGCCTTGCCGCCCGCGCGGTGCGCGATGCGATGCCGTTCCTGATGGGCGCGAAGGCCGTGACCGTAGTTGCGGTCAACGAAGCGGCGGGTGATGCTTCCTCCGACCAACTCGCCACGCATTTGGGGCGGCGCGGCATTGCGGCCCGGGTCCAGCGGCTGACGGCGGATCGCGGCGACGTTCAGGGCGCCATTCTGTCGGTTGCGGCTGAAAGCCGTATGGGCCTCCTGGTGATGGGGGGATACGGCCATTCGCGATTGCAGGAGCGCATTCTGGGCGGCGTCACGCGAAGCATGTTCGACTGCATGACCGTACCGGTGCTGATGTCGCACTGATCTCGGGTGCGCAGCGGTGTGACTTTTCGTCCCGGAGAGTTCCTTGAGTTGCACCTCCTTGGCTACGGCTAAGGTCGCAATGACGCCAGTTTGATGCACCTCAATGTTCGGCCCGACGCCAGTGAATATCGTTTCGGGAGAAATTCAGAGATCGGAGATTATCATGGCAGAGCTGTCTGAGCGGGTCGCTTCCGGCTCCTTTCCGGCCGTTGCAAATGCGGAAGCGGAAGCCACCAAACTGAACCAGGGCGCGCTGCAGTTCATGCTTGGCGCGCAGAAGATGATGTTCGAAGAATGGGTGTTTTTCGGCGACGAGATGCTGGAGCGAACGCGGACCGAGGTGCATCTGTTCACGGAATTCGTCGCGAAAATGGCGGCCGCGCATTCCGTCAGGGATGTCAAGACGATGTACTAGGAATGCGGCCAGCATCAGCTCGACTTCTTTCGCGGCGACTCCGAACGGCTGTTCAGGCATGGCGAGCGGATGATCGCGGCCACGTCGAAGCTGATCAGTGGCCGCGATCTCAACTGATCGGCCAGGAACATGCACCAGAAATCGACACTGCCGACAGCGGAAGTTACCGTTTTGCCGGTTCGCACGCGTATGGCCGATCAGGGCGATGAACGGCAGCCGGTCGCGCCGATCGAACCGCAGGTTTCACCGCCGACGGAAGGCGCGGCCGACGTCGAGACATATCAGGCCGACCGCGCCCTGCATGCCATGCTCGCTCGCCTGAGCGGCGGCATTTCGCCGGCCGCGTTGTTGCTGGCTTATACGGACTGGCTAATGCATCTGGCCTCGTCACCACAGCGGCGGATCGAGATCGCGCAGCAAGCCCTGGTCGACGCTAAACGCTTCTTCGAAGCCTCGCAGCGATTCTTCTCGCCCGGGCAGGGACCGTGGTCGCTGATCAAGCCGCAGCCGCAGGACAAGCGCTTCGGGCGACCGGAATGGGAACAGCCGCCGTTCAATCTGATGGCGCAGGCCTTTCTGCTCGGCGAACAATGGTGGCACAACGCGACTACGGGCCTGCGTGGCGTGGCGAAGCAGAACGAGGCGATCGTCGAGTTCTCGGTCCGCCAGATGCTGGACGTGATGTCGCCTTCCAATTTTGCCGCGACCAATCCGGAAGTGCTGCGGAGAACATTCGAGAGCGGCGGCAACAATTTCGTGCGCGGCTGGCAAAATTTCTGCAGCGACTGGACACGCCTGATGTCGGCGGGCCTTGACGTGAGCCTTGGCCCCGTCGCGACCGGCGGTTTCGTCGTCGGCGAAACCGCCGCCACGTCGCGCGGCAAGGTCGTGCTCCGCAACGAGCTGATCGAGCTGATCCAGTACTATCCAACCACTGAAAAGGTGCATCCGGAGCCCATTCTGATCGTGCCGGCCTGGATCATGAAGTACTACATTCTAGATCTGTCGCCGCAGAACTCGCTGGTGAAATATCTCACGGGCGAAGGCTTTACCGTGTTTATGATTTCGTGGCGTAACCCTGACGCCGCCGACCGCGAGATCGCGTTTGACGATTATCGAAAGCTCGGCGTTGAAGCCGCGCTCAATACGGTCGGCGACATCGTACCGGGCCGTCAGGTGCATGCGTTGGGTTATTGCCTTGGCGGCACGCTGCTGTCGATCGCTGCCGCCACCATGGCGCGCGACGGCGACGATCGGCTGAAGTCGGTCAGCCTGCTTACCGCGCAAACCGATTTCACCGAGGCCGGCGAGCTGACGCTGTTTATCAACGAAAGCCAGGTCGCATTCCTCGAAGACATGATGTGGGAACGCGGCGTGCTCGATACCACGCAGATGGTGGGCGCGTTCCAGCTGCTGCGCTCCAACGATCTGATCTGGTCGCGGCTTACCCGCGACTATTTAATGGGGGAGCGGGCGGCGCCGAGCGATCTGATGGCCTGGAATGCCGATGCGACCCGCCTGCCATACCGGATGCATTCGGAGTATTTGCGCAAGCTGTTCCTCAACAACGATCTTGCCGGCGGGCGATATCTCGTCAAGGGCAAGCCGATCTCGCTGTCGGATATTCGTACGCCGATGTTCGTGGTTGGCACCCTTCGCGATCATGTCGCGCCGTGGAAGTCCGTCTACAAGATTCACCACCAGGTAGATGCCGACGTAACCTTCCTTCTCACCAGCGGCGGCCATAACGCGGGAATCGTGGCGCCGCCCGGCGAACCGGGACATACTTATCAGATCAAGACCGAGATGGCGCACGCCACCTATACTGGTCCTGACGAATGGCTGAACACTGTGCCGTCAGCCGAAGGATCGTGGTGGCCGGAATGGACGAAGTGGCTCTCCGCACGATCAGGCGAGCCATCCGAACCGCCGCAGATGGGAACCGACGCTGCGCAGACGAAGAACCTGCCTGAGGCGCCCGGCGATTACGTTCGCCACTGATTCCCGCAGCTCTACTGGCTGACGGGGCAGCTTGAAATGCCGAGGGCGACATAAAGCGGGCAGCTTCTGAAGAAGGCCGTCACGAGCGGCACCATGCCGAGCAGCCCGGCCCAGTGCCAGCCCTGAATGGCGAGGCCGTCCTGGAAAGCGTAGGCGATCAGGGCCAACCCCAGGACGATCCGTACATATTGATCCAACGTTCCGATATTTACCGGCATTGCAGCCCTCTCAGTGAATGAGCCGCGGCAAGCCTCGCATGCAATGCCGCTGCCGGCTTTGATCTGTCTCAACAATAAGTTGGCCGTCAAAGCTAAGGGAAGGCGCCAGCAGAGTTGTCATCGGGCTGAGGTCGTGTCCGGGTTAACATGCCGCGCCAGGAACACATTGCGCGCCATACCTGTTCACAGGGATCGTGACTCGCCGGGTACGAAACACCAATGTCCACCTATCGCCTGAAGAATCTGCTTTCGCCGCATTCCGTCGCTCTGGTCGGGGCCAGCCCGCGCCATGGCTCGGTCGGTCGCGCCCTCCTCAACAATATTCGCAAAGCCCAATTCAAGGGCGAATTCGGCCTCGTCAATCCGCGCTATCACGAGATCGATGGTGTTGCGAGCGTTGGCAGCATCGCAAAACTGGCTTTTGCGCCCGAACTCGTCGTCCTCACCGCGCCGGCACAGACCATCGCAGGCCTGATCGACGAGGCAGGCCGCCGTGGTGCGGCGGGTGCGGTCATCGTCAGCGCCGGGCTCGGGCATGGTCCGGGTTCGCCAGCGGAGGCAGCGGAGCGGACGGCGCAAAAATACGGCATGCGGCTGATCGGCCCGAATTGCCTGGGCATCATGATGCCTGGCGTCAGCCTCAATGCGAGCTTTTCCGCGCATATGCCGGCCGCGGGAAATCTGGCGCTGATCTCGCAGTCCGGTGCCATTGCCGCGGGCATGGTGGACTGGGCGGCACAGCGCGCCGTCGGCTTTTCCGGCATCGTTTCGATCGGCGATCAACTCGATGTCGATATCGCCGATCTGCTCGATTACTTCGCGCTGGATGAAAGAACCCATGCCATCCTGCTCTACATCGAGGCGATCAAGGATGCCCGCAAGTTCATGTCGGCGGCGCGCGCGGCCGCCAGGATCAAGCCCGTCGTGGTCGTCAAGTCAGGCCGGATGGCACAAGGCGCGCGGGCGGCTGCAACCCATACCGGCGCGCTGGCCGGGGCCGATGCGGTCTACGACGCCGCGTTTCAGCGCGCCGGCGTCCTGCGCGTATCGGATCTTCGCGAATTGTTCGACTGCGCCGAGACGCTCGGGCGGCTCAAATCACCGCCCGGAAAGCGGCTTGCGATCCTCACCAATGGCGGCGGCATTGGCGTGCTGGCGGTGGACCGGCTGGTCGAGTTGGGCGGCATTCCCGCCGACATCTCGCCTGCGACCCGCGAGACACTCGATGCGGTGTTGCCTCCGACGTGGTCGAAATCGAACCCCGTCGACATCGTCGGCGACTCCGATCCCGCGCGCTACGCCGCGGCGCTCGAAGCGTTGCTGGCCGACGCGAGCAATGACGCCGTGCTGGTGATGAATGTCCAGACGGCGATTGCCCGCGCCGATGACATCGCAGCGGCCGTGATCGATGTGGTCGGGAAATATCGCGCCGAGCGGCGCATGTTGCAAAAGCCCGTACTTGCGGTCTGGGTCGGGGCGGACCAGTCGATCAGCGACTTGCTGAGCGGAGCAGGAATTCCGAACTATCAGACCGGCGGCGACGCCGTCCTCGGCTTTATGCACCTGGTGCGCCATCGCGAGGTGGTGGAGGCGCTGGCGCAGGTTCCGCCGGCGATGCCCAGCGAGTTTGCGCCCGATACGGACGCGGCGCGACAGATCGTTGTCGCCGCGCTGGCCGACGACCGCTCCTGGCTCGATCCGATCGAAGTCAAGCGGCTACTCGATGCCTACGACATCGCCGTCGTGCCGACCTTTGCCGCCGCGGATGCCGAAGAGGCGGTCGCCCATGCGAATGCAATCTTTGCGCAGGGCTCGACCGTCGTTCTCAAGATCATGTCGCGCGACATCGTGCATAAATCCGATGTCGGCGGCGTCGTGCTCAACCTCACCAACGCGGATGCGGTGCGCAAGGCGACCGCCGATATTCTCGCGCGCGCAAGGACGTTGCGGCCGGAGGCGCGGATTTCGGGCGTGATGGTGCAGGCGATGGTGGTGCGGGCAAAGGCGCGCGAGCTCATTCTAGGCCTCGCCGACGATCCGACCTTCGGCACCGTCGTCGTGTTCGGCCGCGGCGGCACGGCGGTCGAGATCATCAACGACAAGGCGCTGGGGCTGCCGCCGCTCGACCTGCAACTGGCGCGCAGCCTGATCGAGCGCACCCGTGTCCCGCGGCTGTTGCGCGCCTATCGCGACGTGCCGGCGGTGAAGCCCGACGCCGTCGAGATTGTTCTGGTCAAGCTGGCGCAGATGGCCGCCGACATTCCCGAAATCCCCCGGCTCGACATCAACCCGCTGCTGGCCGATGAAGCCGGCGTGCTCGCCGTCGACGCCCGCGTCG
>Ga0066709_100005657_pt1 | contig 10356 bp, 8 predicted proteins | sample GraSoiAngelo_158_FD_79665 | JGI IMG/M metagenome (GOLD analysis project Ga0066709, IMG submission 79665) | Grasslands soil microbial communities from the Angelo Coastal Reserve, California, USA - 14_1009_16_30cm | ecosystem: Environmental > Terrestrial > Soil > Grasslands | place: USA... | reverse complement strand
TGGGGCAAAAGTCAATGGGGCCAAAGAATGATCCACTCGGAACTACAGACTCCGGACCGACCGACCGATTAGGCCTCGCCCTGCTCGGTTACGGTAAGATGGGCCAGCTCATTGCCCAACTCGCTCCGCAGCGCGGGTTCGAATTGAAGCTGGTGCTAGACATCGCGGAAAACCAGAACGGCCAGGGCATCACGGGCGATCGGTTTCACGGCATTGACGTCGCGCTGGATTTCACGCAGCCGGACGCGGTGGTCGAAAACGCCAGGCGCTGCGCCGCCGTCGGATGCAACTTGGTCGTCGGCACAACGGGCTGGTACGATCGTATCGAAGAAGTCCGCAAGGTTGTCGCCGGCGCGAGCATCGGCATGGTCTATGCGGCAAACTTCTCCATCGGCGTGCAACTGTTTTATCGCTTGAGCCGCGCGGCGGCGGAAATCTTCGCTGACTTTCCGATGTATCAGCCCTACATTCACGAATCGCACCATCGGATGAAAATGGACGCACCCTCAGGGACAGCGATCGAGCTCAAGCGCCGTGTGGAGCCGGCGGTCAAGGGGCGCGAGCTTCCTGTTTCCAGCACGCGTGCGGGATTCATTCCCGGCACGCATGAGCTCGGATTCGACTCCGAGGCTGACACCGTCATCGTCCGGCACACCGCGCGCAGCCGCCAGGGCTTCGCGGAGGGGGCCTTGTACGCGGCGCGCTGGGTCGTCGGCAAGCGCGGCTTGTTTACCTTCGCCGACGTCCTTGAAGAAGGAGCGCAGGCCACAGCGACACAGAGTCGCGGAGATGAAAGAGATAAACCAGCTCGCTGAATCGTTATCGGCTGCGCAACGACGGCATCAGGCGGTTCATCCGATGACTTTCTCAGCGGCTCTGTGCCTCTGATGGCTAGGGTCTGTGACGGAGGGTTACTGCCATGAATCTCGACATTCGAGGCTGCGGTACCGCGCTGGTCACACCGTTTGACCGGGGCGGCTCGATCGACGAGCAGGCGCTGCGGCGGCTGGTCCAGTTCCAGCTTCGCGAAGGAATTGACTTCCTCGTGCCTTGCGGGACGACTGGTGAGACGCCGACACTCGAGCACGATGAGTATCTGGAGGTCATCCGGGCGGTGGTCGCGGAGACCGCCGGCAAGGTGCCGGTCATCGCCGGGGTAGGCGGCAACAACACGAAGAAGGTCGTCGAGCTCGCGCGCGAAGTGGAGCGGCTTGGCGTGCAGGGGATTCTGTCGGTCGCGCCCTATTACAACAAGCCCACGCAGGAGGGACTTTGTCAGCATTTCAAAGCCATCGCTGAATCCAGCGCGGTGCCGGTGGTCCTCTATAACGTGCCGGGCCGGACATCGTCGAACCTCGAGCCGGCAACCGTGGCACGGCTCTCCCGCGTTCCGAACATCGTCGGCATCAAGGAAGCCTCGGGCAGCATTACCCAGCAGATGGAGGTCTTGAACTCGGTCGCGCCCGGCTTCCGGGTGCTTTCGGGTGACGACGCTTTCACTTTTCCGCTCATGGCCCTGGGCGGGGTGGGAGTGATTTCCGTCGCCTCGAACGAAATCCCAGGCCCGATGACGCGGCTGGTCCGTTTGCTGCGCGAGGGCAGATACGACGAAGCGCGCAAGCTCAACGCCGAGCTCCTGCCGCTGATGCAGGCGAACTTTATCGAGACCAGCCCCATCCCCGTCAAGGCAGCGCTCGCTATGATGGGTATGATCGAGGAAGTCTATCGCCTGCCGCTGGTCCCGATGAAGTCCGAGAATCGCGCCAAGCTCGAGAAAGTGCTGGCGGCGCAGGGGCTGCTGCAGACGCAGAAGGTAGGGCTCGACTAAAATCGCTTCACGCGAGCCCTGTTTTCGCCAAGCACGACCAGAGCGTCCTTGAGTTTTTCGCGAGGCCACGAAGCAAGCAAATCGGCGGAGAACGGCGAAGGACGTGAGCGGGCGTTTGCAATGCAAGTCTCATTTACAACAGCTTCGGTTAGTTAGTTAGGTCGGCTTCCAGACTTTCTTCCGTTGAGCACGGTCATCGCAGTGCCTGGGAATAACATGCAAGCCGAAAAGGCCGCAACATTTCTCAGGCTCCACCACGGACCGAAGACGCTGGTTCTGGCGAACGTGTGGGACGTGGCCAGCGCGCGCCTCGTGGAGCAGGCAGGCTTCCCGGCTATCGCCACTTCGAGCGCGGCCATTGCCCATTCGCTTGGCTATCCCGACGGCCAGCGCATTGCGCGCGAAGAGATGCTGGCCGTCGTCAGACGCATCGCTGCGAAAGTTTCTGTGCCCGTCTCGGCCGACCTCGAAGCGGCTTATGGAGACGTCGAGGCGACGGCGCGTGGGCTGGTCGAAGCGGGCGCCGTGGGGCTCAATTTCGAAGACGGTACGGGTGAAGGCGCGAATCCGCTGGCGAATCTCACCGAGCAATGCCGGAGAATCGAGCGCATCCGCGCGACGGGTGAGAAGCTCGGAGTGCACATCGTCATCAATGCGCGCACCGACGTTTATCTCGACCAGGTCGGCGAGCCGGCGACGCGCTTCGAGCACACGGTTGGTCGGCTCAACGCCTATCGGCAAGCAGGCGCCGATTGTCTGTTTGCGCCCGGCGTGCAGGATGCGGAAACGATCGGCAAACTGGCGAAGGCCGTGAACGGGCCGCTCAATATCCTGGCCGGACCCGCGACTCCACCGATCGCTCGAATCGAGCAACTTGGTGTGGCGCGCGTGAGTTTCGGCTCGTGGCCGCATCGCGCGGCGCTCGGCCTCTTCAGCCGCTTCGTCGCGGAATTAAGCGGGCTCGGCACATTCCGAGTGCTCGCCGATCTTGCGATTCCATATTCTGAATTGAACAAACTCGTTGAGTGAGACCGAGCAGCGACCTGCGTTTGTTGCTCGGTCTGTAGAACCTCGTCACGGAGATCGAGGCTCCAACCCCATTCCGCAACTCGAAGCGATCATTTCCGAATTATTTGCCCGCCAGGCCGAGCACTACGGCGACGAGCACTTCCGCGCCTTTGACGAATTCAAAGCTGCCCTCAACGAAGGGCGCATCCGCGCCGCGGAGCCTGACCCGGGCTCGCCCACGGGGTGGAAGGTGAACGCCTGGGTGAAGCAGGGCCTCCTGCTCGGGTTTCGCATCGGGAGGATTGTGGAGATGACGGGCGGGCTGCCTTTCTATGACAAGCATACCTACCCGCTCAAGCAGATTCCAAAGGAACAGAACGTGCGCGTCGTGCCGGGCGGCTCTTCGATTCGCGACGGCTGCTACATCGGCAAGGGCGTGGTGTGTATGCCGCCCATGTACGTCAACGCCGGCGCCTACGTGGATGACGGCACCTTGATTGACTCACACGCGCTGGTGGGGTCCTGCGCGCAGGTGGGCAAGCGCTGCCACATTTCGGCGGGGGCGCAGATTGGCGGCGTGCTCGAGCCGGTGGGCGCTCTGCCGGTAATCGTCGAAGACGAAGTGCTGGTGGGCGGCAACTGCGGGGTTTACGAAGGGGCGATTGTGGGCGCCGGCGCGGTGCTCGCGGCAGGAACCATCCTGACCGGCTCGACGCCTGTCTACGACCTTGTCCGTGACGCCGTTTATCGGCGAGAAGCAAGCCAAGCTGTGGCCCAGGGCAGCCACGCTCCAAAGACGCGGGGAGACGCGGCCCAAGCGAGAGCGGGCGAGGACGCCCGCGCTCCCAGGCCTCTCATGATTCCCCCTGGGGCCGTCGTCGTGCCCGGCTCGCGCGCCGTCACCCAGGGTCGAGGCAAGGAACTGGGCCTCTCGCTCTACACTCCTGTCATCATCAAGTACCGCGACGAGAAGACCGATCAAGCGACGCGCCTCGAGGAATTGCTCCGCTGAGGGCCGGCCCTGGTTGGTTGTCGTTTCGAGCGAACCGAGGAAGACCGAGCCAAGCGCTCACGAGCATTTACACGGACATCGAGGGCGAACGGTGCGGCGGGGCCGAAGCCCCGCCCTCCGGCTCGTCACCCGTGAATTGACCGTTGCGCCTGGGCTGGGAAGGCTGGCGTGTTGGCAGAATCGGTCCGCAGTATAATTGTTCGGGGAAAGGAGCCTTAGTGGCCAAAGGAACGTTGACGCGCCCTCGGCCTTCCGGTCGCGAGCACCCAAGCAGACGTAAGATAGCTTCCAAGCCTCCCGCCCCGGGGCGGAACAGCAAGCGCGCTACCGGCGGATTCTTCCAGAAGAAGTCCATCGAAGAACTGGCCGCCGAGCAAGGTGTGAGCTTGCGCGGGCAGCTTGACAGAATATGGGGCAAGGGTGCTCAGTTTTGGGAGACCGACGAGGAATTCGAACGCTTTGTGCAGGACATCTACAACAGGCGGAGAGCAGACCTGGAACTGAGTAAGCGGTGAAGACGCTGCTACTCGACACGAACGTTGTCTCCTACCTGATGCGTGGCCACGCCCTCGGACGGGCCTACCGGCCGCTTCTGGCCAATCACGCCCTTGCGGTCTCTTTTATGACGGTCGCAGAACTGTACGAAGGTGCTTATCGCAACAACTGGGGCACCGCAATGCGGCATGCTCTGGACAAGATCCAGCACTCGTTCATCGTGGTCCCTTCAACCCTGGAATTGTGCGCAAGATGGGGCGAAGTTCGGTGGCTGCGGCGACGGCAACCGATCGCCCCGGATGACGCCTGGATTGCGGCTACCGCGATCGAGTACGATTGCTCGTTAGTGACCCACGACGCAAGGGATTTTCATAGCATTCCTGGCCTGAGGATCATCACTGAAACGACCTGACTGGCGCGCGCCCCTACGATTGAACCCTGACACAAAGGCACAATCCCACGAGCCGAGGTACGCGAAGCGCGGTTGCACGTCGTGGTCAGCGGCATTTCCCATCCCCTTTGACTGCCGCTCTATCCCCTTCGGGACCGCTTCTCCGGCGCGATTGAATGGGTCTCGCCTCCGCCCCTAAGAATCCCAGCCGTGTGCGATCATTCGGATAGCCGGGCCTTCACAGCCTTTCGGCCCAGTGATTGTCAAGTAGGGGAGGCAGGGAGACGCTCGACTCGGCCAGAATTTCCAGGGTTGCCGAAAAGGGGTTTTTGCCATAGATCCTTTTATACGAGCTATAAAAAGTTCAAATTGTACTTGGCGACGGAGGCTCCCTTAGGGTAGAAGAGATAAGTTGTTGCTCCTGCCATGGTTGTGCCTCGGGCGCCGAACGGCGCAAGAGCGGGAGTTCGGATGTCTCGCCCGCAGGCTTTGGCCTGCGCGAGAAACCGGCCAGGATGGCCGCGCTCAAAGGACTTCTTAACCTCAAGCTGGGACAGACGGCGGGAACTGAGGAGTACGGGTATGAAGGAGCAATCGGTTCAAATCCGCGTGCCCGCAAGCGTCGGCAACTTCGCGGGCGTCGCTGGCTCTACGGTGGCGCTGGAAGGTTCGCTGAACGTGAAGGCCACGCTGCGTGCGGACGGCCAGGTGAGCATTCGCTACTTCGGCGAGAACGGCGAGCGTGTGCCGCGCGGGCGCTCCAATCTCGTGGTGCGGGCCATGGAGTCAGCGCTGAAGTTGAAGGCTGTCGAGTGGACCGGGGCCGACTTTGAGATTTACAGTTCTGTGCCCGTGGGTGTGGGGCTTGGCTCGAGCGCGGCTGCCGTGCTGGCAGGGCTGATTGTGGCCGATCGCCTGTTCGAGCTGGGCTTCGACGAGAAGAGCCTTTTCGAGCTCGCCGCGGTTCACGAGAGCCGCAGCGAGAATCTTCAGGCCGCCTGGTTCGGGGGCTTGCGGTCTGCCGCCACCGAGGCGGCGGAAGGGGACGCGGCGCCGCAGGGGTGGTTTCCTGAGAAGTTCATGCTCAACGTTGTGATTCCGCATTTTCATCGGCTCGACACACCCTTCGCTTCCGCCGCCGACAAGAACGTGCCGGGCCTTGCTGACGCGCTCGGCGTTGGCGTGGCGGGTGCAGGCGTTTTTCTCTGTGGGTCGGGTCCGGCGGTGGGGATCATCGCCGAGGACCTCGCACCCGAAGCCGTCAGAGCCGTGCAGGATGGCTTTGCCCGGCACGGCCTCGAATCGCGACACGTTGCGTTCCGCCCCTCCCGCACGGGCGCTCGTGATTGGAACGCGGCACGGGAAGCCGCCCGGTCGCGGGCGTCGGGAGCGACTGAGCCGCTCCGCAAGCCCAGCCTGATTCCCGTCTAGACTGTCGTGCTCAGGAGGGCGGGGCTTCAGCCCCGCCGTAAAGCGCGCTACAACATTAACCGTAATTGGCAATTCAGGCGGTGCGGCGGGGCTGAAGCCTCGCGCTGCCCTCCTAATAGTTGACAGCGAAGGCGGGGTGCGATACCATACCTACCGACCGGTCGGTATGATCGCTTGGTGCCTCGCCGCTGGTCCGAGGCGTCAAGGTCAGGGATTCGAAGCCATGGTCAAGCTTGCAACCGGATCGGAAATCCTGCTCGAAAGCCTTCACCGCCAGAATGTGGAGGTGATCTTTGGCCTTCCGGGTGGCGCCGTGCTTCCCCTCTACGACGCCCTGTACAGCGCGGGTGTCCGTCATCTGCTCGTGCGCCACGAGCAAGCGGCTGCCTTTGCCGCGGACGGCTACGCGCGCGCCACAGGAAAGCCCGGGGTGCTTCTGGTGACCTCGGGTCCGGGTGCGACCAATGTGATGACGGGCCTTACCTCGGCGCTGATGGACTCGATCCCGGTTGTCGCTCTGACCGGGCAGGTGCCCGCCGCCATGATCGGCAAGGACGGCTTTCAGGAAGCGGACACGATCGGCATCAGTCTCCCCTGCACGAAACAGAACTTTGCGGCCAAGTCGGCGGCGGAAATTCCCTCCGTCATCCAAAGGGCCTTCAAGGCTGCGGTTTCGGGGCGACCGGGGCCAGTGCTGGTTGATCTGCCCAAGAGCGTGCTGATGGAGAAGACCGAAGCATGCTACCCGCCCAGCGCCGGTTGTGGGCGGCCCGAGCGAATCCGGGAGTGGCGCGATCAGGACCTGGAGCGTGCCGTTGACATGATCCAGGCCAGCCGCGCGGCGGTGCTCTACGTGGGCGGAGGCGTCATCCATTCCGAGGCGTGGGACCCGCTCGCTGCACTCGCTGAGCTCACGCAAATCCCGGTCACCACGACGCTGATGGGACTGGGGGCGTTTCCCTCGCGGCATCCGCTCTCCCTCGGCATGCTCGGAATGCACGGGTCGTACGCCACGAACACCGCCATCTGCAAATGCGATCTGCTGATCGCCGTCGGCGCTCGCTTTGACGATCGGGTTACGGGGCGCATCAACGGCTTCGCCACCGAAGCCAAGAAAATCCAGATTGACGTTGACCCTTCGGAAGTAAACAAGAACGTCCGCGTTGACCTGGCGCTGGTGGGAGACGCGCGCGAGGCTTTGCAGGCCCTCCTCGAGCAACTGAAGCGGCGCGCGGCGCGGGGACAGCAATCGGCTCCGGCAGCGCGGCAGGAATGGCTGCGGCGCATCGAGGGTTGGCGCGCCGAGCATCCGCTTAGTTTTGACAAGTATGCTCGGACCGTGAAGCCGCAGTTCGTCATCGAGACCCTGTCGCGCTATGCGGAGGAGGACGCGATCATCTCCGTGGATGTGGGCCAGCACCAGATGTGGGCGGCGCAGTTCTTTGATTTCTACACGCCGCGCACGTGGCTTTCTTCCAGCGGCCTGGGCGCCATGGGTTACGGCTTTCCGGCAGCCATGGGCGCGCAACTGGCGTTCCCCGACCGGCAAGTGGTGGCCATCGTGGGCGACGGCGGATTCCAGATGACTTTGAACGACCTCGCCACCGTGGCCCAGTACCACGTTCCGGTGAAGATCGCCATCATCAACAACCGCGCGCTGGGCATGGTCCGCCAGTGGCAGGAAATCTTTTTCGAGAAACGCTATTGCGATATTGACCTGAACTTTGCCCCCGACTTTGCCAAGCTGGCCGAGTCTTACGGGCTGCGCGGGCTGCGGGTGGAACACCGCACCGACGTGGTGGACGCCGTGCGCGATTTCCTCGGCGACCGTGAGCCCTGCCTGGTCGATTTCTGGGTGGACCCCGCGGAAAACGTCTACCCGATTGTGCCCCCCGGCGCGGCGCTCGGGGAGATGGTGGTCGAGCCTCCGCGAGTCCTGGTGGAAGAAGAGGAGTCGCTCGACGATCTTTGGGCGGTGTGAAAGACGTCCTTGGTTCTTGGTCCGTTCTCGGCGTGCATATAAGCTGCCGCGATTCTCGTTCGCGAGTTCGCGAGCGGCAAGGAGGTCATGATCGCCCTGAAGAGCAACATGGGCGATGAGGGCATTATTAGATAGAAGTGGTTGAGAACGAGGGACTAGAAGCAACGGACGAAGGACTAAGGACCCAAAGACCAAGGACAAGGGACGAAGAACCAAGGACAAAGGACGTTTTTAGGATGCAGTGGTTACTCGAACTCGAGACCGACAAAGATCCAATCACCACTTGTCGCCTCATGAACATCTTTCGTCGCAAGGGCGTGAATATCTTGACGCTGTCGCTGGTGGCTGGGACAGCGAGCGTTTCCCTGAGAGCCGTGGTGGAAACCGCAGAATCCGAGGTCGCGCACCTTTTCAACTTCTTGCGTCGCACCGAGGGCGTCCAGCGCGTCACGTGCTACCGGCACGAGGCCCCAAACGGTTCTGTGGCAGCAGAGGTTGACCCGAAGAGATTGACCAGCGGCGCCGGTGCGCTGGCCGAACATGATTCATCACGTATCATCCATACCTCGAAACCAGGGAGCGACGAGTCCGGTATCATCAGTGCCAAGACAAGCGCCCCGATCGAGACCATAACCGTAAATTGAAGCGTAGAAGCGTAGGGGAGCACCTTCAGGTGCTCCCGAGAGTAGTAGTGCTCCCGAGGAAGACAGGGGGGAGAACCAGTCGGGAAGCGGGCGGCGAGGGTGGAGCGAATGAAGGCGAGGTTGATAACAAAGGACTTAAACGAACTGGCAGCCATATCATGTTGAAAGTAAAGGAGATACTCGTTTTTCGAGCGAACGAACTGCGAGGGGTTAAACCTTTTGCTATGTTAGGGATGGATGCGAATTTTCGAGAAACATTCATTCCCGTCCGATTGCGCTTTAGGAACACCCTTAGCGGCGAGGCCTGGCGCCACAAACCGACTGAAGCATGATCCTTAACTCTATAGGCCTGAACGAGTTAGAAGAAACTCGACCGCATTTCTCCCGATTCGCGGGAATCAGAGGAAATCGAAATGGCTAAAGTCTATTACGAAAAAGACGGTGACCTGAAAAGCCTGGCAGGCAAGACCATCGCCATCATCGGCTACGGCAGCCAAGGCCACGCGCACGCCCTCAATCTGCGCGACAGCGGGCAGAAGGTGATTGTCGGCCTGCCGGCATCCAGCCAGTCGCGGTCGAAGGTCCAGGCTCAGAAGCTTGAAGTTTGCGAGCCGGCGGAAGCGGCCCGGCGCGGCGACGTGATCGTGGTGCTGATTCCCGATCCCGTGCAGGCCCCGGTTTATAAAGACTCGATCGCGCCGCATCTGGGGCCGGGCAAGACGCTGCTCTTTGCCCACGGGTTCAACATCCATTTCAAGTTCGTGGTCCCGCCGCCCACGGTGGACGTGGTGATGATCGCCCCCAAGTCGCCCGGCCATCGCATGCGCGAGCTCTTCCAGGAAGGCGTGGGCGTGCCGGGCTTGCTCGCGGTCGAGCAGGACGCCTCCGGCCATGCCGAGGCTACTGCGCTGGCCTACGCCAAAGGGGTCGGGTGCCTGAAGGCGGGAGTGATCCGCACGACGTTCAAGGAAGAGACGGAAACGGACCTGTTTGGCGAGCAGACCGTGCTCTGCGGCGGCGTCTCGGCGCTGATCACGGCGGCTTTCGAGACTCTGGTCGAGGCGGGCTACCAGCCCGAGATCGCCTATTTCGAGTGCCTGCACGAGCTGAAGCTGATCGTGGACCTGATCTACCAGGGCGGCATCAAGTACATGCGTTATTCGGTGAGCGACACGGCGGAATACGGCGACTACACGCGCGGCCCCGTCGTGATTGATTCGCACGTGCGCGCGACCATGAAGAAGATCCTGGCGGATGTCCAGAGCGGCGCGTTCGCGCGGGAGTGGATGGACGAAAACGCCAAGGGGCGAAAGCGGTTCCTCGAGATGCGCGCCCAGGCCGCCGAGCACCCGATCGAAAAAGTCGGCATTGAGCTCAGGAAGATGATGGCTTGGAACCGGCCGCCGGAGCAGGAAGTGACCGCCGCCCAGGCGCAGGCTCGCCGCTGGAGGGAAGTTGTCAGTGGGTACCCACGGCACCGGGTGTGTGCCGTGGGCTTCGGCCTCTTGACCAGAGCCCCGCGCACACAACCCGTGCCGTGCCTACCAACTACGCTCGGAAGCGCAC
>Ga0066709_100005656_pt1 | contig 10356 bp, 11 predicted proteins | sample GraSoiAngelo_158_FD_79665 | JGI IMG/M metagenome (GOLD analysis project Ga0066709, IMG submission 79665) | Grasslands soil microbial communities from the Angelo Coastal Reserve, California, USA - 14_1009_16_30cm | ecosystem: Environmental > Terrestrial > Soil > Grasslands | place: USA... | reverse complement strand
TGTCGAGTTCGTATGCGGGCTCGGCATCGTAATATACCGCCGCGTGAGCGGCGGCCGCGAGCTGGTCGAGATCCGCTGTCGCCCTCCGGCGAAGCGTGAGCTCGCTATCCACCTTGGCGCCTTCCTTGGCGACGAGGTGCGAGATATCGTGCATCTCGCTCGCCAGATCCGGATCGCCCGGCACGATGATCTGGGTTCGATAGGAAATGCCTTCGGCGGAATCGGCTCGCGCGGGAGCCCTATCGGCAATGAGGGCGAGAATGGCGAGAATTACGAGCCGCCGAAGCGCCACGGGCAGGCCTCCCCTTGAGAAGAAACGCCGGGAGCGCCGGGCCAGACGGATCGGCCTCAATAATGTCACATTGTCGAGCCGATCTAGCTCGAGTGCGGCCTCACCGACTCCGCAGGCGGCGGGTCGTCCAGGGGCAGGAAATCCCGATCCGGGGGAACGCGCTTGAGCTGCAGACCTTCCTCATCGACCAGATAGTCATATCCGATCGACTGGTAGAGGTGGTTGGGATCCAGGGATTCGTATCGCCGGACCCGTTCCATGCGGTCCGCCTTCTGGATCATGGTCAGATGATAGAGATTGCACCCGGTATGCCGGCCGCGGCTCTCGAGCTCGCGGGCGATTTCCAGCGGCATCCAGAAGCGGTGCAGCTTGCGCGGATCGAACTGACGATGGGCGGGGTCGTTGCGGAACAGGCGATATCGCGTCCTCCTTCCCCAATCGCCGTCGACGCGATAGTGGTGGCGATCTCCCCACAGTTCCCGCAGCGTGAAGCACAGGCAGGTGACGTTGTCCCGCTCCGCTTCGGCGAGGAGCGTGCCGACTTGCCGCGCAAATTTCGCCTCGATCCGCTCGTCGGCGTCGAGGGCGAGTGCCCAATCGCCATGTTGGCGGGCCGCCCGGACCAAGGCGACCTGATTGCCTCGCTCGTCCCACGCCTTTCCCGGCGGGTTGCGGAGGATCTGGACCACCTTGGGATGGGCTTCCAGGAGTTGGGCGGTCCGATCCTCGGATCCATCGTCGAGGGCGACGATCGCATCCACGATCGGGGCGATGTTGGCGAGCCAGCCGGGCAGGAGGCGCTCTTCGTTGCGCGCCTGGAGCAGTGCGACGAGCGTCATTGCCGCCTGTCCTGACCCGCGCCGGCGGCAGCGGTTGCCGCCGCGGGCGGCATCTGCAGGGGAAGGGTTTCCAAGAATCCGCGCAAGACCTCGCCGTTCCGCCCAGGATCGTCCGATAGCGCCATGCGATAGCAGGGCAGCCGTCGCAGCAGATCGGCGAAAAGTGCCATGCCCGCCTCCTTCTCGCCCAGATATTGATGCAGGTTCGAGCTCATCAAGGCCAGCATCGCTTCGCCCGGCCGCGCCGGCAGGATCGTGGGGATCGTCGCATGGGCAAGCTGCGGCAGCAGGATGGCGTCGATGGCGAGTTGCTCCACGATGGCCCCGGGAAAAAGCTCGCCCGCGTCGAACTCGATCTTGCCCTGCCAATTGCCATCGAGATCGGCAATCCGTGCAAGGAGGCCGGGAATGCGCCGGAGACCTTCCTTATCCTGCTTCAGGATCCTGAATAACGGCCGGGCGAAGGGTGCTTCGCCGGCATCCAGCGCGACATAATCGTCGCCCACCGTCGTAAGCCCCGCAGCGAGCCCGGCAAGCGTCGTTCCCGATTTGCCCGTGCCGCCGCGGCCGAAAAGCAGGACGCCCCGGCCATTCCAGCCCAGGCTGGCCGCATGAGCGAGCCGCAGGCCCTGTGCCTCGAGAAGCCAGTGGAGATGGCGGCGCAGCGGAGCCGCGCCATCCCAGCGCGGTAGATGCCCGCGGCTCGCCGAAAGCTGGATGCCGACGCGCAAGCGCGCATCGGAGAATTGCCAGACTCGCGGACGGACAGGATAGGCCGCCCGAATGCCGGCGCTCTCGACGAGTTCCTGGAATCGGGCCGGCCCACAATCCTTCGCATCCCACTGCGGCACCGGTCCCAGACCGGCAGCCTTCCCGGTCAACTCATAGATGCGATCGCGTGGGGGACCGTCGAGGGCGGCGCTGCAGAGCCGGCTGAAATAGGTATGGGCGAGCGCAGGATCGTCGACATGCACCGAGACGGCCAGGCCGGCCGGTGCCATAGTTCCGCTCGTCAGGCTCGCGGGCGGCAGTTCGAGCGCTTGCGCGATCGCATCGCGCATCCAGCCGACGACCTGCGTGCGACCTATGACCTCTGGCTGGACCATGCGCGTGCGGCTCACCGGTTGTCTACCCTCCCGCCATCGCATGCCACGATCCGGACAACTTCCCATCTTGCCCCGCGGGCGATACCTTGCCTACCCGTGGAAATGGACGATTTTCTGGAAATTCGCGAGATCGAGGTGCGCCACGCAAGTGAAGCGGTCGCCGGGCGCGTGCGGACCTGGTTTGCCAGCCCACGCCGGGTGGGGATCCTAGACGGCAGCCGATCGGTTCGTCTTCCCCATCCCGAAAAGCGCGGCTTCGACATAAAAATCAAGGGCGCGGGTCTTCTGGGGGGGCCGATTCAGTTCGGACGATATGTGCGTACCGGCCCCAGGGCACCGATCTTCGATTTCGACGGACGCATGATGGACGACGTGGCCTCCGGTCACGACAATGCTTTTCTCGGCGCCGCCTCCTTTCAGCAGGCGGCAACCGAGTTCGACGTCACGCAGATCCTGGCTGGATTGGGCATCGCCGTGGTGCCGTGTCTGGGGTATGGCCGGATCGAAACCGCCGACCATGACTCCTGGTTCTCCGTCTTCGAGTGGGATCGGGATTGGAAAGACGCGGTCGCCATCCCGGCGGTCTCGGTGGAGGAGTATCTCCAGGCGAATATTCGCATGGGCCGGTTCATCGTTGATCTCGCTCGAGAGCACGACCTGATCGGCTATTGCTGGTATGTGCGAGCCACTGACGGGACCTATCGCATCAAGGACCTGCATCCGTTTCGCCGGGCCGACCCATTAAACATGTCCCAATTATCCTGGGTGATGCAGGTGATATTCGCCCTTCATATCCGCTGCCAGGCCAGCGTTCATTTTCAGCGCGCCGCCAAGGTCGAAAATCTGCCGGCCGACATCGAAGCCTATCCCTGCCGGGGGATCATCCCGGATGCGGTGGCGGCCGATCATAGGGAGCTGAAAGCCTCGATCGTCAGGCCCTATATGCGGCGCCCGCCGGCCGAGTTTGACCCCCGCGACCTGTTGAAGGCGCTGCGGCAATCCCGGATCGGCAGCGCGCTCCTCGAACTCTGCCCCGAGCGCTATGTCCGCTTCTGCTGAGCGTCTCCCCATGCAAACTTCCATGTGGAATTGTCCGGTCACTTCGCGAAGAATGGACGAGGGGTTCGACAACTGATCCAGCACCTCAGCTGAGGGCGCCATATTGCATGCGAACGACACCTTCACAGCGTACGACCGTCGTCATTCCGGCCTACAACGGCGAAAAATACCTCGCCGAGGCATTGGGGAGCGTCACCGCGCAGACGGACCCTGCCTGCGAAGTCATCGTCGTCGACGACGGATCCACCGACGCGACGGCCGAGATCGCCAGGAGCTTCAACACGGTGTCCTACGTCCACCAGCAGAACGCGGGCGTCCGCGCCGCCTTGAACCACGGAAGCCGCCTTGCCAGGGGCGATTTCATCGCCTTCCTGAGCGCTGACGACGTCTGGAAGCCGCAGAAGCTCGCGCTCCAGCACGGCGCATTGCAGAATGCCCCGAATCGCCTCGTCTTCGGGCATATGATGCACTTCCTTTCTCCCGAGCTTGGGCCCGACGAAGCCAGTGCACTCTTCTGTCCCGAAGGGCCGATGCCTGCGTTCTCCGCCGGAACGCTGCTGACGAGAATGGACAGCTTTCGCGCCAATGGTCCCTTCAACGAGGGATTTTCGGCCGGCGAATTCATCGATTGGTATGCCCGCGCCTGTGACCTGGGCTTCGATGTGCTAATGATCGATGAGGTGGTGTCGATGCGACGCGTCCACTCGAACAATCACAGCACAAGGTCGCTGCGCCGGAAAAGCTATACGCCCGTGCTGAAGGCGCTGCTGGACCGGCGCCGGGCCGGTCAGGTAGCCTCTTGAGCCCGATTTGTCGCGACCGTTCGTAAGGGAAACAAGTCTTTGTCCGAGACGGTGCTTGAGATCGCCGCGCCGGAATGCGTGGCCGAGGATTTCGACGGCGAGATCGTCGCCATCAACTTGAAATCCGGAGTCTATTTCAGCGCCAAGGATGCCGGCGCGGTGCTCTGGCGCGACCTGACCACCGGCCATTCGGTTGAATCGCTGATGGATTTGGCGACGGGCAACCAGGAATTGGCGCGGTCGATCGCCCGCTTCGCCGAAGACGCGCTGAGCGGAGGGCTGATGCGGAAGGCGCAGGCCGTGGCCGCGCCCGCACGGGCGCCGAACCTGACTGCGCAGACCGCCGGCGCCGCACTGCCGTTCCTCGAATCCTATAGCGACATGAAGAGCCTGTTGCTGCTCGACCCGATCCACGAGGTCGATGAGGAATCCGGCTGGCCCGTCCGCCCTCCGCGGGAGGAGTCATCCCCTTCGATCGACGAGGCCGAGGGTGGGCAACGTCAGGAGCCCAAGGAATAAGTCTTGGCCGGGTGAATGCCGTCAGGCTCGGACATAGACCCAGGCCTGCTCGCCTGACCTGAGGACCACCGAGATCCTGCGGTATTCGGCGGCATGCTCGTATCTGTCCGCTGCCAGCAACTCCTGCGCCGTTACCTCGAAGACGGTTCCCGAGATCAGATCGTCGGGATGGGAACTGGGCTCGGCATTGGCATGATGCGAATGACCGATGGCCGCCGCCTGGCTCGGGTCGTTGATGGCGACCATCCGCCGGGTGTAGCCGGGCAACGCGTCGGCTCGACCCTTCAGCTCGCGGCCGAAATTGGCGGTCTGCACGGCCTTGTTCCGCAGCGTTCCATAGCAAAAAAGCAGTTCGATCCGGGCTGGCTCGGCCATCGCGTCATGCCTGTGGGCTTTGAGTCCGCAGGCGTTGAGCGTAGACGTTGATGACAAGAGCGGCCAGCAGGATCAGGCCCCGGATCAGGATCTTCAGGAAACTGTCGATGTTGACATGGTCCAGGCCGTTGTTGAGGACGCCCAGCACGAACAGGCCGACGATTGTGTTGGGGATGCCGCCCTGGCCGCCGAACAGGCTGGTCCCGCCCACCACCACGGCCGAGATGGAATCGAGCAGGAAGCTATCGAACTCCTCCTGCTGGGCACTGCCGAAATGCGCCACGCCCAGCATACCGGCAATGCCAGAAAGGACGGCCGAGATCACCATGACGGCGGCGACGATCAGGCGGACGTTGACGCCGGAATATTCCGCCGCCTCGCGGTTGCCGCCGGTCATATAGACGTAGCGCCCAAAGCGCGTGTAGGTCAGCACGACGTGGCTGAGGGCGAGGACCAGCGCCGCCACGATGACCAGCCAGGGCACCGGACCCACGGAACGGCTGCCCAGGGTGACGATGATGGACGGCACGGCATAGGCGATCTGGCCGCGCACCAGCATGGCGCAGATTCCGGCGGCGATCTGGAGCATGGCAAGCGTCATGATGAAGGAGGGAATGCCGATCCGCGTCACGCCGAAGGCGGTGATCAATCCCAGCAGGAGGCAGCTTGCCAAGGCCAGCAGAATGGCCATCCACCCCTGGAGCGGCAGATTGGCGATGGCCACGCTGGCATCCTGCAGGGTGAAATAGGCGACGATGATTCCCGTCGCATTGGCGACGCTGGCGACGCTGAGGTCGATCTCGGCGCAGAGAATGACGAAGGTGAGCCCGGCCGCCATGATGCCGGTAATCGAGATCTGCGTCAGGATGTTGTTGAGATTGCCGAGGGTGGCGAACGAGGGTGTCGCCAGGCTGAAGAACGCCACCAGGGCCAATAGGGTGATGAAGGGGGCAATGTTCCGCAGCTGGCCACGCAGCCAATGACGGGCCCCGCCCCGGGGCCGGCCGCCCGCTCCCTCTGCTTGGGCGCGCGCCATGGTCCCCGCTCCCCTCAGGCCGCCGACAGCAGGCGGTCCTTGCTGACCGCCTCGCCCGCGAACTCGCGGACGATCTCGCCCTTCTTCATCACCAGGATACGGTCGGCCAGGGCCAGCACCGTCTCCGGTTCGGTCGAGAGGACCAGGATCGCCATGCCCTGTTCGCGCAGTCCCCGCACGATCTTCACCACGTCGTCCTTTGCCCCCACATCCATGCCCCGCGTCGGTTCGCTGAGCACCAACACCCTGGGCGGATAGGTCAGCCACTTCGCCAGGCCGACCTTCTGCTGGTTGCCGCCCGAGAGCGTGCCCAGGCGGCGGTCGGCCGACGGCGGGCGAATGCGCAGGCGCTCGATATGCCGGCGGGCGATCTGGCGTTCCTGCGCGGGCTTCAGCCAAAGACGGGCGAGCCGGTCCAGCACGCTGATGGAGATGTTCTTATAAATCGGCTCGAGCGAAAACAGCATGCTACGCCGGCTCTCCGGCACGAAGGCGACGCCGGCGCGCCTGGCATCGGCCGTATTGCGCAGGCGCAGAACGCGTTGGGCGATGCTGACCGCCCCGCGATCGGGCTTGATCTTGCCGAAGAGCGTGCGGGCGAGCTCGATCTGGCCGCAGCCCATGAACCCATAAATGCCCAGCACCTCGCCCGCGCGCAGGCTAAGCCCGACATCGCGATAGGCGCGGCCATAGGCCAGGCCATTGGTGGAAAGCACGACGGGACCCTGGCCCGCCGCAGCAAGCTGGATCTCGGCCGTGTAGCTTTCCTCGAGCTGCTCATGGCCCTGGCCGATCATGCGCTCGATGATCCAGCGCTTGTCGACATCGCCGGCCCTCGCCGTGGCGATCTTCTCGCTGTTGCGCAAGACGGTCACCCGGTCGGCGACCTTCAGCACGTCGTCGAGGAAGTGGGAGATGAAGATGATGCTCTTGCCGGCTTCCTTGAGGCGCCGCAGGACGCCGAACAGCCGCTCGACCTCGGGCGCGGAGAGGGCCGAGGTCGGCTCGTCCAGAATGATGATACGCGCACCGGAGAACAGAACGCGGCTGAGCTCGACCAGCTGCTGCATGCCGATGGGCAACGAGCCCATCAGGGCGCGCGGATCGACCGAGATGCCGAGACCCCGCAGGTGCTCATCGGCTTCGCGCGCCATGCGCCGCCAGTCCACGAATCCGAATCGGCTGGTCGGTTGGCTGCCGAGGAAGACATTTTCGGCCACGCTCAGATCGCGCAGGATGCTCAGTTCCTGATGCACCATGCCGATTCCCGCATCGCGCGCGGCGCGGGCCGTACGGAAATGCACCTCGGCCCCGTCGAGGCGCATGATGCCGGCGTAGCCGGCATGCACGCCGGCGATGATCTTCATCAGCGTGCTTTTGCCCGCACCGTTTTCGCCGACGAGCCCGTGGATCTCGCCGCTGCGCAAGGTAAAATCCACCTTGCGCAGCGCCTCGACCCCGCCGAAGGCCTTGGAGACGCCTTCGAGTTCGAGGACCGCCGGCAACGGCTGTGAGCGGGTGTCCTGGCCGGGATGCACCACCGCGGTCAGATCAGATAGTGCCCTTCCATCCACATCATGCCCGGGGCGTTGTCCTTGGTGACGACGGGCCCGTCGGTGACGACATGCTTGGGAATGCCGCCCTCGCCGGTCTTCTCCCCGTTCACCACGGCTGCCACGCCCGCCAGAATGGCGCCGCCATGAATCCGGCAGGAGGGATTGCGCACCGTGGCATGCATGCGGCCATCGAGCACCGCATCGAGGGCCGGGGGCATGGCATCGACGCCGCCGATCAGGATGTTGGGACGATTGGCCTGCTTCATCACATTGGCCGCGGCGAGGGCCATGTCGTCGTTGTGAAAGAAGGCGGCATCGATCTGGGAGTATTTGGTCAGCAGGGTTTCCCAGATGCGCGCCACCTTGGTCACATCCCAATCCGCCGGGGTCGTGTCGAGTACGGTGACGTTGGGGAAGTTCTTCACCACGGCGTTGAAGCCCCGGGCGCGACCCTGCGCCCCGGTGTGGCCCAAGGCGCCCTGGGTCATGACGATATTGCCCTTGCCGCCCATGGCGGTGACGAGAGCCTGGGTCACCGAGGCACCCATGAACTCGTTGTCGGGCGCCAGGAAGCTCTGGACGTTGATGGTATCGAGCGGCGCGATCAGGGTATCCAGATCGAATACGGGAGTTCCGCCCTCGATCATCTTGTTCACCGGATCGGTCAGCGTACCGATGCCGAAGGCCTGGATTGCCACGAAATCCCATTTCTGCGAGGCCATGTTGTCGATGGCAGCGCGCTGCTTGGGCGCGGCGAGCTCGCCGTCGAACCAGGTGACCTCGACATTGAACAGGCTGCCCCAGTATTCCGCCGCCCGCTTGCCCTGGGCGCACCAGGTGGCCTGCAATCCCGCGTTGGAGAAGGCGGCCTTCAGCGGCTTGGACGACCGGCTGGTCTCCTTCGCCATGTCGGCAGCGAGCGCCGGGCTGACGCCCAGGCCGCCCAGCAGCGCCGCGGCGCCCGCCGAGACAGTGGCCGTCCGGAAGAAATCCCGCCGGCTGGCTCCCGAGGACTCGAATTCATTATTCATCGATTGTTTCCTCCCAAGCTCGTTGGTCATTTGGTTGTTCAATGCGGTCTAACCCGCGATCCGGTGAGGCTGGCCGCGTTCCGATAATTCCCCGTCAGCGGAGAACTTGAAAAAGGTAACATCCTGTCTGATAAGTCGAAAGCTCAAAGCAAGCCCGCGGCACGGCGTGCCCGATTTTCGAGCCGGCGGGTGGGGTGCACTGCCACATCCTTCGGATACACTGGCGTCCACGCGCTTATGCAGAGTCAATTGTCAGGCCATCCATGATCGACATCTTCTCGCTAAAGGGAAAAGTGGCGCTGGTGACCGGTTCGACCCGCGGCATAGGGCACAGCATTGCCCGCGGCCTCGCCGAGGCGGGCGCGCATGCCGTGATCAACGGGCGCCACGCGGAGGCCGCGAAATCCGGCGCCGAAGAGCTTTCGAGCCGCGGGCTGTCGGCCTCCGCCGAAGCCTTCGATACGACCGATGGAGAGGCCACTGACGCGGCGGTCAAAACCATCGTCCGGCGGCTGGGCCGGCTTGATATCCTCGTCAACAACGCCGGGATCGCGTTTCGCGGCGGGCTGGCGGAGACGACGGATCACGACTGGGACAAGGTCATCGCGACGAACCTCACCGCCTGTTTTCGGCTATCGCGCTTGGCCGCGCAGCAGATGAGCAAGCAGAGGTGGGGCCGCATCATCATGATCAGCTCGATCATGAGCCTCATCGCACGACCGACGCTTTCTGCCTATGCGGCCGCCAAGGGCGGGCTGACCTCCCTGACGCGCAGCCTCGCCGCCGAGCTGGGCCCACAGGGCATAACATGCAACGCCATCGCTCCGGGATTTATTGCCACAGACCTCACCGAATCCTTAAAGCGGCGAAGCGAATTTGACGCCTATATCCGCGCTCGCACGCCGCTGGGCCGGTGGGGGAATCCCGATGAACTCGCGGGCCCGGCCATTTTCCTTTGCTCCGAGGCTGCCTCCTATGTGAACGGCCATGTTCTGACCGTCGACGGAGGGATGACGGCGGTCCTCTAGCCCGAATTTCTCACAAGCATCGCGCGGCGTTGCCGCGCCAGGCGCTCCCGGCAAATTCACGGCCGGCGCCATCATGATCCCTGCGAAAAACCGGGGCCAGTGCGGCTCTGCGGCAATCGCTTTGGGTCGGCAGATCTCTCAAAATATTGAAGCTTTCTTCGCGACGGCCTTGAAGGCGCGGAACCCGCAGCCAAGTTTCAAGGTTACTGAGGGAGGAGCGAGGGGGGATTTTGTCCGCTGACTCAAGGAGGAAGCGATGTGTGACTTTTCACTCGAAGTTTACGGCAGCCGGCCAGCGCGCGAAGGCGAGAAGTATGTGACGAACCGCTTTCCCAGCGGCACGATGGGCGTAGCATCGCCGGGCAGTACGGCAACTGCCGTCTGCCTGGCTTGCGACACCCGGCTGCTACTGGAGAACATTCCAGCCGATACGGCCAAGCGCTTCGGCGTTGGGTCCTCGGCCGAAGCGGTGTTCATCCGCCTCGATACCGGGAGCTACCGTGACGGTGTCAAGTTTGCCAACGGCACTGAAGCCTCGCTTCAGCAACTGCCGCCTGGCATCGGCGTTTCGGTGATCGAGACGCTCGACAAGCCACTCGCCGCCAGAGTCCTGGAGACGGTGGCGCGCTAACCACCTGGCCGCGACTCGACGATCGCTTCGATCTCGATTTTCCCGGCATTGAGGAAATCGAGAATCATCGTGAAACGATCG
>Ga0066709_100005655_pt1 | contig 10357 bp, 9 predicted proteins | sample GraSoiAngelo_158_FD_79665 | JGI IMG/M metagenome (GOLD analysis project Ga0066709, IMG submission 79665) | Grasslands soil microbial communities from the Angelo Coastal Reserve, California, USA - 14_1009_16_30cm | ecosystem: Environmental > Terrestrial > Soil > Grasslands | place: USA... | reverse complement strand
TCGAACGGGATCGTCCTGTCGCGGAACTGCTGGCCCTGCTCGTGGCCCTTGCCGGCAATCACCACGACGTCACCCGCGCCGGCGAGCTCGAGCGCATGGCCGATCGCCGTGGCCCGGTCGGGCTCGACCTCCACGTCGCCGCCGGCGCCGGCCACGATCTCCATGATGATCGCCTCGGGCTCTTCGCTGCGCGGGTTGTCGGAAGTGACGATCGCGACGTCGGCGAGCTCAGATGCGATCCGGCCCATCTGCGGGCGCTTGCCGCGATCGCGGTCGCCGCCGCAGCCGAAGACGCAGATCAGCCGGTTCTGCGCAAGCTCGCGCGCGGTGCGGAGAACGTTCTCAAGCGAGTCCGGCGTGTGCGCGTAGTCGACGAGGACGGCGAAGGGTTGGCCCTCGTCGACGGCCTCGAAGCGCCCGGGGACGCCGCGCAGCTCACGCACGCCGTACGCGATCGCGTCGTCAGCGATACCTAGCAGCCGCGCCGCAGCGACGGCGCCGAGCACGTTCTCGACGTTGAAGCGGCCCCGCAGCCGCGTCTCGAGCTCGATCCCGCCGGCGCGGAAGCGGGCGCCCCGCGGACCGGACTCGAGGCCCTCCGGGCGCAGCTCGGCGTCGTCCGCGAAGCCGTAGGTCAGCAGCTCCTGTTCCCCGCGCAGCTCGTCCGCGAGCAGCCGCCCGTGCTCGTCGCCGACGTTGATCGCGGCCGCCGGCCTCGTCTCGGTGAAGAGGCGGCGCTTCGCCTCGAAGTAGCGCTCGAGGGTGCCGTGGAAGTCGAGGTGGTCCTGCGTCAGGTTCGTGAAGACGAGCGCTGCGAAGCGGACGAGGTCGAGACGGCCGAGCTCCGAGCCGTGCGAGGTGGCCTCGAGCGCGCAGCTGCGGTCGCCGGCGTCGAGCATCTCGCGGAAGGTCCGCTGTAGGTCGATCGCCTCGGGTGTCGTCCTGATCGCCGGCCGGCGCTCACCGCCAACGCGGCACTCGATCGTCCCGAGCAGGCCTGGGCGGCGACCCGCGGCCGCGAGGATCGAGTAGAGCAAAAACGCTGTCGTTGTCTTTCCGTTCGTGCCGGTGACGCCGGCGATCTCGAGCTCGCGGCTCGGGTGGCCGAAGTACGCCTCCGCGACGGGCGCCATCGCGCGCCGCGCGTCGGGCACGACGAGCTGCGGGACGTCGAGCTCCAGCGGTCGCTCGACGACCAGTGCCACCGCGCCGTTCGCCACGGCCTCCGCTGCGAAATCGTGCCCGTCGGCGCGGCTGCCGGGAATGCAGAAGAAGAGCGAGCCCGGGCCGGCGGCGCGGGCGTCGTAGGCCAGCTCGCGAATCTCCACGGGAGCGCTTCGCAGGACGTCCGCGGGGGCGAGCGCTGCGATGACGCGCTCTAGCTGCATCGGCGGGCGAGTCTACCAACCGGTTCTGCCGAGACCGGCGCCTCCCCAGCGACGGAAGATGCGTTTTTGCAGCGGCTTTGCCGCGTTACTTGTTGTGCCCTTTGCCGCCGCCGGGCGGGCCGGTGTGGACGTGGTTCTTGTCGCCCTTGCCCCACCCCGGCCGCGAGCCCTTGCCGACCGCAGGCGGAGGCGGAGGCGGCGGCGGGGGAGGCGGAGGCGGAGGTGGTGGTGGTGGTGGTGGTGGTGGAGGAGGAGGAGGAGGCGGTGGCGGTGGTGGCGGAGGCGGAGGTGGCGGAGGTGGTGGAGGCGGCGGCGGCCCGGACCCGGGGCCACCACCTGAACTCCCGCCGGGAGTTTGGGTCGAGGCAAGGGCTGCCCTCGCTCGCGCGGCGTGATGGAGCTGCCTCACGTGTACGTGCATGCGCACTCGTTGCGTGGCCTCGTGCTTCTGCGTCTGCACTCGTTGCGCAACGTGCGGCGGCCGGCTCAGTGAAGGCACCGGCCGGCCCACCGGGAGAGCAGGAGCCACCGCCTCGCCGGTGGAGCCTGGAGGCGACTCGAGCGCGGCGCGCCAGAGGTAACCCGAAGCCACGCCCGCGCAGACGAGCGCCAGGATCCGAAGAGGACCAGGAGAGCCGCGCATCGCCGTGGATTCTCGCAACAGGACCCGACGACGACGTCAACCCCCGAGGACTGGGTGCGCGAGGCTGACACGGTTCTTCCCGGCGGCCTTGGCTTCGTACAGTGCGGCGTCGGCCAGGCTGAGCACCTGCTCGGCAGCCTGGCCCGGCACGAGCTCCGCGATCCCGAAGCTCGCGGTCAGCGTGATCCGAGCGCCGCCCGGCAACGCGAGGGGTACGTCCCCAAGCGCGTGGCGCATCCGATCGGCGACGAGCGCGGCCTCCTCCGCCCCGGTCTCGGGAAGCAGCACCGCGAACTCTTCCCCGCCCAGCCGGCCCGCGACGTCCATCTTGCGGAGGTGCTCCTGCAGGAGGCCGCCGAACGTCTGCAGCGCGTGATCGCCGGCGGGGTGGCCGTGGCGATCGTTGACAAGCTTGAAGTCGTCGAGGTCGGCGAGTACCAGCGAGAGCGGCGTCTCGAACAGTCTGGCCCGCTCGAGCTCTGTCTCGAGCGCCTCCAGGAAACGGCGCCGGTTGACGAGGCCGGTGAGCTCGTCGGTTGTCGCCTGTCTCTGGACGCGCTCGTGCAGCCGCGCGTTCTCGAGCGCGATGCCCGCCTGGGCCGCAAGCCACTCGGCAAGGTCACGTGTCTCCTTGCGGAACCCGCGCCGCGGTGGGTAGAGGAGCAGGGCCGTGCGGCCCTCCTCGTCGGTCGTCAAGTCGAGCTCGAGCGGATGCGACCCGCCGACGTTGCCGAACCAGCCGATCTCCACGCCCTCCTGCACCAGCTGACCGCCGCGCGCCCCGGTGGCCTCTGTGATCACCTCGAGGATCAGCGGCGTCAGCGCCCGCGCGTCGTGGGTCGCCGCGAGCGCGTTCCCCACCAGTGCCAGGGCCTCGCGAGGATCGCGGTTCGACCGGTGGACGCGGCGCCGGTCGACGTGCGGCTCGCCGCCGGCCGCCGCTCCGCGCGACGAGCGCAGCACGGACACGAGCAGCCCCGCCGTCAGCAGGGTCGTCAGGACGGCGGCGACGAGCAGCGTTGGCCTGTCGCTCCAGGCGAGGGCTAGAGGGACTACGTACCGCAGATCGCGGCAATTGTGGCGCTCAGCGCGTGAGCGTGGTGGACGGAGCGTCCGGAGTGATGCCGCCGTCCAGGTACTGCAGGTCGAACTTCGCGATCTGCGAGAACGCCGGCGCCGCGACGACGCCGCCCCAGATCGCGCCCCGCGGCTCGTCGACCGAGACGAGGATCACCAGCCGCGGCCGCGATGCGGGCACGACCCCGACGAACGACGCCACGTAGCGCGACTTCGAGTAGGTCCCGTCCGAGTCGACCTTCGATGCGGTACCGGTCTTGCCGGCGACCTCGTAGCCGGGCACGGCGGCGAGCGCGCCCGTGCCGTCGAGGACGACGTTCTTCAGCATCAGCAGCAACTGCCGCGCGACACCGCGCGAGACGATCCGGCGCCGTGCGGCGTGCACGGAAGCGCCGTCGCCGATGTGGTCGATCAGGTGCGGCCGGATCCAGACGCCACGGTTCGCGATCGCCGCGTACGCGGAGGCGAGCTGCACCGGCGTGACCGAGATCCCCTGGCCGATCGGCACGTTCCCGATCGTCGAGCCGGACCAATCCTTCTCGGGCAGCGCGATCCCAGGACTTTCGCCGGGGAAGTCGATCCCGGTCCGGCGGCCGAAGCCGAAGCGCGAGATCCAGCCGGCCAGCGCGTGCTGCCCGAGGCGCTCCGCGAGGGTGATCGCGCCGACGTTGGACGATCGCGCCAGGATCTGCGCGACGGTCATCGTCTCGGTCCCGCGCGGCTCGGCGTCGTGGATGATCCGGTCGGCCACGTGGATCGAGTACGGGAGGATGAAGCTCGTCGACGGAGTGACGAGGTGCTCCGACAGAGCGCCCGCGACGGTGACGAGCTTGAAGGTCGAGCCCGGCTCGTAGGTGTCCGTGACCGCGCGGTTGCGCTGCAGCGGGTGCCAGACCTGGCCATAAGCGTTCGCATTGAACCCCGGCGCCGTCGCCATCGCGAGGACGGCACCGCTGCGCGGATCGAGCACGACGGCGGTCGCGCTCTTGGCGTGCCACCGCGTGATCGTCTGCTTGAGCACGGTCTGCGCGTTCGCCTGAATCGTGTGGTCGAGCGTCAGGTAGACGTCGGTGCCGTCGCGCTCGGCCTGTGACTGAATCGTGTCGATCGCCTGGCCGGACGCGTCCTTGACGAGCCGCTCGCGCCCGGGCCTGCCCGCGAGCACCTTGTCGAGCGAGAGCTCTAGACCGGCGAGCCCGTGGTTGTCGACGCCCGCGTAGCCGAGCACCTGCGACGCGAGCGAGCCCTGCGGGTAAAAGCGCTGCTCCTCCGGATAGAAGCCGAAGCCGGGCAGGTGCCGCTTGCGCAGCCTCTCGGCGCGCACCGGGTCGGCCTTCCGCTCGACGTAGACGAAGCCGTGCGTGCGGTCGCCGAGCTCGGCGGCAAGCGCGACCGGGTCGAGCCGCAGGATCCGCGCCGCGACCGCGGCCTCGCGGTTCGGGTCGCGCACCTGCAGCGGGTCGGCGTAGACCGTCGTCGTCTGCTCGCCGATCGCGAGCTGCAGGCCGCCGCGGTCGTAGATCGTCCCGCGCGCGGCCGGAAGCGTCACGTCCTCGCTGTGCTGGCTCGCAGCCAGGCTGCCGTACGAGCCGGCGCGCACGCCCTGCAGCCACGCCGCCCGCAGGAAGGCGATCCCGAACAGGAGCACGAAGCTCGCAAGGAGGAGCCGGATCCGGCGGTTGGCGACCCGAGGGCCGGCGACGCGGCTCAACGCGCGCGCGGCCTCAGCCGGACGTACGTGGTCTGCGTCGGGTCCGCAGGGATGAGACCGTCACGGTGCGCGAGCGTCTGGATCCTCGTCGTCGCCGCGGCGAGCGAGAGCTGCGATGCGAGGGCCTGCTTGTCAGCCCTCAGCTGCGTCCGCTCCGCGTTGACCTTGCTCAGCTGAACGTTCAGGCGCAGTACCGCGACGTTCAGCGCGACCACTCCGGCGAGCAGGACCGCGACGACCGCGATCCAGACCACGCCGCCCGCGACGCCGTGGCGCCGGGCCGAGGCGGAGGTGCGCCGACGCGCGGGCTTCGGCTTCGGCTTTGGCCGCCCACGCGGATGCGGGGACGGGAGAGCGTGGGCGGCATCGCTCCAGGAGGCCACGGCTCAGTCGTCCCCCGCCTTGACGGCAGCCCGCAGCCGCGCCGAGGCCGCGCGCGGATTCGCGGCGATCTCCTGCGCGCTCGGCCGGATCGCCCGGCGCGAGATCGCGCGCAGCGACGGCTCGTGGCCGCAGACGCACACGGGCAGGTCGGGCGGGCAGGTGCAGCCGTGCTCCTGTGTCCGCAGGAAGCGCTTCACGATGCGGTCCTCGCCGGAGTGGAAGCTGATCGCCGCGAGCCGACCGCCCGGCCGCAGCAGCTCGAGCGCCGCCGGCAGCGCCGCCTCGAGCGAGCCGAGCTCGTCGTTAACGGCGATCCGCAGCGCCTGGAAGACGCGCTTCGCTGGATGCCCGTCGCCGAAGCGCGCGGGCGCCGGGATCGCGGACTTGATCGTGTCGACGAGCTCGCCGGTCCGCTCGAACGGCTGCTCACGCCTTCGCCGGCCGATCGCCCGGGCGATCTGGCGGGCGTAGCGCTCCTCGCCGAACTGGCGAAAGATCGAGGTCAGCTCGCGCTCGCTCGACTCGTTGACGAGCTCGCGGGCGGACAGCTCCGAGTTCGGGTCCATGCGCATGTCGAGCGGCGCGTCGACCGCGTACGAGAAGCCGCGCTCGGGGAAGTCGATCTGCATGCTCGAGACGCCGAGGTCGAACAGCACCGCGTCGGCGCGCAGGCCGTTCGAGGCGAGCTGCTCGAGCACCACCGAGAACTCGCCGCGCAGGAAGCGGCCCTGCACGGCCGTCTGCTTGCGGAACCGCTCGAAGTAGGCCCGCGCCGACGGGTCGCGGTCGATCGCGATCAGCTTGCCCTTGCCGCGCAGATCAGCCGCCAGCAGCTCGCTGTGGCCGCCAGCGCCGAAGGTCGCATCCACCACCGTCTCGCCCGGTTGCACGGCGAGCGCTTCCCGCACCTCCTCAGCGAGGACGGGAACGTGATCAGTCGCGTTTGGTCGCAAGACGTTCGGCAACATCCTCCGCACTCCCTTCCATCTCCGTGACGTGCTGCTCCCAGGCCGCGCGGTCCCAGATCTCGAGGTGGTCGCGCACCCCGACGATCACGACCTCGCGGTCGATCCCAGCCTTCCGCGCAAGCGTCCCCGGCACGAGCACGCGGCCCTGCTTGTCGGGCTTGGCCTCGGACGCGCTCGCGAAGAACCAGCGGTTCATCATCCGGCCCTCACTGCTGAACGGGTCGAGCCCGGCGAGCCTGCTCTCGACCAGCTGCTCCCAGTCCGCCTCGGGATAGCAGTGGAGACACCGGTCCAAACCGCGCGTGATGACGAGCCCGCCGGAAAGCGCTTCCCGAAACTTGGCCGGTAGCGTGAGGCGGCTCTTGTCATCGATCGTGTGCTCGAATTCGCCTAACAGCATCTTCCACTCTGCCCCACTTTAGACCACTACTCCCCACTACGCAACCCTTTTTGCCCACGCTGGGGCCCGCGCCAAACGTGGCGCCCGCGGCTATTGAAGGAGCGACGCGACTGAGTTGATCGTCAGCGAGACGATCACCGCGCCGAAGACGAACGAGAGCAGCGCGTGACGGACGGCGGTGTGGCGGATGGCCTTGGTCTGCAGATCGGTGTCCGAGACCTGATAGGTCATCCCGATCGTCAGCGCCAGGTAGCCGAAATCGCGGTAGTCGGGCGGGTCGTTCTCGTTGAAGTCGATCCCGCCGACGGGGTGCCCGTAATAGAGGTCGCCGTAGCGGACGGCGTAGAGGGTGTGCACCGTCGCCCACGAGAGGGCGACGACGCCGATCGCGAGGAGGAGCAGCAGCGCCTTGTCTGTGCCGTGGCGGTTGCGGGCCTCGAGGAGCATGTAGCCGATCGCGATCAGGCTGACGACGCTCGCCGTGAGCATGACCAGGTCGGCGACCGGCCGCGAGAAGTCCTCGTCCTGCGCGTTCACCTTTGTCTCCGCGGCGTCCATGCCGTAGATGCGGAGCCAGACCGCGAGGACGGTCACGAGCGCCATCGTGCCCCACGCGCACGAAACCGCGACCGCCCAGTTGGTGCCGGTCGCAAGCAGGGTCGCGAGCACGGTGATGCCTACGACGAATGCGCTCAGCGTTCGCAGCGCTGCGAGGCCCCGGCGATCTTGCTTCAGCTTCATCGCCCGGAAGCATGGCACCGGATCTCACACCGGACCGCATGACGGCGTTTGTAGGAATGATGGAGGCCGTGAGCGTTCCCCCCTTCGAGCGGTTCTACGAGGAGCAGAAAGGCCCGGTGCTCGCGCAGCTCCGGCGGCTCCTCGGACGGCACGACGCCGACGACGCGTTCCAGGAGACGTTCCTGCGGGCGCTCCGGGCGTACCCCAGTCTCGAGCACGGCCGGCACCTGCGGGCGTGGGCCTTGACGATCGCGCGCAACGTCGCGATCGACACCGCTCGCCGCCGCGTAGTCACGTCGGCCGACGTGCCCGACCTCGAGTCGGTCGACGAGCCGCTTCCCTACGAGGAGCTGCGCCGGCTGACGGCTGATCTGCCCGAGAAGGAGCGCGCCGCGGTCTTCCTTCGCTACGGCTACGACCTGAGCTACGAGGAGATCGGTGACGCGCTCGGCTCCTCGGGCGAGGCCGCGCGGCAGGCGACGTCTTCGGGCGTCCGCCGGTTGCGCAGGAAGGAGCTCTCATGACCGTCTCTCCCGAATTGGACGCCAGCTTCCGCGACGCGGCGGCGGCCGAAGGTCTGCTCGACGTCGCCTACGACTTCGCCGACACGCCGGTCGGCCGGCTGCTTGTCGCCGTCACCGACCGCGGGCTCTGCGAGATCTCGTACGACCCGGAGCCCGAGCGCGAGCTCGACCAGCTCGCACGCGGCTTCGGCGCGCGTGTGCTTCGTTCACCACGGCCGACCGACGAGGCCCGCCGCCAGCTGGACGAGTACTTCGCCGGCTCTCGGAGAAGCTTCGAGCTACCCGTCGACCTGCGGCTCGCACGCGAGTTCGGCCGCGCCGTGCTGGACGAGCTTGCGCGGGTTCCCTACGGGGAGCTGACCACCTACGGCGCGCTCGCGGCGAAGGCCGGCCGCCCTCGCGCCGCCCGCGCCGTCGGCACCGTCATGAACCGGAACCCTGTCCCGATCGTGCTCCCGTGCCACCGCGTCGTCGGCTCGACCGGCGCACTGACCGGCTATGCCGGGGGCCTCGATCGCAAGCGGGCGCTGCTCGAGCTCGAGGGCGCGCTTTAGCGCCGCCGCGCGCCGGCAGCTCTCAGAGCTCGATCAGGAACTTGATCGTCTCGCGGTCGTTCATGGCCCGATAGCCGTCCGGGACTTCGTCGAGCGGGCCGGTGCGGTCGAAGACGAGGCCCGGCTCGATTTGGCCTTCGAGGACGTCGGGCAGCAGCTCTTCGATGTAGGCGCGGACCGGCGCGGGGCCGCCGCCCAGGGTGACGTTCTTCCAGAACGCGATGCCCGTCGGAGCCGTTTCGTTTTCTGGGATTCCGACCCGGCCGACGGCGCCGCCGGGACGGGCGATCTCGAGAGCGGTCACCACCGCTTGCTCGAGGCCGACGCACTCCAGCACCGAGTGGACGCCGAGGCCGTCTGTGAGCTCGCGCACGCGCTCGACCGCGGCGTCACCGCGTTCGGCGACGACGTCCGTGGCGCCAAACTTCCGGCCGAGCGCGGTCCGCTCAGGGTTGCTGCCGAGCAGGATGATCTGCTCGGCGCCCAGCCGCCTGGCGGCGATCACGCCGCAGAGGCCGACGGCGCCGTCGCCGACCACCGCGGTGGTCTCGCCGGGTGAGACCTGCGCTACGACCGCGGCGTGATGCCCCGTGCCCATCACGTCGGAGAGGGTCAAGAGCGACGGCATCAGTGCGTCGTCTTGCTCGACGGGAAGAACGACGAGCGTCCCGTCGGCCTGGGGTACGCGCACCGCCTCGCCCTGGCCGCCGTCGACATCGTCCCAGCCGTAGCGGCCTCCGTGTAGGCACGCGCTGTGCAGGCCGGCCCGGCAGAAGACACAGGTTCCGTCCGACCACAGGAACGGCGACACGACCAGATCACCCGCCTTGACAGTGCGCACCTCGTCGCCGACGGCTTCGACCACGCCGATGAACTCGTGGCCCATCCGGCGGCCGGTGTCATCGTGCGGCATCGACTTGTACGGCCACAGGTCGCTGCCGCAGATCGCTGCGTACGCCACTCGGACAAGCGCGTCGGTCGGTTCGATCCGGTGGGCGTCAGGGACGTCTTCGACCTGAACCTCGCCCGCGCCGTACATGACGGTTGCTCGCATTGCTCACGAGGCTACCCGGCGGTCAGGCGCTGCGAGCGAGCTCAGGGATCTCGGCGAGGAGCCGGTAGCCGACCCCCCAGACGTTGAGCACGCAGTCGTCCGCGCCCGCGAGCGCGAGCTTGCGGCGAAGACGCGAGGCGTGGGAGTCCAACGTGCGCGTGCGGCCGAGCGCCACGAAGCCCCAGACCTCGCGCAGGAGCTCCTCCTTCGTGAAGACCCTCGTCGGGTCGGTCGCCAACTTCGCGAGCAGCTCGAACTCCTTCGCGGCGAGTGCGACCGGGAAGCCGTGGACGGTCACGCGCCGGGTGGCGCGGTCGATCGCGACCGGGCCGGCGGCGAGGCGTTCCGGCTGGGGCGGGCGCGCGCGCCGCAGCACCGCGTGAATCCGCGCGACCAGCTCCTCGTAGTGGAAAGGCCGCGGGACGAAGTCGTCGCAGCCGCGCTCGAAGGCGTGCACGCGGTCGACCGCGTCGGCGCGTGCCTCGCCGAGGACGATCACCGGGACGTCGCGGTCCCAGGTGCGTCCGGGCTCGCCCTCGCGCAGGCGCCGGCAGACCTCCGGCCCAGTCGCGTCCTCGAGCCCGCCCACGAGCACGAGATCGGGGCGCACGCGCTCGGCGAGCTCGAGCGCCAGCTCCTGAGCCGCAGCGCGCAGCACCTCGAAGCCGTCACTCGCCAGGTGTCGCTCGAGGAACTCCCGCGTTCCCGGCTCGGCCTCGGCGAGGAGCAGCGCCCGCGATGACATGAAGCCGAAGCTAGCCGTGCGCCCAGGCCACCGCCAGATGTCTTTTCTCGCGAAAGTGCGACGAGCTCTCTACAGCCGCCCGGAGCGGACGACGCCCCAGAGCAGCCACAGGCCGAGCACGCCCGAGAGCACGAAGCCGATGAACGAGAGCACGTTCACGCCGAAAAC
>Ga0066709_100005654_pt1 | contig 10358 bp, 13 predicted proteins | sample GraSoiAngelo_158_FD_79665 | JGI IMG/M metagenome (GOLD analysis project Ga0066709, IMG submission 79665) | Grasslands soil microbial communities from the Angelo Coastal Reserve, California, USA - 14_1009_16_30cm | ecosystem: Environmental > Terrestrial > Soil > Grasslands | place: USA... | reverse complement strand
TTAAACAGGAATCCCATGGCTTGACATAATGATCGCAGAGTATTCGGAGAGATTTCGACGGACGTGATCATAGTCAACGTCGGGATCATAAACATAATCTTTTGGAGCTTCGTGCTTGTCCTGATCGTGACGCTCATCGGGCTCATCGCCTTCGGCGGCTTCGAGCGAGGGAAGTGGTACTGACAGCACGTCAGGAACAGGACGCCTCACCCCTTGGAGAATCTTTGGTTTGGCCTTCCTTTCTCGCGGGGTAGGCTCCGCGCGAGGCCTCGCCTACTGCCAAACCGCTGCTAGACCCTCCCTCGGCAGGACGAGACCTGGAACAGCGACCGCTTCTCGGGCGGTCGTTGTTCATGTAGGGGTAGATATGCGGATGAGGCCCGCGATACCGCGGGCCTGACGGAGGACGCCTTCAAATGCACCGGTCGAGCTGCGATGGGTGACCGCGCTATGGATTCGTGACGGGAAGTTCCCGCGTGGCGTGGGATTCCCCAGCCGGCGCGAGGCTCTCGCCGCCGTCGCGCAATCGCGGGAGGACGTTCGCGCGGACTCCTCGTGACTCTGCGGGATACTTCTCTGTCATGTCACGGCAGAACGTTGAGATCGTACGCAGGGGGATCGAAGCGTTCATGGCCGGCCGATTGGATGAAGCGCTGGCCATCTACCACCCGGACGTCGAATGGCACACGGCGACCGACGAGCCCGACGCTTTCCGTCCGTACCGGGGCCCGGAAGGTCTCGCGGAGATCGTCGGAACTAGGGCCGACATTTGGGAGGAAGGGTTCGAGCAAGCAGCTCAGTTCGGCGAGTTCATCGACGCCGGATCGTCGGTCGTGGTGCCTATGCGTGCCCGCCTCCGCGGCCGAGCCAGCGGAGCAGAGGTCGAGTACCGGAGACTTGGGTGTTCACGTTTCGCGGGATGAAGGTCGCGGAGGTGCGCGAGTACCGCACTACCGAAGAAGCACTTGAAGCCGCCGGCGTCTCGGGGTAACCGATGTCGCGGGACAAGGTCCTCCCCATCACCGCCCTCGTCCTGACGGTCCCGGCTCTACTGGTGCTCTCACAACCGGTTGGCTCCTCGGCTGGGTCACCGGGCGCCTCGACCGCAACCGCCGGGACGTGCAAGGTCAAGGGCCCACTGCCCGATCGCCGGTGCACCCCGGGGGCAGTCTTTCGAAAGGTCACTGCCGGTGACGTCTGCACTCCCGGTTATTCGAAGCGGGTACGCAAGGTTTCCGAGTCTCTGAAGGAGAAGGTCTACCTGTCCTACGGCATTCGGCACCACAGGTCATACCAATACGAGATCGATCACCTGGTGTCGCTCGAGCTCGGAGGCGACAACGCTCAGAAGAACCTGTGGCCGGAGGCTGCCGCGCCGCGGCCGGGCTACCACGAAAAGGACAAGCTCGAGAACCGGTTGCACGCGGAGGTCTGCGAGCGCAAGCTGAGCCTGAGCTCGGCTCAGCGCGAGATCCGGTCGAACTGGTCGCGGGCGTACCGCGGCGAGTTCTTCTAGATTCACTGAAGCGCCGGTGCTCGTCAGGTCGGCCTATCGGCCTATCCTCCTGTCTGTGCGAGTGAAAGACGTAGCCCAGGCCGATTTCGAGCGCGAGGTAATAGACCGCTCCCGAGACGTACCGGTCGTGGTGGACTTCTGGGCCGACTGGTGCGGGCCATGCCGCACCCTCGGGCCGGCCTTGGAGCGGGCTGTCGAACGACACAACGGCAAGGTGGAGCTTGCAAAGGTGGACGTCGACTCAAATCAGGGTCTGGCGCAGCGTTACGGGATTCGCGGGATTCCCGCCGTCAAGGCTTTCAGGAAGGGCGAACTGGTGGACGAGTTCGTCGGCGCCCAGCCCGAGCAGATAGTGGAGCGCTTCGTCGAGGGGCTGGTCCCGACTGAGACCGATCGCCTCGTGGCAGAGGGAACGGAGGAGTCGCTTCGCCAGGCACTCGAGCTCGAACCCGACAGACGCGACGCGATGATCGCCCTCGCGCGGCTCCTGCTCGATCGCGGAGAGATCGAGAGGGCGCTCGAGCTCATGGAGCCGATCGAGGGTGACCCGGTCACCGAAGGCCTGGCGGCCCGCGCCCGTCTGTTGCTCTCGGCCGGACCCTCCCCCGGTCCGGGTCAGGATCTGCACGAAGAGCTGAAGGAAGGCTTGAAGAAGGGACTCGACGCCCTCCGCCGCGGCGAGATGGAAGCTGCGCTGGAACGCCTTTCAAAGGTGGCCGAAGAGGCCGACGGCGAGACCCGCGAGCTGGTGCGGCAGGTGATGGTCGGGATCTTCACCGAGCTTGGCCCCGCAGACCCGCTTGCCACTACCTATCGCCGAAAGCTGGCGACCGCTCTGTATTGAGCTAGCGGCGCCGGGAGTCCGGATGGCTGGGTAGTGCGGCGCTCGCGCCAACCCGCGCCGTTATGCAACGACCAGGTCGATCTTGTTGATCACCACCGGCTTGGTCGGGAACCCGTCCGCGCCGGCCGGCAGGGACTCGATGCGATGGACGACGTCGAGCCCCTTGGTGACCCGGCCCAACAATGCGTAGTCAGGCGGCAGTGAGGCATCGGCTGTGACCACGAAGAACTGACTTCCCGAGGTACCAGCCGGTTCGGCGCCGGTTTTCGCCATCGCCACGACACCCTCGGAGTAAACGATTCCCTGCGGCGGCCGCTCGCGGATCGAGTAACCGGGGCCTCCCATGCCGTTTCCAAACGGGTCGCCCCCCTGGATCACGAATCCTTTGACGATGCGGTGGAAAGTCAGGCCGTTGTAGAACCCCTCCCGGACCAGCGTCACAAAAGACCCGCCCGTGCGAGGGGCCTGCTTGGCGTCGAGCCTGATCTCGAACGTTCCGCAGTTGGTATCCACCTTGGCCGTATAGGTACGGTCGCTCGAGAGCTGGAAGGTGGGAGGCTTCCGCTTCTTCACTCGCCGTGGGCTCGGAGCTCGAGCGTCTTGGCACTTCGCCTGCGCCTGCTGCCCGGTTGTGCCTCCAGTGGAGTTCTTCTTTCCGTCCCCTCCCCCACAGCCGGATGCCGCGAGCGCGCCGACCAACACGAGGATGAGAATCGGAATGGCTCGGCGCGGCACGGCCGCGAGATTACACCGATCGTCACTCGTCATCCCCCACAAGTGCCTGATCGGCTACCCCTCGAGCTTCTGGGATAGAGTTCGGCAGACCAAAAGTGCGGATCGGACTGCCGATCCTCCCGCTCTTCCGAAGGAGACGAGCATGAGGTTTTCTCGGTTCTTGGGATTCATCCTTGTCACGCTTCTCCTGACCGCTGCCGGTTGCGGGGGGGGCGGCAACAACAACAACACGAGCAGCAACAAGACCACCCCCACCACTCCCGCCAAGACTGGCGCCTCGAAGAAGAACGTAACGGTCAAGCTCAGCGAGTACAAGTTCTCGCCGAACAAAGTCACGATCACCAAAGGCGGGACGATCACTGCCCAGAACGCCGGAAAGATCGCACACGACCTCACGATCGAGAAAGGACCGAACGCAAAGGTCAAGTCGACGAAGCTGGCGGGGACGCCGCAATTCCCACCGGGGTCTTCCCAGCTCCTGACGGTCAACCTGAAGCCAGGAACCTACGGGATGGTTTGCACTGTGCCCGGCCACCGGCAGCTCGGGATGGTGGGCACCGTGACGGTGAAGTAAGCCGGTTTCACTCCAACACAGCTCTAAACTCATCACATGTGCCGGCTTTTCGGCGTCGCAGCCAGTGCGCCGGTCGACGTCTCGTTCGAGCTGCTGAACGCGGACAACCCTCTGGTCGACCAATCCGAGCTGCACGACTCGGGCTGGGGCATGGCGTATTACGTAAACGGCCAGCCGGAGGTGAAGCGCTTTCCGCGCGCGGCACACGAAGACCCGAGCTTCTCGGGAGCGTCGAGAGCTCTAACCGATCTTCTGATAGCTCATGTTCGACGCGCCACCGTGGGCGGACTGAGGCTCGAGAACACCCATCCGTTCTCCCAGGGTCGCTACGTCTACTGTCACAACGGGACGATCCTTCAGCCTGAGAGGCTTCTCGAGCTCGCAGATCGTCCTCCCGCCGGAGAGACCGATTCCGAGCATTTCTTCGGGGCGCTGATGGGCAGGCTCGATCCCGACGACGTGATCGAATCTCTTCGGAGCACCGTGGAAGCGGTCTGCGATCGCTGTCAGTTTTCCGCCCTCAACTTCCTGTTCTGCGACGGACAACGGCTCTACGCTTATCGACTCGGGCTCTTCGAGCTCTACTGGCTGGTCAGAAACCTCGACTTGGACGCGGATACACGCACCCACTACCACCTCCGCCTCGAGCGGCCTCACGGGGAGCACGTCGTTCTGGTCTCCACCGAGAAGCTCACGCAGCCCGAGCCATGGGGCGAGTTCCGGCAGGACGAGCTCTTGATCTGCAACGCTGCCGACCCCGATCACCCCCGCATCGAGCGGCTCATCGGAAAGCGCGCCGAAGGTCTCGACTTCGTTCCCGTCGAGCCCGATGATGACCTCAGGGGGGCAGAGCGAGGCGAGTGGGCGGCCCGGCGGGCGCAGGACGCTTGACGGCGAACGACGCGAGCAAGAGCCGTGGCGCAGAGGGACCCGGTCCTTTGGGCACATTCGTCGGCCGCCGGATCAACAACCTCGTGGTGCGCTTTCCCAGGCTATGGCCGCTCTTCAGCAAGCTTGTCGAGCGCTTCTTCGACAAGGCAGCGCCCGGCTGGGACAAGCGCATGCGGGCCCGGCCCGGCTACCGGCTGGCTCCGCTCGAGGCAGCCGTCTCGGTGATCGAGCGCACACCCAAGCGAATCCTCGAAGTGGGGACAGGGACGGGCGCTGGAGCGTTTCTCCTCGCGGAGAGATTCCCGGAAGCGGAGATCCTCGGAATCGACATCTCCGCCGAGATGATCAGGATCGCCCAGGCCAAGGTGCCCGCTGAAGACCAAGCTCGACTCCACTTCATGGCCGAGGACATCGCGAAGCTGGACCCCGGTCAGGGAACCTTCGATCTCGTGGCGATGCTGAACATGCCGCCCTTCTTCGCCAACGTCGCCCAGGTCGTTGCCCCGGGGGGCTATGTCGCCTGGGCCTCCTCGCGGGGCAGCCGTACGCCGTTTTTCACGAGCGAGGAGGCGCTCAGGAGCGGCTTCGAGCGGTTTGGGCTTCGCACCGTCGAGGCGGGCGCCGCAGGGGATGGAACCTACTATCTGGCGGAACGGAGCCCCCAGGGTGGATGAGTCCCGACGAAAGCTCGCCTTGATCATGAACCCGGCCGCCGCGCGCGGACGCGCTTTGCGCCTGCTGCCCCGCGTCCGTGAGCAGCTCGATGTCCTCGAGCTTCCTTACCGGGTGATCGAGGCCCGTGACATCGCGCACGCCATGGAAGCCGGTTCCGCCGCCGCAGCCGGCGGCGAGACGGTCGTCGCGATGGGTGGAGACGGGATGTTTGGAGCTCTGGCGGGCGCTGTTCGCGGTGAAGCTCCACTCGGAGTCATTCCCGCCGGACGGGGCAACGACTTCGCGCGGGAGCTCACGATCCCCGACGATCCCGCGGCTGCCTGCATGGTGCTCGCAGACGGAGTCGAGCGCCAGCTCGACCTAGGCGAGGCAAACGGAAGACCGTTCGTCTGCATTGCCTCGACCGGCTACGACTCGGACGCCAACCGGATCGCCAACGAGGCACGTCTCGTGAGAGGCAACCTGGTCTATCTCTACGCGGCACTTCGTGCGCTGGCGGCCTGGCGCCCGGCCCGGTTTCGCGTTCGACTCGACGACCGCGAAGAATCGTTCCAGGGTTACACGGTGGCCGCGGCCAATTGCCGCTTCTACGGCGGTGGCATGCGAATCGCCCCGAACGCCGACCCCGCGGACGGGCTCCTCGAAGTGGTACTGGTCGAGCAGTCGTCCAAGCTTCGGTTCCTGAGTAACCTGCCAAAGGTGTTCTCAGCCAAGCACGTCGAGCTGGAAGGCGTCCGGACATTCCGTGCCCGGGAGGTCGAGATCTCGGCCGATCGTCCATTCGACGTGTATGCCGACGGCGACCGCATCACCGAATTGCCGGCCACTGTTCGAGTCGTACCCCGTGCGCTGCGTGTGCTTGCGCCGCGCTCGAAAGCCTGATGCGACTCGCCCCCACGCAAAGTCCGCTGCATTTCCGCGTCTGAAGATGCTCTCGCTCAAGATTGCGCTTGCGAGAGGCGCGGGACGCCTCTCGCGATTGAGTGGCCGCGGAGGCGGCACCAGCTTCCCCGGGAAGCTCCTTCTGCGCCTCGAGCCGGACGCCGTCTCGCTGCTAGGCAGCCAGCTCCCACGGGGCTCGGTGATCGTCAGCGCGACGAACGGCAAGACGACCACCGCCGGGATGATCGCGAGCGTGCTCCACAGGGCGGGAATACCCGCTGCCCACAACCGCGCAGGAGCCAACATGCCGGGTGGCGTGGCGACCGCGCTGCTCGAGCACGCGCGGCGCGGCCGGCTCGAGGAAGTCGAGCTCGGCCTCTTCGAGGTGGACGAGGCCTGGGTCGAGACACTCGTCGCTGCGCTTGTGCCACACACGGTCGTGCTGGGGAACCTGTTTCGCGACCAGCTCGACCGGCACGGAGAGCTGGAGAAGCTGGCGGACGCATGGGCGACGCTCTTGGATCGCCGTGCGGGCGCAACCCAGTTCGTCCTGAACGCCGACGACCCGCTCGTCGCGGACGTTGGCCGCACGCGCGAAGGCGCTGCGCGGCCGGGGGTGGTCTACTTCGGGATAGAGGATCGCTCGCATGCGCTGCCACAGCTCGAGCATGCATTCGACGCCAAGCACTGCAGACGCTGCGGTGAGGCCTACCGCTACTCCGTCGCCTACCTCGGCCACTTGGGGGACTACGCCTGCCCCGCGTGCGGCAGCTCCCGTCCCGCACCGGCGATCTCGGCACGCGAGATCGACCTCCAGGGCATGTCCGGGTCCCGGGTCATGGTCGCCACTCCCAGGGGAACCGTCGAGCTGTCGCTCTCGCTCCCGGGGCTCTACAACGTCTACAACGCCCTCGCGGCGACGGCATGCTGTCTCTCGCTCGGGCTCGAGCTGGACGACATCCGGCTCGGGTTGCAGTCGTTCGCGGCAGCGTTCGGACGCGCCGAGCGGCTGGCAGTCGACTCGCGGGAGCTCTCGATCCTGCTGATAAAGAATCCGGCAGGCGCCAACGAGGTCTTCAGAACACTGGTTGCCACGAGGTCGGAGGACGGCGGCGGTGAGCTCGATGTCCTGATCGCGCTGAACGACGGCATCGCGGACGGGCGTGACATCTCCTGGATCTGGGATGCCGACTTCGAGGTGCTCGTCCCGCACCTGAGGCGAGCGGTCTGCTCGGGCACACGCGCGCCCGAGCTTGCGCTGCGCCTCAAGTACGCGGGGCTGCCGGAAGAGCGCCTCGATCTGGTGGTCTCGCTCGAGAAGGCTCTCGAGTCGTCCCTCGCCGCTGCCAACGGGTCGGTGTACGCGCTGCCGACCTACACAGCTCTGCTCGAGCTACGCGATCTCCTCGCCGAACGCGGCCACGCCGCCCCCTACTGGGAGGCGAAGTGACCTCGAAGCCCCACGCCGGCGAGCTGCGCGGTGCCAAGCGGCCACCGGGCGCAAACGGCCGCCTCACGGCGGAGCTCGAGCTACCAGCCCTCTGGCAGGAGGTCGAGTGCGGCTCATACTCGGCCGATCTGCCCCTCTGGAGGGAGCTCGTCGCAAGCGCGGCCATCGCAGCCGGCCGCGAGTGCCGGCTGCTCGAGCTCGGCTCTGGCACTGGACGCGTAAGCCTCGCGCTCGCGGGAAGAGATTGCACGGCGGTGGCGCTCGACAGCGACCCGCGGCTCGTCGCAGCTCTTCGCAGCCGTGCTTCGAAGAGCCAAATGCCGGTCAGGGCTCTCCTCGCCGATGCCCGCTCGTTCGAGCTCGACGAGCGGTTCGACCTCGTGCTCGCGCCGATGCAGCTTGCACAGCTCCTTCTCTCGCGCGAGGAGCGCCGCTCCATGCTCCGGTGCGTCGCGCAACAGCTCGCTCCCCGCGGGCGAGCTGCGCTTGCCCTGCTAGAGCCCGAGGAGGACTGGGACGCCGACGCCGGTTCCCTTCCGATACCGGACATGCTCGAAAGGGACGACGGCTGGGTCTATTCGAGCCAGCCCGTCTCGGTACGGCGCGTCGATCGCGGCCAGTCGCTCCAGCTGGATCGGATTCGCACGGTCGTCTCGCCCGATGGCGACCAGGCCGAAATCCTCTGGAGTGAGCGCCTCGCGCTCTTCGGCCCCGACGATCTGGAGCGCGACGCGCACCTGGCGGGGCTCGTTCCCGAGCCGAGACGGTCCGTTCCGGCGACTAGCGACCACGTTGCCAGCACTGTGATCGTGCTGAGGGCGTCCCCTCGTGAGTGAGCTGGAGCTCAGGGCCCTCTGGCTCTACCCCGATCACATGAACATCTACGCCGATCGCGGCAACATCGGTGTCTTTGAGAAGCGCTGCAACTGGAGGGGGATCCGCTTCGCGCTCCAGCGCGCCGGCCTTGGCGACAGCATCGACCCCGATGCACACGATCTGTTTTATGTCGGCGGCGGTCAGGATCGCGATCAAGCGCTTGTTGCTCGCGACCTCGTGGAGACAAAGCGCGAGGCACTCGCGGAGGCGGTCTCGAGCGGTGCCACCGTGCTCGCCGTGTGCGGCGGCTACCAGCTGCTCGGAGGTTCCTACCTCCTTCCCGGTGGCGAATCGCTTCCCGGACTGGGGCTCGTCGAGCTCGAGACCGTTCGCGAGCCGGGCCCACGGCTGATCGGCAACGTCGTGATCGAGGCTGATCTCGGTGACGGCCCCCGGCGGATCGCCGGCTTCGAGAACCACGGTGGTCGCACCTACCTCGGAGAGCTCGAGCTGCCGCTCGGCAAGGTGATCGCCGGGCACGGCAACAACGGTCGGGATGGTTACGAAGGGGTGCACAAGGAGAGGCTGATCGGGACCTACCTCCACGGCCCCCTTCTCCCCAAGAACGTCTGGCTGGCGGACCGGCTGATCGAGTGGGCCCTCGAGCGCCGCTACGGGGAACCGGTGTCTCTCTCGCCCCTCGACGACGACCTGGAACGAGCGGCGCACGAGTCGGCCGTTCGAGTAGCGCTCGACGGCTGACCAGGCAACCCGTCTACGCGCGCATCGGGCGTCGACTACGACCGCGCGGCGCCGCGGCGTCAGCGCACGCCGGTCGAACCGAAGCCGGCCTCGCCGCGGGCGCTCTGCGGCAGGATCTCGGCCTCGACGAACTCCGCTGTGGAGACGCTCGTGATCAGGAGCTGCGCAATGCGATCGCCGGGCTTCACGACATACGACTCCCCCGGATCCGTGTTCAGGAGCAGGACGCGCACCTCCCCGCGATAACCGGGGTCGATGAGCCCCGGCGAGTTCACAAGCGCAAGCCCGTGGCGAGCGGCCAGACCGGAGCGAGGCAGCACGAGCCCCGCATGCCCCTCGGGGATCGAAACGGCGATCCCCGTTCCGACGCTCACACGCTCGCCGGGGTTGAGCCTCGCTTGCTCCGTCGCAAAGAGGTCGTACCCGACGTCGTGCTCGTGTGCCTGCTCAGGGGTCCTGGCCTCCTCGTGAACGCGGATGAACCGAACCAAGGCGCTTCGGCGGCGGACAATCAAGACGCTTCGGGACCACCGTCGTCCTCAGGCCGACTCGGCTGCGGCGCACGGCCGTTCAAGCTGAACGGGCGAAGCCGCTCGGCGACCGTGGCGGGCACACGAGCCCGGACACGGACCCCCTCAGCAGTCTCCTCCCGCTCGAGGTCTTCCGCGAGGTCATGAAGCCTAGACAGCACCCCACCCTCTCGGTATGGGACCAGCAGGTCGATTGCCTCGAGGCCCTCCGAGAAGATGCGCTGAATACGACGCCGAAGCTCGTCGACGCCTTCTCCGGTCTCCGCCGACACCAACACCGCTGCGGGGTGGCGAAACTCGAGCTGGCGTCTCGCATCTGCGTCGAGTAGGTCGATCTTGTTGAGCACAAGCATCCTGGGACTGGATCCAGCGCCTATCTCTTCGAGGACGTCGTCAACGGCTTGCACCATCGCGCTGCGTACGGTCTCGGGCACCGCCGCGTCAACCACATGCAAGATCAGATCGGCGATAACGGTTTCCTCCAGGGTGGCCTTGAACGCTTCGACCAGTTGGTGCGGAAGCTTTCGAATGAAACCGACCGTGTCGGTGATCAGGTACGTGCGCCCTTCATGACGAAACGATCGCGTCGTCGGATCGAGCGTATGGAACAGCCTCTCCCCCACCCCGGCCTCTGCGTCCGTCAAGGCATTCATCAGCGTCGACTTGCCCGCGTTGGTATAGCC
>Ga0066709_100005653_pt1 | contig 10358 bp, 6 predicted proteins | sample GraSoiAngelo_158_FD_79665 | JGI IMG/M metagenome (GOLD analysis project Ga0066709, IMG submission 79665) | Grasslands soil microbial communities from the Angelo Coastal Reserve, California, USA - 14_1009_16_30cm | ecosystem: Environmental > Terrestrial > Soil > Grasslands | place: USA... | reverse complement strand
CTCTTCGAGCAGCTTACCGTCTGGGAACACTTCCGCTTCATCGCCTCCGCGTATCGCCTGCGCGACTGGACCGGGCGGGCCGAGGCGCTCTTGAGCCAATTTGAGCTAACGGAAAAGCGCGACGCCTTGACCGCCGAGCTGTCGCGCGGCATGCGGCAGAAGGTGGCGATCTGCTGTGGCTATCTTCATCAACCAAGGGCTGTGCTGCTCGACGAGCCCCTGACCGGCCTCGACCCGCGCGGCATCCGCACCATGAAGGAATCGATCCGCGAGCACGCCGCCTCCGGAACGGCCTTCATCGTCAGTTCGCACCTGCTCTCTCTGGTCGAGGATCTGTGCACAACCGTCCTCATCCTGCACCACGGCCGGCAACTACTACACGCCCGGATGATGGACCTGCGCCGCCAGATCACCGAGAGCGGGAGGCAGGAAAGTCTCGAGGACCTGTTCTTCCGTTTGACCGAGAACGCGCGTGGTCCGCTGACGGTGGTACCGGCCGATCATTGACGATTTCAGATTGCAGATTTCAGATTGCAGATTAGAAACAAATGGCGCCTTACCTGGCAATCTGCAATCTGCAATCTGCAATCTGCAATCTGCAATCAAGAATCTTTTGGAGATGGCGTGCATCGTGCCCTGTGGCTTTTGACCTGGCTGCGTTTCCGCGGTTGGCTGCGGCGGATGACGCGGAATGTGCGCACCGTGAAGGGCGCGCTGACGGCGGTGCTGGGCCTGTTGATCCTCGGGTTCTGTCTTATCTCCTGGGTGCTCTCGCTCCTCTTCATGCCCGTCTCGCCGGAAGCGGCGGATCGCCTCGAGCAAGTGCAGCGCTATGGGCCGTATGGCTTGCTGGCCATGGCGCTCTTGACCCTGATTACTTCTTCGAGCGAGCGGGCCGTGCTGCCGTTTACGCCCGCCGAGGTCAACCTGCTGTTCGCAGGGCCGTTCACGCGGCGGCAGTTGCTGACCTACAAGTTGATGATCAGCTTCCTGTCGGTCTCCGTGGCGGCCGCATTCTTTCTGCTGTGGGCGTCGTTTCTGCGCGCCCCGGGCGTTCCCATGCTGGTGCGCTACGTCGGCATGGTGCTGGCCCTGGGATTCGTCCAGCTCTTTACCATCGTGCTGGGCTTCCTGGCCAACACCGTCGGCGCGCGTGCCTACAACCGGGGAAGGAAACTCGCCCTGGTCCTGCTCGCGGTCCTGCTCGTGGCCTTGGTCTGGCACCTGGGCGAGAACTTCTTCCACCTGAACCCCGGCGAGATGCTGGAGAGCATCGAGCAGTCGCCCGTCACCTATGTGCTTTTGACGCCGTTTCGCTGGTTCGTGCTGGCGGTAACGTCGGAGCGACTCTGGCCGGACTTCGCTCAATGGGCCGGGTTGAGCCTTCTTGTCGACGGGTTCATGGTGGTCCTCGTCTTCCTCCTGGACGCTCACTATCTGGAGACGGCGGCCATGGCCAGCGAACGGTTCTACGCTCAGGTGCAGCGCCTGCGCCGTGGCGGCGCGGCCGCGACCGTGCTGCGTGGCTCGGGAACGGCCCGGTTTAGCTTGCCGTCGCTGCCCTGGTTGGGCGGCATCGGCCCGATTGCCTGGCGGCAACTGCAAGCCATCCCGCGCAGCCGGGCGACGTTGGTTTTCATCTTCGTCCTTCTGCCGTTTGTGGTATTTCCCTTGCTGCCGGGCGTGCGCGGGCCGGCCGCCGAGCACGCGCCGATCGCCGGCTTCGTGGGCGGCTATGTCATCACCATGACGGTCTTCATGTCCTCGATGTTCGCCTTCGATTTTCGCGGCGACGTGGACCGCATCGACGTTCTGAAATCATTGCCCATCCGGCCGGCGGCGATGGTGATCGGCCAGCTGACCGCGCCGGTGGTCTTCATCAGTTTCATGCAGGCCCTGGTGCTGGCGGTCATGGCTTACGCCTCAAGCAAGGAAACCGTGACCTTCGGGCTGCATGCGGCGATTCCTCTGACAATCCCCTTCAATTTCCTTCTCTTCGGCGTCGACAACCTGCTCTTTCTGCTGTTCCCGACGCGGAACCTCAATGCCGCGCCCGGAGATTTTCATCTCATGGGCCGGTACGTGCTGCTCAACCTGGCGAAGTTTGTGACGCTTGGTCTGGCGACCACGCTCGCCGCCATCGCAGCCATTCCCCTTTACGTGCTGACGCATCGTGCCTTGCTTGCCATGACAGCCGCCTGGATCATCCTCACCGGCTGCGCGGCGGCCCTGGTACCGTTCCTCGCGCTTGCCTATCGGCAGTTCGACGTCGCCCACGATACGCCGCCGTAGATGGCAAAGTCAGGAGACACTGCCATAGCGCGGTGCCAGAGGTCTGATGACGGCCGTTGTTTCTTGCTAGAATGGGTCGATTTTAGAATCCAAACAGGGGACAGGGACCCTAACGATTTACGACGCGCATTTGAGGGTGCTGTCCCCCCTTCGGGCAGACTCGGGGTTGGCATGCCCACGCTCGACGAGGCGTTTGCGCTCGGCTGGGAACAGCAGCAGGCGGGCGCGTATCCGCAAGCGATCCAAATCTACCGCGAGATCGTCCGCGCCGATCCGGAGAATGCGCGCACGTGGTTTGTACTCGGAACCGCCTGCCAGGCGGCCAAGCAGCTTGCCGAGGCGGAGGCGTGCTTTCGCCGGGCAGTGCAATTGCGGCCGCAGGAGCCGGATGGCTATCACTTCCTGGCTGGGGCTCTTCTTGAGCAGGGAAAGCAAGACGAGGCGGTCGAGCCATACCGGCGCTGTCTGGAGCTCGATCCGGACCATGCCGAGGCGATGACCAACCTGGGCTTTATTCTCGGCGAGCAAGGAAAAACAGCGGCGGCCCAGGCGCTGTATGAACGGGCCGTGCAGATCAAGCCGCAGTACGCCGAGGTACACCATAACCTGGGCAACATCCTCCGTGAACAGGGCAAGATTCAGGAAGCCGTGCCCCATTACGAGCGTGCCCTGGCGATCAAGCCGGACTATGCCAAGGCGATGATCAATCTGGGCATCGCCCTGGTGGCGCTGGGCAAGCCGGCCGAAGCCGTTACCCTCATGCGGCAGGCTCTGGAAATCGAGCCCGATTTCGCCGAGGCCTACAACAGCCTGGGCGCGGCCTTGTCGACCACGGGGGACCTGGAAGGAGCGATCGCCGCCTACAAGAAGTGCCTGCAGCTCACCCCGGACTATGCCGAGGCACACTGGAACCTGTCTCTCGTCTATCTCTTGCAGGGCAACTTCGCACACGGGTGGCCGGAATATGAATGGCGCTGGCGATGCAAGAAGAACACCCCCCCGCCTCCTTTCCAGCAGCCGGTCTGGGACGGCTCGCCCCTTGCCGGCAAGACGATCCTGCTTCAGGAAGAGCAGGGGCTGGGCGATACCATTCACTTCGTCCGCTACGCGCGGCTGCTCAAGGAGCAGGGCGGGCGCGTCATCCTGTATTGCCCGTGGGGGCTGACGCAACTCCTGCGCACCTGCCCGGGCATCGATGGACTGGTGGAGAAGGGCGCGACGCCGCCGGACTTTGCCGTGCGGGCGCCGCTTTTGAGCTTGCCTTCCATCCTTGGCACGAGCCTGATCACAATTCCGGGAGAGGTTCCTTACCTGTTTGCGGATCCTTCGCTGATCGAACACTGGCGGCGCGAGCTCGCGCCGATTGCCGGCTTGCGCATCGGCATCGCCTGGCAAGGCAATCCGAATCACCCGTGGGACCGGCACCGGTCCATTCCCCTGACCGCTTTCGAGCCGCTCGCCCGCATCCCCGACGTGCGGCTCATCAGCCTGCAGAAGGGGCCGGGCGTCGAGCAACTGCAAGCGCTCAAGGGCCGCTTTCCGGTCCTGTCGTTGGCAAGCACGTTCGACGAGGCGAACGGCAAGCTCATGGACACTGCGGCCATCATGCAGAGCCTCGACCTGATCGTCACGGCGGACACGGCCGTCGCCCATCTCGCCGGTGCGCTGGCGGTGCCCGTGTGGGTCGCACTGTCGTTCACTCCGGACTGGCGCTGGTTGCTCAACCGGGACGACAGTCCCTGGTACCCGACCATGCGACTCTTCCGGCAAAAGAAGCTGGGCAACTGGGCTGAGGTCATGAACCAGATCGCGGAAGCAGTGCGGAAGTGTCCCCAGGCTCAAGAGCGGCCACGGCTGGGCGTGCCGATCGAGGTGCCGCCGGGAGAGTTGATAGACAAGATCACCATTCTGCAAATCAAGAGCGAGCGCATTGCCGATATCGCAAAACTAAAAAACATTCGCACCGAGCTGAATGCGCTCGTGCAGGTGCGCGAGCGCGAGGTCCCTACTTCGAACGAGCTCGCCCACTTGACGGAACAGCTCAAGGCGGTCAACGAGCGCCTCTGGCAAATCGAGGACGAGATCCGCGTATGCGAGCGGAATCGCGATTTCGGCCCGCGTTTTATCGACATGGCCCGCTCGGTTTACCGGCAGAACGATCACCGGGCCGCTCTCAAACGGCAGATCAACAAACTGCTCGGCTCGCAGTTAGTAGAAGAAAAGTCTTACAAGCCCTACGCGGATAGTTGATTGCGAGCCGGAAATCAGCTCGGACCGCTACTTCGCAGCAGCCTTCTGCTTTGCTCTGAGCTGGTCCATGAGCGTCTTGAATTCGGGCAAGGCATGGATCGGTGCGAGATCGGGCTCCCCTTCAAGGAAGACCCAGTCCTGGTAGCCATGGTCGATGGCCTGCCGGAGTGTTTCGAGCGCCTTGATCTCATAGCGTTTTCTCAGATCGCGTTCCGCAACGCTTAGCTGGCTGGCGGATTTGCCGCGCTTGACTGCGGCAGCGCACAGCGCGTAGCAGCAACTGACCTTCACCAGGTTGAGGCCATCGGCGGGGGCATACTTGCGCACCTCCTCAGCCAGGGGCGCCGCATGCTGGTAATCGCCGAGCCGCGCCAGACAAAGCGTAAGATTAAACTTCGCATCTTCGTCCTGGGGAGGCTTGAGACGAGCTTCCCAGTGATCGCGCAGTTTGCCGAAGATGCGATCCGCGCCGGCCAGGTCGCCGGCGGCGAGCGCTGCCGTGCCCAGGTTATAAGAGACTTCGATCTGCCGGGTTTGTAATTCCTCGTCCTTGGGATCATCGTTCTGGAGTCGCTGAAATTCGGCCAGAGACCGCGTATAACCCGTTTGCGCTGCTTTGGGTTGCCCCGATTCCAGATCCAGGTCGGCCGTTCTGGCCAGCACGTTGGCCAGGTCGCGCCGGAAACTTCGATTGCCCTCGTTCACCTTCACCAACTCTTCCACGATCTTCAGGCTGGCCTCGTAGGTCTTGCGCGCCCTGGCCAGGTCGCGGGCCTGCAAACTGGCATTCGCGTCGCGCGCGTAGGCTCGCCACAAGTCCTGCTTGAGGGCCAGGTTCTCGGGCGCCAGATCGACGGCCTCCTGAAGAAGGACAAGGCCCTTGCGGCGGTAATCGGCGGCCTGTCCCGCGTCTGCCGGCGCCTCAGCCAGTTTCTCGTACACGCCCGCCAACGAGCGCTTGACTTCTGCGCGGGGCCAGTCCGCGCCTTGTGGGTGCTCGTGAACGCGGCGGACCAGCTCGAACGCCTGCTCATAATAATTGCGTACCGCGGACGACGGCTCGCCAAGCAAGCTTTTGATGACGCCCATGCTAATCAGAGCGACCGCCAGGTTGCCCTGAGCCTTGTCGCTCTCCGGATGGTCAGCCGCTAGTTGGGCCAGGATTCCATAAGCCTTTTGGTAGCGCTGCAGGGCTTCTTCGAGCTTGCCCTTCTTCAAGAGAATGCCACCCATTTGGTTGTGCGCCGCGGCCACAATCCGGCGGTCCAATCCGGTGTTTCCCTTGCCGGCATCCGCGACCAGGGGCACGCGCTGCATGGCCATGTCGAGAATTTCCTCGCGGATGTCCTGTAAAGCTGGTGTGGCAGACAACTTCTCCTGCGCCTTGGAGACCAGGTCGCCGACCGTATCCAGCGCAAGCGAAGCCTGATCGCTGGCAGTCTTTTGCGCGCGGCGTGCCTCCTCGGCGTTGTCTTCGGCTCGATTCTTTTCCTGATTGAGCCGGAAAGCGAACCCTGTGGAAACGACAGCCACGGCCACGAGAAGTAGGGCCACGGTAACGGCAAGCGCGGCGACCTTGGGATTGCGCCGGCCCCAGCGCCATAGTCGTTCCGGTGCAGACACGGGCCGGGCTAGGATCGGCTCACCCGCCACGAAGCGGCGCAGGTCTTCGGCCAGGACGCCGCAATCCTTGTAGCGCTTGGCCGGCTCCTTCTGAAGGGCCTTCAGGCAAATCGTCTCCAGGTCCGCCGGCACCTTGGGCTGTAGCTGAGACGGCGGCACCGGTTCTTGCGTGCGCACCTGCTCCAGCGTGTCCCAGACGGACTCGCCCCGGAAGGGCGGCCGACCGGTGAGCATTTCGTAGAGCAGCGCGCCGAGAGCGTATTGATCGGCGAGCGGCCCGACCTCCTTGGACTTGCCCTCGGCCTGCTCTGGGGCCATGTAGCTCGGCGTGCCCAGGATGGTGCCGGAGCGGGTCTGGCCGCCGTCTTCCTCGAGCCGTTTCGCCAATCCGAAGTCGGCGATCTTCGGCACACCGTAGAGCGTTTCCACGAGCGGCGCGGCGCTGATCGTCGAGGACTGTCCGGTCTCGCTGCTGCGCGGCAAGGTCAGCATCACGTTGGCCGGCTTGAGGTCGCGGTGAATGACTGCCTTGCCATGGGCGAAATCCATGGCCAGGGCCAGGACTTGCACCATTTGCGCGGCATGCACGACCGGCTGCGGCGTGGCGGCCAGTTTCTTCTGCAGACTGCCGCCGTGGACGTATTCCAGCGACAGGAACGGGCAGCCGCCGTGCTCGCCGACCTCGTAGACCTGGACGATGTTGGCATGCTGCAACTGGCCGACGGCTTCGGCTTCCGTGCGAAAACGGGCCAGCTCGGCCTCACTGGCATGGCCGCCTGCGAGAATCATCTTGAGCGCGACCACCCGTTTCAGACCGCGCTGGCGGGCCTTGTAGACCACGCCCATCGCCCCGCGGCCGAGCGTTTCGAGGATTTCGTAACCAGCGACGACCTGGTGTTTGCCGGCCTGATCTGCAGTTGCCGGATCCTGCAACGAGAACGAAGTCGAGTCGGGGCCCGCGCCCGGAACCCGGTCCAACGTAGAATCGCCGCTGGACTGCCCCGGTGCATAATCGAGCGTGCCGGCTTGATCGGCAGGCGTGCTCTTGGCCGGCGGAACGTATTCGGCGGTCTGATTATTCTGCTGAAGCTCCGCATCGGGGGTCATGTCGACCGTAAGGCTCTGGGCTGCCGTGGCGGTCTTGGCGGGATTGGGCGTTTCTTCTTGAGTCGCCTCTGTGCATGCCGCTCGGTGTCGCTGGTACTCGTGAGCTAACCTGTCCAGCTCTGCCGACAGCCGCGAACGCTCAGGCTCGGCAAGGGCAGCGAGATAAGATTCGGCCTGGGGCTCCGGGCCGCCAAGCAATGCCTTCTGCCATGCTTGCTGGAATTGCTCACGGAGATGCGCGGTTCGTTCGCGCAGCGGCTGGTCGATGGTCGCATCGTCCCGTTTAGGCAAATCCGTCATCAGGCGCCTCCACCCTGGGCGGGCTCGCCGCGCAAGACCGGGACGGGGGCGGGGCAGCTCGGAGTTCCGGCCGCGGCAGGGGAGTGGAAGCAGAAGGCACTGCTCCCGAGTCGTTTCCTTCTACCAGGTGTAGCCAGCACGAATCACTCCAGGATAGTCACGGTTTCAATCGAAGGGAAGAGGAGCCGCCTGAAAATCTGGCCCAGCACCTTGCGCAATTGGTGGCGGACTCCGGCTTTTTCCAACTGCCGGCCACGGTCCAACCACCAGCGCAGGGCGGGGCCGAACGTTTCCAGTACAGGCTCACGATCGACGACGGCGGACGCCGGCACAGCGTCGAGATGCGTGAGGATGCCGTGCCGCCGCCGGCTCACCCGCTCGTGGACTGGCTGACGCGGCAAGCGCGGCGAAGTCAGAAGCCTTGACGGGCGAGCACGCGAAGCTGAACCGTATCAGGGATGACGTCGATGGCCTGCAGTCGGGAGCGTGCGGCGGCTTCTTGCAGAACCCGGTGATTAAGGCTGTTCTCATTCCGTCAGGCGGCAGCGGCGGTTCGGCCGCATTGGAAGCCGCGATGGTGTTTCTGTAGCAATGGCCCGGCGAATAATGGAATGTCAAGGCGTCTCCGTTTTCGCCAGCACGAGCTGTCCCTTGTGGATTCCCTTCAGACCGCGCAGCTCATAGGCAATCTTTTGCAGCGCGCCGGCCCGGCCACGCAGAACGATCACCTCCAGACAGTTGTGATGGTCTAGATGAACGTGCATGGTTGAAACGACCATGTCGGTGTGCCGGTGTTGAAGCTCCAGAAGCTTATCCGTCAAATGAGTCCGGTGATGATCATAGACGAGCGTCAGCGTGGCCGCCGCGTCCTCGGCGTCCGCTTCCCAGGCGTGCGTCGTTAACGTCTCGCGCAGAAGCTGGCGAATGGCCTCGCTGCGCGTGGCGAACTTGCCCTCGCGGCAATAGCGGTCGAAGTGCTTGAGGAGGTCGGCCTCGAGAGAAACGGTGAAACGAACTAGCTCCGACATGCTGCAATTCCTCGGATTGGGGCTGTTTCAGACGCCTCGGTAAGGCGCCGACGCCTCTTCATAAAGCTGCAACATCTGCGGCAAGCATATTTCGAGGCTGTACTTGCTCTGGATCATTTCGACGCCGGCCTGGCCCAGGTGCTTGTAATCCTGCGGCGTGTCGAGCACCTGGGAGGCCATATCGGCCATCTTCTCGACGTCGAAAAAGTCGACGAGCAGCCCGTTCTTGCCGTGTTCGATCATTTCGCGCACCGGCGCCGTGCCCGACGCCAGCACCGTGGCGCCACAGGCGAGGGCGTCCATCAGCGACCAGGAGAGCACGAACGGCACGGTCAAATAGATATGCAGGTCGGTGACGGCGAACAATTCGGCTAACGTGGGCGTCGGCAGCAGCCCGGTGAATTGAAAGCGCGACAGGTCGTAATTGTCCTGGGCCAGCACCCACTCCTTGAACGTGCGGTTGCCGATCACTTCCTGGTCGCCGCCATAGCAGATCCGGTCCTGACCGACAACGACGAAGCCGACGTCCTTGCGGCGCTCGCAGAGGAGCTTGGCCATTTTCATGAAGATGTCGAAGCCGCGCAGCGACTCCATGCCGCGCGACACGTAGGTGACGATCTTCATGCCGTCGGGAATGACCCAGTTGGCGATGCGGCGCGGAAAGCCGGGCCGCGGCCGCCACAGGTTGGTGTCGATGCCGTCGAAGATGACGCGGATCTTGTCGTGGAAGATTTTCGGCAGGCGGTCGCGCTGCTACTGGGTCGGGCTGTAGCCGCGGTCGCAAGCCTGCAGGTCGAGCAGCAGCGGCGCATTGCGGGCGTGGGCGCGGAGCTTGTTGATCTCGGGATAGGGAAAGTCGGGCCGGAAGTCCATGTCCGAACCGATCGTCCAGTAGAAGTATTCGAAATAGTTGACGTGCGGGCAGTGATAGAGCTCGCGCAGGAAGACGGTGAACAGGAACCCCGAGTGGGCCACGATCAGGTCGGGCCGGATATCGGGGCGCGCGCGGAGGGCCTCGTAGATGGCGTGGCTGTGCCAGACGGCGTTCTCGAACGTGCGGCTGCAATAGTGTGTTTCCTCCCGCGCGCCGCCCTGCACGTGATACTGGATGCGCTCGATGCCGTCGCCGTGGCCGGGCGGCTGCTGGGAAACGAACGTGCAGCGGAAGCCCTTGTTCTTCACCAGGTAGCTGGCGATGTGCCCGAACTGGGCCGGGAAGTTTTGATGGACGAACAGGACATGCATGGTGGCCCTCGACAAAGCACGAAGCCGGCGAGCTGATGCCCATTACTTATACACGATGGCCCCCTGGCCGGAGGGATGTCAACCAGGATTGGTGCGTTCGGTGCTGAGGATTGGCTCGAGGCGCGTGATGTGGAGAAGCGAGATCAGCACGACCGGGTCGGTCCGAGATTGCGGATCGCTCGATGCCGCCATCGCAAGCGCCATGGTCAAGCGTCCAACTGCGGCCTGATCGGGATGACGAATGTTGTAGACTGCGCCGTCGGAAAGGTAAATACGGAATGGGGCAAAGGGTCTTTGCCGTAGGAGTTCTCGGAGATCATTAGGACCCATTGCTTTCGCCAAAACCTCGATGAGGATCCGCGTCAGCGCGACGAAGAATGAACAGCGGCGGTGCCGGGCAGCAGCTCAATGCGCGAGACGACCTCGATGGGAATATTGATGAAACGGTCCGCCACGGGGTCTGGATCGTTCGGCACAGGAATGCCAATGACCAGCGTCGAAGGCGTAACCAGG
>Ga0066709_100005652_pt1 | contig 10358 bp, 4 predicted proteins | sample GraSoiAngelo_158_FD_79665 | JGI IMG/M metagenome (GOLD analysis project Ga0066709, IMG submission 79665) | Grasslands soil microbial communities from the Angelo Coastal Reserve, California, USA - 14_1009_16_30cm | ecosystem: Environmental > Terrestrial > Soil > Grasslands | place: USA... | reverse complement strand
TCAAGCGCAGCCGGTGCGCGTCCTCATGATCACGAGCGGGTGGCCGCAACCGGGGCAGCCGCAAACCACGCATTTCATCAAGCGGCAAGCGGAGTTCCTGCGCGCGGCCGGGGTGCATGTGGACGTGTTTCACTTCCGCGGCGAGCGGCGGCCCTGGAACTACGCGCTGGCGTGGCTCCGGGCACGCCGCCGCCTCGCCCTCGGGCGTTACGACCTCGTACACGCCCAGTTCGGTCAGAGCGGCCTGTTGGCGCTGCCGAAACGGGTTCCCCTCGTCGTGACCTACCGGGGCAGCGATCTCCTGGGCATCGTCGGCCAGGGCGGACGCTACACGCGTGCCGGCCGGATCCTGCAGCGGCTGACCCGGATGGTCGCCAGGAAGGCCGACGCGGTCATCGTCGTCTCCGAGCACATGAAGCGCCACCTCCCGGCGGCCGTGCCCGCGACGGTGCTGCCGTCGGGCCTCGATCTCACGCTGTTCCGCGCCGTCCCGCGCGACGCCGCCCGGGTGCGCCTCGGCCTGCCGCTCGATCGCCGCCTGGTGCTGTTCGCCGGCAATCCCGCGGTCCCGCGCAAACGTTATGAGCTGGCCAAGCGGGTCATGGAGCTGCTCGACCCGTCGCTGCCGGTCGAGCTGATCGTGGCCTGGGGCGTCCCGCACGCGGACATGCCCTACCTGATGAGCGCGTGTGACGCCCTCTTGTTCACCTCGATGCAGGAAGGATCTCCCAACGTCGTCAAGGAGGCGCTCGCCTGTGACCTGCCGGTGGTCTCGGTGCACGTCGGCGATGTCGCGGAGCGTCTGAACGGCATCGACGGCTGCGAGCTGTGCCCGGACGAGCGGCCGGAAACGATCGCGGCGTCGCTGGCGCGGGTGCTCGAGCGGCGGCAGCGCATCGCGGGACGCGCCACGGTGATCCACCTCGACGAGAACACGCTGACGGCCCGGTTGATCGCGCTCTACCACTCCGTGCTGCAGCGCTCATCGCGGGGCAACGGCGCCCCTCACACTCCGGAGCACCGCCACTCCGTCCGGCAGCAAACGGCTCCGTTTTCCGAAAGGAAGTCCTGACAATGTGCGGCATCGCAGGGATGTTCCATCCAGGCGGCATCGACGACGCCGAAGCGCGGCGGACGCTGGCCGCGATGACCGCAGCCCTCGAGCATCGCGGTCCCGACGACGCCGGTGCGTGGCTCGATCCCACGGCAGGGATCGCCCTGGGGCACCGCCGTCTCTCGATCCTCGATCTCTCGCCGCTGGGCCATCAGCCCATGCACTCGGCGGACGGTCGTTACGTGATCACGTTCAACGGCGAGATCTACAACTTTCGGGCCCTGCGGCACGACCTCGCCGCCCGCGGGCATGCGTTTCGGGGCCATTCCGACACCGAGGTACTGCTCGCGGCCGTCGCCGAATGGGCCCTCCGACCGGCGGTGGAGCGCTGCAACGGGATGTTCGCCTTCGCGGTATGGGACCGGGCCGACCGCACCCTGCACCTCGTCCGAGACCGAGCCGGGGAAAAGCCACTGTACTACGGCTGGCTGGGCGGGACGCTGCTGTTCGGCTCCGAGCTGAAGGCGCTGCGCGCGCACCCGGCGTTTCACGCGGAGGTCGATCGGGACGCGCTCGCCTTGTTCCTGCGCCACGGCTACATCCCGGCGCCGTACACCATCTACCGGGGTGTCTTCAAGCTGCCTCCCGGGACCGTGCTAACCCTGGAGGCGAGCAACCGCTACCAGGGCGTGCCGGTCGAGTATTGGTCCGCCCGCCAGGCCGCGGCGCAAGGGCTCGCCAACCCTCTCGTCGAGCCCGCCGAGCGCCTGGTGGAGGACTTCGACGCGCTGCTGCGCGACGCCGTGCGGCTCCGGATGGAGGCGGACGTGCCGCTCGGTGCCTTCCTGTCGGGCGGGATCGACTCCTCCATCGTGGTCGCGCTGATGCAGGCACAGAGCGCTCGACCGGTGAAGACCTTCACCGTCGGGTTCGACGAGGCGCGCTACAACGAAGCCCACCACGCCGCCGCCGTCGCCCGGCACCTGGGCACGGAGCATACCGAGCTGTACGTGACCCCCCGCGAGGCCCTCGCGACCATCCCGCGGCTCCCCGCGCTGTACGACGAGCCGTTCGCGGACAGCTCACAGATTCCGACGTATCTCGTGGCGGCGTTGACCCGCCGGCACGTCACGGTGAGCCTGTCGGGAGACGCAGGGGATGAGTTGCTCGGTGGGTATCGGCGCTACGTCCGGGGGCCGGCGCTCTGGGGTCCGATCGCCCGGACCCCGGCCCGGGTGCGGCGTGTCCTGGCACGCGCGTTGTCCCTGCGGCACAGTGCGCTGGCAGAAGCGCTGAATCCGCTGGTGCGGCGCTGGACCGGTAAGCGTAGCTTCACCGAGCGATGCCGCCAGGCGGAAGAAATCCTGGCTGTGCGTTCGGCGGCGGAGCTGCACCGCTATGTGATGTCCTTCTGGAAGCGGCCCGCCGCCGTGGTGCTGGGAGCCGGCGACGCGCCGGTTCCCGCGACGCTCGACCTTCCTGCAGGCGTCGACCACGACGCGCGCGATCTGTGGATGTACCTCGACCTCGTCACGTATCTCCCGGATGACATCCTGGTCAAGGTGGACCGTGCGAGCATGGGGGTGAGCCTGGAATCGCGCATTCCCCTGCTCGATCATCGCGTCATCGAGTTCGCGTGGCGGTTGCCGTTGTCCTGCAAGATCCGAGACGGCCAGGGCAAGTGGATCCTGCGACAGGTGCTGGATCGCTATGTCCCGCGGCGCCTCGTCGAACGACGCAAGCAGGGATTCGGGGTCCCGCTCGCCGCCTGGCTCCGGGGTCCGCTGCGGGGGTGGGCCGAGGCGCTACTCGACCCGCGCCGCCTCCGCACGGAAGGGTTCCTGGATCCCGGGCCTATCCGGCAGAAGTGGATGGAGCACGTCGCGGGCGGTACGAGCTGGGACTACGACCTGTGGGCCGTCCTCATGTTCCAGGCGTGGCTCGACGCGGCCGCATCCCCACCACCTGTTCCTGCGGGCCGCAGCGCTGCGCTCAGCGTGGCCGACTCGTGAGCGCGAACACGTCGAAGAGGGGACTGGTGCGCGGAGCTGGCGGACCGGGGCGACCGATCGCCGGCGGCGGGTCCACGCCGGCCATCGGGATGACGATCGCGTCCCCCGCGTACGTGCCGCTGACGACGGGAGCGCCGAACAGAGCCTGCACGTTCCGGAGCTCGTAGCGATCGCCGTCGCGGAGCAGGCCCCGGACGTCCACGGGCACCGCCGCTTGTCGCTGCCAGTTGTAGACGACGATCGTCGCCCGCCCGGCCTCGTACTTGTTGGGTCGCACGAACACCTTGGTGTCCGGATCAGCGGCGAGGGCCTCGTCGCGGGCGCCGAGGCCCGTCGCCTGCCGCCACGCCGCGAAGTCGGATGACGTGCGACCCCAGCGCCACGCCGGCGCCGCCGGGTCGCGGTAATAGCGATTGTCGCCCCAGCGGTAGTGCGCGACCGCGTCATCACCCACACGCACCATCTCGCCGGAGCCGACGAACACGTTGTTCTCCACCACCGCCCGGCGCCAGACCTGCGGCATCTCGAGCCCAACCCGGCCTCCGGCGACATAGTTGTCCCGGAGCACGATGTCCTCATTGTTGGCCGCGGCGTACTGTCCCAGCCGAACGTTGACCCCCTCGGCGCCGGGCGAGAAATAGAGCATGTTGCCCACCGCCACCATCCCGCCGGTCGGAACCTCGGCGCTGATGAGCAGATTGATCCTGCCCCGGGTCGTCGAGATCGTGCCGTTGTTGAACGCAACGTTTCCCTCCACGGTGAAGTTGCGGAGCTCGGGATTGCGGCGGCTGGCGTAAATCTGGATCCCCCGGGCGAAATTGTTGAAGAACACGTTGTCGGTCAGCCGCTTGGTTCCGGCTTCGTTATGGGCATACACGCCGTGATCCAGATTCTCGTGGCTCCCGTTGTTGTACACGATGCAGCCGTACAGCTCCGCGTCGACGCCCGGGGTCCAGTAGCTGACGCCCTGCGTGCCCACATCGTGGACGACGAGGTTGATGAAGCGGCCCGCGTTCGTGTTCGCCTGGAGCCCGTACGTGCCGGCGCCGACGGGATCGGACTGGAGAATCTCGAACCCCCAGAAGGCGAGATACGATCCATCGGCCCGCAGCGTGCCGTCGATCGTGGCCCGCGCCCCCGGGAGCTGCCGAAAGACGATGTAGCGGTCCGCGGTCCCGGCGAGCGCGGTGCGGAACGCTCCGCGATACGTACCGCCCAGCAGCCAGACGGTGTCCCCCGGCTGGACCGCGCCGCCGGCGCCGGCGAGCGCCGTGGCGAGATCCCACGGCTGCGCCCGGCTGCCGTCGCCGTCGATCGCTCCCGTCGGCGCCACGTAATGCAGCGGCGATCGGACCTGGGCGGCGCGGCTCGCGCCGTCCGGGCGCATGCCGACGGCCAGGCACAGCAGCGCAACCGCTCCCGACCGCGCGACGACCTTCAAGCCGATCTCCAACTCATGACACCGGGTTTGGGCAAACAAGCGTTTACGGCGTGCTGGTGATGAGGAAAACGTCGAAGTCCGGGGCGGTGCGTGGCGCCACCTGCGGCGCGACGCGGCCGATCGGCACCGGAGGCTGCACGCCCGTCATCGGGAGGTCGATTGTCCCACCGGCGTACGTGCCTGTGGTGATCGGGGTCCCGAAAATGTCTTGGACATTGCGCACTTGATAGCGGTCGCCGACCCGCACCACACCGGACACGTCGACCGGCACGCTGGCTCCCCGGCCCCAATTGTACACAACGATGTGCGCCCGCCCGGGGTCGTACCTGTTGGGTCGAACGAAGACCTGCGGAGTCGTCGGCAAGACCGCGATCACCGTGTCCGACGCCCCGAGACCCGTCACATCCTTCCAACCAGCGAACGTGTAATCCGTGCTGTCGTGCGTCCAGGCTCGGGCACTCGGGTTTCGGTAGTATGCATTCGCTGCCCAGTGGTAATTGGCGCTTACCGTCATGCCTCCGGTGTGGACCTCGTCCGTCAGGTCCGAGCCGAGCAGCACGTTGTTCTCGACCGTCGCCTGAGCCCACTCGTGTTCCATCTGTAACGCGATGGTGCCGCCGGCGGCGTAGTTGTTCCGGAGCACGATGTCCTTGTTGTAGGCCGTCCCAAAATTGCCTAACCGGATATTGACCCCGCGTGTGGCGGACGACTGGAACAGCAGGTTGTTCACCACTACCATGCCCGAGGTGGTGGTGGGCGCGCTTACCAAGAGGTTTACCCGCACGGACGAGTCAGAGATCGAGCCGTTATTGAAGGACACGTTCCCGTCTACATCGAAGTTCCGGATCACCGGCTCGCCGCCTTCGTAAATCTGGATCCCGCGGGCGTAATTATTGAAGAGCACGTTGTCCACGATGTGCTTGAGCGCCGAAGTAGCGTTGTGCGCGTAGATGCCGTGGTCGAGGTTTTCGTGGGTGCCGTTGTTGTAGATGATGCACCCGGAGAGCTCCACGCCGGCACCGGACGCGCTCGACATGCTGACCCCCGAGATTCCGGCGTCGTGCAACACCAGATTGGTAAAGCGACCGTGCGTGGTGTACGCCCGCAAAACATACGTGTTCACCCTTTCGGGGTTCGACTGCATGATCTCGAACCCCCAGAAGGTGAGGTAGGACCCCTCCGCGCGCAGCACGCCGTCGATAGTCGCCCGCTCGCCCGGGTACTGCCGCACGATGATCCGGGCGCCAGCGGTGCCGTTGAGGTTGGTTCGGAAGGACCCGCGATAGACGCCGCCGCGCAGCCAGATGGTATCGCCCGGCTGCACGGTTCCTCCGCCGGCCAGCGCGGTCGCCAGATCCCACGGTCGGCCGAGACTCCCGTCCCCGGTCCTTGAACCGGTGGGGAACGCGTAGTAGCCGACGGGCGTGTGAACGGGGACGGGACCGGCCGCCTCCTCACTGAGACACGCCGCACCGCTCCAGATTGTCAGGATGACGCGCGCGAGAATCCGCCCCGATCGGGACATCGGCACGCCCCTCCTTCGAAGCGCCCGCTCTCGATGGCCATTGGTTAGGCAAGAATCGAGCCACGCTCAGACCGTATCGTCACGTCTAGAAGCGGTGCTCTCGATCAGGAGAACGCCTGCGGCCTGAGCACCCCGGACGGGGCACTCAGGCCGCGCGGCTTACCACGGGAAGACCCGCCGATTACCTAGTGCTGGTAGGCACCAGCATCGGGCGTACTGCCCCGGCATTTCCCGGTAATGTCGAACGGCAGGGCATACTTGGGATCGGCATGGCCGATCGCGGGGCTCACCGCGAGCAAGTGATAGTCCGTCCCCGGATTGCCCAGAGTCTGATTCGGCACCGTTCCATCCGATGCCCGCACGAGCAACGGATTGGCGATGAGCGCATTGGTCACCGTTCCCCCGAGCACGTTCGAGCTACCGTTGTTGTTCCAATACACGTTGTTGATCTGATAATACGGCCCGGTACCGGCCATTTGGATACCACCACCGCCTTTGCCCATGACGCCGTTGTTCTGCACGACGTTGTTCGCGGCGATGATGTCATGGCTTTGCTCGGCGAGATCGATACCGAAGCGACCGTTGCCGACAATGGTGTTGTTGACGACCAGCAAATGATTGGCGTCATGCCGGGCCATCCCCCCCTTCGCGTCGTTGTGCTCGAAGATGTTGTTCGCGATGAGGCCGTAGGCTGACGGGCTCGCGTACATGCCGTGCGACGTGTTGTTCTGGGGGTCGTTGTAGTCGCCGTTGTACCCGCCGTTGTCGTGGACATAGTTACCGATCACGCGGTAATCCAAGCCGCCGTCCCCGCCGATGCCCGCATGCCAGTAATCATATCGGACTTCGGAGTTCGAGAACTCGGTGTGGTCGCCGCTCATGATGAGCAGGATCGCTTCACCGTTCGGACCGGGGCCGCCGACACTGCCCGTCGGCCCATCGAGAAGGACGCCCGTCAATCGAATGTACTGGCCTGTCATTCTCACCGCCCCGAGCACCACCGGCCGCCCATCGCCGGGATAGCCCGAGATGGTGATCGGCGCTGAAGCCGTTCCGGTCGAGCCGAAGGTGAAGATCGTCCCGCGGGCTCCGTACGTGCCGGCGCGCAGATAGAGAATCTGGCCCGGCTGTAGCGAGCCGGCATTGGACAAGGACCTCCACGGCGCGGCCAGCGTGCCGGGATTCCCGTCGGAACCGCTCGGCGAGGCATAGAACGCCTGCCCGGTCGAGGGCGCCAGCGGCTGCACCCACGCGGCGATGCCGCTCGGCCACGCCCCGCACTGCCCCACGGGCGGCGGGGTGGTGACCGTGAGCGTGGCCCTGCCCGTGAGGCCCTCGCTCAGGGCGCTGATGGTAGCCGTCCCCGTGGTCACGCCGCTCGCCAACCCGCTCGCGCTCACCGTCGCGACTCCCGTGTTGCTGCTCGACCACGTCACCGGCCGGCCGCTCAGCTGGTTGCCGGCGGCGTCCTTCAGGATGGCGTTGAATTGGAACGTGCCCTTTACATTGACGCTGGCGGCATCCGGGCTGACGGTCACCGACGCGACCGGCGCGAGCTGCACCGTGATCGTCGCCGTGTCGCTCTTGCCTTCACTGGTCGCCGTGATCGTCGCCCCACCTGCCGCCTTCGCCGTGACGAGCCCACTCGAGCTCACCGTCGCGACCGTCGTGTTGCTGCTCGCCCAGGTCACCGTCCGCCCGGTCAGCACATTCCCCACCGAGTCCTTCAGGGTGGCCGTCAGCTGCGCGGTGCCACCGACCGGCGAGGTGACGGTCGCGGGAGTGACCGTCACCGTCGCGACCGGCGCCGGCGTTGGCGGAGCCGTGACCGTCACAGTCGACGAGCCAACCTTGCCTTCGCTCGTGGCCGTGATGGTCGCCGAGCCGGCCGCCTTACCAGTGACGAGCCCGCTCGTGCTCACCGTCGCGACCGTCGTGTTGCTGGTCGCCCACGTCACCGTCCGCCCGGTCAGCTGATTCCCCACCGAGTCCTTCAGGGTGGCCGTCAGCTGCGCGGTGCCACCGACCAGGGCGGCGACCGTAGCGGGAGTGACCGTCACCGTCGCCACTGGCGTCGGCGCTGGCGGAGCCGTGACCGTAACGGTCGCCGAGCCAACCTTGCCCTCGCTCGTGGCCGTGATGGTCGCAGAGCCGGCCGCCTTACCAGTGACGAGCCCGCTCGTGCTCACCGTCGCGATCGTCGTGCTGCTGCTGGACCAGGTCATGGGGCGGCCGGGTAACGGGTTGCCGTTCCCATCCGCGGCCGTCGCCGTCAGCCGTACCGTCTGCCCTGCCTGCACCGAGGCCGAGGACGGGCTCACGCTCACGGTAGCCACCGGAATGGCAGTGACCGTCACCGCGGCCGTACCGTTCTGGCCCTCGCTGGTCGCAGTGATAGTCGCCGTTCCCGCCACCACGCCCGTCACGAGCCCGCTCCCGTCCACGGCGGCGACGGCGCTGTTGCTGCTTGACCACGTCACCGTCCGGCCGGACAACGGATACCCGTCCGCATCGAGCGGCGTCGCGGTGAGCTGCACGCCTGCGCCGATCAGTACGCTGACGAGCGCGGGGCTCACGAGGACTGACGCCACCGGCGCCTGAGCCACCGTGACGATGGCCGTGTCGGGTGCGGCGGTCGCCGCGTTGCCGTCCGCGATAACCTTGAACGTCCCGGTGCTCGGACCGGCTTTGATCTTCGCATAGTGACGCCAGCCCGTGGTGCTGCTGTCCACCATCGTCCCGCCGGTCATTCTCCAGCTGACGGGAATATTGGCGGTGTCGCCCGCGGCAGTATAGCCGAGCGCCATGAGGTTGACGGTATCTGAGGGTTGGACCGTGACTGCTGGCGGAACCACGACGAGATACAACTCACCCCCGGGTCCCGATACCTGGATGGGCCGCTCGCAGGCCGCCGCCGCAAAGGCGGCGAGGACCGTCAGATGTCGAAGCCGTGCCAGGCGAGCCGAGAGCTTGTGCATGAACGTCATGGCCGTATCCTCTGTACGTCGTTAGTGACAGGACCCGCTACCCGAGTCCGTGTAGGTCTTGCCAGCGATCGGGACGAACTGAAAGTCGTAATGGTCGGCGTATAGCGTGAGTTTCAGCACGCCGGACGTGTTGGTGTTGTACGCTTCCGTGTTCGCGATCGGCGTGGTGAAGTTGTAGTGGCTCTCGCCGCCCGTGCCGACCACGAATTCGCGGATCCCGCGCACCGGATCTGCCACACCGGCAGGCGTCTGCGGCGCGAAGCGCTGGTAGTTGTGGTCGTGGCCCGAGATGACGACATCGGCGTTGAAGTCGTACAGCGCCTGCCACAGCGGTTGCGGCGACGTGGAGCTGCCGTGGGTCCCGGAGCTGAAGCGGGGGTGGTGCCAGTAGGCGAGCGTGCACTTCTTGGTACTGGCCGCGAGATCGGCGCGTAGCCACTGCTCCTGCGCCGACCCTGCGCTCATGCTGAGGTTCGAGTTGAGCGCGATGATGTGCCACTCGCCCACGTTGTAGCTGTAGTAGTACTTCGCCGAGTCGCCACCGGCGGCGCCGAAGTAGCGCCAGTAGCCAACGCCGTTCGTCTGGTGATAGTCATGGTTGCCCGCGGATGGTCGCGTCCGCGCCTTGTGCCGGCCCCACGTGGGCTCGTAGCACTGGGCGTAGTTCGCATCGCTGCCGTCCGTATACGCGTTGTCGCCGGCCGTGAACACGGTGCCCGGGATGGCGTCGAGCAACTTCGCCGTCGCTTCATCCTCGGTTGTCGAGCAGCCAGCGATGTCGCCCGCGCCGACGAACACCACGCCCGTCCCCGGCGGCGGCTTCGCCGTCACGGTCACCGCGGACGTGCCGCTCACGCCTTCACTCGTCGCCGTGATGGTCGCCGAGCCCGGGACGACGCCGGTCACCAGGCCGCTGCCGTTCACGGTCGCGACGGCGGTATTACTGCTCTGCCAGGTCACGGCCCGGCCGGACAGGGCAGTGCCGCTGGCGTCCTTGGGCGTGGCCGTCAGCTGCACGGTGGACCCGGCTTGCACCGAGGCCGCCGTGGGCGCGACGCTCACCGAGGCCACCGGCACGTGCACCACCGTGATGGCGGCGGAGCCGCTCTGGCTTTCGCTGGTCGCCGTGATCGACGCCGTGCCCGCTACCTTGCCCGTGACGAGCCCGCTCGCGCTCACCGTCGCGACCGTGGTGTTGCTGCTCACCCAGGTCACCGCGCGCCCGGCCAGCGGGGTGCCGTTGGCATCCTTCGGGGTCGCCGTCAGCTGGACGGTCTTCCCTTCGTTCACGGACGCCGTCGCCGGCGCTACCGTCACCGACGCCACCGGCACGAACGTC